>Ga0307505_10002105_pt1 | contig 14404 bp, 15 predicted proteins | sample 23_S_MG_FD_202183 | JGI IMG/M metagenome (GOLD analysis project Ga0307505, IMG submission 202183) | Soil microbial communities from Populus trichocarpa stands in riparian zone in the Pacific Northwest, United States - 23_S | ecosystem: Environmental > Terrestrial > Soil > Riparian zone > Trees...
TCGATTCCAGCCTCAGCGCCAGCGGTGATGATGCGGCTCATCGCGGCGCGCGCTTGACCCAGTTCCATGCCGTACTTGCGGGCGATGCGCTCGGCGTAGGTGCCCTCACGAACCTCGGGACCGCGCGGGTCGAGTTCGTAGGAGCGCCAGACGATCTCAAGCTCGTCGCGGTGCTCGAACTCAGCGAGGGCCATCTCAAACTTGCGCTTGCCCACGAAGCACCAGGGGCACACGACGTCGGACCAGATCTCGACCTTCACAGCGTCTTCGCCAACACGAACCCGATCGCGACCCCGATGATGAACACGAGCGCAATCGCCATCAATGCCTGCCGCGCGGTGGCGTCGCGCCGCGGCAACTGCGGATCACTCATTCGGCGATGCCGCCGCCGAGCACTCGGTCGTTGTCATCGGCGTAAAGCACGACACTTTGACCGGGCGCGATGCGGCGGTACGGCGATGCCCACTCCACACCGTCACCCATCCACGTCGCGGGCGCCGTCGCGCCATGCGCGCTTGACTGCACCTGCACGGGCGCGCCGCTCGGCGCCGCGTCGTCGGTCCATGTGATCGCCGACACCCGTTGGTGGTCGACGAAGAGATCATCGATCGTGCCGACGGTCACGACGCCGGCGTCGGTGTCGACTCCAACGGCGTAACGCGCCTCGCCATTGTTTGACGCCACGGCGCCCACTCCTAGACCTCGGCGCTGACCGACGGTGACGAGCTCAATCGCGTCGACGACGCCCATCGCGTTCCCCGCTGCGTCCACGACCCGACCGGGCCGTAGTGGGATCCGGTCACCCAAAAAGGTGGACCGCCCGCCGGTGGACGGAAGGAAGCACGTGTCCTGACTGTCCGGCTTCGCGGCCGTGCGCAGCCCGCGCGCGTCAGCTATCGCGCGGACCTCCGTCTTGGTCATCGCGCCGACTGGCAACAGCGTTTGCGCGAGCGAGGACTGGCCGAGCATGTGCAACACGTAGGACTGGTCTTTTGCCGAGTCATGACCGCGCCGCAACGCGAAGCGCCCGTCCTCGGCCACGACCTTGGCGTGATGGCCCGTGGCGATCGCGTCGAACCCGAGCTGTTGCGCCCGGCGGAGGAAGCGGTCGAACTTCAGATGGCGGTTGCACTCGACGCACGGGTTGGGCGTGCGACCGTGCGTGTGCGCCTCGATATACGGATCAACCACGGCTGCGTTGAAGTCCTCGCTGAAGTTGAACACGTGGTGCGCCACCCCAAGCTGCTGGCACACGCGCCGTGCGTCGTCCACGTCCGCTACCGAACAACACCCCTGGTCAGACGGGCCTCCCCACAACTTCATCGTGGCGCCCACGACCTCGTGGCCATCGTCCAAGAGCAGGGCGGCCGCGACCGAGCTGTCGACGCCGCCCGACATCGCGGCGAGCACCCTCATGCCCGGCTCCGCAGCATCTCAATCGCCTTCGGGATCGCGACGGCCGCTGCGTTCATGTCGTCTTCGGCCGTTGACCATCCCAGGGAGAGGCGCAGGGCGCCTTGTGACCATGCGTTCTCAACGCCCATGGCCGCCAGCACATGACTCGGCTCGAGCGCACCGCTCGCGCAGGCGGATCCGGCGGACGCGCAAATGCCCGCGTCGTCAAGCGCGATCAGCAGCGCCTCGCTCTCGACACCACGCACCTGTACGTGCAGCGTGCCCGCGGTGCGCACCGCGTTCGCGGCTGTGACCCGCACGTCAGGCACCGACGACAGCGCGTCGGCCAAACAGTCGCGGAGTGCGCTCACGCGGGCCACCGTGGCAGCGCGATCGCGTACCGTCGATGTGGCAGCCGCGGACATGCCGGCGATGCCGGCCACGTTGTGCGTGCCCGACCGTCGCTCGCGCTCTTGGCCTCCCCCGCGCAGGATCGGTTCCACCGCAACGCCGTCGCGCACGACCAACACGCCGACGCCCTTCGGGCCGCCGAACTTGTGCGCGCTTACCGAAACCATGTCGGCGACGCTCGCCGCCTGCGCGACATCGACCCAACTAAAGGCGGCGACGGCGTCGGTGTGCAACAACGCTCGGGGGGCGCGGGCTCGCACAACCTCGGCCACAGCGTCGAGCGCCTGCACGACGCCGGTCTCGTTGTTCGCGAGCATCACCGAGACGACGACGTCGTCGGCGCTGAGCGCGTCACCGAGCGCGTCGAGGTCGATCAGGCCGTCAGCGTCCACACCGACCGTGACCCCGCCCGCGTGCTCGACCGGCAGAAGCACAGCGTGGTGCTCAATCGCGGAGCACACGCGACGACCCATGGGCGCTCCAACGACTGCGAGGTTGTCTGCTTCGGTACCACCGCCGGTGAACACCACCTCTCCCGCCGCGCAGCCGAGCGCGGCCGCCATGGCCTCCCGCGCGTCTTCGATCGCGGTCCGCGCCGCCCGCGCCATCGAGTGCGAGCCCGACGGGTTGCCGAATTCTCCGCCGAGGAACGGCAGCATCGCCGTCACGGCCTCGGGCCGCGTCGGCGACGTGGCCGCGTGATCGAGATACACAACCGGCGTCGTCAAACCGACCACGCCCGCTTGCTCACGACCTTCACGGTCTGATCGGGAAACGCTTTGGTCGCTTCGCTTCGCAGTCTCGCGTTCGCTCCGGGCCGAACCGGCAATACCTCAGCGCCGTTAGCCGTAAGACGAATGTCGACAACGCGCGCGTCGTCGCGCAGCCAGCGCGCCAGCGACGCCCGTCCGCCTCGAATGAACAACCGAGGGCCACCGTGACCACACGCCGGGCAGGGCGCCTCGTCAAGCGACTCGACGACCACGTCGGTGCGCAGGCGCAAGAAGACCGTGCCGGCCCATCCGAGGCCGGTCCACAGAGCCTCGCCGTCGTCGTAAATATCTATGTGCTCGGCGGCCGCGGTCGTGTGCCATCCCTGGGTGCAACCACCCCGGCATTCGAACCAGACCGAGCGCGCCCCGGGAACCGCCCACGCCCGACGCACGCCGACCAGGTCGCTCGCGCCCATCGCGGCGAGCTGTTCGTCGACCGCGGTCGCCGAACGCTCCAGCACCAAGGCCAGGCGAAGGCCTGGCCACACGCCGTCGGCGAGCGCCGCTGCAACCGCGTCAGCGCTTCCGGCGACGACCGTCGCGTTGTGACGGGCCGCACTCGTCGGGTCGTCGAGCACGGCGAGCGGCACGCCGGCTCGGCGGGTGCCGCCACTCAGCTGCCACGCTTCGATTCCTGCACCGGCGCCGCCGACGAGGGCGACCGAGTCGTGGCCCGTCACTCCGAGGCGTCGCATCCAATCGGCGCCAATGACCGCGAGACGAACAAGGTCGGCGGCGGCGGCCCCAACGGGCACTCCGTCGGCGGTGAAGTAATGGACCGGCCGGTAGCGCGGCTCGATCGCGGCGACGAATGAGTTCCAACGACCCCACGTCGAGGCCCATACGGTGCGGAGCCGCATGTACGGGCTGCCCGACCGCAGTAAGTCGCTCCGCGTCGGGCGCACGACATAGCGGGAGCCGTCTCCTGCGTCGGCGAGCGAGATGGGCTGCACCTTCGCCAAATCGGCCGCCGTCTTCACCCGTCCGGCCGGAATGCTTGCCGCGTTGAGCTGCTCGCGGGCGCCACCGGTGTGGGGATAAAGCTCGCGCCGAACGTAGGTGCGCACCGTGCGATCGCGCCGCGTCGACGAGCCAGTTCCCAAAGCCACGGTGAACAAAGGTACTGGTACCTATGTAAAGCGCGGATTCGTTGCCGATGGGAACTATCTTCGGACAGGTATATATGGGCAACGGCGCCAAGCAATGAGCGAACTGAGACTCGACCCGTTGACGGGTCGCTGGGTGGTTATCGCATCGGAACGCGCCGCCCGTCCCGATGCGTTCGTGCGTCCGAACCTCGAGGTGCAGGCCGACCCATCGCGTTGCCCGTTTTGTCCGGGTAACGAAGAGGCCACGCCACCCGCGCTTGAAACCTATGGGCCAAACGGCGGATGGCTCGTGCGGGTCGTGCCCAACCTGTACCCAGCGTTCGCAGGCGACGAGCCCATGGCCGTCACCACTCTGGGCCCGGTGTTCACGCAGGCCCCGGCGAGCGGCATCCACGAGGTGCTGGTGCTGTCGCCCGAGCACGCCACGCCCTGGTCGGGCCTGTCCGACGCGCAAGCGGGCCTGGTGATGGCGGCGATTCGCGACCGCGTCGCCGAGCACGCGTCTACTGCGGGTCTTCGCTACAGCCAGGTCATCGTGAACTCCGGTCGCGAGGCTGGGGCCTCTCTCGAGCACCCGCACGCCCAACTGCTCGGCATGCCGTTTGTGCCCCGCGAGGTCGCCGATGAACAAGCCGGGTTCGCCCGCTTCGAGGGCAACTGCCTGCTCTGCACGGTCGCCGACGCGGAGCTGAGTGTGGGTCACCGAATCGTCCAAGAAGACGAACGGGCCATCGTGGTCTGTCCGTACTGGAGCGGTACGCCTTACGAGATGCTCGTGATTCCCAAGGCCCACGACGCGCACATCCACCGGGCCGCTCCCCTCGACGTCGCCGGCGTCGGTCGTGCGATCCGCGATTGCCTCGTGCGTCTCGAAGGCACCGTCGGGCCGGTCGCGTACAACGTCGTGTTCCACGCCGCGCCGTACCGGGCGTCGGGCGGCTTCCACTGGCACGTGCATCTGCTGCCCAAGCTCACCACCCGGGCCGGCTTCGAACTTGGTACCGGTGTGCCGATCAACTTGGTCGCACCCGAGAACGCTGCGGGTGCCCTGCGCGCCAACGACCAAACCGCCGCCGCGTCCTAGCCAGGTAGGCCGTGCCGATCCGCGGCGAGATCACGATCAACGCGCCGATCGCGGAGGTGTGGGCCCGTCTCGCGGACATCTCGTCCCACGTCGAGTGGATGGCCGACGCCGAATCGATCGCGTTCACCTCGCCGTCGCATGCCGGGGTGGGTGCATCGTTCGACTGCGCGACCAAGGTCGGTCCACTACGCACGACCGACAAGATGACTGTCACCGAATGGGAAGTGGGCCGACGGTTCGGCGTGGCGCACAGCGGGGTCGTGAGCGGCGTCGGTGTCTTCGAGCTCGCGGAACGAGGTCCGTGCCTCACCAATTTGACATGGACAGAAGACCTGCGATTTCCCTGGTTTCTCGGTGGTGTGCTAGCCGCCTTCGCCGCTCGCCCAGTCCTAAAACGCCTGTGGATGGGCAATCTGCACCGGTTTAAGCAGCTTTCAGAGGACCCGAATCGCTAACGGCGATACCCACTATCTGATCAAACTGTTTGAATGATGGTCGATTTGGTTGCAGTCTTGTAAACGATGTACGAAACCTGGAAAGACACAGCCGCTTGCAAGGGCCGCGTAGAACTTTTTTTTGCGCCGGCCGGTGAGCGTGAGGAACCCCGCATCCGCCGTGAAGCATTGGCGCGTGCCGTCTGCGAAAGCTGCCCCGTGCTGCTGCCCTGCCGCGACCACGCTCGCATGCAGGGTGAGCTGGGCTTCTGGGGGGCCGAGAACGACGACGACCGTCGAGTCGCGCGCCGCAGCCTCCGCCGCATCGCTTCTTAGTTACCGGCGAACTCGGCCTTACCGGGCCCGTTCTGTAAGAAACTCGCGACGCCCGTACGGGCGTCGTTTGTTTTGAACACCTCGACGAACAGGTCTTGTTCTACTGAGAGGCCATCGGCCAGCGAGCCATCGAGCCCGCGGTCGATGGCTTCTTTCGCGAGTGCCTGACCGACCACCGCGCCCCGCGCCAATTCACTCGCCCACGAACGCGCTTCGTTGAGGACGTCCTCCGCAGCGACCACGCGGTCGGCGAGACCGATGCGGAACGCTTCGTCGGCTGCGACCTGCCGGCCGGTGAGGATCAGGTCCTTCGCGCGTGACACGCCGACGAGCCGAGCCAAACGCTGCGTGCCGCCCCCGCCGGGAATGATCCCGAGCAGGATCTCCGGCTGACCGAACTTCGCATTCTCCGCCGCAACCCGGAAGTCGCACGCCAGCGCCAACTCACACCCACCGCCGAGGGCGTAGCCGTTGACCGCGGCAATCGTCGCGCGCGGGATCGCGGCGATCGCATCGAGCGCGTCGCGGAACTTTCCACCGATCACGCGCGCCTCGTCCGGGCCACCGAACTCGCTGATCTCGGCGCCCGCGGCGAAGATCCGCTCGCCGCCCCAGATAACGACCGCTCCGGGCGGGCTAGCAGTCAGATCGGCCGCGACATCGGTGAGTTCGGCCAGCAGCGATACGGCCAGCGCGTTCATCTTCGGACGGTCGAGCCGCACGACAGCGACGCCGTCGTCGCCCCGTTCAACGTTTACGAATTCACCCATCGCTAAGTCTCCATTTCGTTGAGAATTGCCGCGGCCGCTTCGTGTGGATCGATCGAGCCGTCGAGCACGTTTGCGGTCAGCGCCGCTCCCTGTTCTGAGTTGAGCATTGCGACGGCCTTCGCCTCGATCGTGCGAACGACAATCTCGCGTACTTCGATTTCGGCGCGCTTGGCCTGTCGACGAACGAGCTCGCCCGTCTCGACGATGTGGGCACGGTGTGCATTGATAGCCGCCCACACGTCTTGCGCCCCCTCACCGCGCGCGGCCACCGCTTCGACGATCGGCGGCCGCCACGGACCGGGAGCGACGTGCATATCGAGCATCGCCTCTAGGTCGCGGCGCACCTCGGCGACGCCAGGGCGGTCCGCCTTGTTGATCACGAACACATCCGCCACTTCGAGCAAGCCAGCCTTGTTCGCTTGCACAGCGTCGCCCCAACCGGGGTTGACGACCACGACCGTCGTGTCCGCCGCGCCAGCGATCTCGACTTCGACCTGTCCTACGCCCACGGTTTCGATGAGCACCGTCGGGTAGCCCGCGGCTGCGAGGACGCGCGCCGCCTCGGGAGTCGCCAGCGCGAGTCCGCCAACCTGTCCCCGAGTCGCCATCGATCGGATGAACACGCCGTCGTCGGTCGCGTGGTCTTGCATGCGCACGCGGTCACCCAAGATCGCACCGTTGGTGAATGGGGAGGACGGGTCCACGGCGAGTACCGCGATGCGTTCGCCCTTGGCGCGCACGTGCTGGATGAGCATGTTTGTCAGAGTGGACTTGCCGGCGCCCGGAGCGCCCGTCATGCCGATGAGGTTGGCTCGGCGCGCCGCGGACCACGTGAGACGGCTGACGGCGGCGGCATCGTCGCCGCCGCGCTCCACGTAGGAGATCAGGCGAGCGACTGCGCCGCGATCGCCTGATTGCGCCGCGGCGAGCAACTCGGCGGGATCGGTGACGCGCACCAGGGCAAGTTAGACGGCGAGCGCCGGCTGACTGGTGTTAGAAACCTGACGGGTCGACGTCGAAGTCGATGCCCTTGGCACGAACTTCCGTGAGGCCTTCGACGCGGTCTTTGAGGATCCGCTCGACGCCCTGCTTGAGGGTCATCGTCGACATCGGGCAGCTACCGCAGGCACCCATGAGTTCGACGTCAAGAACGCCGGTGACTTCGTCGAGGCTGAGGATGCGCATGTCGCCACCGTCGGCCTGGAGGGCCGGGCGGATGGCATCTAGGGCTTCCTGGACAGCTGCTAACACGACGTTTGTCTCCTTAAGACCAGTATCCGTTCGCCTTCGTCAACGCTCGGAGTGTTCTGGTTCTTCCCAGGATACGTCAGCACCTAGTGACGAAAGCGAAGTGACGAGATCGGCGTACCCGCGTTCGACGTGTTGGGCGTCGCCCACGACGGTGGTTCCGTCCGCCGCGAGTCCCGCGAGCACGAGCGCGGCGCCGGCGCGGATGTCGTGCGCCTTGATCGGCGCGCCGGATAGTCGAGGCACCCCGCGCACGATCGCGTGGTGGCCTTCGGTGCGGATGTCGGCGCCCATGCGGGACAGCTCGGCGACGTAGGCGTAGCGATTCGCGCCGTAGACGTTCTCGGTCACGATCGCGACGCCGTCGCTGACGGTGAGCAGCGTGAGCAGAAACGGCTTGTAGTCGGTTGCGATGCCGGGATACGGCAGCGTGCTGACGTCGGCCGAGCGGGTGCGGCCTTCGCTCGTGACCCAGACGCCAGCGTCTACGGCGGACATGTGCACGCCCATTTCGCCGAGCTTTTCGGCGAGCATGTCCATGTGATCGAGGCGGGCGCCTTTGATCGTGACCCCGCCTTCGGCCAAGCCGACCCCGATCGCGTACGTCGCTGCCTCGATGCGGTCGGGAATCACGGCGTGCTCGATGGGGTGGAGAGCGTCGACGCCTTCGATCGTGAGCATCGACGTGTCTTTGCCGTCGATGTGCGCGCCCATCTCGGTGAGCAGGTCGACGAGGTCGCCGATCTCGGGTTCGCGCGCCACGTTGTCGATGACCGTCGTGCCCTTGGCGAGCACCGCGGCCATCAAGAGATTCTCGGTGGCGCCAACGCTCGGGTAGTCGAGCGCGATCCGTCCCCCGATAAGCCGGTCGGCGCGCGCCTCGAGGTCGCCGTGGCGCATGTTGATCGTGGCGCCGAGCGCCTCGAAACCCTTGATGTGCATGTCGATCGGACGCGAGCCGAAGTCGTCGCCGCCAGGCAGCGGCACCTTGGCGTAACCGAAGCGCGCCAGCAGCGGACCGAGCACGACGATCGACGCTCGAATTTTCTCAGCGAGCTCGTACGGGGCCTCGGGCGTGCACACCTCGGGCACGTCGATCACGAGCGTCGACTCGGTGGCCAAACCGCTGCGGTCGACGCTGACGCCCATCGCGCTCAACACGTCGCCCATAACGGTGACGTCGTCGATCGCCGCGACGTTGCTGATTACGTGGCGGCCAGGGGCGAGCAGCGTGGCCGCCATGCACTTGAGGACGGAGTTCTTCGCGCCCGACACCGTGACCTCGCCCCGCAGCGGGTTGCCGGCCCGAACGACGATTCGGCGCATCCGTTAAGTATGGTGCCGCGTCGTGCGGGTGCGAGAACGGGAGGCGGTTCTCGACGACGCGGGACTCTCGGCAGTAATGCGACCCCGCCAAGTCACCGTGCTCGAGACCGAGGAATCGCCCGGCACCTTTGTCGCGTCCGTAGGGCCGGTGGTCCATTACCGACGCGTCGTCACCACTTCGGCGGCACCCGCCGGCGGTTACCGCGTGCAACAACGAGTTGAGGTAGTAGAGGCGATCCCGTTTTGGGGCTTCCTCTTCGGGCCTCCGCTGGCTGGACACCTCGGCCGCATCCAGCCCCACAAGCGCCCGCCGTTCTGGCTGCCAGCCGACATCGTCGACAGTCGCGCCGCGGCGGCGTTGGCGCGGCTCGCCACCCTGTCGATGGCACTCGTGTACTGCGTCACCCTTTTGACGCAGACGATCACTTATGCCGCCGAACAGTTCGGTGCCGACAAGGGTGCGCAGGGCATCGCCCTCGCGGCCGTTCGCCTCGACATCGTGTTGTCGCTTCCGTTGGCGTTGCTCGCCGATCGGCGCGGTCGGCGCTGGCTCGTAGTGTCGGCCACAACCGGCGCGCTCGCGTTAACGGCCGTCGGAGCGTTCGCCCCGAACCTGTTACTTCTCGCCGGCGCGCAGATCGCGGCGCGCGGCGCGGCCAACGCTGCCCTTGTCAGCCTGAGCGTGATGACGGCCGAGGAGATGCCGGCCGGTGCCAGGGCATGGGCTACGAGCATGCTCACGGTCGGCGGCGTGATGGGCGCAGGCATCTGTCTGTTCGCGCTGCCGCTTGCGGACGTGGCGCCCGACGCGTGGCGGCTGTTGTTCTTGCTCCCGCTCGCATTTATCCCGATCGTCCTCGGCGCGGGCCGCGGCCTGCTCGAAACGCGTCGCTACACGACGAGCGCCGAGACACGACTGCGCCCCCCCAAAGCGCTGCAGCAGCTCCAGTCGCACCGCGGCCGCTTCGTGTTGCTCGCAGCCTCCGGGCTCCTTCTCGCGATCTTCTCGACGCCCGCGTCGCAGTTCCAAAACGAGTTTCTGCGTACTGAGCGCGGCTTCAGCGGCGCGCAGATCTCCCTGCTCGTCGTGCTCACAGGCTTGCCCGGGGGTATCGGCATCGTGGTCGGAGGGCGGCTCGCGGAGCGAGGACGCCGGCTCGTGGGCGCCGCTGCGATCGTCGGCGGAGTCGGCTCGACGGTGCTGATGTTCCACTCATATGGCGCAGGCCTCTACGTGTGGTCGACGATCGGTTCGATCCTCGGAGCCGCCGCCGTCCCCGCACTCGCGGTCTACGGAGCTGAGCTGTTCCCCACCGAAGCGCGCGGCGCAGCCAACGGCGGCATCGGACTCGTCTCACGGGTCGGAAGCGTCATCGGCCTCGTCGTCGTCGGTCACCTCGCCGACCGGATCGGTCTGTCCCGCGCGCTGCTCTACATGTCGGCGGGCCCGTTCATCCTCACTGTCCTGATCCTCGCCTTCTATCCCGAAACCGCCCACAAGGAACTCGAAGACCTAAACCCCGAAGACGAACCCCTCCCCGACCTCCCCTAGCGCCCGGCACCGACCTTCGCCACGAACTGTGCGCCCGCATGAACATGACAGGTACATGCCGGCGCACAGATGCGGCGCGCTACACCGTGCTGGCACTCTCCTGGCATGAAAACTCACCCTTCACGCGGATCGCAGCAGTCGCTGCCAAGCAAGACGACGTCTTCGACCACGCCTTTGCACGCCGCGTCGGCCTGACAGATCGACAGATCCATTGGCTGGTTCAGACCCGCGTCGTTCAACGACTGCACGCACGCGTGTTCTTGCACGGAAGTGCGCCACCGACATGGCGGCAGGGGATGCGTGCGGCGATGCTCGCCGGCGGCAGACAGGCCTACGGTTCGCACCGCGGCGCGTGCGCGACGTACGGGGTGATGCCCGAATCTGTTGCTGAGGTAACGGTGCCGTTCAAGAGCGATCTTGTTCTGGCCGATGGCGTGGTTCACCGATCACGTCGACCACTCGCGAAGACGCGCGTGCTTGACGGGATCCGGGTGTGCAGCGTGGAACGCGCTCTTCTGGACGCGGCGAGCGTGTGTTCCGAACTCGAGGTCGAGACGGCGGTCGAGGCCGCACTACTCAAGCGATTGACCACTGAGGAGCGCCTCTGGACTGCGCTCATCGCGGAAGGCGGACGTGGCGTGCCCGGTTCGGCACGGTTTCGCAAGGTGTTAGAGAACAGGCCGCGCGGGCGCCCGGCGCGCAGTGTGCTCGAAGTACTCACTGGGCGGCTGCTGAGAAAGAACGGAGTCACGGGCTTTGTTCGCAACTTCAGGGTCACGGGTCTCGACGGCACATCGTTTGAGATCGACTTCGCGTTCGTCGATCAGATGGTCGCCCTTGAAGTCGACGGCAAGGCTTTCCATTCGACTCGCACGCAGACCGCGAAGGACCGGAAACGACAAAAGCGACTTGAAGCGCTCGGCTGGCGCTTCGTCCGCGTCGGCTGGCACGACGTCGTGCTGCGCCCGAACTGGGTTCTCGAACAACTTGCACTGGCCTTCGAAGCGAACTGTGCGCTCTTATCGACATGAGAAGTCGAGAAGAGCGCACAATTGGTTCGTAGGAGAGCGCCGGCGACGTTCGACGTGTAGACGCGGAACGAGGCGCCTTTCGGCGCCTCGTTCCTTCGTTCTATGTGCGCCCTAGGGCGCCCGGGTTATGCGCCGATGCGGCGGGCCCGGGCGACGCGTCGGGTGAGGATTGCTGCCATCGCGGTGCCGGCAAGAGCCAGTGCGATACCAGCGGTACCACCGGTGCGTGCGAGGACACGAGCAACCGTTGTCACGAGCGTGAAGGAGCCGGACATGTTGATGTTGGCCTGGCCGATCGCCGAGCCTTCGGTGCACGCCAAGGTGCCCTTAGCTGTGGCGACGTCCTGAATCTCGCCGGAGCCTGAGCCAACCTGGATCACAACGTTCAAGACCTTCGAAGCTCCTGGCGCCAGGTTTCCAAGGTTGGCGTAAGTCGCCGTCGCAGACGTTGAGGAGTTTCTAGTGAAGGTTGCTCCGGCTCCCTTCTTTGGATCATTTCTGGCGTCGTCCTCGACGATGCTGAACACAACGTCGCCGCTCTTGCGGGTGATGAGGTCAACGGCGCTGATGTTGATCAGCGGGCAGTCGAAGCCGTTCTTGATCGTGATGGCGACCTGGAACTTGCCGTCGGGCGCCGTGGTGCTGTTCACGATGTTCGGGGTGGCCTTCTTGCTGACTGGGATCGGGCAGTCGATGCCGCCGGCGGGCACCTGGGCCCTGATGGCGGAGTGACCCAGGCGGATATTCGCAACCGCGCCGTCGACCAGGACAACGCGGACGATGTCCATGCTTGCCGAAACGCTGGTGCCGTCGGCCGCGATCGTCTGCGTCAAGTTGTCGGCCAGGCCGATGTCGGCCACACCCGGGATCGGAATTGTGAGGCCGGCATCACCGAGCAGATCCTGGAGGGTCAGGATCGTGTCGGGCAAGCCGCCCTGGATGATGCGGAGGAGCGGGGTGGACGGGCTGTTGCTATCGCCGGGCGGAGTGACCGTAACGGTCGACTTGCCCGGGATACCCGTAGCGACACCGGTAAGCAACCAGTCGCCCGCGCCGACGATCGTCAGCTCGGTCGGAGTGCCCTTGAAGAGGGTGACGGGCACGAGCGTCGTAGCGACCTGTGACCGCAGACCGAAGGTTCCATCGGCGTTCGGCACCAGGGTCTGACGCGAAATGCTTTGAACAACGTCACGCGTGTTGGGGCCGGTGTCGGCGGCAACCAGCGGATTCTGGAACGAGCCGTCGGGGTTCGACGTTCCAGTCTCAAGGACCTGGGCATCGGCGACGTAGCCGTAACCACGGGCGATGTCGTCGCCGAGAACACAGCTGTCAGCGTTCCACTTCGACATCGCGTTGCCGCGGGAGAGAGAGGCGTACACGAGCGGTGAAACCGGGACCGCGACTTCCGCCTGCACGGCGGGGGCGTTGGGCGGTGCGCTGGACACGGCCTCGTCCGCAATGGCGATGCCAGCGGCGTCGAGACCCTTGGCGTACGCATAAGCGTTCTTCGCGGGCAGCGCCGGGTTGATCGGATGGTGAAGCGCTTCGTCCGTCGCAGCGGCCGAGATGCCCTTCGAGTTCACCGCCGAACTGCTGCGGGCAACGTCGACACTTGCCGCGTTCCCCAACAAATCGACATGGAGCGCCTCACCGCTCGCAGATCCCGAGAACGTGGCGCTGGTAAAGGTCACCGCCGCATTAGCGGGTACTGCGCCGACTGTGGCGGCGAGAAGGCCACCAGCACCGAGCAGCAAGGCGCCGCGGTGTTTAGTGACACGAAAAGTTGACAGCTTCATGAGACTCCCTCGAGGTCTATAGCTGGTCGGAAGAATACCCTCAGTGACTAGTAATAAGCCAAGATCTAACTACTTCGGCCACCGTCTGCTCTTTTTGCCGCAGAGAGTGGTCGCCTCCCTCGACCCAAATGTGGGTCACTTCGCCCGGAATCGCCGCAGTTGCCCCGGTCAGTTCGTCCGGTGTGCCAAAAGCGTCCCGAGTGCCCGAAACGAACAAACAAGGCACAACAAGTGAAGGAAAATGTTCGGTGCGAAGCCGCTCAGGCTTGCCCGGTGGGTGCAGCGGATACGAAATGAGCACTAGGGCCGCCGCCGGCAACCCGTCCGCCACGGCCATCGAACAGATACGTCCCCCCATCGACCGACCCCCCAAGGCGATTGAACTCGGCTTCACCTTGGCTTTTGCCGCCAGTGCCGCTGCCCCGTCGCGCACGGCTTGAAGCAGCACCGGCGGACGATCGGGCGCCCGCCTCCCGGCGAGCCGGTACGGAAAGTCCATTCGCTCGACGATCAACTTCTTCGCGGTGAGCGCGTCGTCGATCGCGACGAGCGAAGCCTGATTGCGATCGGCGCCCGCACCGGGCGTGAGCAACAGCGCCTTCGGTTTGGTCACGAACTCACGCGCTAAGCGACAACAAGATGCGACGGGCGTCGGTTAGTTCGGTGATGCGCATGCTCGCTTCGGCGGACTCCGCGCCGTGGTCCGGATGCGCATCGCGCACCGCGTCGCGAAAGCGTCGGACCACGTCGGTGCGTTCGGGCGCGTCGTCGGGCTTGAAGCCGAGCGCGGCGAGCGCCCACGCCATGTCGGTGCCCCGTCGTCGATACGGCGATCCGACCGCGTCGGGACCTTGCAAGTTCGCGAGCAGAGCGGCATCGGTGCCGCCGTCCCACCTTGACGCGCGCCACAGCATCGAAAACGCGTGGGGACGGGCAGACGTTGCCAGCAGCGCCGACGCGTAGACGGCCGCGAGGATCTGCGGCAGCGGATGGTCCGCGTCGTGGTAGCGCAGCGAGTAGTCGCCCGTGTCATCGTCGCGGAACAGCTGGTGACGGCTTCGGCCCAAGCCGACGGTGTCGGTCTGGAAGCGGTGCCGCAGCCTTGGCTGCGCGATGCGGCGCCTGCGCTCAAGGTCGTC
>Ga0307505_10002106_pt1 | contig 14393 bp, 12 predicted proteins | sample 23_S_MG_FD_202183 | JGI IMG/M metagenome (GOLD analysis project Ga0307505, IMG submission 202183) | Soil microbial communities from Populus trichocarpa stands in riparian zone in the Pacific Northwest, United States - 23_S | ecosystem: Environmental > Terrestrial > Soil > Riparian zone > Trees...
CCTCGACCCCGACGTCGGGCTCGATTTCGCCAAGGTCAAAGCGGCGGCGATCCGGCTGCGCGACCTGCTCGCCGACCTCGGGCTTGAGACCTTCCCATTGCTGTCGGGCGGCAAGGGCATCCACGTAGTCGCGCCGTTGGATTCGACGGCGGACTGGCCCAAGGTCAAGAGCTTCGCCGACCGGTTCAGCCGGGCCATCGCAGAAGCCGAGCCCGAAACGTTCACCGCCAACATCCGCAAGGCCCAGCGCAAGGGCCGCATCTTCCTCGACTGGCTGCGCAACCAGCGCGGCGCGACCGCGGTGATGCCCTATTCGGCCCGGGCCCGCGAAGGAGCACCGGTCGCCGCTCCGGTGAACTGGTCCGAGCTGGCGGAGATTTCCGGAGCCAATGTCTTCACCATCCGCGATGCCGATCAATTGCTTGAGCGGGCCGGATCGAAACTCCTCGCTAGCTGGGGCGTGGCCAAGCAGGCGCTGCCCGATTTCTAGGCCTCGGCTGGAAACTCCAGCGTGGCTGTGAGCCCGTCGGGACGCCAGTCGCGCTCGATCGTCCCCCCAAGGTCGGACTTGACGCTCATCGCGATCATCCGCTCGCCGAACCCGCTGCTCTGCCCGTCGGGAACCTCGCAGGGCGCCCCCATCTCGCGCCAGACCAGCTTGATCCTCGTTCCATCGCTGTCCCAGTTGAGCGCGATCTGCCCCTCTCGAGTGCACAAGGCGCCATATTTGATGGCGTTGGTGAAAAGTTCGTGGAGGATCATTGACAGGCCCATCACCTGGCCCGCCTGGAGCAACAGTTCCGGACCGCCGTAGCGCGCCCGCCCGGCCGCGACCTCGGCGCCGAGCACGCGTTCGACAAGCGCCGAAATGGCGACGTCCTGCCAGACCTGCCCGACCAGCAATTGATGCGCCCGGGCGAGCGACTCCAGGCGCCCCGAGAAACTGACGGTGAAGCTTGCCACGTCGGAGGCATTGGCCGCCGTCTGCAGCGCGATCGCCTGGACGACAGTCAGCATGTTCTTCACCCGATGCTCGGATTCCTGCAGGATCCGGCGCTGCCGTTCAACTTCGGCGCGGCGTTCCGAAATGTCGCGGATGAAGCCAATGAACAATTTGTCGCCAAATTGCTCGCTGGCGGTGATCGACAATTCGACCGGAATTTCGCTGCCGTCGCGGTGAAGCGCGTTGATTTCGATGCGGTTGTCGAGCACCGGGCCTTCGCCGGCGGCGAGATAGTGGGCGAGCCCAGCTTCATGCGCCTCGCGATGCTCGGGCGGGATGATCATGTCGGACAGGCGGTGGCCCAGCGCCTCTTCGGCCGCCCAGCCGAAACTGCTCTCGCTGATCCGGTTCCAGCCGATCACCATGCCCTTGGTATCCATCACAACGACCGCGTCGAGCGCGGTGTCGAGGACGGTCTGAAGACCGGGATGGAGAAGCCCCCACGGAATGTTCAATTACGCCACCACTACAAGTTCGTTCCGCGAGCAATAACAATTTTTACGCGCTATTCCAATGGCTTCGTCGACATATTCGATTCAGGGCGCAAATCGGTCGGTGGCGCGGACCAAGCCGTCGGTGATGCCCGGCTCGGTGAACAGATGGCCGCCGTCGGGAACGATCTCGAGCTCGACCTCGGGCCACGCCTGCTTCAGCTCCCAGGCGGCGCTCGGCGGGGTGCAGCAATCGTGACGGCCCTGGACGATGACCCCCGGAATGCCCTTCAACTTGTGCGCATTCTCCAGCAACTGGTTGTGATCGAGCCAGCCGAGATTGCGCATGTAATGGCATTCGATCCGGGCCACGGCGATGGCATGCTGGTCTTCGGTAAACTCCGCGAGCATCGCCGGATCGGGGAGCAAGGTGACGGTAAGCCCTTCCCAGGTGCTCCACGCCTTGGCCGCGGCCAGTCGGGTTGCCGGATCCTCGCTGGTCAGGCGGCGATGATAAGCCTCGACCACGTCGCCGCGCTCGCCTTCCTGGATCAGGCCGACAAAATCCTGCCAGCCCTCGGGATAGAGTTCCGATGCGCCATATTTGTAGAGCCAGTCGACCTCGCTTTGGCGGAACAGGAAGATCCCCCGAAGCACCAGTTCGGTCACCCGGCCGGGATGGGTCTGGGCATAGGATAATCCCAGCGTCGAGCCCCAGCTTCCCCCAAACACCATCCATTTGTCGACACCCGCCAGCTCGCGCAGCCGCTCGATGTCCTGAACCAGATGCCAGGTCGTATTATCTTCCAGGCTGGCGAACGGGGTCGAGCGTCCGCAGCCGCGCTGGTCGAACAACAGTACGTCATATTTGGCGGGGTCGAATTGCTGGCGCTGCTTGGGGCTGCAGCCCGACCCCGGGCCGCCGTGGAGGAATACCGCCGGCTTGGCGCCGGGCGTCCCGCACCGCTCCCAGTAAAGGGTGTGTCCGTCGCCGACATCGAGCATGCCCGTCTCATACGGCTCGATCGGCGGGTATAGCGTGCGGCGCTCGGTCATTTCGGTCTCCGGCCTAGAAGCTATACTCGTCGTACACCCGCGATACGTCGCCTTGCCAGTCGCCATGGTAACGCTCGAGCAAGCGGTCGGCGAAGGTCATGCCGGTTGCCACCACTTCGCGCAACGGATCGAGGAAGCCGCTTTCATTGTCGCCACTGGCATTGAGCTGGGCACGCGCGCTTAAGCCTGCGGTGGCGATCTCCAGCACCTCGCCGGCCAGGTCGCGCATCGTGCCGCCGCCCGGCACCGCCGCGTCGAGCGCCTCGCGCGGCACCGCATGGCGCAATGCCTCGCGCTGCTCGATCGTCCAATGCCTGACCCGGTCCCACGCCGCATCGAGCGCGGCATCGTCGTACAGCAAACCGACCCACAGTGCCGGAAGCGCGCAGATCCGTCCCCAGCGCCCGCCATCGGCGCCGCGCATCTCGAGGAAGCTCTTGAGCCGCACTTCGGGAAAGGCGGTCGAGAGGTGGTCGTTCCAGTCGGCGATGGTCGGTTTCTCGCCCGGCAGCGCCGCCAGTTTGCCGTCGAGGAAATCGCGGAAGCTGAGGCCCGCGGCGTCGATATATTGGCCGTCGCGGAACACGAAATACATCGGCACGTCGAGCGCATAGTCGCAGTAGCGTTCATAGCCGAAGCCATCCTCGAACACGAACGGCAGCATGCCGGTCCGCGCCGGATCGGTATCTTCCCAAATGTGGCTGCGAAAGCTCTTGAAGCCGTTGGGGTTGCCTTCGGTGAACGGCGAATTGGCGAACAAAGCCGTGGCCACCGGCTGCAGCGCCAGCCCGACGCGAAACTTCTTCACCATGTCGGCCTCGCTCGAATAATCGAGATTGACCTGGATGGTGCAGGTGCGCAGCATCATGTCGAGCCCGAGATTGCCGACCCGCGGCATATGGTCGAGCATGATCTTGTAGCGGCCCTTGGGCATGATCGGCAGCTCGGCGCGGCGCTTGTCGGGCCACATGCCGAGCCCGAGGAAGCCCAAGCCCAGCTTGTCGCCGACCGCTTTCACCTGTTTCAAATGGCGACCGCTTTCGGCACAGCTTTCGTGAAGGTTGGACAGCGGCGCGCCGGACAGTTCGAACTGGCCGGCGGGCTCCAAGCTGACGGTGCCGTCGGGGCCGGCAAGGGCGATGATCTTGCCTCCTTCCTCGACCGGCCGCCAGCCGAACTCGGTCAGCCCGATCAGCAGGTCGCGGATGCCACCCGGCTCGTCCCACGACGGCGCTCGGTGATCGTCGAGGCGGTAGACGAACTTCTCATGCTCGGTCCCGATCCGCCAGTTCTCGCGCGGCTTCTCGCCTTCCGAGAAGACGGAAAGAAGGTCGGCGCTGCTCTCGATCAGCAGGCTCGCGCTGAGGTCGGTTCTAGTTGTCATTGGAAACGGGCTTAACGCCAGTCCCCGGCCAGCGCCATATAGGTCGTGACCGCCGCCAGGGCTGCGGTTTCGGCGCGGAGGATGCGCGGCCCAAGGCTGATTGCCCGGGCGTTGGGCAAAGCGCGGATCGCCGCCGCCTCCTCGGGGGTGAACCCGCCCTCGGGACCGGTAAGGATCGTCGCCGGGCCGGGCTGGAAGGCGGCGGCTGCGGGCTCGCCCCCGGTTTCATCGGCGAAATAGAGCGTCCGTGCCCGGTCGAGTGCCTTGAGCCACGCGTCAAGCTTGACCGGCTCGGCGATAGTCGCGAGCGCGGTCCGCCCGCATTGCTCGGCGGCTTCGACGATGTGGCTGCGCATCCGCTCGAGGTTCAATTTGTCGACGATCGTCCGCCTGGTGATGACCGGCTCCAGCCGCGCCACGCCGAGTTCGACCGTTTTTTCGACCAGCCAGTCGACCCGCCCCTTTTTGACCGGCGCGAAGGCGAGGGTGAGAGCGGGCACTTCTTCCTGCCCCCGCGTCGGCTCGACCACGCCGAGGATCATCCGCCGTTTCCCCACCTCGGCCACCCGCGCCAGCCATTCGCCGTTGACCCCGTCGAACAACAGCACCTCGCCGCCCTCCGTCAACCGCAGCACATTGCCGAGATAGTTTGCCTGACTCGGATCAAGCCCGACCGCGACCCCAGCCGACAAGGGCGGATCGACATAAAGCCGGGCAAGCGAGCGCGGCGGCCAGGCGGGGGTGGCGGGCATGGGCCTTGCCCTACCGATTCATTGCCAGCATCGCAAAGCGAGCCTTCGGTTCCCATATGCGCGTCATGATCCCACTCTCCGTCCTCGACCTTGCCCCGATCGCCGAAGGCAGCGATGCCGGCATTGCCCTCAACAATGCCCGCGACATTGCACAGGCCGCCGAGCGCCTCGGTTACCACCGCTTCTGGATGGCGGAGCATCATTCGATGCCGGGCATCGCCAGCGCCGCGACGGCGGTCGCGCTGGTCCACGTCGCCAGCGGAACCAGTGCGATCCGCATCGGCGCGGGCGGCATCATGCTGCCCAACCATTCGCCGCTGCAGGTCGCCGAGCAGTTCGGGACGCTTGCAGCGCTGTTTCCGGGGCGGATCGATCTCGGTCTCGGCCGGGCCCCGGGGACCGATCAGGCGGCGGCTTATGCGATGCGGCGCAACCTTTCCGCCGACGTCGGCCAATTCCCGCGGGACGTAGTCGAACTCCAGGGCTATTTCCGCCCCGCCGAACCGGGCCAACGCGTGATCGCGGTTCCCGGCGAGGGGCTCGAGGTGCCGCTATGGATCCTCGGATCGAGCACGTACGGGGCCGAGCTCGCCGCCGAGCTTGGGCTTCCTTATGCCTTCGCCTCGCACTTCGCGCCCCAGCAGATGATGGAGGCGATCGCGCTGTACAGGTCGCGGTTCAAGCCGTCAGACCAGCTCGCCGCCCCTTATGTGATGCTCGGGTTCAACGTCTTTGCCGCGGACAGCGACGAGGAAGGCGAATTGCTCGCCACTTCGTTGATGCAGGCTTTCGTCGCCTTGCGCTCGGGCAATCCCGGCAAGTTGAGGCCGCCAGTCGAAGGCTATGCCGACACGCTGCCCTTGGAATATCGCGCCATGCTGCGGTCGGTGCTGTCGAGCTCGGCGATCGGTGCTCCGGCCACGGTCCGGGCGGCGACCGAGGCCTTCGTCAACCGCACCGGCGCGGACGAGCTGATGATCACCTCACAGATTTTCGATCACGCCGCACGCCTGCGGTCGTTCGAGTTTTTGGCGCAAGCACTGGCCTAGCTGGACGCACTGCGCGGTTTGACGCATTGCGCAAACAGCAACTCAAAGGTCGATGCGGGCGATGGCGGACGAACAACTCCAACCGATTGTCAGGCAGGGCCACAATTGCTGGCGGATCGCGCGGGCCAGCGAAGCCAGCGTGATCGTCGACGCGGCCGATTATTACCGGATCATCCGGACTGCCATGGTCGCGGCGCAGAAGCGGATCTTCATCGTCGGGTGGGATTTCGATACCCGCATCGCGCTCGATCCGGACGAGAACGGCCAGGGCGAGACGCTGGGCCGCTTCTTCCTCAACCTCGCCCGCGACAATCCGAGCCGCGAGATCGACATCCTCAAATGGAATTTCGGGGCGCTGAAGCAATTCATCCGGCCCGCCGCGGTGGTGTGGCTGGCGCGCTGGTGGAAGACCGAGGCGATCGAATTTCGTTTCGATTCGTCGCACCCGCCGGGCTGCAGCCACCACCAGAAGATCGTGGTGTTGGACGATCATCTAGCGGCGTGCGGTGGGATCGATATTTCGACCCACCGCTGGGACACGCCAAGGCATATCGACGACGAGCCCCGCCGTACCGGCCCCGACGGTAAGCCGTACATGCCGTGGCATGACGCGACGATGATGATGCGCGGAGATGTTGCTGGGCAGCTTGCCGAACTGGGACGCGAGCGCTGGTCAACCGCGACCAAGGCGAAGCTCGACCCGGTCGAGCGGTGCCAGGACAATTGGCCCGAGGATCTGCCGGTGATGTTCCACGACGTCGACATCGCCATCGCCCGGACCCGCGCCGCCTACGATGATCTGCCCGAGGTCCGCGAAATCGAGATGCTCTATCTGGACATGATCGCGGCCGCCAAGCGCTTCATCTATTTCGAAAATCAATATTTCACGAGCGGGAAGATCGGCGCCGCGATTGCGACGAGGATGGCCGAAACCGATCCGCCCGAAATCGTCATGGTCATGCCGCGCACCGCCAACGGCTGGCTCGAGCAAAAGGCGATGGACGGGGCGCGGCTGAAGCTGATCGCGGCGATCGGCGAGAAAGACGTGGGCAACCGCTTCCGCGTCTATGTCCCCGTGACCGAGAAGCGCGCCGACATCTACGTCCATGCCAAAATTTCGATCGTTGACGACCGGCTGCTCAGGGTCGGATCCTCCAACCTCAACAACCGCAGCCAGGGGCTCGACAGCGAGTGCGACGTGATCATCGACGCCGCGCTCGACGCCAATGCGGACACCCCGCCGGCGATAACTGCGCTGCGCCACCGCCTGCTTGCCGAACATCTCGGTTGTTCGCCGGAAGAGTTTGCCGCGGCCGAGGAAAAATGCGGCTCGATGGTCGATGCGATCGAGGCGCTGATCGGGCCCGGCAAGTCGCTCGAACTGTTGCCGATGGAAGGGCTGAGCGAGGCGGAGGACTATATTGCCTCACACGAATTGCTCGATCCCGAAAGCCCCGATGAGATGCTCGACCCGATCGGCCAGCGCGGGCTGGCGAAAAGCTGGGCCAAGGGCCGCGCGGCGATTGGCAAGCGCCTGGGGCGGCATTGATCGCCACCGACATCGTTCCCGACAGCGAGCGGCGCGGGCTGATCGGGGCGCTCCCCGCCGCGCTGCGCCCCTACGCCTCGCTGATGCGGATCGACCGGCCGATCGGGACATGGCTATTGTTCTGGCCCTGCGCATGGGGGGTGGCGCTGGCGGGCGGGCGGTCACTTGGTTTGTATGCGGCGCTGGCGCTCGGGGCCTTCGTCATGCGCTCGGCCGGGTGCGTCTATAACGACATCGTCGACCGCGACCTCGACAAGCAGGTCGACCGCACCCGGCTTCGACCTCTGGCGAGCGGGCGCGTGTCATTACGTGCGGCGTGGGCGCTGACCATCGGCCTGTGTCTGGTCGGGCTCGTGATCCTGCTTGATCTGGAGCCTGTTGCGCAGCTTGTCGCGTTGGCCAGCCTGGCCCTGGTCGCCGCCTACCCCTTCATGAAGCGCCTCACCTGGTGGCCGCAGGCGTGGCTCGGGCTGGTGTTCAGCTGGGGCGCGTTGGTCGGCTGGCCGGCCGCGACCGGCAGCCTCGACTGGCCGGTGATCCTGCTGTGGGCGGGGAGCGTCGCGTGGGTGATCGGCTATGACACGCTCTACGCCATCCAGGATATCGAGGATGACGCCTTGGTCGGGGTCAAATCGTCGGCGCGGCGGATGGGCGCAAACGTGCGACTGGGCATCGCCACCTTCTACGCGCTTGCCCTGATCGGCTGGGGCGCGGCGATCTGGCTGGTGTTTCCGTTCTGGCTGGCGCTGGTCGCGCTGCTTCCCGCCGCGATCCACCTCGCTGCCCAAGCCTGGCGCGCCGACCCAGTCGACGGGGAAGGCGCGCTGGCGTTGTTCCGCTCCAACCGCTGGTGCGGAGCGTTGGTGCTTGCGGCGATGCTGGTGGTGGGGTTGAGCCCCGGCTCCTGACCGCCTAACCGCCGCCTGATGTTGAGCGTTGAACAGGCCCGAACAAAAGCCGAGCAACTCGTCGAACAGGCCCGCGCCGCGGGGGCCGATGGCGCCGACGCGCTCTATCTCGGCGAACGGTCGAGCGGGGTGCAGGTGCGCAAGGGCGAGCTCGAGGACGTCCATCGCTCCGAAAGCGAGGGGCTCGGCCTGCGCGTATTCCGCGGATCGCAATCGGCCAGCGTTTCCTCGTCCGACCTCTCGAACGAGGCGCTATCCGCTTTGGTCACCCGCGCGCTGGCGATGGCGGCCGAGGCCCCGGAAGATCCTTATGCCGGGCTGGCGCCGGCCGATTTGCTCGCCGCGCCACCATTCGCCGATCTCGACAGCTGGGATCCGGTCGAGCCCGATCCGGCGGCATTGAAGGCACGCGCGCTCGACGCCGAAGGCGCGGCGCTGGGCGTCAAGGGAATCACCAATTCCAACGGCGCCAATGCCTCGGCCTCGGGATCGACCGTGGCGCTCGCCATTTCCAGCGGTTTCAGTGGTGCCTATCGCGCCACCGGGCACAGTTGCTCGGCCAGCGTGGTCGGCGGCGCCGGATCGGGGATGGAGCGCGATTATGCCTGGCACAGCGCACGCTTCGCCGCCGATCTCGAGGATGCGGCGGCGATCGGGCACCGCGCCGGCACCCGCGCGGTGGCGCGGCTCAACCCGGTCAAGCTCGCCGCCGGCCGGATGCCGATCCTGTTCGAGCCGCGCATCGCGACCACCTTGCTTGGCCATCTGATCGCCGCGATCACCGGCTCGTCGGTGGCGCGCAAGTCGAGCTTCCTCCAGGACAAGCTTGGTGAACGGATTTTCGCCCCCGGGGTGTCGATCCACGACGACCCGTCGCGCAAGCGCGGGCTCCGCAGCCGCGCGTTCGACGGCGAGGGGCTTCCGGTCCGCCCGATGGCGCTGGTCGAGGATGGGATGCTCAAGACGTGGCTCGCCGAAAGCGCCTCGGCCCGCCAGCTCGGAATCGCCCCCACCGGCCATGCCATTCGCGGGGTTGGCGGTGCGCCCGGGGCAGGGCCGTCCAACCTCTATCTGGCGGCGGGGACGGCGACTCCCGATGACCTCCGCGCCCGCTTCCCGCGTTGCATCCTGGTCACCGAGTTGATCGGGCAGGGGGTCAATGGCGTCACCGGCGACTATAGCCGCGGCGCCGCGGGCTTCCTGATCGAGCATGGCGAAGTGGTCGGCCCGGTGGCCGAAATCACCATCGCTTCCAACCTCATCGACATGTTCGCGAGCCTCGAGCCAGCCACCGACCTCGTCTTCCGCCGCGGAGTCGACAGTCCGACCCTGCTGGTCCCCGAAATGACCGTCGCTTCAGCCTAGCCCTCGTTGCTCACCGTACGCAGCCCAAGCCGGGCGATCTCGATCTTGGGGCAACGGTCCATCACCACTTTCAGCCCGGCCGCCTCGGCCCGCGCGGCGGCGGCCACGTCGATCACGCCCAGCTGCATCCACACCGCCTTGGCGCCGACCGCGATCGCCTGGTCGACCGCAGCCCCGGCCTCGGCCGAATTGCGGAAGATGTCGACGATGTCGATTGGCTCTCCGATCTGGGCCAGTTCGCGCCACACAAATTCGCCATGGACATGCTCGCCGGTGATCGTCGGATTGACCGGGAACACGCGATAGCCCTGGTTCTGGAGGAATTTCATTACGCCGTGGCTGGCGCGATCGGGTCTGTCCGACGCGCCGACCATGGCGATGGCCCGAGAGTTCTGGAGCAGGTTGGCAATATCCTCATCGCGGGTCAGTGGCATGATGGTCTCCCTCCCCGGCCAATGTTTCAGCCGGGCTTTTTCTCCAGCGCATCAAGCAAAGACTGCGCGAGCACAGCGAATGCCTCGCCCGCCGGTCCGTCCTCGGCCGCGGGCGGACGGCCAGCGTCGCTGGCTTCGCGCAAACTCGCCGACAGCGGCAGTCGCCCGAGGAAGTCCACGCCCAGCTTGTTGGCCGACGCTTCGGCGCCGCCGCTTCCGAACGGGTCGCTTTCCTCGCCACAATGCGGACAGATATAGCCCGCCATATTCTCGATGATTCCGAGCACGGGCACGTCGGTTCGGGCGAACAGGTCGATGGCCCGGGTGGCGTCGATCAGCGCCAGATCCTGCGGGGTCGAGACGATCACCACGCCGGCCGGCTTGGCTTTCTGCACCAGCGACAATTGCACGTCGCCGGTGCCTGGCGGCAGATCGACCAGGATCAGATCGACGTCGCCCCAGTCGCCATCGATCAATTGCGCCAGCGCTCCCGCCGCCATCGGCCCGCGCCATGCCAGCGCCTGGCCCGCGGGAACGAGTTGTCCGACCGATAGCAGTCTGACCCCGCTCGGGCTGGTCACCGGGATCAGCTGTTTGGCCTTCGCCTCGGGCCGCTCATGGGCACCAAGCAGGGTCGGCTGCGACGGCCCGTAAATATCGGCGTCGATCAGCCCGATATTCTTGCCCATCCGCTGCAGTGCGACGGCGAGGTTGGCGGCGACGGTCGACTTGCCGACCCCGCCCTTGCCCGACCCGATCGCGACCAGCACCGCCGCCCCCTTGCGCGCCGCGGTCATCGCGATCCGGACCTCGGTGACGCCGGGGATCGCCCGCGCCGCCTCGTCCAGCCGCGCCTCCATCGCCTTGCGCTCGTCGTTGCGCATCGCGGAGCCATCGACGATCAGGGTGGCGACCCCGCCGTCGAGCTTCCGCGAGCGGATCCGGGCGGTGTCGGGGTGACCGTCGAGTGGTTTGAGCGGATCATTCATGCCGCGGCGCTTAGGCCCGACCGCAGCCGATCGGCAAGCAACCCCTGTTTTTCGGCGGTCATGCTACCTATAGTGGGGGGTATGAGCATTTTATCGGGGTTGGGCTCGCTTCCGTCGCGCCTGTTCAGTGACAATAAGGGGCCGTGGGGCCCCAAATCGGACGGCGGCGGCGACGCCGAGCCGCCGCGTGAGCCCTCACCGGGGCCGTGGGGCAGCGATCGTCCGGCCTCGCGCCCTGGGGAAGGCGGCTTCAGCGGCGCCAATCTGGAGGCCTTCTTCGAGCGCAACCGGCGGCGCTTTGGCGGCGGCTTCGACGGCGATGGCGGCCCGGGCCGGCCGAGCGGGTCGAAGATCCTGTGGATTGTGCTGACGGTCTTGGCGCTCGGCATGCTGCTCACCACCGTGCATCGCATCGGACCGGAGGAGCGCGGCGTGGTCACTCTGTTCGGCCGCTATAACTCGACCCTCGAGCCGGGCATCAGCTTCACCCTGCCAGCCCCGATCGCGCGGGTGCAAAAGGTCAATGTCGCGCAGATCCGCGACATCGAGCTAGGCTCGGCATCCGAAGAGACGATGATGCTGACCGGCGACCAGAACATTATCGACATTGCCTACCAGGTGCGCTGGAGCATCCGCGATCCCGAGCAATATCTGTTCGAATTGCGCACCCCCGAGGACACCATTCGCCAGGTCGCCGAGAGCTCGATGCGCCAGATCGTCGCCCAGGTCACCCTGCTCGACGCCATCGGCAATCGCCGCGGCGAGATTGAGAATCGGGTCGCGGAGGAGATGCAGGACACCCTTAACCGCTACCGCTCGGGCGTGTCGGTCCGCGGCGTTGCAATCAAGAAGGCCGATCCCCCCGACGCGGTCAACGACGCTTTCAAGGACGTCACCGCGGCGCAGCAGGACGCCGAGAGCGCCCGCAACAACGCCAATGCCTATGCGCTCCAGCTGCGCCAGATCGCCGAGGGCGAGGCGACCGCGTTCGACAAGGTCTATGTCCAGTATAAATTGTCGCCCGAAGTGACCAGGCGACGCCTCTATTACGAGACGATGGAGCGGGTACTGCGCGGGGTCGACAAGACGATCATCGAAACTCCGAGCGGCGTTACCCCCTATCTCCCGCTTCCCCAGATCCAGCGCAGCACACCTGAAAGGCAGCCCGCCCAATGATCGGTACTATTCGCCAGCACCCGGTCCTGACGGCGGCGATCGGGGCGACGCTGCTGGTCGCCTTGCTCGGCAGCGTCAACATCGTCCCCGAAACCAGCCAGGGAGTGGTGATCCGCTTCGGCGAGGCGGTACGGATCGTCAATCAATACGAACCCGGCCAGCGGTTCGGCGGCTCGGGCGCAGGCCTCAATGCCAAGGTCCCGTTCGCCGAATCGATCGTGTGGATCGACAAGCGTGTGCGCGATCTCGACATGGACCGGCAGCAAGTGCTGTCGATCGACCAGCGCCGGCTCGAGGTCGATGCCTTCGCCCGCTATCGCGTGGTCAATCCGCTGCAAATGTATATTGCTGCCCGATCCGAAGACCGGGTCGAGGAAGCGCTGAAGCCGATCCTCGGCTCGCAACTGCGCAACGAGCTCGGCAAGCGGCCGTTCGCCTCGATGCTCAGCCCCGAGCGCGAGGGCGCGATGGAGAATATTCGCGTCGGCATGAACCGGATCGCCAGCCAGTACGGGGTCGAGGTGGTCGACGTGCGGATCAAGAAGGCCGACCTTCCCGACGGCACCCCGCTCCAGTCGGCATTGACCCGGATGCGCAGCGCGCGCCAGCAGGAGGCTCGCTCGATCCGTGCCGAGGGCAGCAAGACCGCGCAGATCATCCGCGCCGAGGCCGATGCCGCGGCCGCGCAAATCTATGCCGCCAGCTTCGGCAAGGACCCGGCGTTCTACGATTTCTACCGGGCGATGCAGTCCTATCAGGTAACTTTCATTGGCGATGGCACGACCAAGTCGTCCTCCACCAACATCATCATGTCCCCCAATAGCGAATATCTGAAGGAATTCGCTGGACGGTAGGGCACTTCATTGTTCAAATCGCGTTCATGAGCTCGACCTACCGTCGTCCCATCAACGTCAGCAAGCGAGCGAGAATATCATGGTTTCGAAGGAGTCTGGACCCTTGCGTTACGCCTATGGAGTAGCCACCGCCTTGCTGCTTGGGGGTACCGCATTCTCGCTGGCCACCGGGCAGGCCGGAGCCCAGGTCGCGCAAAATGCACCGGCCGCACTGGCCCCGCGCGGGGCGCCGATGTCCTTCGCCGACCTGTCCGCCCGGCTCCAGCCGGCGGTGGTCAACATCTCGACCAAGCAGCGCATCGCGGTCCGCACCCAGACCGATCCGTTTGAGGAATTCTTCCGCCGCTTCGGCGGGCAGCCGCCACAGGGCCCGCAGGCCGTTCCAGGCGCGCCCGGTGGGCCGGGCGGCCCGGCGCCGCGCACCCGCGAAGCCGGCTCCCTCGGTTCGGGTTTCATCATTTCGGCTGACGGTTATGTCGTCACCAACAACCACCTCATCCAGAGCGCGAGCGGCACGGGAACGGTCGACACCGTCACCGTCATCATGTCCAATCGCAAGGAATATACGGCGCGCATCGTCGGCCGCGACAGCGCCTCCGATCTCGCCCTGCTCAAGATCGAGGCGACCAATTTGCCGTTCGTCAATTTCGGCGATTCGTCGCGCGTCCGGGTCGGCGACTGGGTGCTCGCGATCGGCAATCCCTACGGGCTTGGCGGGACGGTCACCGCGGGCATCATCTCGGCCCTGCATCGCGGGATCACCGGGGTCGGTGCCTATGATCGCTACATCCAGACCGACGCCAGCATCAACATGGGCAATTCGGGCGGCCCGATGTTCGATTTGAACGGCAATGTCATCGGCATCAATTCGGCGCTGATCTCGCCCACCGGCGCCAACGTCGGGATCGGCCTTGCCATCCCGGCGGAACTGGCCAAGCCGGTGATCGATTCGTTGCGCCGCGGCCAGCGACCGCAGCGCGGCTATCTGGGGGTTAGCCTCCAGCCGCTTGACGAGAATATCGCCGCCTCGCTCGGCCTGCCCAAGGACCAGGGCGAACTGGTCCGTGCGGTCGTACCCGGCCAGGCCGCGGCGCGCGCCGGGTTGCAACAGGGCGACGTCATCCTCCGCGTCAATGGCCGGCCGGTGACGCCCGAAGAAACCGTGTCGTTCCTGATCGCCAACACCACCGTCGGCTCGCGGGTCCCGGTCGACATCATCCGCGGTGGCCGCCGCCAGACGGCGACCGTAGTCGTCGGCGAGCGCCCGACCGAGGAACAGCTCGCGCTGCAGGCAGGCGGCGACAATGACGGCACGCCCGGCGGGGCCGTCACCCCGCCTGGGGCCGGCACCCAGGCCATGGGCCTCACGCTCGTCCCGTTGACCCCCGATCTTGCCCGCCGCTCCAATCTCCCGGCGACGGTGCGCGGCGTAGTGATAAGCGC
>Ga0307505_10002107_pt1 | contig 14392 bp, 9 predicted proteins | sample 23_S_MG_FD_202183 | JGI IMG/M metagenome (GOLD analysis project Ga0307505, IMG submission 202183) | Soil microbial communities from Populus trichocarpa stands in riparian zone in the Pacific Northwest, United States - 23_S | ecosystem: Environmental > Terrestrial > Soil > Riparian zone > Trees...
CAACAGCGCGCCTTCGACCTGCTTCAGCACATCCGGTTGTAGACAGAAACCCGAACCACAATCTCACGCCAAGTACTTGGCGCCAATAACGAACTCGCGCTATGTCTGCCGGAACTTCGGGCTAGAAGATCGCGCGTGCCTCGGGATACAGGCGCACGAGGAGCTCGCGCGCCGCGGCGGCGAGCTCGGGCTCGATGCGGGCCGCGAGCGCCTCGGCGTCCGCGCTTTCCTCGTCGGAGCGCCACGCCGCATCGAGCGAGCCGCGCGCGCGCACGACCTCTTCCACCAGCGGCGGCCAGTGCCTCGGCGCCTCGCCCTCGACCCAGTCGCCGCGGCCGCGCCCATAGTGCGCGACCGCGAGGTAGAGCAGCAGGGCGGCACGCGTGCGCTGCGCGAGGAAGTCGGCGCTCCAGCGCACGCGGCCGTCCTCCTGCCCCTGCAGGAGGTTGTAGGCGCGCGCCGCGCCGCCACCGCCGAGCGCGCCCACGATGGCCCCGATCACCATGCCGGCGCCGAGCGAGAGCCCGCCGGTCGAGAGGTCGGCCATGAGCCCGCCCGCGGCGCCGGTCAGCACGCCACCGACCAGGCCCGTGCCCGCCACGTCCGCCGGCCGCGCGACCTCGAACTGTCCCGCGGCGCGCGCGGGGATCTGCTGCCTGGCGTGTCCGCCGAGGCCGTGCAGCGCGATCAGCCGGTCGGTGTCGGCGCGCACGCGCTCGTCGAGGCGCTTCGTGAGCGTGCCCATCGCGCCCTCGACCGCGGGGTCGCCGCGTTTGGCGGCGTCGCGGGCGAAGAGATGCCTCACGCGCTGCGCGAGCGCTCCGGCGTCGAGCTTCTCGGGCACGGCCTCGCGATCGGTCGCGGTGTTCGCCAGGTGCGAGGCGAGCGTGCGCATGGAGGCCGCGAACACCTCGAGGTTGCGCGCACGCCACGCCGAGCGCAGCCGCCCGAGCTCCTCGCGCTTCTCCCCCGGAAGGAGCGCGCCCGCGGCGCCGAGCAGGCGATCCTCCTGCACCCAGCAGCGCGCGAAGGCATCCAGCGTCAGCACGCCGCGATCGGGCACGTGCACCGCGAGCTGGCGCGCCCAGCGCGCCTCGTCGGCGGCCTCGGCCTCGCGCGATCGCGGCGGCCCCGCCTGGTTCAGGAGCAAGAGCACGGGCTTGCCGATCCACTCGAGGATCTGCAGCTCGGCGTCGATATACGCGGCCGCGGACGGATCCTCGGCGGCGTTCACGAGGTAGAGCACCAGGTCGCCCTCGTCGCGTACGTTGCGCACCGCCTGCTGGCTGCAGAAGAACGGCCGGTCGACCAGGCGATCCCACACCTGCGTCTGCAGCCAGCCGATCGGGTTGCCGCTCGCGCGCAGGCGTTTCAGGAGCCTCGCGCTGTCGCCGAAGCCGGGCGTGTCCCAGAGGTAGAGCACGTCGCCCTGCGGCGTGTCGATGAGGGTATGGCGCTCGGCCGCCTCGGTCACGTGCGGGCGGTCGGCGATCTCGCCGATGTCGCGCTTCAGCAGCGTGCGCACAAGCGTGGTCTTGCCCACGTTGGTATGCGCCGCGACGGTGAGGTTGACGCTCACGCGCCCAGGCTCACGAAGCTCGCCTCGAGGCCGTGGGCGCGCACGAAGCTCCTCCACGCCTCGCGCCGCTCGGCGACGCGCTCGGGCGGCATGCGCTCGGCGAAGGGTGCCTCGTCGACCACGACCATGAGGCGCGCGGCGGGCCGCAGGGCGGCGAGCCGGTCGCGCGCGCCCGCGATCACCGTGCCGTGGTTCTCGGCCTCGGGCGTGGTGGCGATGCTGAAGGGCAGGACGACCACGTCGGCGCGGTCGCCGCCGCGCGCGCCGAAGGACTCGAGGTAGCGCTCCTCCTCGCCATAGGGGACGCTGTCGCGGGCCTCGACTTCGACCGGGCCTCCCGCCGCGCCCGGAACCCAGGCGATGAGGCGCGCGAGCGCCGCGGGCCCGAGCTCGCACGCGTAGGGCATGACGACGGCGGTCGCGCGCGCGACGGCCCCCTCGACCGCGGCGAACGCGCCGCGGAAGTAGGGGGGTATCGCTGCCGGCACGGGCGCGCGCAATCCGAGGCGCGTTGCCTTCGATGCCGACGCCAGTGCGAGCGCGAGGCGCGGCACGATCACGTAGATGAGCACGGAGGCCGCGATCAGGTGGATCCAGCGCGCGGCGGGCTCGCCGCCACCCGGTGCGCCTGCGCGCGCGCGTGCCGCCTCGAGCTCTGCCGCGTTCGGGACCGCGATGCCGGTGAGCCAGGACGCGGGCCCATAGAGGATCGCGAGCACCGCGCGCGCCTGGTCGGTATCGAGGAAGGTGCTCTCCCAGACGGCGCGGTAGTCGAAGGCGAGGCCGCGGACGTAGAGGCTTGCGACGATCCCGGCGCCGAGGGCGGCGGCGGCTAGGTGGAAGGCGGTCGTGGCGCGGGCGACCAGCAGAGGCTTCGACGCCTCGAGCCATTGCGCCATGAAAGCCCGCAGGGCTTCGGCGAGCTGCGCGTTGAATGCGCGAGAGCCCGACACCAGGCGCGAGGCCGGCCGCGAGACGAGGGCCGCCAGCCACGTCGTCGGCGCTCCGGGCGGGCGGCGGCGCACGCGCGCGAAGAAGAGCCATGCGTACACCGCGAAGTTCCAGAGGACGACGCCTGCGACCGGGATCGCGAGCACGTTGATATGCCGCGGCCCGTCGAGGACCGGGATCGAGGCGCCGAGCGCGAATCCGGCGAGCACCACGCCGATCGTGAGCGTGGGCATCGGGCCGAGCAGTGCCATCACGTTGGCGACGAAGGGATGGCGCGCCACGATCCGTTCGGCGAGCACGCCAGCGCGCGCGGCGAGCAGGCGATCGGGATCGGCGTCGGGGGCCGCGCGCATGGCCTCGCGGCCCGCGGCCGCGCGATCAGCGGCGGGAAGGAGCGTGCCGTCGCGGTCGGCCTCCTCGACCGCCTTTACCAGCAATATCTTCCGCAGGTCTTCTTCGCGCATACCGGGATTCTGCCTGTTCGCCCGGCGCGCCGATGTAAGCTTTCGCCGATGGACCCCCGGGATCCCGATGCCGATCCGCTCGAGACGCGCGAGTGGATCGAGGCGCTCGACGCCCTGATCGCCGAGGAGGGTCCGGAGCGCGCGACCTATCTTTTGCGCCGCCTGCTGCAGCATGCGCGTACCCGGAGGGTACCGCTGCCGCAGGTCCTCGCCACTCCCTACGTGAACACCATAGGGCTGGACGAGCAGCCGCCCTACGAGGGCAACCTCGTGATCGAGGCGCGGCTGTCGGCGCTGGTGCGCTGGAACGCGCTCGCGATGGTGGTGCGCGCCAACCGCGAGGCGGCCGAGCTGGGCGGACACATCGCGAGCTATGCCTCGGCCGCGGACCTCTTCGAGGTGGGCTTCAATCACTTCTTCCGCGCGGGGCACGGCGGCGACCTGGTGTACTTCCAGCCGCATTCCGCCCCGGGCGTTTACGCACGCGCATTCCTCGAGGGACGCCTCGCGCAGACCCAGCTCGACAACTACCGGCGCGAGACCGGCGGCAAGGGCCTCTCCTCCTATTGCCACCCGTGGCTCATGCCCGACTTCTGGCAGTTCCCGACGGGCTCGATGGGCCTGGGTCCGCTCTTCGCCATCTACCAGGCGCGCTTCATGCGCTACATGCACCATCGCGGCCTAGCCGATACGAGCTCGCGCAAGGTCTGGGCGTTCGTGGGCGACGGCGAGATGGACGAGCCCGAGTCGCTCGCCGGGCTCTCGATCGCGGCGCGGGAGAGGCTCGACAACCTCGTGCTGGTGGTCAACTGCAACCTGCAGCGCCTCGACGGCCCGGTGCGCGGCAACTCCTCGATCGTGCAGGAGCTGGAAGGCCTCTTCGCCGGCGCCGGCTGGAACGTGATCAAGCTCCTGTGGAGCGGCGACTGGGATCCGCTCTTCCTGCGCGACACGCACCAGTGGCTGGAGAAGCGCTTCCTCGAGACGGTCGACGGCGAGTTCCAGACCTATGCCGCCACGAGCGGCGCCTTCAACCGCGAGCACTTCTTCAACAAGTACCCGGAGCTGCGCCAGCTGGTCGCGCACCTCTCGGACGACGACATCGATCGCCTGCGCCGCGGCGGCCACGACCCGGTGAAGATCTTCTCGGCGTATTGGCACGCCGCGCGCCACGCCGGCCAGCCGACCGTGATCCTCGCCAAGACCAAGAAGGGCTACGGCATGGGCACGGCCGCGCAGGGCCGCATGACCACGCACCAGCAGAAGAAGCTCGACACCGACCAGCTGATCGCATTCCGCGACCGCTTCGCGCTGCCGCTCACCGACGCGCAGTGCGACGCGTGCGAGTTCCTGCGCCCGCCGCGGGATGCGCCCGAGATGGCGTACCTGCACGCGCGGCGCGAGAAGCTGGGCGGATACCTGCCGGTGCGCGATGCGCGGTGCGAGCCGGTGGCCACGCCCGCGGCCGCCACGTTCGCGAAGTTCGCGCTCGAGGCGGCGGGCAAGGAGATGTCGACGACGGTCGCCTTCGTGCGCATGGCGGGGCAGCTCCTCAAGGATCCCGCGATCGGCAAGCGCATCGTCCCCATCATCGCCGACGAGGCGCGCACCTTCGGCATGGCCGACCTCTTCCGCCAGATCGGCATCTACTCGCCCATCGGCCAGCTCTACGAGCCCGAGGACCAGGCGCAGCTCTCGTACTACAAGGAGGCGGTGGACGGGCAGATCCTCGAGGAGGGCATCAACGAGGCCGGCGCGATGGCCTCGTGGGTCGCGGCGGCGACCAGCCACGCCGCGCACGGCGTGGCGATGCTGCCGATGTACATCTACTACTCGATGTTCGGCTTCCAGCGCGTGGGCGACGCGATCTGGGCCGCGGCCGACTCGCGCGCGCGCGGCTTCCTCTTCGGCGCCACCGCCGGGCGCACGACGCTCTCGGGCGAGGGCCTGCAGCACCAGGACGGCTCGAGCCACCTCGTGGCCTGCACCATCCCCAACTGCCGCGCCTACGACCCGTGCTTCGCGCACGAGCTGGCGGTGATCCTCGAGGACGGCATGGCGCGCATGCTCACACGCCAGGAGGACGTCTTCTACTACGTGACGCTCATGAACGAGCCGTACGCGATGCCCTCGATGCCGGAGGGCGCGCGCGAGGGGATCCTGCGGGGGATGTACCGGCTGCGCGAGGCAAAGGGTGCACAGGTGCGGCTACTCGGCGCCGGCACGATCCTGAACGAGGTGATCGCCGCCGCGGAGCTGCTGGAGAAGGACTGGGGAGTGGCCTGCGACGTGTTCTCGGTGACGAGCTTCACTGAGCTGCGGAGGCAGGGGATGGCGGTGGCGCGAGAAGAGAGACTTGGGTCCCGGGCCACTGCCCTTGCGGGCGCCCGGGATGACGATGCTCGTCACTCAGCCGGCGCCCGGGATGACGATGCTCGTCACTCAGCCGGCGCCCGGGATGACGATGCTCGTCACTCAGCCGGCGCCCGGGATGACGATGCTCGCCACTCAGCCGGCGCCCGGGATGACGATGCTCGTCACCCCGGCCGCCGCAATGCGGCGATGGGCCGGGGCCCAAGTTCCTGGATCGAATCCCAGCTCCCCGCCAACGGCACGCCGGTCGTCGCAGCCTCGGACTACGTCCGCGCGGTCGCCGACCTGATCCGCCCGTGGATCCGGGACAAATACGTCACGTTGGGCACGGATGGTTTTGGCCGCAGCGACACGCGCGCGAACTTGAGGCGCTTCTTCGAGGTCGATCGTCATTCGGTGGCGCTCGCCGCGCTGGCCGCGGCCGGTGACTCCCGGGTGACCGAGGCGGCAGCGCGCTACGGTATCGACATGGGCGCCGCGCCGCCGTGGACCCGATGAACGACATGGGATCGCCGCACACATGAAGCATCGCATCCTGCTGTTCGCCGCGTGTGTCGCCGCGTTCCTGCCCGGGATGTCCGCCGCCGCCACGCCCAAGGCCAAGGCGCGCGAGACGGTGGTCGAGGCCTCGATCGCCGACCTGCAAAAGGCGATGCAGTCCGGGCGCCTCACCGCGAAGCAACTCACCCAGCAGTATCTCGACCGCATCCAGGCGATCGACAAGGCGGGGCCCACGCTCAACGCCGTCATCGAGGTCAACCCCGATGCGCTCGCGGACGCCGAAGCGATGGACCAGGAGCGCAAGGCGCGCGGCCCGCGCGGGCCGATGCACGGCATTCCCGTGCTCCTCAAGGACAACATCGCCACCAAGGACAAGATGCAGACGACCGCGGGATCGATCGCGCTCGTGGGCGCGAAGCCGCCGATCGATGCGTTCGTGGTCGCCCGGCTGCGCGAGGCCGGCGCCGTCATCCTGGGCAAGACCAACCTGTCCGAGTGGTCGAACCTGCGCTCGACGCGCTCGACGTCGGGCTGGAGCTCGCGCGGCGGGCTCACGCGCAATCCCTACGCGCTCGACCGCAGCGCGAGCGGCTCGTCCTCGGGCTCGGCGGTGGCGGTCGCGGCAAGCCTGGCCGCGGTCGCGATCGGCACCGACACCGACGGCTCGATCGTCTCGCCCTCGTCCGCCAACAATCTCGTGGGCATACGGCCGACGGTGGGCCTGGTGAGCCGCGCGGGCATCATCCCGATCTCGGTCTCGCAGGACACCGCGGGCCCGATGGCGCGCACGGTGGCCGACGCCGCGATCCTGCTCGATGCGATCGCCGGCACCGATGCGGCCGACAAGGCCACGGCGCAAGCCGGCAAGCGCAGGGCCGAGTACGCCAGGCACCTGGACCGCAACGCGCTCAAGGGAGCGCGACTGGGCGTGGTGCGCAACCGGTTCGGCGGGCGCAACGACCTGCAGGGGGCGGCGATCGAGAAGGCGCTGGCGGTGTTGAAGGCGCAGGGCGCCATCCTGGTGGACATTCCCCAGGTGCCCAACGACGACCAGCTCGGCAAGGACGAGCTCACGGTGATGCTCTATGAGCTCAAGAACAACCTGGGCGCGTACCTCGAACAGTACGCGCCGGGGGCATCGGTGAAGACGCTCGCCGACATCATCGCGTACAACGAGCGCCACAAGGACAAGGTGATGCCGTGGTTCGGGCAGGAGCTCTTGATCGCGGCGCAGGCGAAGGGCGCGCTCGACAGCCCCGAGTACCTCAAGGCACGCGACACCGGCATGACGGCGGCGCGCGACGAGGGGATCGACAGAGTGCTGAAGGAGCACAAGCTCGACGCGCTGGTGGCGCCCACCGGGGGGCTGCCGTGGATGAACGACCTGGTGAAGGGAGATGCGAGCGGTGGCGGCTTCACCTCTCTCGCGGCGGTGGCGGGCTACCCTCACGTGACGGTGCCGGGCGGCTTCGTGCACGGGCTGCCGTGCGGCCTCTCGTTCGTGGGCACCGCCTGGAGCGAGCCGCGCCTGATCGCGCTCGCCTACTCGTTCGAGCAGGCGTCCAGGCACCGCCGGGCGCCGACCTACCCCAAGAGCATCAACACCTGGAACCCCAACGCCAAGTCATAGGAGCCCGCGCAATGGCCGTCGAGGAAACAACCGAGAAGAAGAACGCAGGCGGCAAGGCCGAGGACCGCAAGCCCGAGCCCGTCGACCGGATCACCGTGACGCGCCACCGTGCGCGCATCGGGGGCAAACAGCTCGCCTACACCGTGACCTGCGGCACGATGGTGATCAAGGAGGAAGCCGAGAAGGAAGGCCTCTCGGAAGGCGAGCGCGCGCGGGCCAGGGTGTTCTTCATCGCGTACACGCTCGACGACGCGAAGAGCAAGGGCAAGCGTCCGCTCACCTTCTCGTTCAACGGCGGCCCGGGATCGAGCTCGGTGTGGCTGCACCTCGGCGTTCTCGGCCCGCGGCGGGTGGCGCTCGACGACGAGGGCTTCGCGCCGCTGCCGCCCGGCCACCTCATCGCCAACGAGCACTCGCTGCTCGATGTTTCCGACCTCGTGTTCATCGACCCCGTGGGCACCGGCTTCAGCCGCATGGTCGAGGGCGAGAAGGTGAAGGAGTACCACGAGTACCAGCGCGACCTGGAGAGCGTGGGCGCGTTCATAAGCCTCTACACCTCGCGCTACGGCCGCTGGCAGAGCCCCAAGTACCTGATCGGCGAGTCCTACGGGACGACGCGCGCCTCGGGGCTCGCCTTCCACCTCATCGAGCGCCACGCGATGTACCTGAACGGCGTGATGCTGGTGTCGTGCGCGCTCGACTTCCAGCTGCTGCGCTTCGAGCACTGCAACGACCTTCCGCCCGCGCTCTTCCTGCCGACCTACGCGGCGACCGCGTGGTATCACAAGCGCCTCGCGCCCGACCTGCAGAGGAAGGGCCTGGCCAAGGTGGTCGCCGAGGCCGAGGCGTTCGCGGCGGGCGAGTACGCCAACGCGCTCTTCCAGGGCGACGGCCTGCCGGCGAAGGAGCGCAAGGCCGTGGTCGCGAGGATCGCGCGTTACACCGGGCTTTCGCCCGAGTACGTCGACCGCACCGACCTGCGCGTCGAGATCTTCCGCTTCTGCAAGGAGCTCCTGCGCGACACCGGCCGCACCGTGGGCCGCCTCGACAGCCGCTACACCGGCGTCGATCGCGACTCGGCGGGCGAGAAGTTCGAGTTCGACCCGGCGATGGCCGAGATCCGCGGCGCCTACGCGGCCGCCATGAACGGCTACGTGCGCAACGACCTCGCCTTCACGCCCGACCTGCCGTACGAGGTGAGCCGGCCGCTCTACATGAGCTGGGAATGGAAGGACTTCTCCAACCGCTTCGCCGCGATCGGGGAGTCGCTGCGCAAGGCGATCAACGTGAACCCGCGCATGCGCGTGCTGGTGGCGAGCGGCTACTACGACCTCGCCACGCCGCACTTCGCCGCCGACTACTCCTTCGCCCACCTGGGGCTGCCCGCGCAGCTGCGCCGAAACCTCGAGTTTTCGTACTACGACGCCGGGCACATGATGTACACGCACAAGCCCTCGCTCGAGAAGCTCGCCGACAAATTGCGGCGATTTGTGACGGCGTAGCGCCGCGCATTACCGCTGCAAGCCCGCCGCCGCGGAATTGCGCAGCGTTCGCCGTGGCGCGTGTGCCGTAGTGCACAGGGGCGGGGTCGCCCCCATGGTAATTTTTGCGCGTGACGACCGACCCCCTGCCCCGCGGCGCCGCCGCGCTCCTCGAGGACCCCGCCCGCCGAGCGGACGTCCTCAACGCCTTTCCGAGCCTGGTCTGGTGCGCCGACTCGGCCGGCCAGTGCAGCTTCGTGAACCAGGCGTGGGAGGACTACAGCGGCCGGCGGGTCGAGGCCGAGCTCGGGTCGCGATGGATGAACGCCTTGCATCCCGGCGACCGCACGCGGGTGACACGCGAGTGGGACGAGGCCCTGGGCCTGCGCCGGCCCCTGGAAACCCAGTACCGGCTGCTGCGCGCCGACGGCGAGTACGGCTGGCTGCACCACTCTGCCGTGCCGGTGAACGACGAGTACGGCAAGCTCACGGGCTACCTCGGGGTCTGCACCGACATCACCGAGCAGCGTTCCGCCGAGCTGCGGGCGCTCTACAACGAAAGCGAGATCCGCACGCTCGCCAACAACGTGCCGGCGCTCATCGCGTACTACGACCGCGAAGGCTTGCGGTGCCGGTTCGCCAACCGCGCGTACGCCCAGACCTGGGGCTGGGACGAGCATTCGATCGTCGGCAGGCCGCTGGCCGAGATCATCGGCGAGCAGGGCTACACGGAAATCGCGCCCAACGTGGAGCGCGTGCTGCGTGGCGAGAACGTGACCTACGAGCGCACGCTGCGTGACGCCCAGGGGGGCTCGCGCGTGCTCGAGGTCAACCTCCGGCCCCACTCCGGCCCCGACGGGCGCCCGCTCGCGGCCTTCGTGATGATCCACGACATCACGCGCCACCGGGAGTCGGAGCGCGAGGTGCGCGAGAGCCGCGAGCGCCTGCGCAAGTTCGCCGACGCGACCCGCTACGGCATCGTCTTCCACGAGGAAGGCAGGGTCACCGACTGCAACGAGGCGCTGCTCGCGCTCACCGGCTACTCGTTCGAGGAGATGGTCGGCAGCGAGATCATCCAGTACGTGGTGCCCGAGCGGCGCGACGAGGCGCTGGAGCACGTGCGCACGGGCTACGAGCGCCCCTACGAGTCGCAGGTCACCCACAAGGACGGGAGCATCATCCCGGTGGAGTTCGAGGGGCGCCTCATGCCGATGGACGGCAAGGTCTACCGGCTCTCGGTGGTGCGCGACATCCGCCGGCGCAAGGCGAACGAGGCGCGCATCGACTTCCTCGCGCACCACGACCTGCTCACGGGATTGCCCAACCGCGCGCTGCTGCTGGAGCGCCTCGAGTTCGTGCTCGCGAGCGCGCGCCGCCGCGGCTCGCGCGCCGCAGTGCTCTTCATCGACCTCGACAACTTCAAGGTGGTGAACGACTCGCTCGGGCACGCAGCGGGCGACGCGCTGCTGAAGGTGGTCGCCTCGCGCATCCCGGCGGCGCTGCGCGAGGTCGACGTCGTCTCGCGCCACGGCGGCGACGAGTTCCTGGTGGTCCTGCCCGACGTCGAGGACGAGCAGGCGCCGGTGCCGGTGGCGGAGAAGCTCCTCGCGGCGATCTCCGAGCCGATGCTCGTGGAGGGCCAGAGCGTCTCGGTGAGCCCGTCGATAGGCATCGCCGTGTACCCGCGCGACGGCGAGACCGCCGCCGAGCTGATCAAGAACGCCGACGCGGCCATGTACCTCGCCAAGGAGCGCGGCCGCAGCAATTACCAGTTCTTCAACAAGGCGCTCGCCGAGAGCGCGCACCGCGCCTTCACGCTCGAGACGCGCATGCGCGAGACGATCCGCTCCGGCGGCTTCGTGCTGCACTACCAGCCGCAGGTGCGCGTCTCCGACGGCGGTGTGATCGGCGTGGAAGCGCTCATCCGCTGGCCCCAGACCGACGGCCACTGGATCGAGCCCAACGAGTTCATCCCCGTGGCCGAGCAACGCGGCTTGATCCGCACCATCGGGCGCTGGGTGCTGCGCGAGGCCTGCCGCCAGAACAAGGCGTGGCAGGACGCGGGCATCGCGCGGCTGCCGGTGGCGGTGAACCTCTCCTCGATCGAGTTCCGCCAGAAGGATTTCGCCGCCGACGTCGAGGCCGCTCTCGCCGAGACGGGACTGGAGGCGCGCTGGCTCGGCTTCGAGCTCACCGAAAGCATGCTGATGAGCGACCTCGCCGAGGCGGCGCGCACGCTCGAGGCGTTGAAGGGGCTGGGCGTGCAGCTCGCGATCGACGATTTCGGCACCGGCCACTCGTCGCTCATGCACCTGAAGCGCTTCCCGATCGACAAGTTGAAGATCGACCGCACCTTCATCCGCGACATGCCCGGCGACGCCGACGACATGGCGATCTCGGGCGCCGTCATCGACCTCGCGCGCAACATGGGGATCACCTCGATCGCCGAGGGCGTCGATCGCCTGGAGCAGCTCGAGTTCCTGCGCTCGCGCGGCTGCGACGAGGCGCAGGGCTTCCTCTTCTGCCGCGCGATGGCGCCCGACGACCTGGCCCAATGGCTGCAGAAGCCGCACAGCGGGACCATCACGCGGGAAGCCGGCTGAGCGCCCAGGCGACGTGCTCGCGCACCAGCGCCGAAGGGTGGTCCGCGCGGGCGGTGAGCGCGGCGAGGGTGGCTGGAGTCGAGGGCGCATTGCCCAGCGCCACCGCGATGTTGCGCAGCCAGCGCTCGTGGCCGATGCGACGGATCGCCGAGCCCTCGAGGCGCCGGTCGAACTCCTCCTCGGTCCAGGCGAAGAGCTCGACAAGCGTCGCGGCATCGAGACCGTTGCGCGGCTCGAAGTCGGGAAGCTCGGAGACCCTGGCCCACTTGTTCCAGGGGCACACCAGCTGGCAGTCGTCGCACCCGTAGATGCGGTTGCCCATGAGGGGCCGTAGTTCCTCCGGGATCGCGCCGTGGTGCTCGATGGTGAGGTAGGAGATGCAGCGGCGCGCGTCGAGCGCGTAGGGCGCCACGATCGCGCGCGTGGGGCAGACCTCGATGCAGCGCTCGCAGGTGCCGCAATGCGCAGTCGTGGCCGTGTCCCGGGCGAGGTCGAGGCCGACGAAGAGCTCGCCCAGGAAGAAGAGCGATCCGGCGTCGCGCGAGAGCAGCAGGGTGTGCTTGCCGCGCCAGCCGAGGCCGCTGCGCTCGGCGAGCGCCACTTCCATCACCGGCGCGCTGTCGGTGAAGACGCGATAGGGGAAGGGGCCCACCTCGGCCACCATGCGCTCGGCGAGCGACTGCAGGCGCGCGCGCAGGACCTTGTGATAGTCGCGGCCCACGGCGTAGCGCGAGACGAAAGCGGCCTGCGGGTCGGCGAGCGTCTCCCACGAGTCGCGCGCCTTGGCGTGGGTGTAGGGCAGGCGTGCGGTGATCACGGAAGCGGTGCCGGGGACGAGCTCGGCGGGACGCGCGCGGCGCGCCCCGTGGCGCGCCATATAATCCATCTCGCCGTGCCAGCCGCGCCCCAGCCATTCCATGAGGCGCGCCTCCTCGGCGTCGAGCTCGGTGCCCGCGATCGCCACCGCGTCGAATCCCAACTCGCGGCCCCACTGCTTGATGCGTTGCTCCATTCCCCGATGGTACTGAACACCCATCTCGCCGACGAAGGCGCGACGCTCGCGCTGGGCGCGGCACTCGCGCAGTCGCTCGAGCCCGGGCTCTCGATCCACCTGCGCGGGGAGCTGGGGGCGGGCAAGACCACCCTGGTGCGGGGGGTCCTGAGGGCCCTGGGCCACCCGGGGCCGGTCAAAAGCCCCACATACACACTAGTTGAACTTTATGAGGTTTCGAGGTTAGTATTGCATCACTTTGATTTTTATAGGTTCCACGAGCCACGAGAATGGAGCGACGCCGGCTTTCGGGAGAGCTTCAACGGGCGCAATGTGAGCCTGATCGAATGGCCCGAGAAGGCCGGCGGACTGCTGCCGCCGGCGGACGTCGAAATCGTCCTGGAATCAAGTGGCGAAGGGCGCAACGCGAGCTTGCGCTCACGCTCCGTGCCCGGGCAGAAGTGCCTCACGCTGCTGAGGCCGCGCTTCCCTTTCACTTCCCCGGATTGCTGAAGCTGCTGCTGGCGGTCGCGGCGCTGCTCGCGCTCGCGGCGCCCGCGCTCGCCGGCGACACCGTGCTCGCCTCGCGCGTCTGGCCGGCCGAGGAGTACACGCGCGTCACCATCGAGACGGCGCAACCGGTGAAGCACAAGTACTTCTTCGTGACCGATCCCGACCGGCTCGTGGTGGACCTCGAGGGCGTGGAGCTGGGCGACGAGCTGCGCGCGCTCCCCGCCAAGGTGGGCGAGTCCGATCCCTACATCCGCGCGTTGCGTGTCGCCGTGAACCGCCCGAACGTCGTGCGCGTGGTGTTCGACCTGCGCACCGAGGTGAAGCCCTCGGTGTTCGCGCTCGCGCCGGCGGGCGAATACAAGCACCGCCTCGTGCTCGACCTTCACCCTTCCACGCCGCCCGATCCGCTGCTCGCCCTGATCTCGCCGCAACCCGACCGCATCGGCGAGATCGCGGCCGCGCAGGGGACGCAGAGCGTGCCGGAGCTGCCGGTGGTCAAGCTCGAGCCGCTGGCGAAAGGCAAACCCGCCAAGCCGGTGAAGGACCGGCTCGTGATCGTGGCGATCGACGCCGGTCACGGGGGCGAGGATCCGGGTGCCCGCGGGCGCCACGGCACGCGCGAGAAGGACGTGACGCTCGCGATCGCGAAGCGGCTGAAGGCCGCGATCGACAGGGAGCCCGACATGCGCGCGGTGCTCGTGCGCGACGGCGACTACTACATCGGGCTCGCGCAGCGCGTGGGCAAGGCGCGGCGCGTGAAGGCCGACCTCTTCGTCTCCATCCACGCCGACGCGTGGGTGCGCCCGGACGTGCGCGGCTCGTCGGTGTTCGCGCTCTCCGAGCGCGGCGCGACTTCGGCCGCGGCCCGCCACCTGGCGCAGAAGGAGAACCAGAGCGACCTCATCGGGGGCGTGAACCTCGGGGTGCGCGACCCGGTGCTCGCGCGCACGTTGCTCGACCTCTCGCAGACCGCGACCATCAACGACTCGCTCAAGCTCGCGCGCCACGTGCTCTCGGAGCTGGGCGACGTGAACGAGCTGCACAAGCACGCGGTGGAGCAGGCGGGCTTCGCGGTCCTCAAGGCCCCCGACATTCCCTCGATCCTGGTCGAGACGGCGTTCATCTCCAATCCCGAGGAGGAGAAGCGCCTCAAGGACGCGGGCTACCAGGAGAAGATGGCGGGCGCGATCCTGGGGGGCATAAAGCGGTACCTGGCGCAGAACCCGCCCCTCGCGCGCTCGACGGTCGCGGCGAACTAGGCGGGTTTCGCTCTCGTTCGGGGCGTTGGAGGAGTCCCCCCTCCAGC
>Ga0307505_10002108_pt1 | contig 14385 bp, 10 predicted proteins | sample 23_S_MG_FD_202183 | JGI IMG/M metagenome (GOLD analysis project Ga0307505, IMG submission 202183) | Soil microbial communities from Populus trichocarpa stands in riparian zone in the Pacific Northwest, United States - 23_S | ecosystem: Environmental > Terrestrial > Soil > Riparian zone > Trees...
TGAGAGCCCACTTGGCCAACGGCGCCTGTTCGAGGGTGGCGAGGTGAATCTCGGCGTCCGCGAAGTAGCCGACGAGCAGCAGGGTAAGCGAGCTTGAGACGAGGGTGGCGCCGCCGGCTCGAATTCCGAGGAAGAGTGCCGCGAGCACCGGCACTGCCATCAGGTAGATCTGGCTGGCGGAGCCGACCCGCAACAGGAATACCAGCCCGAGTACATGGGCGAGGATGACGAGGCTCCACGCGCGCATGGCGTAGGGCAGGGTCGGACGCAGGGCGGCGATGCCAACCCACAGCATTGCGATGCAATCGACGACGGCGACCACGATCAGATTCTGCCGGACGGCGAAGACGATACTCGGCACCGCGGTAATCGCGCCGAGGACGAAGACGATCCGCAGGATCTGGGCTAGTACCTGATCGCGCCAGTGCGCGCCGTCGTCGGCGCCAGCGTCAGAATCCAACTGCTGGTCGATGTCCTGCATCCGTGGCATCCCTCGGCGCCGCGATCGCTGCTTTCAACGGCCGCGATGATATCGCAGTGCCAACCGATCGGCGGGCACGGTCGCTCACGCTGTAGCGGATCTACCACGGCAGAGCCTGGGCGGGTAGGATCAATTCCCGCTGAGGGAGCCGTCACCGGCAAACGTCTGCCAGCCATTCGCGCCGTTCTCGGTCACCGACCAAACTCGGACAGGGACGACGATCCAGGAACGCCGCGGGCGCTCCGTCCCACTCGCCCCCCGAGGTGATGTCCGGAGTTGTCCCTTTCGGATCATTGCCATGTTCGCTCCTCCGAGCGATAGTGCGCCCGCTCGATGAAGCCGCCTTCGTCGGCGTGGTCAACGATCTCGTGGACGTTTTCAACTCCGGGTCAGTCGCGACGGAGGTGGTCCCGAGCACGGGAGTCCTCGATCTCCCGGGGGAAGCGGATGAGCAGCGAAAGCGGCGGACCGAAAATCGTGATCATCGGCGCGGGGCCGGCGGGCCTTTCTACCGCTTACTTCTTGCGCAAGCGCGGCTACCAGAGCGTGCTTGTCCTCGAGAAGCTCGGACGCGTCGGCGGCCTCTGCCTCTCGATGACATGCGGGGACCACTCGTTCGACCTCGGGGCGAACTACGTCACCCCCGCCTACAAGGAAGTCCTCCGACTGGCTGAGGAGTACGGGGCGACCATGTACTCGGAACGCCCGATGATCGCGATGAACGTCCCCGAGGACGCGCGCCAACCGGTCACGTATCAGTCGATGTTCGATGCCGTGCGCATCGACGTCGACACCGGAAAGCCAATCGGCGTGTTGCGCTTCCTTCGTTTGATGATGCGGTACATCTGGCTGCGCTGGCGGCTCGCGAAGGTGCTCGACCAACCGACCTTCGCCGGAATGGAAAAGTACCCGGAGCTGGCGCAGCCCATGCAGCGGTGGCTGGATTCACACGGGCTGCGGGGGCTGACGCGCCTGCTCGAGCTTCCGTCGACGATGATGGGCTACGGGCTCATGTCCGAAACGCCGGCGCTGTACATTCTCAAGTTCATGACCTTGAAGACGTTCGTGCCAATGGCCCTCAAGGAGACGCCAATCATCGGCAACTTCACCGGCTGGCCCAAGCGATTCGTCCACGGTTTTCAGCGATTTTGGGAACGCATCTCGTGGGACCTACAGGTCCGGACGAACGTCCACGTCACGCGGGTGGAGCGCAAGCAGGGCGAGCCCATCGAGGTGCACTTCGAGGTCAAGGCCCAGGAGCTTTCCAGCTTCAAGGCTCAGACGGGATCGCTCCTCTGCGACTTCCTGATCCTCGCTTGTCCGCAGCCGGTCTTGTTGGGCACGGAGGCGATCACCGGCGACGGGACCGGACGGTACGACCCCGACCGCGCCTTCATGGAACTGTCCGTGGAAGAGCGCGAGCTCTTCGAGCAGATCCGTGAGGTCTGGTACTGCATGACGACGTTCCACGTCGAGAACCTGAGCTTCAACGGTCAGAGCCCCCTGGCTCCCATCTATCCTCTCGCTCCGATCCTCAATCCGATGGGCGTTGGCAAGCAATGGGACGACTGCGAGCTGGTGCAGTTCTATTCGCCGATCTCTCCGTACGACGTTCGACGCGCCATCGAAGAGACACGAAAGAAGGTCGAAGCCGGAGATCACGAACTCGAGGGCTACCTCCGACAGCTCGAGAGCGTCGAGCGGCACATGCGCGACCCGAAAGGTGCCGAGGATCCCGTCCGAGCGGTCGTCATCGACAACGTCCGTACGGTGACCCGGCGAATGGGCGGACGCATCCGCGACGAAAACACGGCGTGGCACACGTACAACCGCTTCACGTACTTCCAGCATGTGAGCACGGAGTCGATCCTCGCCGGCTTCTATTCCAAGCTCGAGCGCCTGCAAGGACAGCAGCGCACATATTTCGTGGGTGGCGCGACCAACTTCGAGCTGGTGGAGCCCATCGTGGAGTACGCGCGCCACCTGGTCGAGACACACTTCCCACCGGTGTCCTGAAGGCGCGACCATGGACCCGGCGGAAGCACTTCTGCCCTACTTACCCATGGAGGTACGGCGCTCACTGGCCTCCGGAATCCCCCTCGAGGAGCGAGCGGCGGGGGCCGCTCTCTTCGCCGACATGTCCGGCTTCACGGCCACCAGCGCTGCCTTCGCCAAGGGGCTCGGACCGACAGCTGGCGCCGAGGCACTGGCGAGACAGCTGGAGCGCTACTTCGACGCGCTGGTGCGCCCCGTCCACGACTTCCGCGGCAGCGTGGTGGGATTCAGCGGCGACGCCATCACCTGCTGGTTCGACGACACGGCGGGTTCGGTATCGGGGACGAGGCGCGCGTTGGCGGCGGCGGCGAGGATGAGAGCAGCGGTCGAAGAGCTGCCCCCGGTGAACTCGCCGGCGGGTCAGGAGCTGAGGCTGAGAGTCAAAGTTGCGCTCGCCAGCGGTCCGGCGGCCCGTGTCATCGTGGGAGACGCGGAGATCCAGCGGCTGGAAGCGTTCGTCGGCCACACGATTGATCGGATGGCGGCAGCGGAACAGGTTGCCACGGGCGGCGAGATCGTTGTCTCCGAGGAAGTCGTGTGCGAGGCCGGGGACGCGCTCGAGGTACTGGCGTGGCGCTTTGGCGCGAAGGGCGAGCGCTTCGCGGCGATTGCCGAATCCGGTGGGCATCTCTCGATGGACCCGTGGCCGTCCTGTTCCGGCGTCTCGCGCGAGCGGCTGCGGGGGTGGATCCATGCGAAGGTGGCGGAGCGCATCCTTCGCGGAGAGGGTCGCTTTCTCAGTGGATTCCGGCCGGTGGTGGCGCTGTTCTTCCGCTTCACCGGCATCGATTACCACGCTGATGCCGATGCCGGGACCAAGCTCGACACGGTGGTGCGGGGGACGCAGGCGATCGTCGACGCGCTCGGCGGTCAACTCATCGACGTCAGCGTCGGCGACAAGGGAAGCTACCTGTTCGTCGCCTTCGGTGCGCTCAAAGTGCATGAAGACGAGGCCCGCCGCGCGGTCGCGGCGGCGCGAGATCTGCAGGGTATGGCTCGCGATCTCCCGTTCCTGAAGGAAGCGCAAGTCGGCGTAAGCCGCGGCGAGGACTACGTGGGCGCGTACGGATGCGACGCGCGCAGGACCTTCGGCGTCGTCGGCAGTGAGGTGAACCTGGCCGCACGCTTGATGACCCTCGCCGGTCCCGGCGAGGTGGTGGTCACCCCGCGCGTGGCGGAGACGGCCGCGCGTCACTTCGACTTCGAAGCGCTGGAGGCGCGAACGTTCAAGGGACTGGCGGACCCGGTCGCTCCGCACGTGCTGAGGGGTTCGCGTTCGCTTTCGTTCTCCACGGGCGCCGCTCAGGCACCGCGTCTCTTCGGCCGTGACGCGGAAAAGGCGGTGCTGGAGTCGGCTTTGTCCGACCTGCGCGTCGGGCGCGGTGGCCGTCTGATCCTCGAAGGCGAAGCAGGCATCGGCAAGTCACGGCTGGTCGCGTGGGGACTCGAGCGGGCGCGGGATCTGGGCGTGACGACCATGGTGGGCGCGGGCGACGGCCTGCTGCGCGGGGCTCCTTACGGCGCGTGGCGGCCGGTACTGTTGGACGTGCTCGGCCTGGATCCTTCGTTCGGCGCGCCGGCGCGCATCGACTCCGCGACCGCCGATCGCGTTCGGCGCGCCGTCGAGGAACACGGTCGTGACGCGGTCGACCTCGCCCCGCTTCTCAATCCGGTGCTCGGGATGGACTTCGAGGAGACCGCTCGAACGCGTGCGATGGAGCCGCACGTGCGCGCTCAGGCCACGCAGAGCGTCCTGGCCGACCTCATCCTCGCCCGGACCCGCAACGATTCGCTCCTCGTCGTAATAGAAGATCTGCACTGGGTGGACTCGGCCTCCGCGGCGCTGCTTCGCTACTTGGGCCGCCATCGCGGCCCGCTCCTGGTACTCGCCACCCAGCGACCGCTTGCACATCAGGAGTCGAGGGCCTTGGAGGATGACCTGTCCGGTGTCTCCGCCGCGCTCGTCGAGCTTGGCCCGCTGAAACCGCCCGACGTCGAGGCGTTGCTGCGGGAACGCTTGGGGGCGCGCTCGCTTCCGCCGTCGCTGCTGAAGCTCGTCGAGCGACTCGCTCAGGGCTCCCCCTTCTTCAGCCAGGAGATCGCCTTCGCGCTGCGCGACCGCGGCCTGATCGAAATCACGTCGGCAGGAGAGTGCCGGCTCACCGGGGCGGCCCGCAATCTGGAATCGGTCGACTTCCCCGACAGTGTGCAAGGGGTCATCACCAGCCGTATCGACAACCTGCCGGCGGCACACCAGCTGGCGCTGAAGGTCGGAAGCGTACTCGGCACCACCTTCGACGCTGTCGTGCTCGAGAACATCCACCCGGTTGCGTCGGACCGCGGCGAACTCGGCGCCATCCTACAGCATCTCGTCGACGCCAGCTTGCTGGTGCGCGCCGACACCGCCGGCGCCACCCACGCCTTCCGGCATGCGCTCACGCACGACGTCGCCTACGGGCTGATGCTCCGTAATCAGCGCATCGAAATGCACGCCGCCGTCGTGCGCTGGTACGAACAGCGCGACGGCGACGATCCCGCCTCGCGGTTCAGGAGGCTTGCCCACCACGCGGCGCGCGCGGTGGATCCCGACGCCGCGGACGCCGCCGAGGCCACGGCGCGGGCCATCCGTTATCTGGACCAGGCCGCCGAACGGGCACTCGAAAGCTACGCCAACGAAGAGGTGATCGAGTTTCTCGACGAAGCGATTCGTCTCGACGGACCGCGGCCGCCGGCGCGTGGGCGGGTGCCGGCGGCCGATGGCCCGCTATATCGCAACGCGCGTTGGCACGAGCACCTGGCCCGCGCGCATGCCGCCCTCGGCGATCTGGAGTCGAGTCGACGCGCTTCCGAGCGCTGCCTGCAGTTGCTGGGTCATCCGATGCCGGCTCACCCTTGGCGGATGTTCCTCGGCATCGCCGGCCAGGTCGCGGTGCAGATCTCGAGACGCACCGTCGGCCGGGATCCCGGCAGCTGGACGGTGAGCGCCGCGGAGCGCCCCTCTCTCGAGCTGGTGAACGCCGTTCGCTGGCTGTTGTCAAAGGCGCTGTACCACGAGAGTCACCCCGCTCCGCACGTCTATCTCAATTTGAAGAACCTCAACCTCGCCGAGATACTCGGCCCTTCGCCGGAGCTGAGCATCGCCTCCAGCGTGATGCAGATGACGCTCGCCGTGCTGCGCCTGCCTGGTCCCGCGGAGAGTTATGGTCGCCGGGCGCTGTCGACGGCGCGTGCCCACGGACGTCCGGCGGACGTCGGCACGGTCCTCTTCAACGACGGCATCTGTCGTGTCGGAGTCGGGGAGTGGGCACGCGCCGCCGCGAGTCTCACCGAGGCCCGCGAGCTGGCGCTGGCGAGTCGACACGACCAGCTATTCGAGGAAGCGGGAGCCGTCGAGGCGGATGCGGCCATCTTTCAGGGCGACCTCGCCCGCGCCTCGACGCTGTACCATCAAGTGTATCAGGTGGCGAAGAAGCGGGGCGCGCTGTTGCACATGGGTTGGTGCATCCGACCCGCGGTCGTCACCGCGCTTCGCGCCGGACGGTGGGACGAGGTCGTGACGATCGTGCAGGAAGGCGCCGCCCTGCGTTCGCAGGTCGCGGACCCGCTGACCGAGATCGACGCCCAGGGGATGTTGGCAATCGCGTTGTCGCAGCACGGGGATGCGAACGCCACCTGGCAGGCCCTGGAGCGGGTGGCAGCGCTCGCCGACGCGACATCGCCACCCGTCGCGTATCCACGCCTGCTGGGACTCGCGGGGGCTACCGAAGCGTGTCTGGACCTCCTGGAGCAGTCTCTGCTGGCCGGGCCGATCACCGCCCGCTGCGAGGAACACATTCGTATGGCGAAACGCTTGTGCGCGGCGCTGGAGGCCTACGCGACCACCTTTCCGATCGGTGTACCCGCGGCGCGACTTCAACGCGGGAGACATCACGCTCTACTCGGCCGGAAACGCCGAGCCGCGCGCTGCTTTGCGGACGCGATCGCGTCGGCCGAGCGTCTGCGGATGCCGTATGAGCTGGGTACCGCGCACCTCGTCGCCGCCCGCTACGAGAGCGGCGTCGAAGGCGAACGCCAACGGCATATCGACGCGGCACTCGCCACGTTGGCCCGTCTCGATGCCCCTTTTTCCTACTCGCTGGCCGCGGGCCTTTCGCGGTCGCCGGTGGTTGGCTCGACGGACACCACACGTCCGTTGAACGAGGTGGCTCCATGAACATCTTCCCCGGGCTCTCGGACTGGTATTGGAATCTGTCGCGTCCGAAGAAGATCCTCGTACGCCTGACGATGCTCGGCCTCGTCGCCGTGGTCGCCGTTTATATCGTGCTGATGCCCCCCAAGTCGGTTCCAATGGATCTCCCGATCGTCGAATCGAGCGCCGCCGCACGTACGGCCACGGAGAAGTGGTGGAAGGTATTCCACGCGGACGCGGTGGAGGCCCTGCCGGACGTGCTGGCGGAGCTCACCGCTGCCCACGACGCGGGTCCGCCCGATTCCTTGCTGAGCACCATCCTCGCGGGTGCCCACCTCTGGCGATTCATCACCCGCCAGCGCAGCGGGCTTTCGCCGGACGAGGTGGTGGAGGCATTGGAAGCGAGCCGTCGGTACGGCGAAGAGGCGATTCGGCTCGACCCGGAGGATGACACATCCACCGCGCCGAGTATCGTTTCGTTGACCTCGTGGACCCTCAACGTGCTTCAGGGCCGGCCCGAAGCGAATGCCGCGGTCGACATTGCCGTGCTGGAGCGGTCCTTGGTGTATCCCGAGTTCGCCGGGTTCATCCAAGGCTGGCTCCTCGCGGCGATGCACAAGCCGGGCGACCCCTATTTCGATCAGGTCGAGCTGGGGTACGACGTGGTACTCGACGCGTGCGCCAGCCCGCTACCGATTCCCGACCCGCCACGCTTCAACAAGCTCCTCCACACCATCTTCGCTCTGCGCGTGTGGCGGGCACCGGTCTGCTACGAGAACGTGGCGGCGCCGCACAACATCGAGGGAATGTTCTTCGCCATGGGCGACGCGTGGCTCAAGGCGGGCGACATCGACCGCGCGCGGATCTGGTACGAAAACGTGAAGACCGGCCCGCGCTACGATTCGTGGAAGTACAAGGAGCTTCTCGAAGACCGCTTGAACGATCTCGAGGGCTACCGCCGCAAGTTCCTCGGCGACACGGGAAAGGTTCTCGACGTCACCGAGCCGGCGATGCAGTTCCAATCGGAGAACAGCTGCGGCGTCTGTCACACCCAGTGACGTCCACCGCCAGGTCGCACGGCCCGCGCGGCACATCACGGAAGCTCCCACGTCGCTGCCGTCGGGAATCGCTTCTCGAGCGCTCGTCGAATCTGCCACGAGACGAGCGCGCCGCGGAAGGAGCCGGGCGTGGTTGTCGTGTCGTCGTTCAAGCAAAGCGTCTTGTGGTCCGCCGCGATCATCGACAGAGCGAGCGCGTTGCGCAGCAACCGGTCCGAGAACTGAACGACGGCTCCGCGCACGTCACCTGAGTCGCTTGCCAGGTCCGTGTAAAGACCGACGTAGGTCGCCAGCCCCAGCGGTGTGATGTCGTCGATCGAGCGCAGGCGACTCGACGAGACGCGGCTGAACGCGTCGGCGAAGATGCCGCGGGCGCGGGCCATGATCGACCGCGTCGTCGCGAGCGCGTGATGTGACGGCAGATAACGCCGTCGCGCGCCGAACTCCTCGTCGAGGAGGCGGTTGCTGTTCTTCCACGCGCAGTGAAATCCGACGTCCGACGGCAGTGGCACCCCACTCGGAGCCTCGGTGTAGCGTCCGAAGAGTCCGCGATGCAGGCGCCGCGTGAGCCCGAAGGAGACACGCGGTCGCCCGGCGGCGTCGAAGTAGTCGCCCGGAAGAACGGGGCTCGCGAAGAACATGTCGTCGTTCAAATAGATGAACTGCTCGGACAGGCCGGGAATGCGGTCGAGATGACTCTCGATGGCGTGTGAATTGAAGGTCGGCGTGTGGCGCCGGTTGGGAAAGAGGTCGTGTTGATCGACGATCGTGATCTTCGCCGACGGCGCCAACCACCCGGGTCGCTGGTTCGGCGTGACGATATGGATGTGCCGCACCCAGGGAGCGTATGACGCCACGGAGCGCAGTGAGTAGCGCAGCTCCTGTCGATCGAGGCTGCGATTCGGCGTCGCCGCATCCCACGCCATGCCGCGCGCGGCCTGCGCGCGTGCGTGACGCAACCCGGTCTGCCACTCCGGCCGAGAACCATCGACCCAAGTGTACACGATATCGATCGCCGTCACGGCACTCCCTGGCCTTCCATCGCTCTACCGAGGCGGGCGAGCTGCGCGCCGGCCGGCACCCTATCGACCCCACGTCCGCATTGCCATGTCGCTCCCCGACTGGCGGCCGCCTCGCACCAGTTGTGGCCGTGTCCCGGGCGACCCGGCGCGAACCCGCTAGCGCGGACCACGTTGCGTTCGCGCAGATCCGGGTCGGTTCGTGTAGCCTGCGCGAGGATTTTGAAGACCTCGCAAGGATCGGACGCAGACGTTGCAGCGGTGAATCCACTATCGTGGGGATGCAACTCGAGCGGCTACGATCGAGGTGACCGCGGCGCCGGTTGTATGAAGGCGGCTAACGTCTTACGGTACGGCGCCATGGCCGAACTGGGAGGAAGCTCGGCTCCGGCGCAGGCGACGCCAAGCGAGGATTCCGCGGCCCAAGACTCCACGCGGCTCCCCTTCATGTTCATGCACGACGTGGACAGTGAGCTGAAGGCGGTCGCCGTCCCGATCATGTTGCTCGCTTCGAGCGCGTTGATGGCACTTGCCTGGTTGGGGCATCTCAACTTCAAGCACGTGCCCCTACTGCCGGCCACGTTGTTCTGTTGGCTCTTGGTGCTGCCCGAGTACTTCCTCAACGTGACCGCGTTGCGTTTCGGACGGAAGATCTACTCCGGCGCGCAGATGGCCGCCTTCCGACTTTGCTCCGGCGTCGCCTGCGTGGCGCTGGTCTCGCGATACGTCCTGGGCGAAGAGTTGCGCCCTCGCCAGTTGGCCGGGTTCGGGCTCATGCTCTTGGCGATGGCGCTGATCGCGTCCTCGCGCCCGGGCGACGACCAAATGGCCGACGACGCCCAGCCGGACGAGGGCGAATGATGGCGAGCTATCTCGTTCCGATGGCGCTGTTCTTGTCGAGTGTGCTCATGGCCTTCGCTTGGCTGGGGCACCTCCGCTTCCACAGTCGGCGGTTCTGGGTTGCGCTCCTGGTCAGCTGGTTCCTGGTCCTGCCTGAGTACGCGCTCAACGTCTCGGCGATCCGGTTCGGCCACGGGATCTACTCGGGCGCCGAGATGGCGGCCTTCAATCTGGCGTGCAGCGTCATTTGTGTGGTCGGTGTCGCCCGTTTTTTCCTGGGCGAGTCGATCAAGACTCGCCAGTGGATCGGCTTCGGTTTGATGATCGTCTCGATCGTGTTGGTCGTCGGGGATTAGCGCGGTCCTCCCGGCGCGCGTCATGGCCGCATGGATCCAACGGCACTGGCTCTCGAGCAGAGGTCAAGCCTCCCGTGTCGTGGCGTCTATGCGCGCCGGGTCGCCGATGCTCTCGTTCATGGACTCGCTGAACGTCACCAGGATCGTCGTCTCGCAAAATCGCGGCGCCAGTCGTCTCTCTCCATGATCCCCCCAGAATCCTACTCGCTAGAAACGACGCGCTCACACGCCCAGCGCAGCCGCACCCTGGCTACGAGAACGCTCGTGTCACCACGATGATATAAAACGACAAAATTGTGATCCGACACGCCCAAGTGGTGATCCAAGCGACCCAGCACTGGTCGAAAACAGAAGCTGAACGGTGTGCCACTTTGTCGAGAGTCCGTCCCGGGAGGCGGTGGAGCGATCGGTACCCTCGACGACGACCGGCGTTGTCAGATGAACGCGGATGCGCGAGATGTTTGAGAGATGGCGACGGTCGTCGACAAGAAGCAGGTCATCGGAGAGTTGCGCGGACGGCTTCGCGAGAGGCTGAGTGCACTCACCGCTGCGCAGGGGGCGGCTCAGTCGGGTGCCGTGCACGCGGAAACTCGGCAAGAGGATCCCAAGGATACCCGGGCGATCGAGGCCACCTACCTGGCGCGCGGGCTGGCCGAGCGGGTCGAGACTCTGCGCAACGACATTGCGGCGGTCGGGTCGATGGAACCGCGTGTGTTCGCGCCGGACGATTCGGTCGCGCTCGGCGCTCTGCTCGGCCTCGAAGAGGCGGAAGGTGACGAGGTGGTCTATTTTCTCGCTCCGTGCGGCGGCGGCGAAAGGCTCGCAGTCGATGGTGTCGCCGTTCAGGTGTTGACGCCAACATCGCCGCTGGGCAGCGCGCTGATCGACAAAAGCGCTGGCGAGGAGGTCGACATCCACCTGCCGGCCCGTCGCCTCCAGGCGCTCATCACATGGATCGCATGAGGGCGCTTACCACACGCTCGTGAACGACGGCGATCGCCGCGACGCCGATCTCCTGAGGGTAGTTCGCTGGCGGGAGGGACATCCGTATGAGTCGTTTTCTTCGTATCGCGGGAATTGGGATTCTGGTTCTCGCAATCGGCGGCTTCGTTGCGTTCCGTCATCTCACGGCGCGCGAGCCGATTCCCGCAGAGTCGAGCTACGCGCTCGATCTGGATGAGATCCGCAGGCTCGCGGCGCTCCCCGTGGGCGAGAAGCCAGTGAGGATCAACTACGAGAAGGTCGCTGACGCGTCGCTGCCGAAGGGAGCGGTCTTCGCCGGCGAGTCTCTTGCCGAGCCGCACCCGATGGTGCACGGCGCCCATCAGGTGGTGTTCGGCGACGGCAGCTACGGCGTCATCGACTCGGCTTTCGGCGAGGCGGCACTGAAGGAGATGGCTCCCGACGCATCGCTCGACGCCGGCGGCTTCGCCGCGGTGCAGAAAGCGCTCGGCGGCGCGAAGTGGATCGTGCTCACGCACGAGCACGGCGATCACATCGGTGGCGTCGCGGTGTATCGCGAGCCGAGCGAGCTGGTCGGCCGGCTCTTGCTCTCGCAGGAACAGCTCGCCAGCGAGGACTGGCTCGACCGCGTGAAGCTCTCCGACTCCCTGCGCACGAGGCTGGAGGCGGTCGAGTACGACGAGTACCATCCAGTCGCGCCGGGCGTTGTGCTCGTCAAGGCGGCGGGTCACTCGCCGGGCACGCAGATCATCTACGTCTCGCTCGCGGACGGGAGAGAGTTTCTGTTCCTGGGCGACGTGGCCTGGCACTCGAAGATGATCACCGAGCTCTGGTACCGGCCGCGTCTGGTCACGCAGTTCTTCCTCGGTGAGGATCGTTCCGCGGTGATGGACCAGATCCGTCGACTACACTCCCTGCGCGTGAGCGAGCCGGCAGTGGAACAGGTGGTCTCGCACGACGCGGAGCAGAACCGTCAACTCATCGACAGCGGCGCCATTGGTGCACATTTCGAGCTGTGACGCCGGGTAGGTTCACGCTTCGCGGGCAGGAGGGGACGTCTGGGCGAGTGCCGGACTCGTGGACAACTCGAGCCAACGCGCCCACTCGCCGATTCACACGAAGGCCATCTCGGCGCGTGCTCAAGCGCCTGCGCGGATGACGGGCGGTGTTTAGGCGCTCACTCCCGCAGGGACTGCAAGACACTGCCGAGGTCGAAGGAGTCCCAACCTTCTACGATCTGGCCATCGCGGAAACGCATCCAAGTCAATCCGCGAAAGTCCACTTTGCGCCCGCTCGCCCGAAAACCGAGCTGATCACCCGTATGGGTCGCCGTCGCCCGCCAGCGGACTGCCGCCTCGTCGTCCCGCGCGGTCACGCCGGCGATCTCCACATGGAATTCTGAAAACGCGGCGACGAAAGGGTCGTACTGCTTGTTCTTCCAATCTTCACGATCGTCCGTCTGTCCGACCGTCGCGATTCCCACGCAATCCGGGTGCATGAGCTCGTCGATCGCGGCGCGATTGCGCCGGTTCCATACTTCCTCGAACCACCGCCTGGCAAGGTCTCCTGCATCGGCCATCGGCGCCCCTCCCTCGGAATGATGCCAGTCCCCTACCCCAACGCTCGCCACCGCGCCACCGGACGATCATCTGGCCGCACAGCCCACGACACCCGTCGTGGATCGGCGCCGAAGTTTGACCCTTCGGTGTTCAATCGTGACCTCGGCACGCCGTGAGGAAGTCCAATGTCGAATGGGGCTGTGTGACCTCGGGTGGGGGGCAAGCTTCGACACCGTTCGGGACGCAGACCCCACGCCGATTCACGACAGGTTCACCGCCGGCTGCTAGCAGCGCAGGGGTCGAATCGATCCGCCGTTCTTCGACGTCAGTGCGGCTTCTCGATTGCGTCGTATCCCTCCGCGTTGAACTGCAGCAGGCACACGCCGTGGCCGAAAGGATCGCTCAGGAGGACGAGGCTGCCGTACGCGTGTTCGGTCGGCTTGCTCTCCTGCTTGGCGCCGGCAGCAAGCGCACGGGCAAGCGCCGCGTCGAGATCGGCAACGACGAAGTCGAAGTGAACCGGCGTCCAGTGGCGCCCGTAGTCGCGTTCGCGCGATTCCCAGCGAGCCGGCGAGCTGCCGCGGCCAGAAAATGCTGCTGTAAAAAAATACCCGCTCCCGCGACTGACCGAGGAACGCGCTGTCGGTTGTATCTCTGGCCCCGTCAGTGAAACCGCTGGATCGTTGGCACCACTTTCGCTTCACCCGCATCGAGCTGCGAAAAGCGCCATGCGCCTGCCAACTTCAGTTCCGGGTCACCGAGCGGCGGCCTCCCTCATCGTCTCCTTGGCCACGGCATCGGTCGCCGGTGCGGATTGCCCGCCGTCGGTCCAGGCGCGCATCGACTTCATAGAGGCGCGCCTCGACGAGCGGCGCGGCTATGCGCGAAACTGGTCGCGATTGTGGACCGCGGCGTACGCGACGGGTGTGGTGTTTCAAAGTGTAAGGGCCGGTCTCGAGGACGACGAGGGCAAGCGCGCTGACCTCGTCGTAGGTGCTGTCAAGGCGACCTACGGAACGGCGCGGGTCTGGCGCGACCCGCCCACTGCTCGGCTGGGCGCCGATCCGATGCGCGACGTGCCGGCCAACGACGCGAGCGGATGCGAGCACCGGTTGGCAATCGGTGAAGAGTTGCTGCGGATGAACGCGAAGGAAGCGCGGCAGCGTTGGTCGTGGAAACGGCATCTGGCGAACATCGCGATCAACACTGTCGGCGGCCTGATCGTGACCGAGGGGTTCGACGAGAACGGCGGCTGGATGTCGGCCGGAATCGGAATCGCGGTCGGCGAGCTGCAGATCTGGAGCCGTCCGGCGAGCGGGGACGACGACCTCGCGGAGTACGAGCGGAGATTTTCGCCACCCACCACTGCGCAGCCAACGTGGAGCGTCTCCGCCTGGATGTCGAGCGGCGCCGGCATGCGGCTGCAGGTGCGATTCTGAGTAACCGTCCGGCCAAACACACCCCCGGCTCGACCAGCATGAAGGCGACGCCAGCGTTGTGAGGCGCCGCCGCAGGGGGCGCCGGCTAGGCGGCCTGCCTGTTCGCCGATTGCTGACGCAGTTCTTTCCAGCGCCGCGGCGTGAGCTCGTCGATGCGACTCATCGGATGCGTGCTCACCCGCTCGATGACATCACGCAGGTACGCGAACGGGTCGACCTGGTGTGCCTTGCACGTCTGGACCAGGGTGAGCAGCCCCATGGTGCGGTGCGCGGCCGACTCCGAGCCGATGAACAGCCAGTTTTTTCGCCCCAAGCAAAGCGGTCTGAGCGCATTCTCGGCGCCGTTGTTGTCGATCTCGAGACTGCCGTCCTCGGTGTAGCGACAGAGCGCGTCCCACTGCCGCAGCGCGTAGCCGATCGCGTCCG
>Ga0307505_10002109_pt1 | contig 14370 bp, 12 predicted proteins | sample 23_S_MG_FD_202183 | JGI IMG/M metagenome (GOLD analysis project Ga0307505, IMG submission 202183) | Soil microbial communities from Populus trichocarpa stands in riparian zone in the Pacific Northwest, United States - 23_S | ecosystem: Environmental > Terrestrial > Soil > Riparian zone > Trees...
CCGGCGCGCTTGTCCTCGATGGCGCGTCGAACGCGATCGGGCTGATCGCGGATGAGCTGGATGTCGAGCATGCGGGCGTTGGCTTCGCTGAATCAATCCCCGGCGGCGCGCCGGCGCCGTGAACTTGCGACAAGGACCGTATCGTTCGTCACCTCCATCGCCCATTCATGCGCACGCCCCTGCTACTCATCGCCGCCGTCTCTATCGCTGCGTGCACGGCCGTACCCCTCGGCAATCCGCTTGCGGGTACGTCGTGGCGTCTCCTGAGCGTGGTGGACGCCGGCGCAGCGGTAGCGGATGTCCCGCCTGATGAGGTCTCGTTCGACGAGGCGGAGCGCGGCGTACGCGTCCGGTCGTGCAACAGCTGCGCCGGGCTCTACGCTGTCGGCGACCGCACCCTGGAGATCACGCGGCTGGCGTGCACGCGCAGGGCGTGCCCTGGCCGACTGGAGCTCGACCGCTATCTCGCGGGGCGCGCACGCTGGAGAATTGACGGAGGCAATCTCGTGCTGACGGTGTCGGACCCGCTGAACGGCATCGACGCCGTGCTGACGTTCGAGCCAGCCGAGGCCAGCGGCAGCTGAGTCAGGCCGACACGGGCCGGCCGGGCTGCGCAGCCATGTGAGCGAGAGCCTCCGCGGTGGCACGCGGACGGTAGCCGAGCTCTGCCTGCGCACGCAGGATCACCAGGCCGGCGCGCAGGGGCCGGGGGAAGCCCGGATGCAGCGCGTCGGTGGTCGTTGGCGTGACGCCGTCCGGATTGCCACCGAACGCGGCGGCCGCGAGTCGGGCGAAGTCGTAGGCCGTCATCGATTCGCGACCGGAGAGGTTGAACACGCCGTACTTGCCGTAGCGCAGCACGCGGCCGATGCCACCGGCGAGGTCGGGAGCGTATGTGGGCGTTCGCCACTGGTCGGCCGGCGCGGCAAACCTCTCGCTGCCCTTCAGAGCCCGGGCGACAAGGGTGGCCAGGTTGTACCGCCGCAGCGAGTCGCCGTTGCCATAAACCATGCTGGTGCGAACGATCGCCCAGCGCCGAAGCCGGGACGCCCGCACCGCGTTCTCGGCGGCCAGCTTCGTCCGGCCGTAATAGTTGACCGGCCTGGGGTTGGCATCCTCGGCGTACGGGCCGGCGGTGCCGTCGAAAAGGAAGTCGGTAGACAGGAAGACCATCCGCGCGCCATGGCGGTGGCAGCGCGCCGCCAGGTCCGCGGTTGCATCGACGTTGGTCTCCCAGGCGGCCTCGCGGTCGTCTTCGCAGGTCTCCACCCGGCTCATCGCGGCGCAGTGCACGACCGTCGTCGGGCCGAAGTCGAGAAACAGCTCCTCGACTGCGTCGGGGTCGCGGACGTCGAGCGGCGTGTAGCCCCCGGACCGCGTTGTCGCGCGCGGCTCCTGGTCGAGGCCTGTCGCGAGGATGTCGCAGTCGTCCCACCCGGAGAGATGGCGCACGAGCGCCTGGCCGACGAGTCCGTCGGCTCCGGTAACGAGAACGCGCGGTAGGAGCGCCTGGGGCATGGGTGAAAGGTAGAGGCGCCGGCATCGGGGCGTGGACTCCCGACGATCGCGCCACACCGGCACGAGACGATGCGTTCTCAAGCGCCTTGCGCCACCCAGATCACAGCGCCGGCCGGGCAACGCCCATGGACCCGGTACCCACGCGGCGCCGCGGACCGATGCACCACCCACATCATCTGACCCCTCGAATGACGGGGACAGCCGAGCGTGGCGAGGCAGGGGGTCACGCGCGCCGGCGCGCCACCTCGTCGCGAATGAACGCGGTCACGTCGGCCAGCGCGGCGCCGGGCTCGAAGACCCTGTCGACCGTGCCTGCGGCAAGGAGCTCCTTCGCCTCACTGGCCGGGATCGTTCCGCCGGCGACGAGCAGGACATTGCCCAGCTCCCTTTCGCGCATCAGCTCCCGCAGTCGAGGCAGCACTGTACCGTGCGCGCCGGAGAGGATCGACACGCCGATGACATCTACGTCCTCCTCGAGAGCCGCCTCAACCACCACCTCGGGAGTCTTCCGGAGGCCGGTGTAGATCACCTCCATCCCGGCGTCGCGGAGGGCGGCGGCGACGACGCGCGCGCCGCGGTCGTGGCCGTCGAGACCCACCTTCGCCACGAGCACGCGGATGGGGTGCATGCGAGGAGGGGATCAGGGATTAGGGATTCGGGGGGTCTCGCGCGCCGCCCAGAACCCGCAGTTGGCGGCAAAGCAGGAGACGACGGCAATCTCGCTTCACGGTAGGGATGTTGGGCTCGGATCCCCTATCCCCTGTCCCTGATCCCTTCTCACGGATAGAACCTCAGGCCGATCGCCGCACCGAGGTCGAAGTCGGTATCGTCGATCAACTGCAGGCGCGGCGTCACCTGGCCGAAGATCTCGACCGGGCCCGTGTAGTAATTCGCGCCGACGTTGAACGATAGGCCGAACGCCGTGTTGTCGTTGCGGCTGCCGACGAAGACACCGGGGCCGTAGAAGAAGTTCACGCCGGACGCCGAGATGGGCCGTTCGGCGAGCAGGTAGTGCCCCTGCGCGAAGAACGCGTCGTCGGAGAGATCCCAGCCGGCGGCGAAGTCGATCGCGCCGCGGCCGACGCCGGCCTTCAAGGTCAAACCGGTCGGCTCGCCGAGCTGCCCACCGATGCCGAAGTTGCCGCCACGGCGCTGTGCGGCGGCGTCGTCGACGCCGGCGATGCACAGGGCGGCGAGGGCGAAGAGAATGGTTGTATTTCGCATGGGGGGAAGGAGGGGAACCCGCATTGAGTACTGCGGGGCCGGATACCGGGGGGTGGCGGATGCGGCGCCGGAAGGGATGTGGCAGCCGCGTGGCGCTCCGAACTGCAGCGCCTCGCCGCGCGATGACGGCGAGTGCCTGATACCCTCGTCACCCGATCACGTTTCCGCGCTCCGCACCGCGCTTCCCCTACGTCCTCTGGGGCTCCTTCTTCGCGGCGGGGAACAGGACGTTGTTCAGGATCAGCCTGTACCCCGGCGAGTGCGGGAACAGCGCCAGGTCGGTCGGCGGGTCTCCCACAAAGTGCTGGTAGTCCTCCGGGTCGTGGCCGGCGTAGAAGGCGAAGAAGCCGCGGCCGGCCTGGCCATACAGGTAGCGCACGGCATCGCGGCCGGGCGACTCGGCGAGCACGACCACGCCGGGCTTGATCAACTGGCGCCTGAAGGCTGTCGTCTGCCCCATAAAGCCGGGCACGCTGGCGACATGGTTCTGCACAAGCATGCTTGGTACCGGGTCGAGCCGCGCCGAGAAGTCGTAGAGCGTAAAGAAGTCCGTTGCCGCGTTCTGCAGCGCCGGCGGGGTCGAGACGTCGATGTTCGAGTGCTCGTACTCCATCGGGTTGAAGCTGGGCATGAAATTCCAGAAAGCCAGCGTGGGGGACCAGTCCAGCCGCGCCGGTGCGCCGGCCTCCACGGGGTCGGCGTCGAACTGCGCCGGCACGATGTCCGTCGCGTGCGCTGCGAGCGCGATGTCGAACGTGTCCGTGCCGGAGCACATCGCGAACAGGTATCCGCCCTCGACCACGAACGCCCGTATGGCCTGCGCGACCGCCAGCTTCAGCTGGCTGACCTTGGCGAAGCCTCGCCCGGCGGCGCTGGCCTCGGCGACCGCCTGCTGCTCTCGGTACCACGGCTGGTGGCGGTAGCTCGCGTAGAACTTGCCGTACTGGCCGGTGAAGTCCTCGTGGTGTAGGTGCAACCAGTCGAACTCGGCCAGTCGTCCGTCGAGGACGTCGCCGTCGTAGATGCGCTCGTACGGTATGCCGGCGTACGTGAGCACGAGGAGGACGGCATCGTCCCACGGAAGGGTCTGGTCCGGTGCGTACACCGCCACGCGTGGTGCGGTCTCCAGTCTCACGGCGTGTGTATTGGCACCCTGCACGTCCACATGCGCCCGTATCTCCGCGCCGGAGGCGGCCTGGTACGAGACGCCGTTTTGCGACAGGTCCGACGCGATGGCCGCGTCCGCCGGCGCGAGGAACGCACCGCCGCGAAAGTTCAGCAGCCAGTCAACCTCCACGCCGGCCGCGAGTGCGCGGTAGACGACGCCGTACGCACGCAGGTGGTCCGTCTGCGACTCGTCCATCGGGATGAGCAGGTCCTGCGCCGGCGCCGGCGCGGCGGCGAACGCCAGCGCGGCAACGGTGCACCTCAGCACGTTGCGAAATGCGCCGGCGGTGCCGGCGATAGAGTGGACGGGCACGAGACGGATGGCTAGCCGGGTTCCGTGAGGAGGCGGAGGCGCGCTCGGGCTTCCGGGGCGAGCACCGAGCGGGGATGGCGTGCGAGGAAGTCGGCGTAGGCAGCGCGCGCTGCCGCCGGATCGTGCGCTTCGCGCTGGTTCACTTCGGCCACCAGGAAGCGCGACCGTTCGACGAGGAACGACTCGGGGTGTTGACCGGCGAAGGATGCCAGGGCGTGCAACGCGTCGGACGTGCGCCCCGCTCCGCGGAGCGCCAGGGCTCGCAGGAACGCCGCGTCATCAGCCACCGGGTGGCGCGAGTCGACGGTGATGAGGCTGTCGAGCGTGCCGACGGCCTCTTCGGCGTGGCCCTGGCGCAGGCGAAGCGCCGCACGGGCGTAGGCTGCCAGCTGCGTGGTCGACGAGTCCGTGTTGACGTTCTCCGTCAGGAGCAGCCGCAGGAGCAGCGCGTCGTTGGCGACGTCGGCGGCCGTGTTGGCGTCCATCGCCTGGGCCCGGGCCAGTGCGCCGGCGGCGTCGCCGGTGTAGAAGTCGAGGTAGGCGAGCTCGAGGCGCGCGGCCTCGGCGGCGGGGCCGATGCGCTCGGACTCTTCGACGGACGTGAAGAGGGCGCGGGCCTCTACCAGCGCGCCCCGTCGCAGCGCGATCCGGGCGAGCTCGACGCGGATGGCGACGGCCTCCGCGAGCGGGACGGCGGGCAGTGCGCCAGCCGCGTTGAGCAGTCGCTCCGCCTCATCGGCGTCGCCGAGGGCGTCGCGCGCCAGGCTCGCTGCGATGCGGAGAGCGCCCGCGGCGCGCTGGTGAGAGGGATGCTGGCCCGCAAACGCCTCCAGACCGGCCACGGCCGCGTCGGCGTGCGGCGCCGGAGCGCCGGGCCGTTCGCCGGCGTCGACGGAGCGCGCGGCCTCCAGCTCGGCAAGCCCCAGGCGCGCGAGGGGAGCCTGCGTGCCGTCGCCGTGGCGCTCCAGCACCGCGTCGAAGGCTGCCGCGGCCTCCGCGTGCGCGCCGGCTCCGGCCGCGAGCTGGCCGAAGGACACCAACCCCTGCCCGGTCTCCATTTCGAGGCGGTCGACGGCTATCGCCTCGTCCAGGGCCATGCGCCATTCCCCGCGCTGCATCGCGAGCCATCCCGACATCTCGCGCACGGTGCGGCTGAGCGGGGCCCGGCGCACGGCTCGCGCGGCCGAACGCGCGAGGCCCTGCGCGGCGGCGTCGGCGTATGAGACGCCGGGCGCGCCGCCCTCGGGCGGACCGGCACGGTCCTCGCCGGACAGCAACCGAGCGAGACGCATGCGTACCAGCTCGGCGGACTCTGGACGCTCCTCGACAAGCGCCAACCACTCGTCGCCGGCGCGTTCGGCGTCCCCTGCCAGTCCGTGGATATGGGCAAGCTCCGCGTGGAACATGCCGGCACCCAGGCTCTCCCGTCCGGCTCCCAGAGTCGCCGCCGCCTCATCGTACAGGCCCAGGGCCCCCTGCGCGTCGGCGACGAGCCGGTAGGTCATCTCCACGTCTGGGGCCGTAGCGAGGGCGTCGTCCCACGCCGCGCCGGCCTCGTCGGGGCGGCCCGCCTGGAAGAGCGCCGCGCCGCGTTCGGCCAGGAGCGAAGGCGACGCGCCGGCTTCGGCGATGCGCGCCTCCACCAGTGTCACCACCTGGTCGAACCGTCGCGCGGCGACGTACGTCTCGCGCAGACGGGAGTACACCGGGTACGACCCGGGGTTGGCGGCGAGCAGGTCCTCGAGCAGCGGTATCGCTCGCTCGGGTTGGCCGGCATCGATGTATGCGCCGGCGAGGCGCAACCCTCCGGCGAGTGACGTGTCGGCCGCCGCCGGCGCTGGCGGCGTCGGCAGGTTGGGGACCTGCGCGGCGGCCGGCGCCGCGAGGCACAGCAGGAGGGGCAGGGGAGTGCGCACGCCGGAAGTAACGGAGTTCGCGCGCCCGGGGTATACGCCGGCGCTGTACGACGCTCCCTGCCGCCGCTAGCCGGGTACCTTCCGTGCGCCGGCCCACGCCGGCGACTCCGCATGCTGCCGCCGCTGTCACCGCCCCCGCCGCCCGCCCGCGAAGGCCCCCGGGGCGTCGCCGTGCTCGGTTCTACGGGGTCCATCGGGAGGCAGACGCTCGAAATCGCGAGCCTCTTCCCCGACCGTTTGCGGGTGCACTCGCTGGCGTCAGGTAGCGATTGGGCAGGACTCGCCGAGCAGGCTCGGGCGGTGCGGCCCGCGCTGGCCGTCGTCGCGGATCCGGCCGCCGGCCCCGCGCTCGCCGACGCGCTGGCAGGCACCGGCATCCGTGCCGCCAGCGGGCCGGAGGCACTCGCGGAGGCAGCCGCGTTGCAAGGGGTAGACATCGTTGTCGCCGCGATCGTCGGCGCCGCCGGCGTCGCGCCGACGCTCGCCGCTGTCGAGGCCGGCCGCACGATCGCACTGGCGAACAAGGAAACGCTCGTGGTGGCCGGCGCCCTCGTGGAGCGCGCGGCCCGCGCGTCCGGCGCGACCGTCATCCCCGTCGACTCGGAGCACTCGGCCATCTTTCAGTGCCTCGTAGGCGAGCCGGCCGGCGTGGTCGATCGCCTGATCCTGACCGCATCTGGCGGACCCTTTCGCGCGCGCGACCGCGGCGACTTCGACGGGATCACGCCCTCCGAGGCGCTGGCGCACCCCAACTGGTCGATGGGCGCGAAGGTGACCATCGATTGCGCCACGATGATGAACAAGGGCCTCGAGGTGATCGAGGCCCGGTGGCTGTTCGACATCACGCCGGACCGGATCGCTGTTCTGGTGCATCCGCAGTCGATCGTGCACTCCATCGTCGAGTTCGTCGACGGCTCGGCGAAGGCCCAGCTGGGCGTGCCCGATATGCGCGTGCCCATCCAGTACGCGCTCACCTGGCCCGAGCGGTGGCCGGCGCCGCACCCCCGGATCGACTGGCCGGCGCTCGGCAGGCTGGACTTCGAGCCGCCCGATCTGCAGCGTTTCCCCTGCCTCGACCTCGCCTTCGATGCGCTCCGGCGCGGCGGAACGGCGCCGGTGACGCTCAACGCGGCGAACGAGGTCGCGGTGGCACGCTTTCTCCGCGAGGAGGTCCGGTTCTCCGACATACCCAGACTGGTGGAGGCAGCGCTTGCGAGTGCCAATGGCCGCGCGGACGAGGTGCCTGGATTGGACGATCTCTGGGAGGCCGACCGTCTCGCCCGCGCGACCGCGGCGGCGACCTCGCCGCGCGTTTCCGCATGAATTGTCGCCCGGAACGAAACGAAGCGCCGGCCGGGGTGCGTAGCCGCGCGTTCCGTCGTTGACCCGCGGCGCCATGGCGCCGTTTCTTTACCGATTCCCCTGGCCCCACCGCATGGAAGCTCTCGTCGACGGATTCTCCTACGTGTTCTGGGTAATCCTCGCCCTGGGCATACTCGTGTTCGTCCACGAGCTGGGGCACTTTCTCGCGGCGCGCCTCTTCGGAATGCGCGTCGACGCGTTCTCGATCGGCTTCCCGCCCGTAATCGCCCGCCTGAAGCGCGGCGATACCGAGTACCGCCTGGGGGCCGTTCCGCTCGGGGGCTATGTCAAGATCGCGGGCATGGTCGACGAGAGCATCGACGCGGAAGGGCTGGCAAGTGCGCCGGAGCCCGACGAGTTCCGCGCCAAGCCGGTCTGGCAGCGCGTGATCGTGATCACGGCCGGCGTCGTGTTCAACCTGGTCCTGGCGGCTCTCATTTTCATCGGCATCGCCCTCGCCTACGGTGAGGCTTTCGTCCCGGCGGAGAATGTCGATGGCGTCCATGTACGGGACGGCTCCATAGCGCACGAGATGGGCCTCCGGACCGGCGACCATATTGTGGCGGTCAACGGCGAGCCCCTCGAGAGGTTCGAGGAAGTTGCCGCCCCCCGCGCCCTCGCAGCGGATGTCTACATGCTCACTGTCGAGCGTGGCGGACGCACGCTGGAGCTCTCGGGGCCTGACCAGCTCATGTCCCGCCTGAGTCGCGGCGAGGCGACCGGGCCGCTCGATGCACTCGGCATTTCGGTCCAGCCGACGCGGCTCGGGATGGTCATGCCGGGGAGCCCGGCCGACGATGCCGGCCTGATCCCCGGCGATGCCATCACCGGCGTCAACGGTGAGCGAGTGCAGTTCTGGGAGGAGCTCACGGAGCAGATCCACGGCTCGGCGGGCAGCCCGGTCTATCTCGAGTGGGTGCGGCCGAGCAGCGCCGTCGAGGCGGGCAGTCCTCCACCGGCAGAGGTGCGCGGCCAGTGGGCTATCTACCGCGCCTCCGTTTCGCCCAGGGGCTCGCCGGAGGGCACCTTTCGACTCGGCGTGCAGGCGGACGCGGACGCGCTCGGTGTCGAGTACCGCGAGTACGGCGTCGGCGAGGCTATAGGCGCCGGCCTCCAGGACGCGTGGAAGCACACCGCCTTCTACGTCCAGGTGATAGCGCGCCTGTTCACGGGCAAGGAGAACGTTCGAGACTCCGTTGGCGGCCCGCTGATCATTGCGAAGCAGACCAAGGAGGCCGCCGACCAAGGAATGGGCGCCTTCTGGTTCATGGTTGCGATGCTCTCCATCGCCCTCGCGGTATTCAACATCCTGCCCATTCCAGCGCTCGACGGCGGACACCTCATGTTCCTCTTGTACGAGGGCATCACGCGCCGTGAGCCGTCGCTGAAGGTTCGGATGGCGGTTCAGCAGGTGGGCATGGTGATACTGCTGGCGTTCATGGTGTTGGTGATCTTCAACGACGCCGCCCGGTGGTTTGGCTGACGCGGGGCTACAATGGCGCTCCAAGCCGCCCGGCCGTGCCTTCGCCTGAAGCCCCTCCGACTTCGCCGATCCAGCTTTCGCGCAAGGCGCAGACGAGCGCCGATCGCATCGAGCAGCGGGAGGTAGCGGCGGCAGGGCGGCTACCCCAGCACGTGGCCGTGATTATGGACGGCAATGGCCGGTGGGCCCGGGACCGCGGCCGGACGCGCGTGGAGGGTCATCGCGAGGGCATCCGGTCGGTGCGCGATATCACGGAGGCCTGCGCGCAGACCGGGATCCGGCACCTGACGCTGTACACTTTCTCGACCGAGAACTGGCAGCGGCCCCAGCGCGAGGTGGTGGCCTTGATGGAGCTGCTGGTGCGGACGATTCGTCGCGAAGCGGCACGGCTGCACGCCAACGACATCCGGGTGCGCACCATCGGCGACTTCGAGCGCCTTCCGCCGCGAGCTCGGATGGAGATGCAGGAGGCGATGGCGCTGACGCGGGACAACGACGGGATGGACCTGATTCTCGCGTTGTCCTACTCCGGCCGCTGGGAGATCGCGCGCGCCGCGCGCCGGCTGGCGGAGGAGGTGCGCGAAGGGCTTATCCAACCGGAGAACATCGATGAGGCGGCGGTCGCTGCACGGCTAGACACGGTCGACCTGCCGGACCCGGACCTCCTCATCCGTACCGGCGGAGAGCACCGGGTCTCCAACTTCCTGTTGTGGCAGATCGCCTACGCCGAGATCTACACGACCGACGTCCGCTGGCCCGACTTCCGGCGCGAGCAACTCTATGAAGCGATCCGCGACTTCCAGTCGCGCGAGCGGCGCTTCGGTCGCGTCGACGATGAGGTGCGCCGGCGCGAAGGACGTGCGCACGAAACGCAACCGGCGCGCCGTTAGCCGCCCGCCACGCGCGTCCACGGGAGCGCGAATTGCTGCGCAAGACGCCGGCCGGCGCGGAGCGGCGGCCCCGGGCCGCCCGGGGCCGGCCGTAGCTTCTCCCGGTCCGCCCCGCCACCGCGGCGCCCCGACCTACACCAGTGCTCCGACGCCACCCCACCCTCCGCCCGCCCGGCGCCTTGCCGAGCGGGATCGCGCTCGCCGCACTGATAGCCCTCGTCTCGCCGGCCGGCGCGCAGCCGGCCGCCGGCGCGGGGGAGCGCCCGTACGAGATCGTCTCCGTAGACGTCACGGGCGTCGACGACGAAGCCACCCGTGGCCTCGTGGCACAGACGAGCGGCCTCCGCGCCGGCCAACGCGTCGCGTTACCGTCGGATCCACTCTTCGGAGACGCGGTCAGGCGGATCTACGGCCTCGGCCTTTTCGACGACGTGGACGTCGTCGTTGACCGTATGGCCGGTGATGGCGTCTTCCTCCAGCTCCGCGTGGAACCCGTGCCGCGCCTCGCCAGCGTCGACATCGTCGGCGCGACCGGCACCGTGAGCCAGCTCGTGCGTGCTCCGGGCGAAACGCCGGGCACCGTGAACATCGGCCCGCGGGTGGATAGCGCCGGCGCGCGCGCCGCCGATCCCGGCTACCGGCAGGTGCGCCGGAGCGAGAGGGACGTGCTGCTCGAGCAGATAGCGCTCCAGGTGGGGCGTCCCGTGCGAGCAGGCGACATCGAGCGCGGGCGGCTGATCATCCGCGACTACTACCGCGACCAGGGGTACCTCCTCGCCGACGCGGCTACCGAGACCTCGCCGGCCGACGATGGCCGCGTCGCCCTCCGATACATCGTCAGCCGCGGTGAGCGACCTGAGGTTGTAGACGTCCGCTTCGTGGGCAACCGGGCCTTCGGCGAATCCACGCTGCGCCGGCGCCTGCAGAATACCCCCGAGGCCCGCTGGTGGCGCTTCTGGAGCCGCGACACCTTCGACCGGACGAAGTTCGGCGAGGACATCGCCGCGGTCGAAAGCTTCTACCACGACCGCGGCTACTACGGCGCACGCGTGGTGTCGGACAGTTTCTGGGTGGATCGCACCATCCGCAACGGATCGCCGGGCGTCGTCGTGCAGCTCACGATCGAGGAGGGGCCGCGTTACGTGATTCGCGACCTCAGCTTCGAGGGGAACACGCTGTTCACCGACGTTGAACTGAGCCGGGCGCTGGGTGTAGAGGCCGGTGAGTACTACAGCCGCTCACGGCTCGAGCGCAATCTTTACTACAACGCCGACCACACAGATGTCGCCAGCCTCTACTCCGACCGCGGCCATCTGCGCTTCAACGTCGAGCCCTACATCACTGAGGCGCCTGGCGACTCACTCGACCTCCGATTCGAGATAGAGGAGGGCGAGGTCTATGACTTCGGCCGCGTTACGATCGCCGGCAACACGCGTACGAACGACCACGTCATTCGGCGCGAGTTGCGCACGATCCCGGGCCAGACCTACAGCCGCCAGGCGATCGAGCGCAGCGTGCGTGAGCTTATCCAGCTGAATTACTTCGACCAGACGACGCTCGCGCAGGGGCCCGCGATAGCAGTCAACGATGCGGACCGCGACGTCGATCTGACCTACAACCTCACCGAGTCGAGCTCCGACCAGCTCGAGCTCTCGGGAGGGTGGGGCGGCTCATCCGGTCTCATCCTGCAGGCCGGCGTCACGTTCAACAACTTCTCGGCCCGCAACCTCTTCAATCGCGGTGCGTGGCGCCCGCTGCCCATGGGCGACGGACAGAAGCTGTCCCTGGCAGTCACGACCTACGGCACGCGCCGGCAGTCGTACCAGCTGTCCTTCACCGAGCCGTGGTTCCGCGGGCGCCAGACTCCGGTCGGTTTCGCATTGAGCTACACGTCGTACCGCGGCGGCGTCCGTGAGGTGCTCGGCGACGAGGGCGACACCACGCAGGTGCAGGACCGGCTGGGATCGATCTCCTCCCGGGTCTTCTACCGCCAGCAGCTGCGGTGGCCGGACGACTTTTTTCAGACCGGCACCGACCTCGGACTGCGCTTCTACGACATCGCCGGCGGCTCACTTTCCAATTCATACGGTCTGCCCGAGGGCACGAGCCGCGAACTGACCCTGTCCCAGAGCCTCACGCGAAACGCCCTCAACAGTCCCCTATTCCCGACCGCCGGCTCGAATCTCGGGCTATCGGTGACGCTCGCGGCGCCCATCCCGGGGTTCATCCAGTACCACAAGTGGGACTTCAATTCCGCCTGGTATGCGCCACTCACCCGGCGTGCGGCCCTGAGCTTCTCGACGCGACTCGGTTACATCGGCTCGCTCACGGGTGAAGACGTGCAGTTCCAGAGATTCCTCGTTGGAGGCTCGCCGCTCGATGTCCAGGGATCGTTCCGCGGCTTCGGTAAGGACCTCGTCTTTCTGCGCGGCTACCCCGTCGAGGTTGTCGGCCCGCGGCGCGACGGCGAGGCGGTCGGCGGTCGCATCCTGACCAAGTATGGCGCGGAGCTGCAGATGGTAGCCGTGCAGACGGCGCAGCTCTCGCTGGCGCCGTACCTGTTCGCCGAGGCGGCGAACACTTACGACTCGTTCGATTCGTTCGACCCGTCGCGCCTCTATCGCTCGGCCGGCGTCGGACTCCGCGTCTACCTGCCTATCCTCGGGCTGGTCGACCTGAACTACGGCTACCAGATCGACCCCTACGTTCCCCTGACGACGAACGACGACGGGCGGCCCAAGTGGCGCTTCCAGTTCTCGCTCGGCGCCGGAGGCCGCTGACGCCTGCAAGGATGCGCTCTCTCGCCCTCATCACGCTACTCGCGGTTGCGCCCGCGGCCGGTGCACAGCAGAAGCTGGGCTACGTCGACTCAGCCGCGATTCTGCAACTGCTGCCTGAGTACCAGTCGGCCCGCCAGGAGGTGGATCGCCTGGCCGCGCAGTGGCAGGCCGAGCTCGGCGGGATGCGGCGCGAGGTAGAGGCGATGGAGCGGGACTACGCCGCGCGCGAGCTGCTCTACACGCCCGACGAACGCACACGCCGGCGCGAAGAAATCGAGGCGCGGGAGACCGAGATGGAGCAGTACCGCCGGCGCAAGTTTGGCACGGACGGTGAGCTCTTCCGCGAGGAGCAGCAGCGCCTGCGGCCGGTCCAGCAACGCGTCCTCGAGGCGATCGAGACCGTTGCCGAGGAGCAGGACTACGGCTTCGTGTTCGACCGCTCCGGCGGCATGGTTTTCCTCTACGCGCGCCCGGCCGACAACATCACCGAGTTCGTACTCGAGGAACTCGGCGTCGATCCCACGCGCGCCGGCGGAACCGCGCCGGACGCCGCAGCAGGCACCGGCCGCTGAGCGGCGCGTTACCCTCTGCCGCCCGCAAGCGGCCCTCCGACCGATCCAACCCCTTACCGATGAGCCTCCGTATCGCGTCCCTCAGGCTGCTGCCGGCCCTGATCCTCGCCGCCGCGTTCGCAGCGCCGGCCGCCGGCGCCCAGACGACCCGCTTCGGCTACCTCGACCCGGACATCATCATTGTCCGCATGCCCGAGTACTCCGGCGTGCAGTCACAGCTGCAGGAGCGCCAGCGCGCCATCGCCGCCGAGCTGCAGTCGCGCGAGGACTCCATCCGCACCGAGATCGAGGCGCTGCGCGCCCTCGGCCAGAGCGCGGTCGCCAGCCAGGCGGCGCGCCAGGAGCGCGAGCAGGGCGTCATGCGCATGCAGGCGGAGTACGAGCAGCGCCAGCAGAGCGGCCTCCAGGAGCTCGGCCGGCGCGAGGCCGAGCTGCTCCAGCCCGTACTCGAGCGCCTGCAGACGGCCATCGACGAAGTCGCCGCGCAGCAGAATCTGACGATGGTCTTCGCCGCGCGCGCCAACAACGCGCCGGTGCTGCTCTACGCCAGCGACGCCGCGGTGAACCTGACCGAGCCGGTCATGTCGCGCCTGGGCCTATCCATGGACACGCCGGCGGCGACCCCGCCCGACAACGATTGACGGGCGCGGCCTGACACGGCGGGCGTCGTCCACCCGGACGGCGCCCGCCGTGTTTCCGGGCGGCCGTACGTTGCCGCCCCCACCGACTGGCGCATGAGCACGCAGACCGTCCCCACCGCCCCGACCGGCGCCGGCGCGGCGCGCGGCCCCGCTGACGTAAAGCGGGTCACGACGCAGACGCTGCTGGAGATGCGCGCCGGGGGCGTCCCCATCGCGATGCTGACGGCGTACGACTACACCAGCGCCCGCCTGCTCGACGACGCCGGCGTGGACGTCCTGCTCGTCGGCGACTCGGCGTCGAACGTGATGGCGGGGCACGAGACGACGCTGCCGATCACGCTGGAGCACATGATCTACCACGCGCAGTGCGTCGTCCGAGGCGTGCGGCGGGCCCTCGTGGTAGTCGATCTCCCGTTCGGGTCCTACCAGGGCAACCAGAAGCGGGCGCTGGATTCCGCCATCCGGGTGATGAAGGAGACCGGTGCGCACGCGATAAAGCTCGAG
>Ga0307505_10002110_pt1 | contig 14369 bp, 12 predicted proteins | sample 23_S_MG_FD_202183 | JGI IMG/M metagenome (GOLD analysis project Ga0307505, IMG submission 202183) | Soil microbial communities from Populus trichocarpa stands in riparian zone in the Pacific Northwest, United States - 23_S | ecosystem: Environmental > Terrestrial > Soil > Riparian zone > Trees...
CGCGACCGGAGCGGCCCCGCATGAATATCGACCAGTTGTGCCCGATCACGGCGGCGAGCCCAACCAAACCGGCAGCACCGATTCCGAGCCCGGCTCGCAAGCAGGCCAAGACAGGGAGAAGGCCTTTGAGCCCATCGCAAACGGCGGCGGCGAGACCCCACCCGACCCCGGCCGTCTTGGTGAGGTTGCCCGCGCCCACGTTGCCGGTTCCGGCGACCCGAAGATCGAGACCCTTGACGCGAGCGAGCACCTGGGCAAAAGGGAGGGAGCCCAGGAGGTACGCGCCGAGCAAGAGCAGCGGCCAGTAGACGATTGGCGACGAGGCGACCGGCATTACCGGCATAAGGTAGCTAGACCGATTCGGAGTGTGAAGCCAGTAATGGCTGGGTCACGTCTGCCATAGGCAAGCGAAGTCGGAAAACGGTTTCGGCCGCGCTTCGCTCGTGAGCGAGGTCACCACCCATGAGCCTGGCGAGCTGTCTCGCAACCGCAAGGCCCAAACCAACCGACTCCTTGCCCCCGGAAGTCACATAAGGCTCGAAGATGTGGGCGGCCTCTTCGTCGGGGATTCCGGTCCCGTCGTCCCGGACCTCGAGCCACACCGAGTCGCGAAGTGTGCCCATGACGACTCTGCAGTTTGGCCCGCCGTAACGCTGGGCGTTGGTGAGCATGTTCCTGAGGATCTGCCGGACCCGCCGGGGGTCGGCATACACCGGCGGAGTCATGGCCACCGCCGTCTCTACCGACATCGCCAACCCTTCGAGGGTCGCTTGGAGCTCGACGGTCAAGTCGACCGGCTGCCGCTCGATGGTCACCGTTCCTACCTCGGCACGAGCTGCGACCAGGAGGTCATCGACGATGTTGGCCATCTCGGCTGCCTGACTGGCCACCAGTTGGAGCAGCTCGGCGGCTTCGCTGTCGCGAAAGGCGACGTCGTTCGCCAGCTCGGAGGTGAGCCCGATGACCGCTGTGAGCGGGGTACGCAACTCGTGGCTGACATTGGCCACGAATTCGTCTTTCGCCCGCACCACTTCGGCCATTGCCGCGCTCTTCTCCTTGATGTGGGTGATGTCCGCGAGGCCGGAGACGATGGTGCTGCCCCGGACCCCCGTCGACGTGTCCACAGAGCGATAGAGCAGCCAGCGCAGGTCTCCCGATCGGTTGCGCAGAGGGACCTCGCGCTCCCATGACCTGCCCCCTTCGTAGAGACAGACAAGAGCGCTGACGAAACTGTCGATGTTCTCGTCGGTGACGATCTCAGGATCGCGGTAGCCGAGGAGGCGCGCGGGGCTGGAGATGTCGAGGAGACGCAGGGCGGCGTCATTGGCGCGCAGGATCCTTGCCCTGCCCACGGCGCGTCGCACCACCGCTGGGTAGGCAAGCAGGAACTGACGGATGCGGGCAGGTTTGCCCGCGTACTCGGAGCGAACGTATTCGACCGCCTCGGACCAATCTTCCTCCAGAGCGGCCGCCGGTGACTCCTCGAAGAGCATCTGGTATCTGTCGTTCATCGCTTCAGAAGCGCTCTGGATCGACCCGAGGATGAGATGGGTCATGAGAAAGCTCAAGGCCATGATCGTCCCGAGGATGACCTGCTCTTCATTGGTCAAGGACCAGACATGTGGGATGCCGAAAAGGGCACCCGCCAGGGTGGCAGCGACCACGGTGCGGTGCTCGACCACGAAGAGCATCCCGAGAGCTGCAATAAGGACCAGGGCGACGGCCGCAGGCACGATGGTTCCAGCGTCACCAAAGGCCGAATACCAGATGGCTACCACCAGGCCTGATCCAAACAGGGCCAAGCCGGCGTCCTCCCGCCCGAGCAGCACCTGGGCGGTCATCAGGGTGGCGGCCAGAATCGGCCCGACGGCTTCGATGAAGAGACTGCCCTCGCCGGTGAGCAGACCCGCAACGAGGTAGATGGCGGCGGCGAACCACGCGACCGCAGCCCCTACCCGGACAACTATTCGATGGGGGCTGGGTCGTCCCTGGCGAGACGCCAGGAGCGACTGGACAGCGCGACTGGCCATGAGGGAACCATCGGAATCTCCCGGTTTCTGCCAGATCGGTCTAGCGACCCATTCCCCTCATGCGCATGTATCGTCGGAAGGGAGACACCCGAGGTCACGAGAGGACTCGAAATGGCCGTGAGAATCACCTACGCCACGATGTCGGCTGACAACGAAGAGCTGAATAGTGGCTACGAGAAGGCGATTGCCGACGCACAATCGAGATTGGGACAGACCCACGGCGTGATCGTGGCGGGCGAGGAGCGCACCGATCGCGAGATGTACGAGGAACGATCCCCGATCGACAGCGACATCGTCGTCGGGCGCTACGCCCAAGCCACCGAGCAGGATGTAGACGACGCCATTGCTGCAGCCGAAGCATTCCAGCCGGAGTGGGAAGCAATGGGTTGGGAATCGCGGCGCGACCTGATGCTGGCGGCGGCCGACGTGATGCAGGACCAGGTGTTCGACCTCGCCGCCCTCATCACCTTCGAGGTCGGCAAGAACCGACTCGAGGCGCTCGGTGACGCCCAGGAGACCATCGACTTCCTCCGCTACTACGCCGAGCAAATGACGGAGAACAACGGCTTCGTCAGACAGTTGAGCTCACTCAGCGACAACGAGCACAACGTCTCGGTGCTTCGCCCGTGGGGCGTCTGGGGCGTGATCTCACCGTTCAACTTCCCGCTCGCGCTGTCCGGCGGACCGTCCATCGGGGCTCTGATCACCGGCAACACCGTGGTGGTGAAGCCCTCCAATGCGGGAGCCCTCATGGCGCTGGAGTTTCACCGGGTGATGACCGAAGCCGGGTTGCCCCCAGGAGCGCTGCACATCGTCACCGGTGGCGACCAAGCCGGTGATTACCTGGCCCATCACGACGGCATCGACGGGCTCACCTTCACCGGCTCCCACGACGTCGGCATGTATCTGTATCGCACCGTCAACGAGAAGCGCCCCAAACCGGTGACGGCGGAGATGGGCGGGAAGAACCCCGCCATCGTCACCAAGAGCGCCGACCTCGACGTGGCGGCGGAGGGGATCGCACGCGGCGCCTTCGGGTTCAGCGGGCAGAAATGCTCGGCCACTTCACGGGTCTACGTCGAGAACGACGTGTACGACGAGTTCGTCGAGAAGCTCGTCGCCCGTACCAAGGAGCTCAAGATCGGCGCTCCGACGGAGAACGGTGTCTTCGTAGGCCCGGTCATCGACCGTGATGCGGTCGAACGATTCAAAGAGGCGGTCGCCGAGGCAGAGGACAACGGAGGTGCTGTCCTGACTGGAGGCAAGGTGCGAGATGACGGCGACTTCGCCAGGGGCAACTATGTGGAGCCGACGGTGGTCAGCGCTCCTCTCGAGTCGTGGCTCTGGGAAAAGGAGCTGTTCGTACCGTTCGTCACGGTGACCAGAGTCGATGGCCTCGAGGAGGGGTTGCGTCTTGCCAACAACACACCGTTTGGCCTCACCGCCGGTCTCTTCTCCGGAGATGACGAGGAGATCGACCGTTGGTTCACAGGGATCGAGGCCGGAGTCACCTACGTCAACCGGGCTGCGGGGGCGACCACAGGGGCATGGCCCGACATTCAGTCGTTCGGCGGCTGGAAGGGCTCAGGGACGTCAGGTGCCGGTGGCGGCGGCCCCTGGTACCTCCGCCAGTTCCTCCGCGAGCAGTCCCGTACCCAGGTCAAGTAGGGACCAGCGCCTATTCGAGGACGATGCGGAGCCCGTCGGGGTCGGAGACGATCAGTCTCGCGCCCTCGACTTCGGCGCTCACTCCCATGTTGCTGAGATGGTCCTTCCAACGAGCCTGGTCCTCGACGCGAAACACCATTGAGTCGGGACGCGCCGCCCCACCCTCGACCAGCTCGATCTGCTGGCCAGGGCCAGCCTCCACGACTGCGGCGATGACGCCCTCAGACGGCGAGCGGACCTGATTGAAGCCGAGGACATCGCGGTAGAACCCGAGCGCGTCCTCGAGTGACGACACCGCCACTGCGGTACGTGTGGTGGTGATCCCGCCTGGAGCCCGCGTCGGGCCCCCGCCGGCGATGGCCTGCTTGGCCTCCTCCACCGTGAAGCGCCCGGCCGTCACCTCACGGCCGACTACGACTCCACTCAGGCTGCGACCCGAAGTCTCGAGAAGCATCAGCTTGCGCAGGTCTTCGAGGTCACGGACCCCGCCGGAGGCGATCACGGGCTCTTCGACCGTCGCCAGGGCCTCGGCGAGGATCTGGAGATTCGGGGGGTCGGTGAGAGCGTCGCGGCCGGCCTCTGACACCAAGAAGGCGACTGCGCCTGCCGAGGACATCTCGATGAGCACTTCCTCGAGGAAGCGACCGCTGTTCTGGGTCCATCCCCGGGTGGCGATCTCCTCGTTGGGGCGGACGTCGACGGAGACCACGATCTTGTCGGGGTGCTCTCGGCACATCTCCCACACCATTATCTGGTTCTCGATGGCAGCCGTGCCCATGACGATCCGCCAGGCGCCGCTATCCAGCAGCTTCTCCCCCTCGCCCTCCGAGCGGATGCCACCTGCGACCTGCACAGGGATGTCGACGGCGGCTACGAGCTTCCCGATCAGGTCGCGATTGCGGTAGTCGCCATATGCGGCGGCGTCGAGGTCGACGATGTGTAGATAGTCGACCCCTTGCTGTTCCCAGTTCTTGGCGCGCCCGATCGGGTCGTTGTCGAGGGGGATGGCCTCGTCGAGTCCGCCACGGGGGAGTCTCACCGACAGCCCGCCGAGAATGTTCACGCGGGCGTAGAGATCCATGCCCCTACCTTACTAATCCGACACAACCCCGTGACCTGGGCCTTGGGAACACAAAGATGCAGCGATACAGCGAACCCAGGGTTCGCCTGTCGGAGGAGAGGTGGAACCCTGGGTTCGCTCAACTGCCGCTGATTCCGAGGGCCTCCTCGGCTACATCGAGGGTCTGGCCGCCAGCGAGGACGGGGGCGAACAGGTCGCCGTAGCGCTGGAGACGATCCCAGACGTTGACGATGGTGAAGTCGCCGTTGGAGACCGTGCCGACCTCGTCCCACTTCAGCGGCGCCGCCACAGGCGCACCGGGACGGGGCCGCACCGAGTAGGCGGAGGCCACCGTCTGGCCGGAGGCGTTGCGGTTGTGGTCCACGAAAACCTTGCCCTTCCGCTTCGGCTTGTCCCACTCCATTGTGATGTCGGCGGGGTTGGCGGCAGCCAGATACTCCCCCACCTCTCCGACGAATCGCCTCACCCGGGAGTGGCTGTGGATAGGGTCGAGGGGGACGTAGACGTGGAGTCCCCGTGACCCGGAGAGCTTGGGATACCCGTCGAGGCCGAGCTGGCCGAGGGCCACCTTCAGTAGTTGGGCCGACGCGTTGACCTGGTCCCACGTCGATCCGTCAGCCGGATCGAAATCGAAGATGGCGTACGTCGGCTTGTCGAGGTCGTCGATCGTCGAGTGGAACGGGTGGAACTCGATGCAGCCCATGTTGGCGAACCACATCAACGCCTCGGGCGAGTCGGCCAAGAGAAAGTCGATGATTCCGCCCTGGGAGTCGGAGTCAACAGGCGTCGTCCGCATCCAATCGGGTTGATGGCCGGGGGCGCGCTTCTCGTAGAACGATTGACCGCGTATCCCGTCGGGGAAGCGGGACATGGAGATCGGCCTGCCTGCCAAGTGAGGCAACAGAAGCGGAGCCACGGAGGCGTAGTACTGGATGAGGTCGCCTTTGGTGTAGCCGTCATCGGGGAAATAGACCTTGTCGATGTTGGACAGCGTGATCGGCCGGTCGACATCACGGGGGATGAACCGCTCGCCCTCCTTGTCCACCGTGACGGAAGCAGGGAAATCGGCATCCACGCTGGCCAAGCGACGACCGGGTTTACTCGACCCTCGCGACGTGAGCGTTTCCCGAACCTCGTCCCAGATGAGGCCATGACTCTTCATATCGCGCGCCTCTGAGATGAGCACCATCGACATCCCGGCCTCGTCCACCGCCTCCACGAGCGGACCGACCCTGAGGGTCCCTTCCCCGTAGGCGACGTGTTTGATCTCGCCGGCGTCCCCGAACTGATTGTCGGAGAACTGCACCTGGAGCGGGGAGATCATCCAGCCGGGGAAGGAGGCAGCGACGAACGAGAGGACCGAGGCGAAAGCATCTCTCGAGGTCAGGCCACCGTTGGTCATGGCGTGGATGTGGGCCCAGTCGACCACCGGACGCACGAAGTTGTACTCGGAGGCGAGTTGGGCGATGTCGCCGAGACTTCCGAATTGGCTGCGCTTGCCCGAGGTCTCCAACCCGAGACCCACCCCCATCCCCTCCACCTTCGGGGCGATCATGTCGATGCGCGACCTGATCCGGTCCATGAGCACGGCAGGGTCTTCGTCGTAGGTGGAGCCGAAGTGGGCGACGATCACGGGAGCACCCAGCCAGTTGCCCAGTTTCATGGTGTGCTCCATGGCGAACACCGACTGCTTTCCCTTGTCTTCCTCGGGGAGGGTCAGCCCGGCAAAGTACGGGGCATGGACAGAGAGACGGATGTCCCGCTCGGCGGCGAGCGCCCCGAAGCTCTCACACCGCTTCTCCTTCCAGGGGAAGCCACCGGTGAATGGCAACTCCAGCGCACGGTGGCCCTCCTCGACGAGACGGTCGAGATAGGCGGCGTCGTCGCCGTCGTCGGGCGGGAGGTCGGAGATCCCGAATCGCAACGTCGTCATGCAGTCGAATCCTGCCAGGCTTATCGTTGAGTGCCATGTCGGGTGCCGAAACACTTCGCGGAAAGAACATCCTCCACGGGTTCTGGTCGATCACCGGCAACCCAGCCGTCATCGACACAGCAGCTTCGGCCGGCCCCGACTTCATCGTGGTCGACACCCAACACGGGGTCGACCTGGGCCAGGTGGACGCATCGGTGTTCACGGTCATGGCCGCCTACGGGGTCGGTGGACTGGTGAGGGTGGAGTCGCTCGACCTGGGTCGGATCGGGCGTGCACTCGATCTCGGTGCGGCCGGGATCATCGTCCCACTGGTGGAATCGGCCGACGACGCCAGTCGGGCCGTGCACGCCACCAGACACGCCTCGCGTGGCGGCCGCTCCTACGGGATGCAGACGAGAAGGGTTGGCCCGTTCGACGAGGAGCCTTATGTGGTCATCCAGATCGAGACGGCGGCATCGGTCGACGACATCGCCGCCATCGCCGCCATCGATGGCGTCGACGCCCTCTACATCGGCCCCGCAGACCTCGGACTGGGCCTAGGTGGCACACCGGCACCCGACGTCAACGAGGTGTTCGACGGGACCCACGACCACGCTGCCGTCCTCTCGTCGGCGTTCTCCGCGGTGATCGAGGCCGCAGCCGACAACGGCGTCGTCCCGGGCCTGCACTGTGGCAACGGTGAGAGTGCAGCGCGCGCGGTCGAGGAGGGCTTCAGGATGACCTCAGTCGCGGTCGACCTCGGGCTGGTCGGCACCGGCCTCAGAGAGCAACTGCAGGCCGCCAGACAGATCGACCTTTGATGTGGAACCGCCGACGGGTGAGCGTCCGCACTCCGGACAGCGAGACTCGACTGCTCCCATAGGCAGGAATGCGCCACATGCCAGGCATGTCGATCCGAGCCAGCAGGCAGGGTCGCCCATGCCTGGAGACTAGGCCGGGCCCGAGCAGTCGATGACTCCGGGCTGCGCGTGGGTCAAATCTCGCCAAAGTCACCCGTGACAGTCCGTTCCTCGGTCCCGGCAACACGGCGTCGCCAAGACCCGGGACCGTTCAGGCGACTCCGGAATACGGCAGCGTTGAGTTCGGCGCTCCCCACGATTATGAGTCCCAGCCAGTAGGCCCAGGTGAGCATGATCAGGGCGATCCCGATGGATCCATATCGCTCATATAGCCCGGCACTGGCCGGAGCCAGGTAGACGACCATGGCCACCCGCATCGCCACCACCCCCAACCCAACGAACAGTGCACCGGGGACGAAGTCGAGCCAGCTGACAGCCCTCGGATCGTGGGGAAGACGTCGACTGATCAGCAGCCACAGCAAAACGAGGGCTGTCAGTTCAACCAGGACCGCCAACGCGAAGAACTGCCAGGTCTCAGTGTCGACCAGCCTTCCCAGCGTGACTAGACCCCACGCCACGCCGGAGCCGGCGATCACTGCCAATGGCACGACCCAGGCCGGACGAGCTTTCTCGTAGCGAACCTCCCAGATGAGGGCGGTGCTTCGCCTCACCAGACGTCCCAAACCGTTGGCGGCGTAGAGGGCGGCATAGGTGATGGCGACGACGGCAGCGAAGCGAAGACCCTGGTCCATGCTCTCAGAGTCTTGTGCTGCACGTGCAAAAAGCGCCGCCATGCCCTGGTCATCTCCCGGCTCTGAGACACTGGTCGTGGATACGTCGGCGTAGAGGCCGAACGAGAAGACGACAAGCGCCAGCGCCGGGATGACGAAGATGACGATCCGACTGGCCAATGCGCCCACCAACAACGACGCCGGGAAGTTTCGATTTCGCTCGAGGACAAGAAAGCCGACGTCGATGGTCTTCGACCTGTCTCGTCGTGCTTCGGCCGCTGTCATCGCGACATCGAAACGGTCGCGCAGCCGTGCGAGAGTCCTTTTCCACCGACTCTGCGGCTGTTCCGCGGCTCCGGTTGGGCTCTCTCCGAAGTCACTATCGCCCGAGGAATCCTCGGTCATGCGTGTCCTTTCCAGGAGGCGGACTGGTCAGACGATACGCACAGACGCCGATACGGACATCCCCCCAACCGTCTGATCTCGGCGTTCGATGCTCCTGTCCTCCAAGGCGTCGTGGTGGCCAATGACCTGAGGCGCGCCCAGGCGGCACAGTCAAGGAGGACCTGAGGAAGCTCTCGCGGGCTGGGCAGGGCCACGGACTGCCGCTGTCACATTCAAGCTCAGGCACGAGCGAAGGTATCCTTTTCTCGCGCGTTCTCTCGAGCGTTTTCGCGTACCCCCGGGTCTCTAGCTCAATTGGCAGAGCAGCGGGCTTTTAACCCGAAGGTTGTGGGTTCGATTCCCACGGGACCCACTGATCCTCCACAGACGGCCACGCCGCCGTCGGGGTAAACCCCGATGTCCAGCCGCAGCCTCGCGACCGAACATGTCGCCATGGACTACGAACTCAAATCGCCCCCGAGACAGTCACGAGCCTTCACCAGTGCTCATCGGGCCATCATCTACTCCTGGATCATCATGTGGACCTGCTTGATGATCTGGTTCTTCAGTGTCGTCAACAGTCAGAACGGTGGTTGGTTCGATGGTCCTGGATTCGCCGCCCTCATAGCCGGCTCCGGCTTGATTGTGGGGCTGATCGCCCTGGGAGTCGTCGTCGGCGCCGTCAGGCTTGCGATCACAGACAGGGCTCTCCGGACGGCATTCCTGATCCTCGTTCCACTTGGTCTCGTCGTATGGGCGCACTCCTCCTTCTGGGCCTGAGGAGATCCGTCAGGTCAACGGGGGGACACCTCAGCAGGTGTCTCGAATCGGTCCGTTCTCCCGGTCGAGGTCTCCCCGATTCGAAGCCGCAAGACGGTGAGCAGCGAAGCCAGCGCAATACCCGCAGCGAGGCCGACCAAGATCAGGACGACCAACCGCTCCGGGCCCACCTCGGCCACTGTTGCGACCGGCGACGAGACCGGGTCCGTCGTCTCCAACCCGGCCAACGTCAGCGACATGTCGGCCTGGAGTGATCTGATCTCACCCATGGTGCGGCCCTGGTTCTCCATCGCCTGCCTGATCGTCTCGCTCTCGCCGGCCACCACCTCCTGAAACCCTGTGACGTCGAGTGGTGCCGCCATCGACGCCGGAATGGCCTCGCCGACCACCACGACCCCGGCCATCCCCTCACCGGCGGCCGTGCCGTGGAGGGTGCAGAAGACCCGGTAGATCCCGGGATCGTCGAACGTCAGCACGGCCGACTGCCCGGGGTCGACGAGACCGGTGTCGAAGACACCGTCGACGGCCGTCAACGAGTGGGACATGCCACCATCGTTGCGCACCGCCACGGGGGTATCGCTCGGCACGAAGTGGGCGGTACCGGCGAAACACGAGTCGCGCATCGAGATGGTGTCCCCTTCGCCGTAACCGGCACAGCCGGACACATCTACGCCCCCGCCGCCGGCATGGGCCACCCCCGGGACGGCCATCACCAACACGAACACCGCTAGCAACCTTCTCATCCCAGAACCTCCTCCTTCTTGTTCTTCTCCGGGCCTCTGCTCCATCCCACCCAGACCATCGCCACGACACTCACCACCAAACCGACAGTGAGCATGTCGGCCAGCGATTCGCCTTCGGACTCGACATTGCCGGTGTGGGCTCCGGTGGCGGGCTCCCTGGGCTGGTGCTGCCGATAGAGGAGCACCAACCCCGGCTCGACATCCGCGATCTCGAAACGGGCGGCGGCGTGATTGGGTCGCATGAAGAGCCCTGCGTCGCCGAGATCGGCGCCTTCGTAGACGTCGGGGGAACTACCCAGCAAGGCCACCTCGGGTGTGGCTTCCCCGGCGACAGCGGGGAGGGCCGCAGCCATACAGACAATGATGATCACTGTGACCGGTGCCAAGCGTCGCATCGACTTCTCCTCGACATTCTTCGTGAAGAGAGACGACGTCCGGGGTGGATCCGTTCACAAGGTTCACGAACCATCTGCCCTCGGGCGTCGTCTACCTGAAAGAGACCCCCTCTTAGACCGGGGTGACACGACGACGTGGATGAAGATGCAACAAACAGCCCAGGGAGCAGAACGACGATGGACGCACCCGATGTTGCCGACGTGGTGGCAGCCGCGTCCGGCGATGTCGCCGCCTTCGAACGTCTGGTCCGGCATATGCAGGGCCCCGTCTGGCGCTATGTCGTCCATCTCGTCGGGGACAGGGCACTGGCCGAAGACATCTCTCAAGAGGTCTTCTTGCGCGCCCATCGCAAGCTCCACACTCTCGAAAACCCCGATCGGTTCGTGCCGTGGTTGCTGGCGACAGCCCGCAACGCCGCCTACGACGCTGGGCGCTACAAGAAGCGGCGGCCCGTGGACCTGCTGGGAGATCGCCAGCCCGACGCTTCCGACTCACGAGATCCCCATATCGGCATCGAGGTCCGTGACGCCCTGGAGAGAATCGACGAGACATTGCGCGAGTCACTGGTGCTGGTGGCCATGATCGGGCTCACCTATCAGGAGGCAGCCGAAGCCATCGGTGTCCCCGAGGGCACCGTGAAGAGCCGCACCTTCCGAGCGCGGCGCATCCTCATCCAAATGCTGGGAGCCAACGATGACCTCTGAGCAGACCTGCGACCGGGTGATGCTGGAGATATCGACAGCCCACGACGAGCGACGGCCCGTCGACCCCTGGGCAAGCGACCACATCCGGTCATGTGAGATGTGCACGGAGTTCGCCGCCGGGGTAGCGGATCTCGAATCCGCACTGGCCCCCGGTCGCTATGACGAAGCTCCTGACCTGGCCGCCCGAGTGGCGGCGGAGATCAGCAGCCCATCTCGTACACAGTGGTGGTCGGTGGCGGCGGTGGCTCTCGTCGGGCTCTTGGCTGGGGGCCTGGTGGGGTCACTATCGACCCGGGTCGATATCGGTCGGGCCAGCGACCTCGGTGAGCTCTTCCACTCGACCGCCACCGAGCTCGACGGCATGAGCGCAGATTTGATAGTCGTGGAACACGGTGTGCACGGGACCGTCCCGGAGAGGGTCTACTCCGGTGAGATCGACTACGTGGCTCCAGAACAGCTCTCGATCCGTCTCGTCGACACCACCGACTACCCCAGCGCCGACTGGATCCCCAACGACATCGAGCTCATCATCTCCAACGGCGACATGGTGGCCAGGTCTGGCTCTGCATGTCCTGTCGCCGCCCTCCCCGACTGTCTCGTCGAGCCGATGACCATTGCCCTCCGCGACCAGCCACCGTTCGACGATGGCGTTCTCATCCCTCTCGAGATCGTTGGACCGGGGCGCAGCCTCAGCCGCTCGAGCGCATTCGAGGTCCTGGGAACGACCGAGCTCGACGGTATGCCCTCGATTCAGGTCCGGAGCACCGTTGCGGCCGTCGAGCTGATCGGGGCCATGACTGACCGGGGCTCGTGGCGCGAGCTCCACCCGACTGATGCGGTTCTGATGTGGTTGGACGAGACCACGCTGGTCCCGCGGCGGATCGAAGTCTTCCCTGTCGATTCCCCCGAACGTGAGCTCTGGCAGTTGCGTAGGGGATATGAGGATGCTCCTGGAGAGGAGACGCCGATCCTCATCATCGAGTTGACCAACATCGTCGTCGGGGAGGGAACTTTCGACCTCACCCTCCCCGACGACGCACCATCCCGGGGCTTCGTCGATGGAGAGGAGAGCATCGCTGAGCCGCGGCTCCCCACGGGGTTCGATCCGCACCGCAGCGGACATTGGCTGCTCTCCGACGGTGACCGGGTCGACACGGCAAGCTGGAGCGACGGGCGCTCCTGGGTCATGGTCGAGGCCACCCGCGGTTGGGATGAGCCGAGATTGTTCGGCCTGTCCCTCCAGTTCGTCGACCCCGTTGACCTAGGCGACGGCTCGGTGGGATACCTCGCTCCGGCGGGAGACGCGGTTGCCATCCACGGCGAAGACGGTGACATCCTGGTGACCGGCTCGGTGCCGACCGCCCTCCTCGTGGAGGCAGCGGCGTCACTGGGTGTTCAAGGACTCGAAGTCCCAACGACGTGGCTGGAGGCGGCCACCGCCACAGTCGAAGACCTGCCTGAGGGGACTCTCGTCCCCGAGGTCACAGGATGGTCGTTGCTAGCCCGGATCGACGGACGAGAGACGACTCTCCTCTTGAGCGGAGGCGGGACGCGCAGTGTCATCGTCACCCAGATGCCGGGGACACGACTCGATCCGCCCACCGGCCCAGACTTCTCCGAAGTGGGGGTACGTGGACTCGACGCCCGCCACGACCTCACTTCGTCCACCCTGGAATGGGTCGAAGACGGATTCGTCGTGCGCATGAAGAGCAGCACTGTGAGCGTCGAAGAGCTCCTCGACCTGGCGGCGGCGTTGGAGCCACGATGAGGCGGGGCCGTGAGATCGCCATCCTCTTCGTGGCCGTCGTTGTCGGCTATGTCCTCGCCGTCGTCCTGGCTCCGGGAGTGGTGGCGCCGTCGCCGACGCCTGATCCCGGGAAGAGAACGGTGGCGGACTCCTCGACCACCACGTCCGACATGGGGAGCTTCCCAACCACGACGACGCCCCAAGCCGAGGTCTTTCTGGTCTGGTCGACCGGGGGCCTCACCAGCGATCTGGTCGAAGGCCTGGAAGAGCGCTTCGACGAGCTTTCGGTTGTCCGTGGCGACGCGGTCGAGCTCGACGCCGATGAAGGATGGGTGGTTCCCCTCGATGCAGTAGCGATCGACCCCGGGTCTCACCGAGCTTTCGACCCCGAAGGGTCACTGACGGCTCTGCGACCAGGGGGTGTCGCGCTCAGCGCCACCTCGGCAGCGTTCCGCGGTCTCGATGTGGGCGATGAGATGGTGATCGAGGGGATCAACTACGAAGTGGCCACAATCACTCCCGACGACGTCGTCGGGGCGGCCGAGGTCGTTTTCGATCAATCCGATTCGACTTCGCCGGTGGTGACCGACCGCTACGCGCTCATCTCCACAGATCTTGCTCGCACCGAGTTCGAAGACGTGGTGCGATCGATGTACGAAGGGCCGGCCCCACTACGCATCAGGTCTCGGGGGGAAAGCCCATGGCTCCGTCACGGAGACGCCGTCCTGCCTCAGATCTTCATCAAGACGGCCCTCGGTGAGTTCGCCTACAGCAACCTCTCCGGCTCGGAGTTCTCTCAGGACCCATCCTTCGTGGAGGCCAACATCGTCACCGCCGAGGTCCCGATCCTGGGCCAGATCCAATGTCACGAGACCGTGGTCGACATGCTCGATGGCGCCATGGGACAACTCGTCGAAGAGGGGCTGGCGCACCTGGTCGACCCGGCAGGATTCGCCGGCTGTTGGAATCCGCGATACATCAGTCCCACCACCGGAAGGTCCTCGGGGATCTCGAGACACGCCTGGGGCGCCGCCGTCGACCTGAACGCCGCATCCAACCCCGTCGGCTCTGCCGGAACCCAAGACCCCAGGCTCGTCGAGATCATGTTGCAGTGGGGCTTCACCTGGGGCGGCGACTGGCTCGTCCCCGACGCGATGCACTTCGAGTACGGGATCGCTCCCTAGACCGAGGTCTCACGCGGCGATATTTTCAGACATGCCTAGGTTGAGCACATGGCACTCATCGCGACCTTGCTCATCATCTGGCTGGTCCTCGTCGTCCTCGGTGCGGTACTCGAAGGGCTTTTCTGGCTGACCGTCGTCGGCGTCGTCTT
>Ga0307505_10002111_pt1 | contig 14368 bp, 13 predicted proteins | sample 23_S_MG_FD_202183 | JGI IMG/M metagenome (GOLD analysis project Ga0307505, IMG submission 202183) | Soil microbial communities from Populus trichocarpa stands in riparian zone in the Pacific Northwest, United States - 23_S | ecosystem: Environmental > Terrestrial > Soil > Riparian zone > Trees...
GCGCCTCGAACTCGCCAGCCTGTACTTCAGCCGCGGCCAGTTCAACACCGCGCTGGACGAGATCAAGCTCGCCATCCAGGCCGACCCGAACAATGGGGCGGCCTTCAACTTGAGCGGCCTGATCTATGCCGCGCTGGGCAACATGGCGCAGGCCGATGCCAGCTTCCAGCGCGCGCTGCAGATCAATCCGCGCGATGCCGACACGATGAACAACTATGGCTGGGTGCTGTGCCAGAACCAGCGCTACAAGGAAGCCGACCTGCAGTTCCAGCAAGCACTGGTGCAGCCCAACTACCGCGGGGCCGCGCGTACCCTGCGCGTCATGGGCATCTGCCAGGCGCGCGACAACCGGCTGGAGGATGCCGAGGCCTCGCTGATGCGCTCGTACCAGATCGACCCGAGCAGCGCCGAGACCGCGGTGAGCCTGGCCGACGTGCAGTACCGACGCGGCCAGTACGACCGCGCGCGCTTCTACATCGACCGCGTCAACAAGTCGCCGGAACAGTCCAACGCGCAGACGCTGTGGCTGGGTGCGCGCATCGAATACAAGCTGGGCAACTCGACGCTCGCGCGCAGCCTGGGCGAACAGCTGCGCCAGCGCTACCCGCAGGCGCCGGAGACGCTGGCCTTCGAACAAGGGCGCTTCAATGACTGAGCCCACCGGGCCGGCGGCCGCGGGCGGCAGTGCCGGCGCACAGTTGCGCGCTGCACGCGAGCGGCAGGGCCTGCACATCGCGGCGTTGGCCGCGACCATCAAGATCCCGCAGCGCAAGCTCGAGGCGCTGGAATCCGACCGCCACGACGAATTGCCCGACACCACCTTCACGCGCGCCCTCGCCATGACCGTGTGCCGGGCCTTGAAGATCGACCCCGCGCCGGTGCTGGCACAGCTGCCGCAAGTCGGCGGCAAGCCGCTGGCCGACGTGGCCGGCGGCTTGAATGCGCCGTACCGCGAGCGGCCCGGCCGCGACGAGCCCGCCCAGCTGGGGCCGATGCGGCACCCGCTGGCCTGGGCGGCGCTGCTGGTGCTGGTGGCGGCTGCGGTGGTGTTCCTGCTGCCGGCGGGCTGGTGGCAGGACCTGCTGTCCGACAGTACGGATACGGCGGCGCCGGCGGGCGTCGCGGCGTCGGCGGTGATGCCGGCGGCGTCCTCCGTGTCGACCCTGGTGCCCGACAGCGTGGCTGCCGCGTCGGTGCCGGCCAGTGCGCCCGCGGTCGAAGTGGTGCATTCGGTCTCCACCGACCCCGACGCCAGCGCCAGCGCCGCGGCCGATGCAGCGGCCGGCGTGGCCGTGCTGAGCGCCAGCGACGCCTCCTGGGTGGAGGTCATCGACGCCGGCGGACAGGTGCTGGTGCAACGTGTGCTGCAGCCGGGCGAAAGCCTGGGCCTGGATGGGCGATTGCCCTTCAGACTGAAGATCGGCAACGCCGCGGCCACACAACTGCAGTTCCGGGGGCAGGGCGTGGACCTGGCCCCGGTCACGCGCGACAACGTGGCCCGCCTCGAATTGAAGTGAACATGAACGACGAGTTGCACGACGACGTGATCCTGCCCGCGGCGCTGGGCCCGCGGTGCACGCGCCAGGCCGTGGTGCGCTGGGGCAGCCATGCGCTCACGATCGGCGGCGACGCGCCGGTGCGCGTGCAGGCGATGACCAACACCGACACGGTGGACGTGATTGGCACCGCCATCCAGGTCAAGGAGCTGGCCCAGGCCGGCTCGGAGCTGGTGCGCATCACCGTCAACACGCCCGAGGCGGCCGAGGCCGTGCCGCACATCCGCGATCAGCTCGACCGCATGGGCCTCGTCGTGCCGCTGATCGGCGACTTCCACTACAACGGCCACCGCCTGCTCAGCGAATTCCCGGCGATGGCCCAGGCGCTGAGCAAGTACCGCATCAACCCGGGCAACGTCGGCAAGGGCGACAAGCGCGACCGGCAGTTCGCGATGATGATCGAGGCGGCGATGCGCCACGACAAGGTGGTGCGCATCGGCGTCAACTGGGGCAGCCTGGACCAGGAGTTGCTGGCCGAGCTGATGGACCGCAACGCGGAGCGCGCCGAGCCCTGGGATGCCAAGTCGGTGATGTACCAGGCGCTGGTGCAAAGCGCGTTGAGTTCGGCCGACTACGCGCGCGAGCTGGGCATGAACCCTGACCAGATCATCATCAGCTGCAAGGTCAGCGGCGTGCAGGACCTGGTCACCGTCTATCGCGCGCTGGCCCAGCGCTGCGACTACGCGCTGCACCTCGGTCTGACCGAAGCCGGCATGGGCACCAAGGGCACGGTGGCCTCGGCCGCGGCGCTGTCGGTGCTGCTGCAGCAAGGCATCGGCGACACCATCCGCGTCAGCCTGACGCCGATGCCCGGCGAGGCGCGCACGCAGGAGGTGGTGATCGCGCTGGAGATCCTGCAGGCCCTCGGCCTGCGCAACTTCAACCCCAGCGTGACCGCCTGCCCGGGGTGCGGGCGCACCACCAGCGAGACCTTCCAGGTGCTGGCCAAGCGCATCGACGACCACCTGCGCGCGATGATGCCGGTGTGGAAGAGCCGCTACCCTGGCGTCGAGAACCTGAAGGTGGCGGTGATGGGCTGCATCGTCAACGGTCCCGGCGAGAGCAAGCATGCCGATATCGGCATCAGCCTGCCCGGCACCGGCGAGGCGCCGGCCGCGCCGGTGTTCATCGACGGTGCGAAGGCGATGACCTTGCGCGGCGAGGGCATCGCCGAGGAATTCCACCAGATCGTCGAAGACTACATCCAGCGCCGCTTCGGCACCGCCGACACCGCGCACTGAGCATCGCGGGCCCCAAGCCCGCCGACCCCCATGGCTGATCCCATCCAGGCCGTCAAAGGCATGAACGACATCCTGCCGCCGGAATCGGCGCGCTGGGAATGGTTCGAGCACCAGGTGCGCAAGCTGATGTTCCGCTACGGCTACCTGAACGTGCGCACGCCCATCGTCGAGCCGACGCCGCTGTTCGTGCGCGGGCTGGGCGAGGTGACCGACATCGTCGAGAAGGAGATGTACTCCTTCGTCGACAGCATGAACGGCGACCCGCTGACCCTGCGCCCCGAGGCCACCGCCGGCGTGGTGCGCGCGGCGGCCGAACATTCGCTGCTCTACGACGGCGGCAAGCGGCTGTTCTACATCGGGCCGATGTTCAGGCACGAGAAGCCGCAGCGCGGCCGCTACCGGCAGTTCCACCAGGTCGGGGTCGAGGCGCTGGGCTTTGCCGGTCCCGAGGTCGATGCCGAAGTGATCCTGATGGCACGTTCGCTGTGGCGCGACCTGGGCCTGTCCGAGCTGCGGCTCGAGCTCAACAGCCTGGGCCAGCCCGACGAACGGCGCGCCCACCGCGCCGCGCTGGTGCAGCATTTCGAGCAGCACCATGAACTGCTCGACGCCGATGCGCGTCGCCGCCTGCACAGCAACCCGCTGCGCATCCTGGACAGCAAGAACTCAGGCATGCAGGCGCTGGTCGAGGCCGCGCCGACGCTGATGGACTACCTGGGCGAGGCCTCGCTGAAGCATTTCGACGCGGTGCGCGCGGTGCTGGACGCGGTTGGCCAGCCCTACCGCATCAACCCGCGGCTGGTGCGCGGCATGGACTACTACAACCTGACCGTGTTCGAGTGGGTCACCGACAAGCTCGGTGCGCAGGGCACCTTGTGCGGCGGCGGCCGCTACGACGGGCTGTTCGAGCTGATCGGCGGCAAGCCGGCGCCGGCCGTGGGCTGGGGCCTGGGCATCGAGCGTGTGCTCGACCTGCTCAAGCAGGAAGGCATCGAAGCTCCGGCGCGCGCCTGGGATGCCTACGTGGTGATCCCCGACGCGGCGGCGCTGCCGCTGGCCACCGCCACCGCCGAGGCGCTGCGCGCTGCGGGGCTGTCGGTGCTGCTGCACGCCGCCGGCAAGGACGGCCCAGGCAGCATGAAGTCGCAGTTCAAGCGCGCCGACGCCAGCGGTGCCCGGCATGCGCTGATCTTCGGCGCCGATGAGCTGGCACGCGGCGAGGTGGCCATCAAGCCGCTGCGCGACGCCGCGGCCGTGCAGCGCAGCCGGCCGCTGGCCGGTGTGGCGCAGTGGGCGCATGAACTGCGCACCGCATAATCCGGCACTTTTTTGAACCCGTCTCGCTCGAAGGACCCATGGCACAACCTCTAGACCTGCAGGAGCAGGAGCAGCTCGATGCGCTCAAGTCGTTCTGGAAGAGCTACGGCAACCTCATCACCTGGGCGCTGATCGCCGCGCTGTCGGTGTATGCGGGCCTGAACGGCTGGAACTGGTGGCAGCGCGACCAGTCGACCCAGGCGGCGGCGATGTTCGACGCGCTCGAGGGTGCCGTGCAAGCCGGTGACGCGCAGCGTGCCGGCCAGATCTTCGGCGACCTGAAGGAGCGCTATCCGCGCACCGCGTATGCCGGGCAGGGCGGGCTGGCCGCAGCGCGCGTGCAGTTCGACAGCGGCCAGACCGACGCCGCCAAGGCCAGCCTGGGCTGGGTGGCCGACAACGCCAGTGAGGAGGAGTACAAGACCGTGGCGCGGCTGCGCCTGGCCGGCTTGCTGCTGCAGGCCAAGGACTACGACGCGGCGCTGAAGCAGCTGGATGCGGCCAAGGCCCCCACCTTTGCGGCACTGGTGGCCGACCGCCGCGGCGACGTGCTGCTGGCGCAGGGCAAGGCCGACGAGGCGCGCTCGGCCTACCAGGCGGCGTGGAAGGCGATGGACGAGAAGGTGGAATACCGCCGCCTCATCGATGCCAAGCTCACCGCGCTGGGTGCCGCGCCCGGCGCGGCCGCCAAGGCCACGGAGGCTGGGCAGTGAGCCCAGGACGCCGCCATGCCGTCGGCGGCTGGGGCGTCTTGCTGCTGGTGCTGGCCGTGCTGGCCGGCTGCGCCGCCGACAAGCCCAAGCCCAAGCCGCTGGAACCGCTGACGCCGAAGATCGCCGGCCGCCAGGTCTGGTCGGCCAAGCTGGACAGCGTGCGCTTTCCACTGTCGGTGGCGTCGCGCGACGGCCAGTTCGTGGTTGCCGGCACCGACGGCACGGTGATGGCGCTCGATGCGCAGAGCGGCCGAGCGCTGTGGCGCGTCAGCGCCGGCGCGCCGCTGAGCGCGGGCGTCGGCAGCGACGGGCGCTTCCATGCGGTGGTCACCACCGACAACCGGCTGGTGGTCTTCGACGGCGAGCGCGAAGCCTGGCGCGCGCAGTTGAATTCGCGCGTCAGCACCGCGCCGCTGGTGGCCGGCGAGCGTGTCTTCGTGATGGGCGTGGACCGCGCGGTGCTGGCCTTCGATGCGCTGGACGGCAAGCGGCTGTGGACGCTGCAGCGCCCGGGCGAGGCCTTGACGCTGCTGCACATCGGCGTGCTCACCGCGGTCAAGGACACGCTGGTGGCCGGGCAGGGGCCGCGGCTGGCCGGCATCGACCCGACGCGCGGCACGATCCGCTGGGAAGTGCCGGTGGGCTCGCCGCGCGGCACCAACGAGGTCGAGCGCCTGGCCGACCTGATCGGCCCGGCCACGCGCGTCGGCAACCGCCTGTGCGCGCGCTCCTTCCAGGCGGCCGTGGGCTGTGCGGATGCCGAGTCGGGCCGGCTGCTGTGGTCGCGCAACGTCGGCGGCGTCAATGCCATCGGCGGCGACGAGGAACTGATCGTCGGCGCCGATGCCAGCGACCGCATCGTCGCCTGGAAGACGGACAACGGCGACACCGTGTGGAGCAGCGAGCGCATGGCGCTGCGCCGGCTGAGCGCGCCGGCCAGCATCGGCCCGACCATCGCCTTCGGCGACTTCGAGGGCTATGTGCATTTCCTCGACCGCAAGGACGGGCAGCCGCTGTTGCGCCTGGCCACCGACGGTTCGCAGGTGGTGGGCAAGCCGGTGCTGTCGGGCACCACGCTGCTGGTGGCCACGCGCAACGGCGGGCTCTTTGCCTTCCGGCCCGAATAGGCTGCAGCGGCGACCATGAAACCCGTCCTGGCCATCGTCGGCCGGCCCAATGTCGGCAAGTCCACGCTGTTCAACCGCCTGACGCACAGCCGCGACGCCATCGTCGCCGACTTTGCCGGCCTGACGCGCGACCGCCACTACGGCGACGCCAAGGTCGACGAGCGCGAGTTCATCGTCGTCGACACCGGCGGTTTCGAACCCGACACCACCGACGGCATGCTGCGCGAGATGGCCAAGCAGACGCGCCAGGCGGTGGCCGAGGCCGACGTGGTGGTGTTCGTGCTCGACGCGCGTGCGGGGCTGAGCGCGCAGGACCACGAGATCGCGCGCTACCTGCGCAGCACGGCGCGGCGTGTGCTGCTGGCGGTGAACAAGGCCGAGGGCATGAGCGATTCGCCGCGCCTGGCCGAATTCCACGAACTGGGCATGGGCGAGCCGCACCCGATCTCGGCGGCGCACGGGCAGGGCATCCGCAGCCTGATCGAAGCCGCCTTCGAAGGCGAGCCCGAGCCGGAACCGCTGGAGGGACTGGGCGCCGACAGGCCGATCCGTCTGGCGGTGGCCGGCCGGCCCAACGTCGGCAAGTCCACGCTGATCAACACCTGGCTGGGCGAGGAGCGGCTGGTCGCCTTCGACCAGCCCGGCACCACGCGAGACGCCATCCATGTGCCTTTCGAACACCACGGCCGGCGCTTCGACCTGATCGACACGGCGGGGCTGCGGCGCAAGGGCAAGGTCTTCGAGAGCATCGAGAAGTTCTCTGTGGTGAAGACGCTGCAGGCCATCGCCGATGCCAACGTGGTGGTGCTGCTGCTGGATGCGACCCAGGGCGTGACCGACCAGGACGCGCACATCGCCGGCTACATCCTGGAATCCGGCCGCGCCGTGGTGCTGGCCGTCAACAAATGGGATGCGGTCGATGCCTACCAGCGCGAGACGCTGGAACGCTCGATCGTGCAGCGCCTGGCCTTTTTGAAGTTTGCGCCGGTGCAGCGCATCTCCGCCAAGAAGCGCCAGGGCCTGGGCCCGCTGTGGAAGGCGATCGCCGACGCGCATGCCTCGGCGATCAAGAAGATGCCCACGCCGGTGCTGACGCGGCTGCTGCTCGAAGCGGTGCAGCACCAGGCGCCCAAGCGCGCCGGCAACTTCCGCCCCAAGCTGCGCTATGCGCACCAGGGCGGCATGAACCCGCCGATCGTGGTGATCCACGGCAATTCGCTGGAACACGTCACCGACGCCTACAAGCGCTACCTGGAAGGGCGCTTTCGCGACCATTTCAAGCTGGTGGGCACGCCCTTGCGCGTGGAAATGCGCTCCTCACGGAACCCTTTCGTCGACCGCGGGTCATGAGCAGGGTGGCTGGCCCACAACTCATGTTGCAGTGCGGCACGAAGGTGTCGCGCGTGTGATAAGGTCCAAACTCCAAGAACTTTCATCACGGAGCATATCGTGAGCAATAAAGGGCAGTTGCTGCAAGACCCATTTTTGAACCTGCTGCGCAAGGAGCATGTTCCGGTGTCGATCTATCTCGTCAACGGCATCAAGTTGCAGGGCCACATCGAGTCCTTCGACCAGTATGTGGTGCTGTTGCGCAACACGGTCACGCAGATGGTCTACAAGCACGCCATATCCACGGTCGTGCCCGGGCGCGCAGTGAACTTCCACGCCAGCGAACCTGGCGAGCAGGCTTGATGCCGGCGCGCCCGTCAAGGCGTTGGCCAATCCGCACTTGAGCTCTTTCTCCCCCCCTTCGGCCACGCAACCGGGGCTGCCCACGCGCGCCGTTCTCGTCGGGGTGGACTTCGGCAAGGACGCCGGCTTCGACGCCACGCTGGACGAACTGGCGCTGCTCGCGCAGTCGGCCGGCGACGAGCCGGTGGCGCGCATCGTCGCGCGCCGCAAGGCGCCCGATGCCGCGTTGTTCGTCGGCTCGGGCAAGGCCGACGAGATCAAGTCGCTGGTGTTGTCCACCGATGCGCAGGGCGTCATCTTCGACCAGGGTTTGAGCCCGGCGCAGCAGCGCAACCTGGAACAGCATCTGGGCGTGCCGGTGGCCGACCGTACCGGCCTGATCCTCGACATCTTTGCCGCCCGCGCGCAAAGCCACGAAGGCAAGCTGCAGGTCGAACTGGCGCGGCTGCAGTACGTGGCGACGCGGCTGGTGCGGCGCTGGTCGCACCTGGAGCGGCAGAGCGGCGGCATCGGCCTGCGCGGCGGCCCGGGCGAGGCGCAGATCGAACTCGACCGCCGCATGATCGGCGACCGCATCAAGTCGGTGAAGGAACGCCTGGAGAAGGTCAAGCGCCAGCGCGGCACGCAGCGCAAGGCGCGCGAGCGGCGCGGTACCTTCCGCATCTCGCTGGTCGGCTACACCAATGCCGGCAAGTCGACGCTGTTCAACGCGCTGGTCAAGGCGCGGGCGCTGGCCGCCGACCAGCTGTTCGCCACGCTGGACACGACCACGCGCGCGCTTTGGCTGGGCGGCGAGGTCGGCTCGGTGTCGCTGTCCGACACCGTGGGTTTCATCCGCGACCTGCCGCACAAGCTGGTCGAGGCCTTTCAGGCCACCTTGCAGGAGGCGGCCGATGCCGACTTGCTGCTGCACGTGGTCGATGCCTCCAGCCCGCTGTGGCTCGAACAGACCGCCGAGGTCGAGCGTGTGCTCGACGAGATCGGCGCCGCGCAGGTGCCGCAGGTGGTGGTCTACAACAAGTGCGACCTGCTCGAGGCCTCGCGCCGTCCGCGGCAGCCGGTGGACTGGGTCGAGCGCGCCCACGGCGTGCGCGCGCGCCGCGTGTTCATCAGTGCGCACGAAGGCGAAGGCCTGGACGCGCTGCGCGAGGTTCTGGCCGACACCGTGCGCGAGCGCTTGAATGCCGGCGCCCTGCCCCCAACTGCAGCCCACGACCCGCGCTCGCTTCCCGTCGGCGCGGGCCCATCAATCCCCTCCCATCCCTCACACCATGTCTGAGATCCACCGCGACCGGCACTCTGCCAGCCCGGGTGAAGTCGCCCGCGCCGCGTCGGCTCTGTTGCGCGCGCTGTTGCGACGGCCCGGCGTGCGCCGCGCTGGCGACGACACCTTGGTGCTGAGCGGCGGGCGCAACGACGGCCCGCCCGACCTGGACGAACTGTGGCGCGACTTCAACCGCAAGCTCAGCGGCATGTTCGGCGGCAAGGGCGGCGGCCAGCGGCCCAACCGCAACAACAACGGCGACCGGCCGCCCGACAGCGGCCCGCCGTTCCAGCCCAACATGAAGAGCGCGGGCATCGGCATGGGCCTGATCGCCGGCGTGGTGGCGCTTGTGTGGCTGGGCAGCGGTGTGTTCATCGTGCAGGAAGGCCAGCAGGCGGTGGTCACCTCCTTCGGGCGTTATGCCTACACCGTGGACGCCGGCATCCAGTGGCGCTTCCCGTACCCCTTCCAGGCCCACGAGACGGTGCCGGTGACGCAGCTGCGTTCGGTGGAAATGGGCCGCAACACGCCGGTGCCGGCCACCGGGCTGCGCGACTCGTCGATGCTGACGCAGGACGAGAACATCATCGACATCCGCTTCACCGTGCAGTACCGGCTGAAGGATGCGCGCGCATTCCTCTTCGAGAACCGCAACCCGGACGAGGCGGTGGTGCAGGCCGGCGAGTCGGCGGTGCGCGAGGTCGTCGGCCGCAGCAACGTCGACGCGGTGTTGTACCAGGCGCGCGACCAGCTGGCGGCGGACCTGCTCGTGTCGGTGCAGGCGCAGCTGGACCGGCTGAACACCGGCATCCAGGTGGTCAACGTCAACGTGCAGTCGGTCGCGGTACCCGACCAGGTGGTGGCGGCCTTCAACGACGCCGTCAAGGCCACGGCCGACCGCGACCGCTTCAAGAACGAAGGCGAGGCCTATGCGAGCGACGTGATCCCGCGGGCGCAGGGCACGGCCGCGCGGCTGCGCGAGGAGGCCGAGGGCTACCGGGCGCGCGTGGTGTCGATGGCCGAAGGCGATGCCGAACGCTTCCGCTCGGTGGTCGACGAATACAAGAAGGCGCCGGCGGTGACGCGCGACCGGCTGTACATCGACACCATGCAGCAGGTGTTCGGCAACGTCAGCAAGGTCATGGTCGACAGCCGTTCCGGTTCCAACCTGCTGTACCTGCCGCTGGACAAGCTGATGCAGCAGGCCGGCGGTGCGGCGGTCGCGGCACCGGCGCCGATGCCGGCCGAGGCGCCGGCCGCAGCGGTGACGGACGCGCGTTCGCGCGATGGCGGCCGCAGCCGCGACCGCGAATCGCGCTGAAGGCCGGGAGACACGACCATGAATCGAATTGGAATGTTCGCCGCGGCTGCGCTGATCGCGCTGATGATCGCCGCCTCGACGATGTTCATCGTCGACCAGCGCCAGGTCGGCGTGGTCTTCGCGCTGGGCGAGATCAAGGAAGTCATCACCGAACCGGGGCTGAAGTTCAAGCTGCCGCCGCCCTTCCAGAACGTGGTGTTCCTCGACAAACGCATCCAGACGCTGGACAACTCGGAAACCCGGCCGATCTTCACCGCCGAGAAGAAGAGCCTGGTGATCGACTGGCTGGTCAAGTGGCGCATCAAGGAACCGCGCCAGTTCATCCGCAACAACGGCACCGACTTCCGCAACCTGGAGAACCGCCTCGGTCCGGTGGTGCAGGCTGCGTTCAACGAGGAGATCACGCGGCGCAACGTGTCCGGCGTGTTGTCGGTCGAGCGCGAGAGGGTCATGCGCGATGTGTTGCGGCGGCTGGCGGACGAAGCCCAGGCCTTCGGCATCGAGGTCGTCGACGTGCGCATCAAGCGCGTCGACTTCGTCGCCGACATCACCGATTCGGTGTTCAAGCGCATGGAGTCGGAGCGCAAGCGCGTCGCCAACGAGTTGCGCTCGCAGGGCATGGCCGACGGCGAGAAGATCCGCGCCGACGCCGACCGGCAGCGCGAAGTCATCGTCGCCGAGGCCTACCGCGATTCGCAGAAGATCAAGGGCGAGGGCGATGCCAAGGCCACTGCGCTGTATTCGGAGTCCTTCGGGCGCGACCCCCAGTTCGCCAAGTTCTACCGCAGCCTGGAAGCCTACCGCACCAGCTTCCGCTCGCGTTCGGACGTGATGGTGATCGACCCCAACAGCGAGTTCTTCCGTGCCATGCGCGGCGGCCCGCTGGCGGATTCGAAATAGTCGTTCGCGCATCGCTGTAGCCGGCGCCATGTCGGACCTGCTGCTTGGCGCCGTCGCCCTGATGCTGGTGCTCGAAGGGCTGCTGCCCTTCCTCAGCCCGCAAAGCTGGCGCTCGATGTTCGAACGCGCCACGAAACTGAGCGACGGCCAGATCCGCTTCTTCGGCTTGAGCAGCATGCTCATCGGCGTGGTGCTGCTGCTGATCTTCTGGAGCTGAGCCGCCGCGATGGCCTGCTCGGTACAATGAGTTTTTACTTCCCCGGGTTCTTTCATGTCCTCTGCGTGGCTGCTGCCGGAGCACATCGCCGATGTCCTGCCGGCACAGGCGCGCCGCATCGAGGAGCTTCGGCGCAGCCTGCTCGACCGCGCGCGCAGCTACGGTTTCGAGCTGATCATGCCGCCGCTGCTGGAACACCTGGACTCGCTGCTCACCGGCACCGGCCATGAACTCGACCTGCGCACCTTCAAGCTGGTCGACCAGCTGAGCGGCCGCACGCTGGGCCTGCGCGCCGACACCACGCCGCAGGCCGCGCGCATCGATGCGCACCTGCTCAACCGCCAGGGCGTGACCCGCCTGTGCTATTGCGGCCCGGTGCTGCACACCCGGCCCAGGGCCTTGGGTTCGCGCGAGCCGCTGCAGTTCGGCGCCGAGATCTTCGGCCATGCCGGCCTGGAGGCCGACCTGGAGGTGCAGGAGCTGGCGCTGGATGCGCTGCAATCGACGGGTGTCGACGGCTTGCTCATCGACCTGGCCGACGCGCGCGTGGTGCGCGGCGTACTGGCCGGGCTGCCCATCGAGGCGGCACAACTGCAGGAAGTGGTGGCCGCACTGTCGAAGAAGGACGCGGCGGTGCTGGAATCGCTGGCGAAGGGGTTTCCTGCCGACACGCGGCGCGCGCTGCGCGAGCTGCTGACCTTGTACGGCGGCGAGGAGGTGCTGGCCGAGGCCCGGCGGCGGCTGCCGCAGCGCGCGCTCATCGGCGCCGCGCTGGACGACCTGCAGTGGCTGGCCTCGCACCTGAAGCGCGACCATCCGGGCGTGAGCCTGGGCTTCGACCTGTCGGACATGAGCGGTTATGCCTACTACAGCGGCACGCGCTTCGCGGTCTATGGCGGCAGCTCCAGCGATGCGCTGGCGCGTGGCGGGCGCTACGACGAGGTCGGCGCGGTCTTCGGCCGGCGCCGGCCGGCGGTGGGCTTCAGCCTGGACCTGAAGGTACTGGCCGAACATGCGCCCGATCCGCCGCGCTCCAGCGCGGTGCGCGCCCCCTGGGGCGAGGACCTGAAGCTGCGTGCCGCCGTGCGCCGGCTGCGCGAGACAGGCGAGACGGTGGTGTGCGTGCTGCCGGGCCACGAGAACGAAGGCCAGGAATTCGACTGCGACCGCGAGCTCGCCTTCATCGACGATCATTGGGTGCTGCGCTCGCTCTGAAGCGGGCGAGGGCATCCCTATTGCACCCGGAAAGGTTTGCACTTGAACATGCAGCAGGGCCAGGGCGGCGCACGCGGCCGCAACGTCGTCATCGTCGGCACCCAATGGGGCGACGAAGGCAAAGGCAAGATGGTCGACTGGCTGACCGACCACGCCCAGGGCGTGGTGCGCTTCCAGGGCGGCCACAACGCCGGGCACACGCTGGTGATCCGCGGCCAGAAGACGGCACTGCAATTGGTGCCCTCGGGCGTGATGCGCGAGGGCGTGCCGTGTTACATCGGCAACGGCGTGGTCGTCGATCCGGCGCACCTGCTGCAGGAGATCCAGCGCCTGGAGGCGGCCGGGCTGGAAGTGCGCTCGCGCCTGTTCGTCAGCGAGTCCTGCCCGCTGATCCTGCCCTTCCACGTGGCCGTGGACCTGGCGCGTGAAGGTCTGCGCGAAAGCAGCGGCGCCGGCAAGATCGGCACCACCGGCAAGGGCATCGGCCCGGCCTACGAGGACAAGGTGGCGCGGCGTGCGCTGCGCGCACAGGACCTGAAGCATCCGGAACGCTTCGCGCGCAAGCTGCGCGAGCTGGTTGAACTGCACAACTTCGCGCTGGCCGGCTACCTCAAGTCCAAGGCGCTGGACTACCAGCAGATCCTCGACGAATCGATGCGTGCGGGCGAGCAGATCCGTCCGCTGCTGGCCGATGTCGGCTATGCGCTGCACCGCGCGCACCTGGCCGGCTCGAACCTGCTGTTCGAAGGTGCACAGGGCACCTTGCTCGACATCGACCATGGCACCTATCCGTATGTCACGTCGAGCAACTGCGTGGCCGGCAATGCGGCCGCTGGCTCGGGCGTCGGGCCGGACATGCTGCATTACGTGCTGGGCATCACCAAGGCCTACACCACGCGCGTGGGCAGCGGCCCGTTCCCGACCGAGCTGCCGATGGACTCACCGGGCAGCGTCGGCCACCACCTGTCGACCGTGGGCCAGGAGCGCGGCACTGTCACCGGCCGTGCACGCCGTTGCGGCTGGCTGGATGCAGCGGCGCTGAAGCGCTCGGCCATCATCAACGGCCTGTCGGGGCTGTGCATCACCAAGCTCGACGTGCTCGACGGCCTTGACGAGATCAAGGTCTGCATCGGCTACAAGCTCGGTGCACAAAGCATCGACGTGCTGCCGCTGGACGCCGACGAGGTGGAGGCGTGCGAGCCGATCTACGAGAGCTTCGCCGGCTGGAGCGAGAAGACAGTGGGGCTGACCGAATGGGATCAGCTGCCGCTCAACGCGCGCCGCTACCTGGAGCGGGTGCAGGCGCTGATCGGCACGCCGATCGACATGGTCTCCACCGGCCCGGACCGCGACCACACGATCCTGCTGCGCCACCCCTACCAGGGCTGAGCACGCGGCATCACCACTTCATCACCACGCAGCGGAAGAACCCATGCTCACCGACGACGGCAAACACCTTTATGTGTCCTGGGACGAGTACCACATGCTCATCGAGCGTCTGGCGCTGAAGGTGCACAACTCGGGTTGGGCCTTCGACCAGATCCTGTGCCTGGCGCGCGGCGGCATGCGCCCGGGCGATGTGCTGTCGCGCGTGTTCGACAAGCCGCTGGCGATCATGTCCACCAGCTCATACCGCGCCGAGGCCGGCACCATCCAGGGCCGGCTGGACATCGCCAAGTACATCACCCTGCCCAAGGGCGAGTTGGCCGGGCGCGTGCTGCTGGTCGACGACCTGTCGGATTCCGGCGTGACGCTGCAGGCGGTGGTGGAGCGGCTGCGCGGCATGCCGTCCATCAGCGAGTTGC
>Ga0307505_10002112_pt1 | contig 14363 bp, 13 predicted proteins | sample 23_S_MG_FD_202183 | JGI IMG/M metagenome (GOLD analysis project Ga0307505, IMG submission 202183) | Soil microbial communities from Populus trichocarpa stands in riparian zone in the Pacific Northwest, United States - 23_S | ecosystem: Environmental > Terrestrial > Soil > Riparian zone > Trees...
CGCCGCGCCGCCAGCGGCGGATGTGCCACTCCCATTCGATCCCGAGGTGACCCTTCGCGGCAGGAACGCCGCCGCGTCCTTCTTCGCGGAGAAGACCGCCCTGGTCCCCGGACGCGTGCTGGTCAAGGACTTCAACTACCGCGATCCTGAGACGGCGCTCCTGTCGGAGAACGAGCGGCGAACGGACGACTTCGACAGCCTGCACTACGAGTACGGGACGCATCACGGCGATCAGACTGAGGGCGACTACCTCGCGCGCGTCCGCAGCGAGGCGATCGAGTGCCAGCGGCGCGTGTTCGCCGGCAAGAGCAACTGGCAGGAGATCGAGGCCGGGTACATCGTCGAGCTTGAGAAACACCCCCGGGCCGCGTTCAACGGGAAGTACCTGATCACATCAGTGCATCACCGCGGCTCGCAGGACTCGCAGGCCACCTCCGAGGAGCGCGCCGGCGGGCCGGAGTACGAGAACGAGTTCGTGTGTATTCCCGCCGACGTCGCGTACCGGCCGCCGCGCGCGACCCCGATCCCGCGGGTACCGGGCGTCATGACGGCCAAGATCGAATCGGGCGGTGGCGAGTACGCGCACATCGACGAGGACGGGCGGTACAACGCCCGCATGCACTTCGACCTCGGCGACAGGGGGGAGGCGGAGGCGTCGGCGCCGCTCCGGATGAACCAGCCCTACTCCGGCGCCGGCTACGGGATGCACTTCCCGAACCACGCCAACACCGAGGTCGTGTGGGCGTGCGTGAACGGCGATCCGGACCGGCCCATCATCGTCGGTTCTGTCCCGAACCCGTCCAACGCGAGCCCGGTGACGTCGGAGAATCGGGCCCAGAGCGTGATCCGCACGCAGGGACAGAACGAGATCGTGATCGACGACACGCGCGGCAAGGAGTTCGTCCGAATCGAGACCGCCGGGCACCAGCGGCTGATTCTCGCCGACAAAGAGGGATATGCCGGCCTGAATACCGCTAAGGGACACGAGGTACAGCTCAACGACGAGGGGAAGTACGTCCAGGTCAAGTCGACCTACGGGCACCACATGCTGCTGGACGACGACTTGAAGCGAATGCACCTGGCCACCGCGGACGGGCACGGGATGCTCATCGACGACCAGAACAAGAAGATCGCCGTTGGCGACGCCGCGAGGAATCAGACGATCACGATCGACATCAACGGGGCGTTCATAACGCTGCTGAACCAGACGGGCGACACGCATCTCGAGGCGCCGAAGGGTACTGTCGTTCTCCACTCAAAGGCAGTCGACGTAAACGCAGAAGAGAACGTAGACCAGCACGGCAAGAAGATCGCCCTCGTGGCGGATGACGAGATCTCGTTCAAGTGCGGGGCGGCTTCTATCGTGCTCAAGAAAGACGGGACAATAGAAATCAAGGGCATGAAGGTGTCGGTAGAAGGAATTAGCCTCAAACTCAAGGGGTCCGCCAACGCCGAGATGTCGGGTGGAGCGCTGGCGGAGGTCTCGTCTAACGGGATCATGAAGGTCACCGGATCGATCGTCAAGATCAACTAGCGATGCCCCCTGCCGCACGAATGGGCGACGCCACGGTGCACGGAGGGTCTATCGTCATGGGTCTCCCCACCGTGCTCATCGGCGGCCAGCCGGCCGCCCGGATGGGCGACATGCAGGTGTGCCCGATGCTGAACCCGGGAACGCCGCCGCCGCCACACGTGGGAGGGCCTATTGCGATGGGAAGCGTGACCGTGCTGATAGGCGGCCAGCCCGCGGCGCGCATCGGCGACATGACTACGTGCGCCGGCCCGCCGGGCTCCATCGCCGCTGGATGCCTTACGGTACTGATCGGGCCGTGATGCCGTCGCCGCTCGAGCCCGCCGACACGGGCCCCGCGCCTGCCTTTGCGCCACGGCCTTCTGCGCTGGCTCTGGCCGTAGCCGGCGCGGCGATGGGCGGCGGCCGCGCGGCCGCCGCCACCGAGATCAGCCGACGCTCGGGACCGTGGATCGAGTGCCGATTCGTCGATTCGGCGGGTCTGCCGCTAGCGGGCCTGCCGTACCTCCTCACCCTTCCCGACGGCACCACCTCGGCAGGTACGCTCTGTCGCGATGGCGCCATCCGGCGCGACCTGCCCGCGGCCGGCCGCTACGAGCTCGTGCTGATGGATGTCCATTCCGCCGCCTGGGGATTGGCGTCCGCCGGCGTGGGCGAGCGCGTACAGCTCAGCGCCAGCGCTGCCGGCTTCGTCGATGGCGAGCCCGCCGTCCTGGTCATTTTCCGGCGCAGCGTCCGCGACGCGGACGAAACGGTCGCGGTGATCGATGCCGAGGTGCGCGGCGGCCGCGTGGAGAGCGAATGGGCGCTAGAGGCCACTGCAGCGCCAACCACCGAGCCGTCCGACGATCACCGGCTATCGGTAACGGACGAGTTCTACTTCGAGGTGACCGTCGGCGAGTGTGCTGCGCGCTCCGATACACTCACGATCACGGGCGACCTTTCGATCGAGCAACCCGCCTCCGCCGGCTCCACGTATCTGGCCGTCCTCCCCGACGGCCGCGCGCGGACGGGGCGCCTCGACGCGGCCGGTCGCGCGGTTGAACGGGGCGTGCCGCCGGGATATGCCCGCGTCCTAATCACCGGGCGCTGAGGTTCATGCACGGCGCGAAACCGTCCGACGGGCATTTCACCGGCGCTGCCGATGTATCGGGTCAGTTCGTCCTAGAGTCGTCGATCGAACGAGTCGCGTGGACGCCCACAGTGGCGACGGCGGGCGCCGTTCCTCGTCTGGAGGTGCTGACGCGCCACGTAGGCGACGGCGCGCCGCTCTCCGTCGAAGTGAGCGACTTGTCGGGGCGTCCGCTGTGGCGCGCGAGCGACGCGTTGGCCGGCGGGCGCTTCCACTGCGACGTGCCACTCCCGGCGACTATGGATCCTTCCGTCACGGCGGTCGTCGCGATGGTGCGGCTACCGCGGCACGCTCTCGACGGCTCGGCCCTGCTGGCCATCGAGCCGCCGGTACGGCTGACGGGCGCGACCTGGGGCAGGCAGGAGGCGCACCGGGGCGACCGGGTGTCGCTCGTCGCCGGGCTGCGAGATGCCGCGGAGGGTTCGGCCGTCGCCGTGCAGGTGTACCGGCAGGGCGCCGACGGCATCGACGAGGCGCTCGGCGAGCCGCTGCCGGCGTTGGTCGTGGGGCAGCGCGTGGAGGCTGAGTGGACTGTTCCGGACGACGTCCGGCCGGCGCCTGGCACGGGCGCGCCGGCGCCGGCGGCCGTTTATTACCGTTTGCGCTTTGAGCGCCCGCCGGAGTCGGCGCCGTCGATGCTACTGTACGTCGCCGACGCGCCGGCGCCCGCGTGAGCGCTGGTCCATCCCGCGAAGTCTATGTCGTCGATCGCTGACTTCTACCGCCGCCAGTCCGAGGAGCCCGACGCGCCCGGCGCACCCGGCGCGCCGATGCCGGTCGCGGCGGTGCCGGGCCCGGTGCACGAAGCGGGCCCGTTCCGGCTCGCGCTCCCGGACGCCTGGTCCGACGAAACGCTGCACGTGTTCGCGGGCCCCGTCGAGGACGGGCACCAGCATACAGTGACCGTGTCGGTCGACCGCGCGGTGGAGCTCGACCTCGAGGCGTACGTCGACCAGCAGGTCCGGGCCCTGGAGGCGCAGCTGAAGGCATTCTCGGTCGCGCGCCGTGAGGCGGCGACGCTCGACTGCGGCGACCCGGTGGTGCGCGTCGTGTTCGACTGGCACCCGGCCGAGGGTACGCGGGTAGTGCAGGAGCAGCTCGTGGTGGTGAAGGGGACGACCGGGTACCGGCTGACCGCGACCTTCACGCCGCTCACGTTCGAGACGTTCGGGCCGGAAGTGCGGGCGATGCTCCTGAGCTTCGAGCCAGCCTGAGCGCTGCGGTGGAAGCCGGTAGAGAAGGCGGCTGCGGTACCTTCGCGCACTGCCGGCGCGACCCGCGCTCCGAGTCCCTCCACGCCCGTCCGCGATGATATGGTCGCGGCGCATCAGCGCCACTCCGCGGTTCGCGGCACACACCGACGTGGGGCCGGTGCGCCAGCAGAACGAGGACGCCTACGGCGCCTTCGGCCCGGAGGACGGGCTGCCTGCCGAGACGCACCTGTTCGTCGTGGCCGACGGGATGGGCGGCCACGTCGGAGGGCGTGAGGCGAGCGCGCTGGCGCTGGAGACTGTTACGCGGGTGTTCTTCGACTCCGACGAGGACCCCGAAGCGCGCCTTCGGGACGCGCTGATGGAGGCAAACACGCGTGTCTGGGAGCGCGCGCGAATCTCCGCCGGCCTCGCCACCATGGGCACGACCTGCACGGCGCTGTGCTTCTCCGCCGGCCGGGCCTACGTGGCGCACGTCGGCGACAGTCGCGCCTACCGGGTCGAGCGTCGGCGAATGCGGCAGCTGACACAGGACCACACCCTCGTCGAGGAGCTCCGGCGGAACGGGTCTCTGACCGACGAGGAGGCGCGCGTACACCCCCGGCGCAACGCTCTCACACGCGCTCTAGGTATCTCGCCGGAGGTCGAGGTCGACGTCTCGATGGTCGGGCCGCTGCAGCGTGGTCAACGCTTCCTTCTGTGCTCCGACGGCCTCGCGCCGGTGGGAACGGCGGAGATCGCACGCGTGCTGCGCACGGAGGATCCGCAGGAGGCCTGCCAGACCCTCGTGGCCCGCGCGGCAGCCGCCGGCAGCACCGACAACGCGACCGCGCTGGTCGTCTACGTGTGACTCACCGCAGCGCCGCGGCCGTCTCGGCGTGGCCTCGCGCAGTCGCGAGGTCGGCCGGCGTCTGGCCGCGCGTATCGTAGGCGTCGGCCGCGGCGCCGGCGTCTAGGAGGTACCGCACCATCGCCGTCTGGCCGTGGTATGCCGCCATGTGGAGCGGCGTGCGGCCTTCCTGGTTCTCACCCAGGATGTTCGCGCCGGCATCCAGCAGCAGCCGTGCGACGTTCTCGCTGCCCAGGCGCGCGGCGACGTGCAGCGGGGTGTCGTCGAGCAGATTCTCGGGATCGACATCGGCGCCGCGGTCGAGCAACAGGGCGACGAGCGTCGCATCGTCCCGACTGGTGGCGTCGTGCAACGGGGTGCTGCGGAAGCGACCGTTGCGGATGTTGATGTTGGCCCCGTACTCCAGCAGGAGGCTAGCCATCTCGGGGTCGCGGTCTTCTACGGCCCAGTGGAGGGGGGCGTCGCCGTTGAAGAGCTGGTCGAGGACGTCGCGGTCGGCGCCGTGCTCGAGGAGTGCGCGGGCCGGCTCGGTGTGGCCGGCGCGGATGGCGCGGTGCAGCGGCGTCCAGCCCTGATTGTCTCGCTGGTTGGGGTTCGCGGCGAAGCGGAGCAGGAGGCCGATAACGTCGGTCGAGCCCTCGTCGGCCGCGAAATGGAGCGGGACGAACCCCACCGAGTCAGCGGCGTCCACGTCGGCGCCGCGCTCGAGGAGGAACTCCGCGAGATCCTCGTCGCCGACGTCTGACGCCAGGTGCAATGCCGTCCAGCCCCCACGTGCCACGGTGTTCACGTCGGCGCCCCGCTCAACAAAAGACCGAACGGCATCCGCCTGCCGGCGCGCGATGGCCGACGCCAGGCTCGTCGCGCGCGGCTGGGCGTCCACCTGGGCGGCGGCGAGCATCGCGCCGGCCGCCAGGGCGAGCGTGGCGCGGCGGGGCCGCGAAAGAATCCGGTGGCGCATCGTTGTCGGAGAACGGGGGGGCAAGGTAGGAGTCTTACGGTCGACGGGCAATCGCCGAAACGCGCAGGGCGGGGCGTCGCTCAGGTGCGGCCCTCGGACGCTCAAGGTCCAGACACTTGAAGTATCGCACGAGGTTTAGCCCGCCAACTGACCGCGAGCCGTCTAGCGCAACCGCGAGCCGGGGGCGATGCCGCGAGGGCGTTGATCGCCGGCGCCGATGTGTAGTGCGAGGCCGGGGTCCAAGCGCGCCGGGACGCCAGACCTCCAACTGCGAGCTGCGGACCGTCGGCTACTCGTGGGCGTGAGCGTGGGCTCGCGGCGCGGCACGGCGATCCGCACCCTCCGCGCGGCACCACCGGCCGCCTGGCGCCGGCGTAAACAAGAGCTTGCGCGGCGCGGGTGCGGTCGGTATCAAGGGGCGCCTATCTCCCACCCGTCATGTCCATCCAACGTCCATCCGCGCCGGCACTGGTCCGCGGGCTGGTCCTGACCGCTGCGGTAGCGGTCATCCTGGCCAACGTCATCGGAACAGGCGTTTTCCTGAAGGCACGCGTGATGACGTGCAACGTGGGCACGCCGGGCATGGTGCTGACGGTGTGGCTCGTAGCCGGGCTGCTCTCGCTGGCAGGAGCGCTGACGTACGCCGAGTTGGGGGCGATGATGCCGCGTTCGGGGGGTGAGTACAACTTCCTCGGCGCAGCCTACGGCCGGAGGTGGGCATTCTTGAACGGTTGGATGCGGACGCTGATTGGCCAGACTGGCGCCCAGGCGGCCGTGGCGGTGGCGTGCGTCATCTTCCTGAACGACCTGGTGGGAGGGTCGCTGGGCGAGACGACAGTCCGTCTCCTGCCCGTAGCGGTGGTGGCTCTCGGCACGGCTCTCAACCTGGCGTCCGTGCGCGCCAGCGGGTCGATCGCGACGGCGCTGACGGCAATCAAGGTTTCCCTGGTTCTAGCTATTGGGGTCGGCGGCTTCCTCTGGGCCGGCGGGGCGATCGAGCATTTCACGATGTCCGGCGCCGCCGGGACGTGTGAGGGGGTTGCGGACTCCACGAAGCTGGGCGTCGCCGGATTTGCGGCCGCGATGCTGGCCGCGCTGTGGGGCTACGACGGATGGAACACCCTGACGCATGTGGGCGGCGAGGTGCGCGATCCGGGGAAGAACATCCCCCGGGCTCTCATCGGAGGCGTACTCGGCATCACGGCGCTCTACCTGTTCGTCAACGCGGCCTACTTCTACGTTCTGACGCCGGAAGCGGTGGCCGGCGTCCCCGCGGCCTCGTCGGTCGCGCGCGAAGCGGCTTTGCGATTCTTCGGGCCCGCGGTGGTGGGCGTGATGGCGGCCGGACTCATGGCGTCCTCGTTCGGAACGCTGCACACCTCGATCCTGTCCGGCGCGCGAATCACCTACGCGATGGCGCGCGACGGTCTGCTGCCGTCGGTCCTCGGGAGCGTCTCGGCGAAGGCCCGCGTGCCGGCGGCGGCGGTCCTGCTACACGGCACGTGGGCCTCGCTCCTGGCGCTCAGCGGCTCGTTCGACATGCTGACGGACTACGTGATCTTCGGCTCCTGGATCTTCTACGGCATGGCCGCGGCGGCGGTGTTCGTACTGCGCCGGCGCTGGCCGGACGCGGAACGGCCGTACCGCACGTGGGGCTACCCCGTAGTGCCGGCGCTCTTTCTCCTCGTGACGGCGTTCCTCCTGGTGATGACGCTGGTGTCGGCCTGGCCGCAGGTATCGGGAGGCATTGTCGCGCTCGCCGACGGGCGACTGTGGGATGGTATCCGCGGCATCTGCGGTGCGCCGCCGATCGCGGGCATCCTGCTCATCGCGGCGGGCCTCCCCATCTACGCCTACTACGCCAGGCGGGCCGGCCCCGAACCGCCGCGGGAGTACTGGGCCACGGAGGCGGCGTCCGAGGCCGTGCTGCAGGGCCCGCCGGACTGACGACTCACGCGCCGGCGTCCGCCGATTCGCCCTCCGCGGCGCCGGCCGGCGCCTCTCGCCGCGCGTCGTAGTGCCCGCTGACCCGGCGGGCGATGGCCGCGCCCACCACGGCGGCGAGCGCGGCGTCGTCGGCCGCGCGGACGCCCGCGACCGAGCCGAACGCGGTCAGCAGCTTGCGCACGCTGGCGGCGCCGACGCCCGGGATGTCCATCAGCTCGGAGTGGAGAGTCGTCTTCCGGCGCTGGTTGCGCTGGGCGGTGACGGCGAAGCGGTGGGCCTCGTCGCGCGCCCGTTGCAGCAGGCGGAGGCTGGAAGACGTTCGCGGGATGACGATCGGGTCGCGCCGGCCGGGCATGAACACCTCCTCGAGGCGCTTCGCAAGACCGACCACCGCGAAGCGACCGAACACCTCCGTTCGCTGGAGGCTCTCGACGGCCGCGCTTAGTTGCCCCTTGCCGCCGTCGATGATGACCAGGTCCGGCCAGGGGCCGTTCTCTTCCTTCAGCCGCGCGTAGCGCCGCTTTACGACCTCGCGCATGGACTGGAAGTCGTCGGGCCGCCCGTGCTCGACGCTCCGGACGTGGAACGTGCGGTAGTCCGTCTTGCGAGGCCGTCCGTCCTCGAAGACAATGCATGAGGCCACGGTGCCGGTGCCGCCAAGGTGCGAGATGTCGATGCACTCGATGCGGCGCGGCGGCCGGCGCAGACCCAGGTCGCGCTGCAAGGCGAGGACGGCACGCGGGATGCGCTGCTCCGCCGCCTCCGCCTTCGCGCGCTGCCACTCGCCGAGGATCAGCAGCGCGTTCGCCTCCACCATCTGCATCAACTCGGCCTTCTCGCCGCGCTCGGGGGTGTGGACCGGAACGCGCCGGCCGCGCCGATCGCGCAACAGCGCCTCGACCGGGTCGGCATCGGTCAGACCGGTCGAGAGGAAGACCTCGTCCGGATAGAACGTTGCCTCCGCGTAGTGGTCCTCGACCACGCGCTGCAGCAGGTCCCCGTCGGCGGCGTCGCCCAGGTCGCGGACGATCTTGTGGTGCCTGCCCAGGAGCTTGCCCTCGCGCACGGCGAACACCACGCCCACCGCGACGTCGCCCTCTCGATCAACGGCGAGTCCGAAAAGGTCTCGATCTACCTCTCGGTCGGCGACGACCTTCTGGCGCGCGGCGAATGCTTCGAGCGCTCGCGTGCGGTCGCGCAGCTCGGCGGCCTCCTCGAAGCGGCGGACGCCCGCCAGTCGAGCCATCTCATCCTTCAGGAGGGCAGTCAGCTCGTCGGTCTTCCCGTTGAGCAGGCGCTTCACCTGGTCGATCGTGCCGTTGTAGTGTGCTTCGGTTTCGTAGCCGACACACGGCGCGGCGCAGCGCTGGATGTGGTAGTCGAGGCATGGCGTGTACTTGCCGGCGCGGATCGCGGCCTCGTGCAGGTTGAGAGAGCAGCTTCGGAGCTTGAAGAGGTCTTTGATGGTCTTCAACATCAGCCGCATCGCCTTTGCATCGGTATACGGCCCGAAGTAGAGGCTGCCATCGCGCCGAATGCGGCGCGTGGGGAAGACCCGCGGGAAGCGCTCGTTCTTGATGCAGATGTAGGGGTAGCTCTTGTCGTCCTTCAGGCTGACGTTGTACCGCGGCCGAAGGCTCTTGATGAGGTTGTTCTCGAGGATCAGGGCCTCCGCCTCTGTATCGGTGACGATGACGTCCACGTCCGCGATCTTGTCCACCAGGATTCGCAGCCGACCGTCACGCGGGCCCTCGCGGAAGTAGCTGCGTACGCGGCTCCGGAGGTTCTTGGCCTTGCCCACGTAGAGCACCACGCCGGCGGCATCCCGGTGCTGGTACACGCCGGGACCTGCGGGAAGATGGCTGAGCTTCTCGGAGAGCGTCTCGGTCATGGTGGCGGCGCTTGCCGCGGTGGACGCGCGGGGACACGCCCCACGCTACAAGGTTAGCCGAACCTGCCGGCACCCACGTGTCACCGCCCGACCGCGGGGCGGTGCTTCCCCGCGGCCGGCGAGTCCCTCTAGCGGCTGCGCAGGAACGCCGCGACTTCGCGCGCCAGCATGGGCGCGTCGAGCTTCCGAATGGGGTGATCGGCTCCCGGAATCACCCACAGGCGGGCGTCCGGCAGCGTGCGCCGCAAGTGCACGGCGTGTCGCAGTTCGAAGTACCGGTCGCGGTCCCCGTGGATGACGAGGACTGGCGCAGTGATCGATCGCATAGCGTCATCGGAGAAAGGCCGGCCCGGCAGCGAACGCGTAAAGGCGACGGCACGCGCGGTGAGGTCCTTCCACCGGTCCTCTCCATGGCAGGCCCCAAGGCGCTTCGCCCATCGGCCGCCAGGCGCGTCCAGGGCGGCGGTCATCGCCGCCGTAATCGCTCGCGCCTCGTCATCCACCCACCGCACGTTGGTGCCGAGCACGGCGGCGCGGTGGATGCGCGTCGGGTGGTGCGCGGCCGCGCGCAGCGCGATGGCGGCGCCCAGAGAGAAGCCGAACACGTGCGCGCGGGGGATGTCGACAGCATCGAGGACCGTCACGACGTCGGCGACCAACTCCTCGCCCGACAACGGCAGCACGGCGGTCGAAGCGCCATGTCCCCGGATGTCGATGGCGAGGACGCGGAAGTCCGCCGCCCATCGCCGCGCGACGTTCGCGGTCTCCATTTCCGTCGAGCCGAGCATCCCGTGCAGGACGACCAGTGCGGGCGCGTCCGGCGGGCCGGAGGCATGGACGGCGACGGTGCCCGTCTCGACAGGCACGTCGATGCGCTCTACCGTCGGACGAGCCTCGACGATCTCCACCAGCACGCCTCCGGCACTGCGTGGGTGGATGAAGGCCACCCGCTTGCCGTCCGCCCCGGCCGCGGGTTCGCCAGGCGTGGGCACGAAGCCGGCCGCGCGCAGCTTCTCGAGGGATGCCTCCAGGCTCTCAACCTCGAAGGCGAGGTGGTGCAGTCCCGGTCCGCGGCGCTCCAGAAATCGGGCGACCGGCGACGACGGGTCCGTCACAGCGAGAAGCTCGACCTTCGGTGAGCGGCCGGCGACGCCGCCGTCGCCGAAGAAGATGGTCCGCACGCCCTCGCGGGCAACGGCTTCCTCCTTGTAGGGCCGTGCGCCGAGCAGCGCGCCGAACAGCGCGACGGCTTCGTCGGCGTCGCGCACGGCAATGCCAAGGTGTTCGAGCGTCACTCCGGGGGATATTGCGGCCAGGCGCCCCGCGCGCCGACCTACGGAACGGCTCAAAACTAGCCCCGCCGCGCTGCGGTTCTCTCCGATGTCATCGATCGCCGGCCCGGAGGGCGCCGCGCCGGCGGTGCGAGCGCAGCGCATCGCCATGCGCGCGAGCCTCGCGGTAGCGGTGCTGATGCTGTTCGGGAAGGGCGCGGCTTTCTACCTGACGGGGTCCACGGCGATCCTGTCCGACGCCCTGGAATCGGTCATCCACCTGTTCGCAACTGCCGGCGCGGCTCTAAGCCTGTGGTACGCGGCCCAGCCGCCCGACCCTCAGCACCCGTACGGCCACGGCAAGGCCGCCTACTTCTCTTCCGGGTTCGAGGGCGCGCTGATCCTCGCGGCCGCGGTCGGGATCTTCGTCGAGGCCGGACGCGCGCTGGCGCGTGGGCCCGAACTGACCCACCTCGGCGCGGGAGTAGCGATCACCGGCGGGCTCGCTCTTGTCAACCTGGCCCTGGGCGTATCGCTGGTCCGCGTTGGGCGCCAGACGCGATCCCTGGTGCTGGTCGCGAACGGCCACCACGTGCTTACGGACATGTGGACGAGTCTCGGGGTGCTCCTCGGCATCGGCCTGGTCTGGATCACAGGGCTCACGTGGCTCGACCCGGTGGTGGCGATGCTGGCCGGCGCCAACATCCTGTGGACCGCCGGCCGATTGATCCGCAACGCCTACGCTGGCCTGATGGAGGCGGCGGATCCCGCGGATACCTCGCGCGCCCTGGAGGCACTCCGCGCGGCAGTCGACGACGGTCGGCTCGCCGGCTTCCACCACCTCCGGCACCGGCGCGTGAACGACGTCGTGTGGATCGAGGTGCACCTGCTGCTTCCCGACGAACTCACGCTCGAGGAGGCCCACCGCCGTGCCAGTTCCGTCGAGGCCGACCTCGGGGCCCTCTTCCCCGGCGACCGCGTACAGGCAACCACCCACCTGGAACCGGCCAGCCACGAGCACCCGCCGGAGCTAGGGAACGAGCCTGTGGAGGATGCCCTGGGTTGAGCGGCGGGAGGCCGTGGACCGTGGACCGAGGACAGTGGACGGTGGACGGTGGACGGTGGACCGTTCACGGTAGACAGTGGACGGTGGACGGCAGACGTTGACGGTAGACGGTGGACCCGGGCCGCTCGTGTCGTGGCGGTTCTGGCACTTCTGTCTACTGTCCACCGTTTGCGGTCTACAGTCCTCTCACCAACCATTCCGCCGTGGCCCACGGCCCTCCGCCCTCACGCGCGGTCCCTGAGCTCCTCGATTCCTGCCTTGCGCGCGCAGTGGTCGCAGCAGTAGAAAACGCCGTCGGCCTCGAGGCCGTGACCGAGAATGCGGACGCCGCAGGTCTCGCAGGATGGGGAGACGACCGTGGCGGCGCACTCCACGGAGTCGAAGTGGTACGTTTCGCCACTGGCGAGCGTCACCTGGAACGCCTTGTCGTAGTCGTTCCCGCAGGCATAGCAGACTGGCATGGCCGGAGCGGATAAGCGAGGGGAGGGGCCCGCGACGCGGCGCGGGAGCCATGCAACGCCGGGCGCCGGAGAAGGCTCCGGCGGGGGCATGGGAGCGCGCGAGGCGGCCGTGCGGCGCCTCCAGCGGATCGAGGAGGAGGGGGCGTTCGTCGCGCGCCTCGGAGGCGGGCTTTCGCCGGCCGACGAGCGACTCGCGTCGGACCTCGTCGCCGGCGTGACGCGGCTGCGCCGGCGCCTCGACTTCCTGCTCGCGCCGTATGTCCGCGGCGGCCTTGCCCGGCTCGACGCCCCGGTCCTGCAGGCGCTGCGAGTCGGGCTGTACGATCTCGCGGTGCGGGGCACGCCGGCGCACGCGGCCGTCAGCGGCGCCGTGGGGGCGGCCACCGCGGTGTCGCACCGCGGCGGCGGGGCGCTCGTCAACGCCGTGCTCCGCGCGGCCGCGCGCGACGTCGACGCCGGCGCTCCGGCGCGGCCCGACACCGGCGACCCGGTGGAGGACATGGCGACCTGGCAGTCGTACCCGACGTGGCTGGTGCGGCGTTGGGTGGGGCGGTACGGAGTCGACGAGGCCGAGAGGCTACTGGAGGCGGGAAACCAGACGCCGGCGTTCGGCCTGCGCGCGAACCCGCTGAGAACCACCACCGAGGCGCTCCTGGAGTCGCTCGCGGAACTGGGTGTGACCGCGGAGCGCTCGCGCTGGTCGGACGACGCAGTGGTGGTGCGCCGACTGCAACCCGTACTCGCAGCCGGGATCGTCGGAGATGGACGTGCCACGGTGCAGGACGAAGCAGCGGCTCTCGTCGTGCGCGTCCTCGACCCGCAACCCGGCGAAAGCGTGCTCGACGCGGCCGCGGCGCCGGGCGGAAAGGCGCTGCATGCGGCTGAGCGAATGGGTAGCCAGGGCCGCCTGCTGGCGGTGGACATGCACACGCGCCGGCTGGCGCTCCTCGAACGCGCCGCCGCCACGCACGGCGCGGGCATCGTCGAGACGCTGGCGGCGGACCTACGCACGGCTGCGCGCCGGCCGGCGCTGGCCGGCGCGTTCGATCGCGTGCTCCTCGACGCACCATGCTCCGGGACCGGCGTCCTCGGCCGGCGCGCCGACATGCGGTGGAACCGGATGGAATCGGACCTGCCCGAGCTCGTCGCGTTGCAGGACGAGCTGCTCGACGCGGCCGCCGCGGCGGTGCGCGAGGGCGGGCTTCTCGTCTACGCCACGTGCTCTCTCGAGCCGGAGGAGAACGCCGAGCGGGTGGAGGCCTTCCTCGCGCGGCATCCCGCGTTCAGCCGCGAGGACGTAGAAGGGCTGGTGCCGGGCGAGATGCGCACGCCGGCGGGCGACTACGCCGCGCTTCCGCACATTCACGGTACCGACGGTGCATACGCCGCGCGTCTGCGCCGCGCATGACCATGGAACCGACCCTCGATGCCTACGCCGCCGCGTTCCGCCGAGCGCTGGAGGGATGGGAGGACCTGGTCGCGGCGCTCACAGCGGAGGCGTTCAACCGCCGGCCGCCGGACGGCGGGTGGTCCGTCGCGCAGTGTATGGACCACGTAGCCGGGACGTCGGCGCGGTACCTGCCGGGGCTGGAGGACGTTGTAGCGCGCGGTGGCCCGGCCGGCGCGCCGCCGTTCCGCTACGACCGGCGGGGACGCATGTTCATCGACGAGACGAGCGAGACCGTGCGGCGCCGGCGCAAGACGCTCCGGGCCATGGAGCCCTCCCAGGAGCCGATCGACCCGGCTGCGGCGCTGGAGGCCTATCGCGGGCACACCGCGCGATTCCTCGAGTTGCTGGCCAAAGCCGAGGGCATCGACCTCGCGCGCATCCGGATGGGCTCCCCTTACCTGCCGCGCATCCCGTTCCTCACCTTCCCCGTCGGTGCGCTCATCGAGGTCTGCGCCGGCCACGAACTGCGGCACCTGGCGCAGGCGAGGAGAGTGGGTAGCAGCAGCTAACTGCAGCTGGCATATTGCAAGGGGAGGTTCGCGGGGTCAGCTATGAGCTATGAGCTATCAGATATCAGCTATCAGATATCAGC
>Ga0307505_10002113_pt1 | contig 14362 bp, 25 predicted proteins | sample 23_S_MG_FD_202183 | JGI IMG/M metagenome (GOLD analysis project Ga0307505, IMG submission 202183) | Soil microbial communities from Populus trichocarpa stands in riparian zone in the Pacific Northwest, United States - 23_S | ecosystem: Environmental > Terrestrial > Soil > Riparian zone > Trees...
CGTACTTGACACGCGACGCAAGCCCAAACCGTGCCCCAACTTGACACCGACCACCATGCACAGGTCGTACACGCGGACGAACGGACCACCAGACACCACACGAGGGACGGACATGCAGGGGTATACGCTGGAAACGCTGGAAACGAGCGTACAGGGGACGGCCGCACCATCGACGGTTGACGCACCAGGACCGGCGAACGTATCGCCGTCCATACCGACCGTGTCATCCGACGCGGAGGCCTTGGAGGCGATCATCGACCGGAGAGGCATTCGCAACGTGCTCGAATGCCTGATGACCATCTGCAACTGTAAGGCGGAGCACTTGCGGGAGAACTGGCAGGATGAGCCGGCCGCAAAGGCTTGGGAGAAAGTCGCGAAGAGTTTGTATCGGCCGGCCTATGTCGCCCGTGACGTGAACTGAACCACACCACCACACACCAGGGGAACGGATTCCCCATGACTTCGAAGGGGTTTCACGTGCTGTTCTATATCAACCTGAAGACGCAGCGCATCGGTGCATTCGACGGCATGGGCCGAAGCCCGGCAACGTACCTTGTCTGGACGGTGGACGGCATTGCAGAATGGGACGCCGTCGATTGTGCCGCACTGGATTAACATGGGACAGGCCGAAAGTTAGTGGGGAATTCCCCACTAACTCCACGTGTGACGCACGTGCTGATGAGGCCAGACCTGCCTTACACCGGGTGCAACCGGTGGACACTTTTCACGGGGTTTCACGATGCGAACGCTTCTTGACCACATGCTCGACAACATGGCCGGCGGAAATGACGCGCCGTTCGTCACGTCCGAACAGCACGACGCAAGCCAAATCAACTGGGTCGCCGGAATGTCCGATCCCGGCGAAATGATCGCGTGCGGCGCGTACCAGGAGCTCCGCCGCATGGACGGAGAGCAGGACGCGGAATACGCCGCCCGCTTGACCGTCCTGATTGCCAATCTCCCGCCCGCACACCGCGAGAAGATCGAAGCCGCCGGACGCAAAGCCGCACAAGGACGCGCGAACCTTGACACCAGCAATGGCCGCGTCAACGTCGTCGTCGCGGGGAAAGCCGCCTGGCACCGTCTCGGAGTGAACGTCAGCCGCGCCATGAACCGCTTTGAAATGATTGAACTGGCAGGCCAGAAGTGGCGAGTTGTGAAGGTGCCGACCTCACACCAGTGGAACGGCGAGACCATCAACCACGACGATACGTTTGCATTGGTGAGGGACGACACCGGCGCCAAGCTTGCGACCGTCGGAAGCAAGTATGAGCCGATCCAGAACGCGGACGCGGCGGAATTCTTGGATGAGGTGCGCGGGGAATTCGGTGCACACTACGCTACGGCCGGCTCACTCCACGGCGGAAAGAAGACTTGGATACAGATGCTCTTGCCCGGCGCATCCTTCGAAGTGGCGAGAGGTGATAAGGTGCACGCCTACGGCACGTTCATCAACTTCCACGGCGGAGGCGCGGGATTGTGCTTCCCCACCGCCAACCGCATCGAATGCGATAACACGGCCCGCATCGCGTGCAAGGAGGCATCGGATCGCGCCCTGCGAATCCGGCACACGGGAGACATCCGCTCGAAACTGGCAGACGCACGCCGCGCCCTGAACATCACCATTCAAGCCGCGCACGAATTCGAAGCCCAGGCGAACACAATGGTGCGAACCAAGTTGCACCAGCCGCGCGAGTACTTCGATGGTTTGCTTGACGCCGTCCTTGACGTGACCGCGGCCGAAGCGAAGAAAGGCGCGGCCGCACTGGCAGCCGCAGACGTTCTCGAAGCCGCGCTGAGCAGCTACGAGGCGCAAGCCAAGTTCCGTGAGACCCGCGAGAAGTTCCACGCCCGCGAGATCAAGGAGCGGAGCATCCGCTTGGAAGACCTCGTCGACCGCTTCGAGAGCCGTTCCAACTGTATCGCCGGAATGGACGGCACAGCATGGGCCGGCTTCAACGCCGCGACCGAACAAGCGAATCACGCCACTTTCGGCCGCAAGATCGGAACGCAGGAAGCCCAGGCTTCCCGCCGCTTCGATAGCGTCATGGACGGGGAAGCAAACGCGTTCAATCAAGTGGCATTGACTCACGCTTTAGCTCTCGCCAACTGATCGGAATGGACCACTTTCCCCCTCACGCCCGAGGGGGAATATCGTCCGCGCCGCTCACGGCCGGAACCCATTGTGCAAATGGGTACATACCACGCGGCATTACGCCGCAAACACGGGAGCATGTCATGATCCAGCGCGCATGGAATACCTACGCCGTCACAGGCTACACGCACCAAGTCGGCACGGACGCACGAGCGACCGGAGGCGTGCACCTCTGGCAAGTGAAGCGAATCGGCTCGAAATGGGCAACCCGCATCGTGGACTCCAACGGCCGCTTCACGTCAGCCGGCCCGGTGACACCATTGCCGGCTGACGTCGGGGAATGCCGATTTGAACAGGCCAAAGCGTAAAGGGAGCATCCCAATGCGATACTTCGTCACCCCCACAGCCGCCCGCGAATTCCTCCGCATCGTGGCCGTACCCGACACGCCCGCCGCGGTCGGCGAGGCGCAGCGAATCCTGTCCGACGTGTGCGACGGCAGCCGCCTCATCCGTGAGGAAACCGCGGGCGAAATGCGGCGCGGTACGGCCCGAGTCGAGGGGCAGGGCTGGCTCTTCGACCTGTACATCGCCTTTGGAAATCGCGCCGAAGGCGAGTCCGCCCAACTTGTGCGAGTCCGGCTAAAGCGCCGGGCTCGCGGCAAACATTAGCCTCGCGACTGGGCGTCCGGTGGTCGGACGCCTGCCGGGGCGTGGTGGAGACCTGCCCATGGGAGCCCGAGCTATGACCGTGGCCGCACTACTCGCCAAGATCGAGTCCATCGAAGCCAACCCAAAGAACCACGCCCCGCCGTTGAGGCCGGACCTTTGGCGGACGGTTCACCAAGCATTTAGTGGGGAATTCCCCACCGACCGGCCGCAACTGCGATTGACCGCAGCCGCGACAACCGCATAATCGGAAACGTGCCGTGCAAAGGCACTCTTCCACGGGATCAACCAAGACACCACCCCGGCCCGCGTTTCTCGCGGTTCCCGTGCCGTACCCCGGTGTGCATTTGCACTGCACACCACGGGCCGGGGCTTTTCCACATGGTGAGGCCATGCGCTGGCGGAACGTCGAAGACTCCCACGAATTCACCGTGACCGTCAATTTCACCCGCACCGGCGAACACAACCCGGCCAACTTCCGCGGCCACCCCGACGACTGGACTCCCGCCGACTCCGAAGACGAGCGGATTGTCACCGCCGTCCTGATCGACGGCCAGAAAGTGCCGGACGGCTCATTCGCCAAGATGCTTGCCGAACACTTCGGCGGACTGGTGGACGAGCTTGACCTTCCCGACCCCGATTGACCGACCCCCAACCCTTCGCCCAGGAGAACGTGACCATGACCGAGATCATTCAAGCCTTGCGTGAGAAGGCCGACCAACTGGAAACCATCGCCACCGCCCGCCTGTCCGAGCCCGTCGGCTCGATCCAAGAAGCGCTCGCCGCCATCAACGCCATGTCCGGCGACGAGGAGCCGCACCTCAAGCTGGAGTTTCGCATCCGCAGCGGCAAACTGCTCTGCGAATACAGCGCCTACGTGCCGAAGTTGCGGGGTGCCACCAACGGATACCAGTATTCATGGAGCCCGGACTTCAAGTCGCTTGCGGCGCTCCTCGCGGACATCCGCCACAAGGCCACGCCCGAGCAGGACGAGCCGAGCGAGAACACGGCCGAATTACTCGTGCTCGCCGGCCCGCAGCCGATGGACCCGAACGACCCCAGCATCCCGCTTTAACCGCCCCCCACCATCGCCCAGGAGCTACGCCACAATGACCGGACTGAACGAACTCCTTGCCCTCATGCGCACGAAAGGCTTCCGCGCCCTCGTCGTCATGGACGCCGGGGGCGGACTCGGGCCGTACACCGCCGCCGTCATGGATGGACTCGGCAAGCAGCATCACCGCAGCATCATCACCCACACCACGCCGGCCGGCGCCCTCGTCGAACTCGCGTCGAGTCTCGGCGGCGGCGAGGCGTGCCCGGCGTTGAAGGAGCCCACGTGACCAACGCCCCCATAGTCGCGTGCTTCCGCGAGGCCGACGTGTCTGCCGCCGGTCTCGCCGCCAGGCCCCCCGCCTTCCGCACCCCGTGCGTGAAGTGCAACGCCACGCTGGTTGTTTCCCCGGCGATGTACAAGGCCGTGCAGGAAGTGGACGGACCCGTGCGCTATGCCTGCCCCGACTGCGCCGCGGGACTGATCGACGGTCCAACGCTGTTGCTGACCATCGGCCGGACGCCCCGCAAAGACCCCCAGGCCAACTAACCCGGTCGGTGGGGAATTCCCCACCAAACCCGAAGGAGTACCCATGCCCGAACTCGTGATAAACCCGGCGGACGCCGCCCCGCTTGTGCAGGTGGAGCCGGCGGAACCGACCCCGCTCATGCTCATTCAACGCGCCATCGACCGCGGCGTAGGGATGGAGCACCTGAAGGACTTGGTAGACCTGGCCCGGCAACTGAAGGCCGACCGCGCCGCCGAGGTGTGGGCCGAGCAGGTGACGAAGTTCCAATCGCTCTGCCTCTTCGTGAAGAAGACACGGCAGACGAAGGGAGAAGGGAAGTTCCAGTTCAGCTATGCCAGCTTGGACGACGTAATGGAAGTGGCCCGGCCGCACTTGCAGGAGTGCGGACTTGTCGTGAGCTTCACCAGCAAACCCGCCGCCCAGGGCTACGAGGTGACGTGTTTCATCCGGCACGGGACGCATGTTGGCGAGACGACCATTACGCTCCCGTGCCCGCCCATGTCGAATATCTCCGCCGTGCAGGAATTCGGGAAGATCACCGCATACGGCAAGCGCTACGCCCTTTGCATGGCCCTGAACATCGTTATCAGCGACGAGGACGACGACGCGGCCCTGTCCGGCGAGAAGATCAAACCCGAGGAAGCCCAGGGTATCTACGACCGCCTGGCCGCTCTCGGGAAGGACGTGACCGCGTTCGTCGGCTGGGTCAAGAAGTTCCAGCCCAACGTCGAAACCGTGGAGGATATTTCCGCCGTCAATCTGCCGAAAGTGCTCGACACCATCGGCCGCATGAAAGGAAAGAAATCATGATCGTTCACCACATGGCGCAGGCCAGCCCCGACTGGTGGGAGAGTAGACGCGGAATCCCGAGCGCCAGCAACTTTCACCGTCTCATCAGCGGTGCGAAGGCCATCAAAGACGTCCCCCCGTACAGCCTGAAGCCAACGGGTTCCCGATCCTACATGGCCGAACTGATCGGGGAAACTTCCACGTTGTCGCCTAACTACTTCACCGAGCGGGACCAGATCGCACGCAGCCGCGACACCGAACGCGGCCGCATCGTCGAGCCCGAAGCCCGCGAGTGGTTCGCCATGCATCACGGAACGGCGATCCACCAAGTGGGATGGATCACCAACGACGACGAAACGCTGGGATGCTCACCGGACGGAGTCATCGGCGGAACCACGCCGCAGACGATGACGGAAGGTCTGGAATTGAAGTGCCCAAAAGAAAGCACCCACGCCGCGTATCTCTTCACGCCGAACGAAGTGCCGAAGGACTACTTGCCCCAGGTCCACGGAGCCCTTGCCGTGACCGGCCTGAACAAGTGGCACTTCGTTTCCTACTGTCCCGGCCAGGACCCGATCCACGTTGTCGTGCAACGAGATTGGTACACGGAGAAGCTGGAGGCCGTGCTTCAGGCGTTCCTTGTGCAGTACCACGCCGAGCTACAGGTCCGGTTCCCGAAGATCGCGGCCGTCATGGGCTGGCGGGAATGGCTGGCCGATGACCCGCCCCTCGCCGAGTTCAACCAGCGTCTGCCGGAAATGTCCGCACTGGACTACCCCGTGAAGCGACAGGTGTGGCGTCTCGTGCAGAACCACGCCCACGCCGCCGGCTTGGAGTTCAACCCCACCACCAAGACGTTCGGCCGAGCCGCGGACGTCGTTACCGAGGAGGCGCCGTTCTAACATGCCCCCGATCTACCGCAACGTCAAAGGGATCAGAGCCTACCGCGTGGGCGATGACGGTTCAGTGTGGAGCTATCTTGCATGGCGAACGCATCCAGCCGGAAAGTGGCGACAACTCACTGCCGTCGTGGGCGATAAGTATGGACACCTGAAAGTCACCCTTTGCCAAGGAGCAAGGAAGTTCCATGCTTACGTTCACACGCTCGTTCTTGAGCATTTCATCGGCCCGTGCCCCGATGGAATGGAATGCCGACACCTTGACGGCAATCCCAGGAACAACCGACTTGAGAACCTGAAATGGGGGACGAGGCAGGAGAACGCCGCCGACACACAGAGACACGGCCGGCACTTCACCCCGTTCGCAAAGCCGCCGATGCTGGCCCCGGAGATCATCGCCGAACTACAGCGTCGAGGTGATTCAGGGGAAACCACGCGGGCGCTGGCTCAGGTCTTCGGTGTCAGCAAATCAACCGCTCACCTAATCGTCGCCCGGAAGGGCGCTTACTCGAAAGGAGCCTAACGTGCCCTGTCCAACTTGTTCGGCCACCATGCACGGCGTCGGCCACGGCCACGCCAGGGCGATCGTTGAGAAGATGCTAGAGACTGAGCGGAAGGCTGTGGGCCTGTCCTACGAAGCCCGGGAGAACGGGAAGGCAGTTCTCGAAAACGTGCTTGAGGCATTGGCCGATGCGAACGCCCGTGACTTCTGGTGTCCCAACTGTGGCACCGTGCGAACCGTGACCGGCGAGCACAACGCCGACCAGCCGCCGCGTCTCGTGGAACGGGTCAAGGCGGCGGATGACGCCGGAACCACGCTGTCGAGACCAGGCGGCGGCACAACGTCCAACGACGGACGGCTAATTCCTCCGAACCGCTGGGCCGACGTCCGCCGCTGCATCGGGAGGGACCGGCCGTGTACGTCGAAGCCCTCACCGACAAACATCGCATGGTCCTCGCCGCCATCGTCCAGCACTGGCGACTGAACCTCACGGCCCCGTCGATGCGAGAACTGTGCGCCGCGTTCGCCATCGAATCGACGAACGGGATCGAATGCCACTTGCAGGCACTCGAAAAGAAGGGATTCATCCAACGCCGCCACAACAAGCGGAGCGGAGGGGACAAGGCCCAGGCCCGGAGCATCACGATCCCCGGCATGGCCGTCACCTTCCCCGAGTGGGTTGACCTTGTGAGTTAGTGGGGAATTCCCCACTAACCCACCCGGCCCGAACCGTTGAGGTACTTGACATGCCGAAGAAGCAGACCATCACCGAGACCCGGACGACTTCCGCGGCCACCCCCACCGATATTCTGCGGCCATTGATCGAGAAACGGCGGAAGGTCTACCACTGGGGCCAGCCCCACATGGTGACGCCACGACTCGTAACCACGGTATTCGGCGACGGCAAGCAACTGATCGGGCTCGCCCCCATGATGTACCGTCCGCATTACTTCGTCGTGCGGATCGATTCCTCTTGGAACATCAGCAACTACGCCCATGACTGCGAATTGTTGATCGACCACATGGATGAGATTTATGACGCGATTGAGGACGAGTTTTACGAGTGGCCGTGGGCCAGGAAGTACGGGCTGAGGTGCGGCCGCGCGTGCGAAGACAACCACTACGGCGACAACTGCGCTCGCGTGTGTTTCGGCGATGGAAGTTGTTGGTGGATTGAAGAGTGGCCAGACGGCTCATCGAGTATTTAGTGGGGAATTCCCCATTGACCACGCCGGGCCGATCGGCATAATCGGCGATTCACTGAGGCCGCGCCAGCAGAACATCCACCCAGGCACCCGTCCGTCCATTCTCCCTTAGCGGCCTCACCCTTTGGGACGCGGACGGGTGCCCTTTTCACCCCAAAGGAACCCCCATGCCCCAAGTCAACCGCCCCAAAGGCAAGAGCGAGAAGATTAGGCTCGACCAGCTAACAGTCTGGCCCGAGCTACAGAAGCGGGCCGAAGGACTCGACCAGGACCACGCCGCCGGCATCGGCCGCGTCGTCAAGGACGGCAAGGCGCTGAAGTCCCTGGAGCGCGTCAAGGTCCGCCGCGTCACGGACCTGGCCACCCTGCCCCCGGAACTACTCGCCACCCACCCGGATCGCACCGTCTGGAATCTCATCACGGACGGCATCCACACCTGCGAAGGCTTCCGCCTGGCCAACGTGAAGGAAGTCCCGTGCGACGTGCTGGCGGGGACCTACGCCGATGCGTTCTACGATGCGTGCGGCGCCAATGCCGGACACCTCGCGAAGAAGCGCACCAAGGCCGACCGGGAGAAGGCCGTCAGCGACCTCGTGCAGTTCAACCGCACCAAAGGCGTGCGCTGGACTCAGACCAAGATCGCCGAGGTGTGCAACGTCGATAAGCACACCGTCCGCGACATCATCCACCGGCTCGGTCTCGACGCGCCCGAGGACAAGGACGTGCCCGTTGTCGGCCGGGGCGGGAAGGCCCCGTCGCACATCCCCCAGGCCCGCAAGACGAAGGAACGATCGGCCAGCGACCCCGAGGTGCCCGTCACGTCGAGCGGCGGCTGGAGGGAGCTTCCGCTGACGGAATGTCTGGAGGCCCCCGATTATGCGTGGAAGAACTTCGAGGCCCGCAAGATCGAGACCGCCGGCCAACTGTACGACGCCATCCGCAAGGGCCAGTTACTCGGGTTCATGGGGGCCGACGCCAAGGACTGCATGAAGCAACTCGAAGCGCTCAAGGCGAAGCAGGAGGTGAAGGAGAAGCCCACGGCCCAGGGGAAGGCGTCCTACGAGTGGGCCAAGATGGAGAGTCACTACGGGGTAGTCGTCCGCATGGTGGACGAACTCCCCCGACTCCACCCCGACGTGGCCGGCACCCCCGACTTCCAGGGGATGCACCGGAACTTGGAAGCGTTCAAGGACATCTTCGACAAGGTGAAGGCCCGACTGACCAAGAGCCAGAAGTAGGAAGCACGAGGCGCGAGCCGGCCCCCTATTCGGCGATCTCTCGGGCACGAGTTCCCGGAGGGTGAACCCAGGGCGTTATAGACTCCGGCCCTTGCGCCGGAGCGGCCGGACTAATTCAGTGGGGAATTCCCCACTAAACCCCGATGGAGAACGACATGGCCAAGGCGAAGACCAAGCCCGCGAAGAAGCCGTCCAAGAACGGCACCGTGAAGCGAATGGAGGAACAGCCCCAGCTACCGGGGGCCGAGGACGTGAAGAACCCCAAGGTGCACGGCAAGGCCCTGGCCTACGCCAGCGTCCGGGACGAGCGGTGCAAGCTGTCCAAGGAGGAGGACGAGGCCAAGACCAATCTCCGCGAGGCGATGATCGAGGCCGGCTTGACCCGCTACCACTACCGCGAACTCACGGTCGATCTGACCGAGAAGAAGGACGTGAAGGTGAAGGTGGAGAAGGCGGCAACGGCCGAAGGGGACGGCGAGGAGTAAAAAGATGAAGGCCGGACGGCGCTACCCGTTCCGGCCTTCCAACACAGCGACCTTTCATGGAGGCCGTCATGCCTGACGATCAATCTACAGTCGAGTACCGCGACGTTCCAGGATTCCGGTGTGGACCCATGTTTGAACTCTGGCCACATCAACGACGTGCGGTTGATGAAGTGCTCGCCGCAATCGCAGGCGGAGCGAAACGGATCATCCTTTCATCCCCCACCGGCGGGGGGAAGTCTCTTGCCGTTGCGACGTTGATCCAGCGACTCACGGCCCAGGAGAAGCGGTGTCAACTGTACGCCAACCGCAAGATGCTGGTTGAGCAGATTGAAAAGAGCCTGATCGCTTACGGCGTCGATTTCGGTATCCGCGCTGCCGGCTATGAGTTTCAGCCGTACTACCCCGTGCAACTGTCGAGCGTCCAGACCGAACACGCTCGCGTCGTGAAGACGAAGGAACAACGCTGGCCGCTTTTCGACGCCGACGTTGTCTTCATCGACGAAGGGCACCTCGCCAACAACGACCAGTACCAGCAACTCGTTGCCATGTACTTAGAACGCGGCGCTGTCGTCGTTTACGTGACCGCCACGCCGCTGAACATGACCGGACTGGCGGACATCCTCATCGTCGCCGGCACCAACAGCGAATTGAGGGAGTGCGGTTCGCTCGTGCCGGCTCTGGTGTACGGCGCTCCCGAGCCCGACTTCAAACGCTTCAAGATCGGCGTCGGGCAAGAACTCACCGAGCCCCAGGTTCTGAAGCTGTTCAACATCAAGAAGATTTACGGACACATCGTCGAGTGGTATGACCGCGTGAACCCGGAACGCAAGCCGACGATCCTCTTCGCCCCAGGCGTCGAGGAAAGCCGCTGGCTGGCCGAGCATCTTAGCGAAGCGGGAATCACCGCCGCCCACATCGACGCCGACGACATTTACGTGGACGGCAAGTTTCACAAGTCATCCCCTTCGATGCGCCAGGAGATTCTGGACCGGAGCCGGGCAGGCACGCTGAAGGTACTCACCAACCGCTTCATACTTCGAACTGGCATTGATGCCCCGTGGTTCGAGCACATGATCCTCGCAACGACGCTGGGGGACATCCTGGCCTTTCTCCAAACGGTGGGACGTGGACTCAGGACAAGCCCAGGGAAGAAGCTGCTGACGATCCAGGACCACGGCGGGAACTACTGGCGATGGGGCTCGCCCAACGCGGATCGGCAATGGGAACTCGACTGGACGAGCCGCATGGTGCAGGGCGAGCGGGAAGACCGGCTTCGGGAGAAGCTGGACCGCGAGCCGTGTCGTTGCCCGAAGTGCGGACTCATTCTTGCGGGAAGGAAATGCCCGTGCGGGTACGCGGTGGACGAGTTCCGCAAGATGAGGCCGATCGTGCAGTCGGACGGAACGGTTGTCGAGCACGTGGGGGACATCTTCGTGCAGAAGATACGTCGCTTTATTCCAGATTGTGTGAAGAAGTGGAATAACTGCTACTTCCGGGCGGCGGCGACGAAGTGGACGATCGACGGCCGCGAGGTGTCCGGCATCAAACTGTGCAAGGCGGCGAACGAGGCAACGGGCGGGGACCTGAAGGCACCGTTCGGCGTATTCGAGGCGGCGAAGATACTCCGCGACTTGAAGCACGAGATCGTGCAGACGGGCAAGGGCATGACGTTCGCCCAGGCCGAGGGCATGTACTTCCATGAATTCGGGGTTTGGCCACCCCGGAACTTGGGCCTCATGCCGTCGTCGTCGTATGACTGGTTCCGGCGCGTGCCGGACGTGCACCGCGATAGGCTCAACACGGCACAGAAGCAGGAGTCGTAATGCGAGACCCTTTCTTACTCACCGGCCCGGCAGTCGTCAGCTTCAGCGGCGGACGCACGAGCGGCTACATGCTTAACCGAATCCTTGAAGCGCACGGCGGGACACTGCCGAGCGACGTAAAGGTGGTGTTCTGCAACACGGGCAAGGAACGATTGGAAACGCTCGACTTCGTGGAACGGTGCGGGCAACGGTGGGGCGTGACCGTGGTGTGGCTGGAGTATCGGTACGTGCCGGGCACACCGGGCACACCGGGGGGACGGCACACCTTCGCCGTCATCGATTACGCATCCGCCAGTCGCAACGGCGAACCGTTCGAAGCCATCATCCGCGCCCGGAAGTGCCTCCCGAACGTGCGGGCGCGGTTCTGCACGAGCGAACTGAAATTGCGGACCAACATGCGCTATCTCCGCTCGCTGGGCTGGACCGCATGGGGCAACGCCATCGGGCTTCGCCACGACGAGCCGCATCGCGTGGCGAAGATTCGCGGCCGTCAGGAGGCGAAGGCAGAGACGGTGATGCTCCCGCTCGACGCCGGGCACATCGTCCTAGCGGACGTGACGGCATTCTGGACCGCTCAACCGTTCGACTTGCAACTACGAGCCGACGAGGGCAACTGCGATTTGTGTTTCCTAAAGGGTCCAAACAAGGTCCGCCGCCTCATCGCGGAGCGGCCCGAATCGGCGGACTGGTGGGCGCGAATGGAAACGCTGATCCCGTCGCCTCGTTACGGAACGGCAGTGTTCCGTAACGACCGGCCCGGCTATGCCGTGTTCAAAGAGCACTCCACACGGCCGACGATGTTCCCGCATGACGAGGCGGATGAGTTGAGCATCGCTTGCCATTGCACCGACTGAGTTAGTGGGGAATTCCCCACCAAGGAGCCGACATGAACCGCCCCAAGAAAGCCTTCATCGAACGCTGGAAGCGCCGACTCGCCGGGGGGTTCCTCTTCGGCACCACGGCCACCCACCAGGACGGACCCCTGGCCCGAGCCCAGCACGTGTTCGAGATCACCGCCGAAGTCGAGGAGTTCCTGGGCCAACTCTGGGACGACGACGAGGCAGCCAAACCATCCCCCGCACCGGGCGCCGGCCCCGGCGCAGTGGGGAATTCCCCACCGCCGGCCGAAGGAGAGAAGCGTGGCGAAGGACAAGGACAGCAAAGGCGAGACGACACCGGGAACGGGAACGGGAACGGCACCGCCCAACCCGGCAAGCGGGCCAAGTAGGCCGGCCCGGCCCAAGGCCAAGCCGGACCCGGAGATTCAGACCACCGCCGCCATCGACCGCCGACTGGCGGAGTTCCCCATCCCGAAGGCCCGCCGCATCCTCCGCAACTTGTCAGAGCGGCTGGAGGAGCGAGCGGCGGAAGTCCCCGTCGAACTACGCACCGCGGCCGTGCAGGAGAAGACGTGAGCCGTCACAACCGGGAACGCCGCAAGGCCCGCATCGTGGCCAAACTGAAAGCGACGAAACGGCTGGTCAACCAAGGCGTGGGTATCGTCAAGCGTGAACGGGAGCAACTGGAGAAGAAGGCCAGGGCCAGGGACGCATACCGGGCCAGTCATCCCAGCAACTTCCCCAAAGGAGAACGCAATGGCCCGCCGCCGAGCCCGCTTCCAACCTGAGGACCTGGGCCTGTACCGATCGGAGATCGAGCAGGAGCTACCGGAGAAGGTGTTCACCGTGGACGTGCTGGCCCATGCCAAACTCCACGGCTGGACCACGGCCCACTTCAAGCCGGCGTGGGTCGCGGGCCACGGCAAGCCGAGGATGATTACCCCCGTGGCCGGCGACGGGAAGGGTTATTTAGACATCGAGCTTGTGCGGGGGCCGCGCTTGCTCAAGGTCGAGTTGAAGTCGCTCACGGGCACGTTGTCCGAGGAGCAGAAGGCTTGGATCGAGAGATACCAGGCCGTGCCGTGGATCGAGGTGTATCTGTGGCGTCCCAATATGTGGGCCGTCATCCGTGAAGTTCTCAACTAAAGGAGTTGTCCGTGGCCAAGAAGAAGCAGGCACCCAAGCCCGAGCCCAACGCGCTGACGCCGTGGGAGGAGATCGACAAGGTGATTCAGGAGCAAACCAGGGGCAAGTCGCCCGAGGAGCTTCGGGACATCGCACAGGAGTTGAAGTCCCGAGCCGACAAGTTGGAAGCCCAGGCCAAGGACGAAGAGGCGGAATTGCTTGACGGAGCCGACGACGCGGAGTAAAGTCTGACCCGTCGCATGGATTGTGAAACGAAGTGAGCCGGCGACCCTGGAAAAGTGCCGGCTCAAATCGCGATAGAAGCAGCAAGCACATCATAGCTTGCCACTTCTCAGGATCAATCCCTCAACTGCTTTAGTGGGGAATTCCCCACCAAACCGGCGCTCAGCACGCCGGGACAGATCGAACCGTACCGGCCTGGAATGTCCGGGGATGCTGACGAGTGCTTACCGCATCTGTGCCACCCGGAAGACCGCCGGGAACGCAAATATCAGGGCAAACGCCCGTGGGCAGATGTTCGCAGGAAGGCTCGCAGCAACCCCTCATTGTGTTTCATTGCGCAGCGCTACTGTGTAGGGAGCGGAGCGACCGAATCTAAAGGCTTGCGAAGATCGGACGCATTAAAGACACCCCCGAAACGAGGACGACGACGAGCAGGCCACCCCCAAGCACGAAAGGCGTCAACGATGCAGTGGCACCAGAAGCCGCCCGCCCAGCGCAAGGCCGACCGATGGAAGCGGAAGCGAAACCGAATCGTCTCGCAGCTTCTCGCGAAGAACCCGCACATGCTCAGCTACGAGGCTCTGGCCCGCGCGAACAAGATCATGAAGTCTTTCGACAAACCGAAGCCACCGAGGAACCCATGATCGACGAACGCACCGCCCTCATGCGGGCCATCAACGCCAACCCGCGGGAACGCACCCCGCAACTCGTCTTTGCCGACTGGCTGGACGAGCACGACGAGCCCAGGAAAGCAAACTGGTTTCGCGGGCTCGTCGGGCGCGGCGGGCTCGTCGGGCGCGGCGGGCTCGGCGGGCTCGGCGGGCGCGGCGGGCGCGGCGGGCTCGGCGGGCGCGGCGGGCGCGGCGGGCG
>Ga0307505_10002114_pt1 | contig 14358 bp, 17 predicted proteins | sample 23_S_MG_FD_202183 | JGI IMG/M metagenome (GOLD analysis project Ga0307505, IMG submission 202183) | Soil microbial communities from Populus trichocarpa stands in riparian zone in the Pacific Northwest, United States - 23_S | ecosystem: Environmental > Terrestrial > Soil > Riparian zone > Trees...
CGCAAGTCCGAGCGCGAGGGGATCGACGTCGACTACCTGTTCCTGCAGGTGTTCGTCGACCAGGCGATCGTCACCGACGCGCAGAACTGCGGCAACATGTTGGCCGGAGTCGGGCCGTTCGCGATCGAGCGCGGGTTGGTCAGCGCCACCGGCGACGAGACGCGGGTGGCGATTTTCATGGAGAACACCTCGCAAGTCGCCATCGCCACGATCCAGACGGCGGGCGGGGTGCCAACTTATGAAGGGGATGCGCGGATCGACGGCGTTCCCGGGTCTCACGCGCCGGTCCCGCTGGAATTCCGCGACACCGCCGGTTCCTCGTGCGGGGCGCTGCTGCCGACCGGCAACGCGGCGGACATGATCGAAGGGGTGCGCTGCACGCTGATCGACAACGGCATGCCGTGCGTGGTGTTCAGGGCGGAGGACGTCGGCGCGACCGGCTACGAGAGCCGCGACGAGCTTGAGTCTGAGGCTTTCGCTGCCATGCGCGCGAAGATCGAAGCGATCCGGCTTGCGGCAGGCCCGCTGATGAACCTCGGCGATGTCTCGGAAAAATCGGTCCCCAAGATGATGCTGGTGGCGCCTCCGCAGCACGGCGGCGCGGTCTGCGTGCGCAGTTTCATCCCGCATCGCGCCCACGCCACCATCGGCGTGCTCGGCGCGGTCAGCGTGGCCACTGCCTGCCTGGTCGAAGGCTCGCCAGCGGCCGAAGTGGCGTCGATCCCCGAGGGCAGCCGCAAGACCCTCTCGGTCGAGCACCCGACCGGCGAGATGAGCTGCGTGCTCGAAGTGAACGATCAAGGCGAGGTGGTGAGCGCCGCGCTGCTCAGGACCGCCCGCAAGCTGATGGATGGAATCGTCTTTGCCTGATCGCATCGTCAGCTGGCACGCCAACCCGTCGAAGCCGCGCTACGTGCCGCCGCCGGGCGCCATCGATGCGCATTGCCATGTGTTCGGGCCGATGGCGCAGTTCCCGTTCAGCGCCAAGGCCAAGTACCTCCCCGAGGATGCCGGGCCGGACAGGCTGTTCGCGCTGCGCGATCATCTCGGCTTCGCGAAGAACGTGATCGTCCAGGCCAGTTGCCACGGCACCGACAACGCCGCGACGGTCGATGCCATCGCCCGATCCAACGGCAAGGCGCGCGGCGTGGCGGTGGTCGATCCGGCTATCTCCGAGGAGGAGCTGGCCGCGCTCCACGCAGGCGGCATGCGCGGAATCCGCTTCAACTTCCTCAAGCGGCTGGTCGACGACGCGCCCAAGGACAAGTTCCTCGAAGTGGCGCAACGCCTGCCCGCCGGCTGGCATGTGGTGATCTATTTCGAAGCCGACATTCTCGACGAGCTGCGCCCGTTCATCGATGCGATCCCGGTGCCGCTGGTGATCGACCACATGGGCCGCCCCGACGTCAGCCAAGGCCCCGATGGCCCCGACCTGCGCGCCTTCCGCGAGCTGCTCGACAGCCGCGCGGACATTCATTTCAAGCCGACCTGCCCCGACCGCCTCGACCCTACCGGCGACCCGTGGGACGCGTTTGCCGAGGCCGTCGCGCCGTTGGTGGCGGACTACCCCGACCGCTGTATTTGGGGCACCGACTGGCCGCACCCCAACATGCAGGACAATGTCCCCGACGACGGCCACCTGGTCGATATGATCCCGCGCATCGCGCCCGGCCCGGAACTGCAGCGCAAGCTCCTGATCGACAACCCGACCGCGCTCTACTGGGCCGACTGAGGCCGTGCATCCCGGAACGCAAGGCAAGCTCAAGGGTATTTAGCCCGAGCGAGCCGGCAGGGGCATCGGGCCGCGACTTCAGGGAGTAACCTCTTGACCCCATTACCCGTTCTCCATGGCTGCGCTTTGATCGCCGGTGCCTTCGCCCTGTGCCTCGCCGTTCCGGCCTTCGCGCAGGACGACGACGGCGACGAAGCCGCCCCCATGCGGACCCGCGTCGGGCTCGGGGCGCATGCCTATCCGAGCTATCCGGGCTCCGACGACTTCGACTTCGGCCCGTTGATCGATATCGACCGCGCGCGCGGCGACGAGCCGTTCCGCTACGAGGCTCCCGATGACAGCTTCGGCCTTTCGCTGATCGATGCGGGCGGCGTCCAGATCGGGCCGGTGGTCAATTTCGAGGGCAGCCGCACCGCCGAGGACGTCGGTGCCAATCTGCCCAAGGTCAAGTTCAGCCTCGAGCCGGGCGCGTTCGTCTCGCTCGACCTGGCGGACAGCTTCCGCCTGCGCGCCGAAGTGCGCAAGGGCGTCACCGGCCACAAGGGCTGGGTCGGCCAGGCCGGTGCCGATTTCGTGCTGCGCGACGGCGACGCCTGGCTGTTCGCCATCGGCCCGCGGGTAACCTGGAGCAACGATCGCTACCAGGATGCGTGGTTCGGGGTGACCCCGGTCGATGCGGTCGCGAGCGGCCTGCCGGCCTACGACCCCGGTGGCGGCGTGCAGGCCTACGGCGCCACGGCCTCGCTCGAGACGCAGCTCGGCGCCCGCCTGGGCCTCTATGCCTACGCCAAGTACGACCGGCTGGTCGGCGATGCGGCGGATTCGCCGCTGGTCATCCAGCTCGGCTCGCGCGACCAGATCTCGGGCGGCGTGGCGCTCAACTACACCTTCGGCAAAGGCGTCGACTAGGCACAACAAGAAAGGGGCGGCCGCCAGGCCGCCCCTTTCCGTTGTGCTTGAAACCCGTTGGGCTCAGGCGGCCGCGAGGTTGACCGCGCTGGTCTTGCCGCGCTGGTCCTGCTCGAGGTCGTAGGACACGCGCTGGTCCTTATCGAGGGTGCGCATGCCGGCACGTTCCACCGCAGAGATGTGGACGAACGCGTCGGCGCCGCCGCCCTCAGGCGCGATGAAGCCGAAGCCCTTGTCGGGATTGAAGAATTTAACTGTTCCGATAGTCATGTCGGTCTTTCCTTTGTGGTGCGCGGACCGGCAATCGGTCCGCCGATGCCAAGAGCTGCGAAGCGAAGGAAAGAGGAGCCGCAAAGCGCCAGAGACCGTCATTCTGCGACAAGTAGCGGCGCCCATGTAGGGTCTGGGCGCGGGATTGCAATGCTTTGCGGTCGAAACGGTACAAGGGAGCTATGCTGAAACCGGAACTGCGCTAGAGGGCCGGGCGTTCCACCATCGCAACAAGGGAAAAATCGTGAAGGGCTTCAAGGACCCCAGCTTCCAGGATCGCGCGGCCGCCTCGGCCCGCGCTAAGGCCGACGCGCTCGAACGGCTGAAGGCAGCGCCAAAGCCCGACGAAGCGGAGCTGGCGGCGCGCGCCGCCCGCCAGGCCAAGCGCGAGGCCGAGGCAGCGAGCAAGCGTGCCGCGGCCGAAGAAGCCAAGGCAGCCGCCATCCGCGCTGAGCAAGAAGCGGCGCTGCAGGCCGAACAGGAGCGCATCGCGGCCCGGCCTTCGCTCCCGACCCAGGCCGAGCTGAAGGCCGCGCGCGATGCGCGTTACGCGGCGCGCAAGAACCGCAAGTGACTGACCGCTTCGGCTAACGGCGGCCGGGCAACGGTTGCAGCAGCGTGTCGACCACCAGCCGCGCCGCGCGGCGGCCGATCTCCTCGCCCGCGTCGTTCGAGAAGCGGTAGTGGACGCCGCCGTACATCCGCGCATCGGACACCTGCCGCACCACCTCGTCCCAGTCGCTCACGCCTTGCAGGACCAGGTTGGGATTGCCGCTCGCGGCGACCCGGATCGGGGTGCCGGCGGGCACGTCGCCGACCAGCTTGAGCACTTCGGCCTCGACGGCGACGGCGGTGCAATGGCCGCATGGATATTCGGAGAAGTTGGGCGTTCCGAGCAACGGGACCCATGCGGGATCGTGCTGGGTCGCGTCGTTGCCGTCGGCGTCGCCGTTGCGGATGGCGGTAATCGGACGCCAGAAATTGTAGTGCAGCTTGGCTTCGACCATTGCTTGCGCCGCGTCGTCGAAGGCCATCTGGTACAGCGCCAGCAGCCGCGCGTTGTCGACCTGCCTGCGGCCCGGGCGGTCGGCGATCCAGCGCACCATCGGCCCCAGGTCGAAGCCCTGCCGGTTGCGCGCGATCAGGGTTTGCTCGGGCGTGCGCTCGGTGCTGGCGCGTGCGCCGAGGCGCCGCACCTCCTCGAGGTCGCGCGCCCAGATGGCGCTGTCGAGCGCCGGGGGCGGCGGTGGGCGGAGCGCGTCGGGGCTGCCCATCGCCCACGGCCGCAGCGCCGCCCAGTGGGAGTCCAGCGAAGGCGGCGCGGCGCCGATCCAGACGCCCGGCGCGGTGCTCGGCCGGAACTGGACCAGCGCGATCGCCGGATCGAGACCGTTGACGTCAGCCGCGGCCTGGGCCGCGCGCTCGCCCACGCCGATGCCCAGTTCCTTGGCGGCGCCCGCGGGAATCAGCGCCATGGCCATGGCATAGCTTTCGTCGAGCGTGGTCTTCTGCGCGGGGTAATGTTTGAGCAGTACCCTGTGCGCCGCGGTCGCGGCGGCCGCGTCCTGCGAAGCCGTCGGGTCGGCGGCGGGAAAGCCGAGGTGGCTCTCGTACCGCCGGTCGATCGCATTGACCGCCTCGAACATTGCCAGTGTGGCACGAGTGGAGGCCCGTTCGGCATCGGCGGTGCGCGGGGCGGGAGAGCCCTGTCCGATCAGCCAGTAACGGTTCGCCACTTCCCACCAGTCGGTAACCGGGTCGGCGGCGGCGGGCGAGGCGGGCAGCACGGCGAGCGCCGCCAGCAGGATCATACGAATACGCATCTGAAATCCTCTCGTGAACATGTCCGGCTTGCTCAACCGGCCATGAGGTGTATTAATACACTAGCACACACGGCGCAGGGAGTTCGGCATGATTTCAGGCCTCAAAGACGTGATTGCGCGTTGCATCGAACGGATGCGCGCCGGTTCCTGCGCGACCTGCGACAACCGCGGGGTGTGCCCCGCCGGTCGTTGGCAACAGGCTTTCGGCCCGCCTGACGCGTCGCCGCGCGAGACGACTCCGGCCGACAGCTTGCGCGGTTTCGTCGAGCGGATCGCCGCGCTGTTGAGTGGGCCGAGCCCGGCCCCGCGCTGCTTCAAGGGCGAGGTCGAAGCCGTGATCGAGCCGATGCTCATGGCCGGCGCCGTGAGCATCGATCGCGCCGCCCGCGAGCTCGGCATGAGCCGCCAGACTCTCTATCGCCGGCTCAAGGCGGAAGGGACCACCTTCGAGGAACTGCTCGAAGCGAAGCGGCGCCAACTGGCGATCCGCTACCTGGCGATGGACCGGATGCCGGTAAAGGCTGCGGCCTACCGCCTCGGCTTCTCCGACCCCGCGGCCTTCAGCCGCGCCTTCAAGCGCTGGACCGGCACCAGCCCAAGCCTGTTCCGCGAGGCGCCGTTACCTGCCGGCTAGCGGTTGACGCTGGTTTCCGCGCCGCCGGGAGTAGCTGGAAACAGAGATTTCGCCGCGGCAGCGGCGCCCGCAGCGCCGAGAAGCTGGGCAAGAATGAAAAACGGCACGTCGGCGGGAGCAATTCCCGCGAAGGTGTCGGACAGGCTGCGCGCCACCGTGATCGCGGGATTGGCGAAGCTGGTCGACGAGGTGAACCAGTAGCCGGCGGCGATGTAGAGCGCGACGGTGGCGGGTACCCATGACGGCCTGTGCCGGAGCGTCCCCAGGATGGTCAGGATAAGCCCGAAGGTGGCGATCGCCTCGCCCGCCCATTGCCCGATCCCATGCCGCGCCTTCACCGACATTTGCAGGATCGGCAGGTCGAACATCAGGTGCGCGGCCCAGGCGCCGAGGATCCCGCAGGCGAGCTGGACGAGGGTGTAGGCTGCCGCCTCGCGCCAGGTCAGCTCGCCGCGCGACGCGGCAACGAGGCTCACCGCCGGGTTCATATGCGCGCCCGAAATCGGCCCGAGCATCGTAATCAGCACGAACAGCATCGCGGCGGTGGCGGCGGTGTTGCCGAGCAGGGCGATGCCATCGTTCCCGGCCGACAGGTTCGCGGCCATGATCCCCGAGCCGATCACGCTGGCGAAGAGGAAGAACGCGCCGATCCCTTCCGCCGCCAGCCGCCGCGCGAGCGGCTCAGGCATCGGACGCCTCGGCGAGGCCGGTGGCGCCGATTTCGCGCAACCGGTGCGCCAGGGTCATGCGGTCGATGCTGGCGAGCGGCAAGGCCAGGAACAATTCGATGCGCCGTTGCAACTGCAGGTAGGCGTTCCAGAACGCCCGCGGCTGCCCCTCGCCGTCAACGGCGGCCGGATCGGGAACGCCCCAGTGCGCGGTGATCGGTTTCCCCGGCCAGACCGGGCAGGTCTCGCCGGCCGCGTCGTCGCAAACCGTAAAGATGAAGTCGATTTCCGGCGCCCCTTCGCCGGCGAATTCGCTCCAGCTCTTCGAGCGTAGATCGCCGGTCGGATAACCCGCCCTATCGAGCAGGGCGAGCGACGCCGGATGGACTTCGCCCTTGGGGAAACTCCCGGCCGACCAGGCGCGAAAGTTCGGCGCCCCGTCACGGTTCAGGATGGCTTCGGCCAGAATCGACCGGGCGGAGTTTCCCGTGCACAGGAACAGGACGTTGTAGGGCCGGTTCAAGCGGCACCGGCCATTTCGCGCGCATCGAGCGCGCCGGCAATTCCGCAGTCGGCGCCTTCGCAGCAGTTCTCCAGCAGATAGGCGAGCAGTGCTCTCATCGCCGGGTAATTGGCGCGGTAGATCAGCGAGCGGTGCTGCCGCTCCTGCCCGATCAGCCCGGCGTGGCGCAGGTGCGCCAGGTGAAAGGATAGCGAGCTGGCCGGGATGCCGAGCGCCTCGGCGACCGCTCCGGCGGCCATGCCCGCGTCGCCCGACTGGACCAGCAGGCGGAAGGCGGCGAGCCGGTGCTCCTGCGCCAGCGCGCCAAGAGCCTCGATGGCTGCACGGGCGTGCATGCGATTCTCCTCATTTCGAGAGGAGTCGAAATGAATGAGTGCCCGGCCGGCGTCAATCTCGATTCGACATCGGTCGAACCAGGACTCACCCCTCCAGCGTCATCCGCACGAAATCCACCGTTTGCCGCGTCGCGGCGTGCTTCTCGTCCGCCGTACGCAGCGCCAGAGTGGTCGCCCCGGTCTCGAACTCGGGATCAAGTTACTCCGAATCCGACCAATCGAAGACCTCGCTGTTGATCATAACGTGAACAAGTCGCATATAGACCCATTCAACTTGAGGGCGCTTAATATGGCCAACCTTCCTTACGTCACCGCGACGGGCAACGTTACCAGGGCGCTCAAGGGCATTGCTGCGGCCGCAACGCCCGATTTCGTTAGCGGAAATTTTGTGAAGACCATTCTCAAGATCTCCGGAGGGTCGGGAGATCAGATAACATCGTTTCTCAAGAAGATAGGGTTCGCCAGTCTCGATGGCTCGCCTACGGATATATACAGGAAATTCCGCAATGAAGCGACAAGAGGACGTGCAGCGGCGAGTAGCATTCGCTTTGGGTATGCGCCCCTATACAAGAGAAACGAATATCTCCACGAACTACCCGACAAAGATATTCTAGGACTCATTGTGGAGGAAACGGGGCAAGCTGCGGACTCAAGTGTCCCTAAATTGGTTCTAGCCTCGATAAAGGCAATAAGGGGATTCGCCGATTTTGACGCTAATCCTGTGACTGAGGACAACGCTCCTGTGGTCAGCGACCGAGGGCCTATTCCGGAGGGTGCGACTGCAGTTGGCACTGAACGTTGGGCGGCATTGCAAGGGGGCGTCGGCTTGACTGTCGGTTACAACATCCATCTCAATTTGCCGCCGACATCAGACATTGCCGTGTTCAATGCTATCTTCAAGAGCCTCAAAGAGAACCTTCTGAAGAACGACGATGGCTGATGCTGATGATATTCTCCGTTCGTTCGGGATGTCGGGTTGCCTGATCACGGACGACCTTCGTCAAATCGAGCAGCAATTCGGAATTGAACTCGGGCATAGCGGACCCGTGAGGAGAGATGCGTCCTCATACTATCCACAATTTGATCAGCTGATTCGCAAACAAGCTGCTGAAATGGCCGCTTACTACGAGCTATTTTATTGTTTAGAACAGTCCATCAGAGAACTTATTACTACATCATTATTCGACAAATCTGGATCAAATTGGTGGAATATCACCGTCCCTCCAAAGATAGTGCAGGATGTAACTGAAAGAATACTGAGGGAAAAGGACAGTGGTTTTAGCCAAAGATCCGAGCATGAGATAGATTACACCAATTTTGGCGAACTGTCTGTCATCATCACTTCAAACTGGGATGTTTTTGGCGCAATTTTTTCGAGCAAGCGAGCGGTCGAGCGAATAATGAGCAGCCTCAATCTGCTGAGAGGTCCAATTGCCCATTGCAGTCCGCTTGCAGCGGATGAGGTCGATCGCCTCATGCTCACTGTGAAGGATTGGTTCAGAGCGATGAGCTGACGCCTATGGCTGCGTCGACTTGTCAGGACTCACCGCTCCAGCGTCATCCTGACAAAGTCCACCGTCTGCCGGGTCGCTGCCGCAAACTCGGCTTCGGTCGCCTTGAAGCTGCCGTAGTGGGCGAATTCGCTCGGGCGCATGCCGTCGAATTCGTAGGCTTGGCGGAAGCTCGGCAGCTTCAAGAGCTTGGCGAGGCTGGCCGCGTTCGGCTCGCGGTCGATCGCGTTCGGCTCGAACGAGTCGAGCTCGGCTTCTACCTGCATCAGCTGGGCGATGTAGCCGGGCGGGCAGGTGTAGACCATGTCGCTGCCGGCGAAGTCCTGGATGTGGCGGCTGACGGTCTTGCCGGTGCGCTCGTCCGTCTCGACCCGCATCGAGCACTGCAGCATCTTCGAGGGGTGCCCCGTGCTCTTGCCGTGGTGATAGGCGCGCTTGAGCACGGCTTCCTCGCCGTCGCGGATCTCGGGCAGGGTCAGCTCGAGGCCGCGCGCCTTGGCCTCGGTCTTCCAGTCGCTCAGCTCGCCGAGGCGGGCCGACATGTGGGTGATGACCGAGCGCCATTTGCTCAGGTCCACACCCGCCGCCTGGGCGCGGAACAGCCCGGCGCTGACCGCCGCCCGGCACCGCAGGTACTGCGGCACGGTGAAGCTGGTGGTGTTGTTGGTGCTGATGCCGAGCGCTGTCAGCTCCTCGAGCACTTCGTAGCCTTCCTTCGAGCCGGGCAGCTTGACCATCACGTTGGCGCCTTGCGCGTAGATCTGCAGGCCCTGCGCCAGCATCTTGTCGCCATCGCGCACGAAGCGCGGGTCGACCTGGCCCGAGAGGAAGCCGTACTTGCCGCCCGACTTCTCGAACACCGGCAGGATCGCGCTCGCGCCCTTTTTTACCAGGTCGAGGTACATCGCCCAGTACACGCCCTCGTAATCGAGGCCGGGGTTCTTGGCCGCGATGGCGAGGATTTCCTTGGCCCACAGCTCGGGCGCCAGCTTGATCGCCTGCAGCGACAGCGGCGGGTTGGTGGTGACCCCGCGGAAGCCCATCGTGCCCTGCGCGGCGATGGTCTCGGCGTCGTAGAACCGGTCGACTTGCGCGGTCCACTCGGCCAGCTTGCCTTCGGGCGCCTTGGCCAGCGTTTCGGCGCGCCAGCTGGGGAAGATCAGCGGGCTCGAATCCCACCAGATCTCGGCGTCCGCATTGGTCGCGGCGAGCTGCTCGAGCGGATGCAGCGTGGAATCGGCGACCGGTGCGTTGAGCACTTGTTCGTTCATCGGGTATCTCCGAGGGGGCGGCGCTCTAGGCGCACGCTTCACACCGGCCCCCTAGCAAACTTGGCGCCCGGTTTAACCCCCCGCGTGCTTTGTTCTCCAACAGATGTTCTTTCGTCCCCTACCGACCGCTGCCGTCAACCGGCGGCCGCCTTGGTGAGCGCGGCGCGCAGGGCCTGCACCTGGCGGTTGAGTTCGACCATCTGCTTCACCTTCAGGCCGGACCGTTCAAGCAAGGCCTGATTGAGGCAGCAGCTTTCGGCGCGCAGACCTTTGCCCTTCCGCGTCAAGGTCACTCGCACCTGCCGCTCGTCGTCCGGATTGCGGCGGCGGTCGACGAACCCAGCCTCCTCGAGGCGCTTGACCAGCGGGGTGATCGTGCTCGGTTCGAGCGACAGCCGGTCGGCGATGGCGGTGATCGTTCGCCCGTCCTCCTCCCACAGCGAGCTAAGCACGAGATACTGCGGGTAGGTCACGCCGAGCCCGTCGAGAAGCGGCTTGTAGGTGCGATTGATCGCCATCGCGGTCGCGTAAAGTGTATAACAGAGCTGCTCATCCAGAGGGATCGAGTCGGTAGCCATGGTACCCATTTCTCCAGTGTGATCCGGGTCTTATCGCAAGAATATATATCGCGATAAGATTTGTTTTGACAAGAGGCGAATCGCTCCGTAGAAGCTATGGTTATCGCGATAATGATTATCGCGCCATAGAAAGGAGTGCCACAATGTCCGTTACCTCCAATTCCATCCGCAACGTCGTGCTCGTGCATGGCGGTTTCGTCGACGGCTCCGGCTGGGAAGGCGTCCACCGCATCCTCGCGGCGAAGGGCTACAACGTCGTCGTCGTCCAGAACCCGACCACTTCGCTGGCCGACGATGTCGCGGTCACCCGCCGTGCCCTGGCCTCACTCGATGGCCCGGCCATCCTCGTCGGCCATTCCTATGGCGGCGTCGTCATCACCGAGGCGGGCAACGATCCCAAGGTCGCCGGCCTGGCCTATATCGCGGCCTTCGTGCCCGATTCCGGTGAGTCGGTGTCGTCGCTGATCGCCAACCCGGCCCCGGGTGTGCCGGTGCCGCCGATCCTGCCGCCGCAGGACGGCTTCCTGTTCCTCGACCGGGACAAGTTCGCCGATTCCTTCGCCGCGGACGTGGAGCCCGCCAAGGCGAGCTTCATGGCGGCATCGCAGGTCCCCTGGGGTCTCGAAGCGCTGGGCGGCGCGGTGAGCGAACCGGCCTGGAAGGCCAAGCCGAGCTGGTATCTGGTCGCCGCCGACGACCGGATGATCCCGCCGCCGGCGCAGCGGTTCATGGCCGAACGCGCCCAGGCCAAGGTGACCGAGACCGCCGGCAGCCACGCGTTCTACGTGTCGAAGCCGGAGATCGTCGCCGAAGTGATCGAGACGGCGGCGCAGAACGCCCTCGCCCACGCCTAGTCCAGTGCCTCGCCGGAGCGTTCCCCGGAGCGCTCCGGCCCGGTGGCGGAACCAAAGGCCCTCTGATAGGCTTTCCCGGCAAGCAGGAAGGCCCCGCCCATGCGCACCCGCCTCTATTCGCTCGACGAGCTCAACGACATCCCCGGCACCACGGTGTTCAACGCCATGCGCAGCCGCCAGGCCTATCATCTGCACAAGTTCTGCATGTCGCTGATGGAGGAGGACAACCGCACCAAGTTCCGCGCCGACGAGCGCGGCTATCTCGACAAGTTCCGGATGAGCGACGAGCAGAAGCAGGCGGTGCTGGGGCGCGATTTCACCAGGTTGATCGACCTCGGCGGCAACATCTATTTCCTCGTCAAGCTCTCCAACACCGACGGTTGGAGCACGCAGAAGGCGGTCAGCTCGATGACCACGATGACCCCCGACGAATACGCGGCGATGATGCGCGCCGGCGGCCGCTCGCCCGAGGGGCAGCGGTCGATCCGGGGGAAGAAGTAGTGGCGCGGATCACCTCGGGCATCGGTAGCAGCCACGTCCCGGCGATCGGCGCGGCGTTCGATCAGGGCCGCACGCAGGAACCCTACTGGAAGCCGGTGTTCGACGCCTACGAATGGGTCAAGGCGTTCGAGGAGGCCGAAGAGCCCGACGTCGTCATCCTGTGCTACAACGACCACGCCAGCGCCATGATGCTCGACGTGGTGCCGACTTTCGCGCTCGGCATGGCCGAGGAGTTCGACGTCGCCGACGAGGGCTGGGGCAAGCGCGCGGTGCCACCGATTTACGGCGACCCCGTCCTCGCCGCGCACCTCGCCGAGCAGTTGGTGATCGACGAGTTCGACCTGACGCTGATGAACTCGCTGGACGTCGATCATGGGCTGACGGTGCCGCTGTCGCTGATGTTCGGCAAGGTCGAGGCCTGGCCGGTGCGGGTGATCCCGCTGGCGGTCAACGTGACCCAGTTTCCCACGCCTTCGGCCGAACGCTGCTGGCAGCTGGGCGTGGCGATCCGCGACGCGGTCGAAAGCTATCCGGCGGGGCTCAACGTGCAGATCTGGGGCACGGGGGGCATGAGCCACCAGCTGCAGGGCGAGCGCGCCGGCCTCATCAATCCGGTGTTCGACAACATGTTCCTCGACAAGCTGTCCGACCGCACCGACGAGCTGCGCGCCATCACCCGGCTCGAATTCCTGCGCGAAGCCGGCACCGAGGGGATCGAGCTGATCATGTGGCTGATCATGCGCGGCGCGCTCGGCGACAAGGTCGAGGAGCTCAATCGCTTCTACCACGTCCCCGCCTCGAACACCGCCGTCGGCCACATCGTGCTGCGGCCGGTCGGCTAGACAGGAAGGGGCGCAGAGCCTAAGGGCCGCCCCCTTTCTCCCATTCCAAGAGTTCTGTTCCCATGAGCCTCCGCAACGTGGCCATCATCGCGCATGTCGATCACGGCAAGACCACGCTGGTCGACCAGATGTTCCGCCAGTCCGGCACCTTCCGCGACAACCAGCGGGTCGAGGAGCGGGCGATGGATTCGAACGACCTGGAGAAAGAGCGCGGGATCACCATCCTCGCCAAGTGCACCAGCGTCGAGTGGGAGCACGCCGGCACCACCACCCACATCAACATCGTCGATACCCCGGGCCACGCCGACTTCGGCGCCGAGGTCGAGCGGATCCTCTCGATGGTCGACGGGGTGATCCTGCTGGTCGACGCCGCTGAAGGCCCGATGCCGCAGACCAAGTTCGTTACGGGCAAGGCCCTCGCGCTCGGCCTCAGGCCCATCGTGGTGATCAACAAGATCGACCGGCCGGACGCTCGCGCCGACGAAGTCCTCAACGAAGTGTTCGACCTGTTCGTCGCGCTCGACGCCGCCGACGACCAGCTCGATTTCCCGGTGCTCTACGCCTCGGGCCGGGCCGGCTACGCCAATCCCGATCTCGACAGCCGCGACGGCAACCTCGACCCGCTGTTCCTCGCCATCGTCGGCCACGTGCCCGAGCCCGGCCTCGACACCGAAGCCGAGTTCGCCATGCTCGCCACGCTGCTCGATCGCGACCCGTTCCTCGGCCGCATCCTCACCGGCCGCATCGAAGCCGGCCGTCTCGACGTCAACATGCCGATCCGCGCCATCGATGTGGACGGCAACACGGTGGAAGACGGCCGCGCCACCAAGGTGTTCGCCTTCCGCGGGCTCGAGCGCGTGCCGGTCGAAACCGCCCAGGCGGGCGACATCGTCGCCATCGCCGGGCTGACCAAGGCCACCGTCTCCAACACCATCGGCGCCACCACCGTCACCGCGCCGATCGCCGCCCGCCCGATCGACCCGCCGACGCTGGCCATGCGCTTCGCGGTCAACGACAGCCCCTATGCCGGGCGCGAGGGCGACAAGGTGCAGAGCCGCGTCATCCGCGAGCGGCTCGAGCGCGAGGCCGAAGGCAACGTCGCCATCCGCCTGACCGAAAGCGCCGACCGCGATTCGTTCGAAGTCGCCGGCCGCGGCGAGCTGCAACTGGGCGTGCTCATCGAGACCATGCGCCGCGAAGGCTTCGAGCTCTCCATCGGCCGCCCGCGCGTCCTCTACCGCGACGGGGCGGATGGCGGCCGCGAGGAGCCTTACGAGACCGTGGTCATCGACGTCGACGACGAGCACGCCGGCACCGTGGTCGAGAAGATGGCCCAGCGCAAAGGCGAGATGACCGACATGCGCCCCAGTGGCGGCGGCAAGACCCGCCTGACCTTCACCGCGCCGAGCCGCGGCCTGATCGGCTATCACGGCGAGTTCCTCTCCGACACCCGCGGCACCGGGGTGATGAACCGCCTGTTCGAACGCTACGGCCCGCACAAGGGAGCGATCCAGGGCCGCCAGAACGGCGTCCTCATCAGCATGGAGCAGGGCGAGGCCGTGCCCTACGCGCTCAACATGCTCGAGGAGCGCGGCGTGCTGTTCATCGCGCCCGGCGAGAAGCTCTACGCCGGCATGGTGATCGGCGAGAACGCCAAGCCGCAAGACCTCGAGGTCAACCCGCTCAAGTCCAAGCAACTGACCAACTTCCGCGTCTCCGGCAAGGAAGACGCGGTGCGCCTGACCCCGCCGCGGCGGATGACGCTGGAGCAGGCGATCGCCTATATCCAGGACGACGAGCTGGTGGAGGTGACCCCGCAGAGCATCCGGCTGAGGAAGCGGTATCTGGATACGCATGAGCGGAAGAAGGCGAGTAGGCGGGTGGAGGGGTAGTGTTCCAATAGACTC
>Ga0307505_10002115_pt1 | contig 14357 bp, 9 predicted proteins | sample 23_S_MG_FD_202183 | JGI IMG/M metagenome (GOLD analysis project Ga0307505, IMG submission 202183) | Soil microbial communities from Populus trichocarpa stands in riparian zone in the Pacific Northwest, United States - 23_S | ecosystem: Environmental > Terrestrial > Soil > Riparian zone > Trees...
TCTCCTCACGGATTGGCGTTCGCGAGGAAAAAACTGCGTCATGCGCGTCGTTTTGGTCGACAGTAATCAGCAACTGTCTGTTATTCAAGCACTCTTTGTGGGGAAACCTCAGCCTTCAGGGCCGATGTTTTGCTGCACGCCCGACCCAGGGCATCGGGCCTGAAGGCCCTCCCACAGAAGCGGTAGCGATGCCTGCATTTGTTGTAGTGGGAGGCCCTTCAGGGCCGATTCTTCCAGCCCAGCCCAGGGCATCGGGTGCCAAGACGCTCTCGATACGGGCAAGCGCATCCCACGACACGCAAAGGGTTCAGACCTGCACGGGCACTTGCTCGAGCAGGCGGTCCTTGCGGCCGCCAAGCTGGCGCAGTGCGTACTGGTAGCCGGCTTCCACGGTGCGTTCGTACGCCTGCCAGTCGAGCAGACCGGTTTCGCGCACCGGCGGCGACAGCAGCAGGCTCGCAACGCGGCGGCGCTCGGCGCTTGCGAGGTCGGCATTGACCATGCCCGAGCGGATCAGGATGTCGAAGATGCCCGGCCGCAGTCCGCTGCGACGCTCGAACAGGACGCGCCACCAGGAAGGTGTGGCGAACTCCTCGATCGTCGTGTGCAAGGCATCGCCGGCACTGATGTCGACAGCGGCGATCGCGCCGGGTTGGCGCGCGAGCATGATGTCGGTCGGCAGATTGTTCATGACCGCACCGTCGACATGCACATGGCCGGCGTGACAGACCGGCGGCAGGATGCCCGGGATCGCGCACGACGCCCGAAGCCACAGCCACAGCGGGCCCTCGTCATGGGTCACCAGAACGCCATCACTGAGATCCGACGAACAGCAGAAGAACGGCAGGGCGAGATCGGCGATGTCGCGCGCACCGAACTGCTCGCGCAGCAGGCGCGAAACCCGACGTCCGCGCGTCATCGCGACCAGCGGCAACGTGTAGTCGGCGAGCGGTCGCCCGGCAACGAAGCTGCGCCGGTAGTTGTCGAGCATTTCCTCGTCGGACCACTCGCAAGCGACGCCGGCACCGATGATCGCGCCGATGCTCGTGCCGCCGACGCAGTCGATGTCCAGGCCGGCCTCGCGCAATGCGCGCAGGATGCCGATCTGGGCGAATCCGCGCGCGCCACCGCCCGACAGCACGAGTCCGAGGCTGCGTCCGGTCAGCAGGCGTGCGACCCGGCGCGCATCGCGGGCATCGCGGACATGGTGGTGGCGCAACCCGGGGGTCAGGGCGAGCCAGTTTCGCGCCGCACCGAGTACGAGCTCTCGCTCGTGAAGCAGGATCAGATGACGTGGGCGCGACAGCGCACTGGCCGGATCCACGCACGCACCCGGCGGCCACGCGCGCGGCTCCTCGCGCGCATTGGCGAGCAGCAGCAGGCAGTCGGCCTGGCGTACGCATAGCGACAGCCACTCGTTGTCGGCATCGGCAAGATAGACCACGAAGCGGGTGCGTGCCTCGAGGTTGTTGAACCAGTCGCTGAGCCGGCCCGCGCCGAGCGTGCTGTCGACGAGTGCGCACTCGCCAAACGCCGACAGCGCCTGGACCAGGTTCGCGGAGAACCTACGCGTATCCACGCCCGGATCATGTCCGAGCACGGCGAACGTACGCGGGGTCGACAGCTCGCCGGCGGTTTCCGGTGTCGACATTCGCCGCAGCGCATAGCGTGCGGTTTCGAGCATGGCTTGCGGATGGTGGCTGATCAGGGTCTCGAAACCGGCGCGCGAAAGCCGGTACAGCTCCGAGTCGCGCAGCGCCCGCACGCTGGCGCTGCGCGGCATGTCGATGATGAGACCGACCTCGCCAACGGTTTCGCCGGCGGCAACCGTACCGACGAGTTGCGGGGCGCCGTTAGCATCCGTGCGAAACGCGCCTACGCTGCCGCTCTTGAGCACGTACAACGCATCGCTGGGATCGCCCTGCTCGAACAGCGAGGCACCTCCCGGCAGCGCGAACCAGTGCAGTTCGTCCTCCAGCTCGGCAAGCACCGCGTCACCGAGATGCCGGAACAGCGGCAGGGCGCGCAGGATGTCGCAGGTCGAGACCGTATCCACATGGCTCCTTCGAGGGCGCTTGATTTTGCACCTTCCACGCGCCAAGTTCACGGCATTCCCGAGGATCCCGTCCATGACCAACCCGCTGCTCGACACCGGCCCGCTGCCTGCGTTCTCTTCGATCCTTCCTGAACACATCGAACCGGCCATCGACCGGATCCTGGCCGAATACCAGGCCGGTATCGACGCCATGCTCGCGTCGACCGAGGCGCGGACCTACGACAACGTGATCCAGGTGGCCGAGGCGCTCGAAGACCGGCTCTCGCGTGCGTGGTCGCCGGTCAGTCACTTGCACGGCGTCAAGGACTCCGAGCCGCTGCGCAAGGCCTACTCGGCGGCGCAGGAGAAGATCGTCGCGTTCAATACGGCGATGGGCCAGAACCGTGACCTGTATGCAGCGGTCAAGGCCGTCAGTGCGGGACCCGGGTTCGAAGCGCTGCCGCGCGCTGCGCGCACCCTCGTCGCCCATGAATTGCGCGACTTCGAATTGTCCGGGGTCGCCCTGGAGGAACCCGCGCGCACGCGCTTCCGCGAAATCTCCAGTGAACTGGCGAAGCTCGCGACCGAGTTCGAAGAGGCCGTGCTCGATGCCACCGATGCCTGGAGCGAACACCTGGTCGACGCGTCCGCCCTGGCCGGCATCCCCGATTCGGGCCGCGCGGTGCTGCAGGCGTCGGCTCAGGAGAAGGAGCTCGACGGTTGGCTGGTCACGCTCAAGCAACCCAGCGTGCAGGCCGTGCTGACCTATGCCGACGACCGCGATCTGCGCGCGAGGCTCTACCGTGCCTACGGAACGCGCGCTTCTGAAAATGCGCAGGACCCCACGTTCGACAACACCCAGCGCATCGAGAAGATCATGGCCCTGCGCCACGAGTCGGCCCGATTGCTCGGCTTCGCCAATGCGGCCGAGGAATCGCTGGCGACCAAGATGGCGCCCTCGCCGGAAAAGGTGATCGCATTCCTGCGCGATTTCGTCGCCAAGGCGAGGCCGATGGCGGAAAACGACCTCGCCGAGCTGCGCGCGTTTGCGGTCGATGAACTCGGACTCGCCGACCTGCAACCCTGGGATGTCGCGTACGCATCGGAGAAGTTGCGCGAGCGCACGTACGCGCTCAACGAGGAGGAACTCAAGCCGTATTTCCCGGCCAGCGCGGTGATGGATGGCCTGTTCGCCGTGGTCGAACGCGTGCTCGGCGTGCACTTTCGCCCGCGCGAGGACGTCGATGTCTGGCATCCGGATGCGCGCTATTTCGATCTCGTCGATGCGCGCGGCGGGGTTTTCGCCGGCGCCTATGTCGATCTCTATGCGCGCACCGGCAAGCGCGGCGGCGCCTGGATGGACGTATGCACGACGCGCCTGCGTCGCGACCGCCACGTGCAGTTGCCGGTCGCCTACCTGACCTGCAATTTTGCCCCGCCGACGGCAACGACACCGTCGCTGCTCACGCATGACGACGTGGTCACGCTGTTCCACGAGTTCGGCCATGGCCTGCACCACATGCTGACCGAAGTGGATTTTGCGGGGGTCTCGGGAATCAGCGGCGTGGAATGGGATGCGGTCGAGCTGCCGAGCCAGTTCATGGAAAACTTCGCCTGGCAGCGCGAGGGACTGGATCTGATTGCGCGGCATTGGCAGACCGGCGAGCGTCTGCCGGACGCGCTGTTCCGGCGCATGCAGGCGGCGCGGAATTTCCAGTCCGGCCTGTTTCTCGTGCGCCAGCTCGAGTTTGGCCTGTTCGATTTCCGCCTGCATTACGAGTTCGATCCGGCACGCGGTGCACGCACGCTGGAGATCCTCGACGAGGTGCGTCGCGAGGTCGCCGTGATCGTGCCGCCTGAATGGCACCGTTTTCCGCATGCATTCACGCATGTGTTTTCGGGCGGCTACAGCGCCGGCTACTACAGCTATCTGTGGGCCGAAGTGCTGTCCGCGGACGCGTTCGAGCGCTTCGAGCAGGAAGGCGTGTTCAATCGCGAGGTCGGCGAGGCCTGGCGCAAGGCCGTGCTTGCGGTCGGCGGGTCGCGCCCGGCGCTGGAATCTTTCGTCGAGTTCCGTGGCCGCGAGCCCACGCCGGATGCATTGCTGCGCAGCTACGGGCTCGCTGCCTGATGCGGATCCCGGGCCGGGTCAGCGGCGTCGGTCCGGTGGCGGCAATGCGAGGGTTTCGAGCAGGCGCTCGGCCTCGTCGGCGGCGGGTTGCGTGCCGGCAGCGCGAAGCTGCTGCCACGCCGCGTGCACGCGTTCGTGCAATGCATCGCGTGCCTCCTCGCGGGCAAGGTACTCGCGGATCGCCTCACGCATGAGGTAGTGCGGCGAGCGTTTGCGAAGCGCCGCAAGCGCGCGCAGCCGTTCGGTTTCCTGCGCATCGAGCTTGATCGACGTGGCCATGTTCTCTCCCTGTGGCGCAGGGCCCGCGCACGCGCCGGGCGTCCCGCGTGGTGGCTGTCGTCCGCCATGACGGGGGCGGCTCGCACCCCCGTCATGTCCTGGCCGGCTTCAGTCGCGCTGCATGGCCTCCAGTACTCCGACCGGCGCAATGCACGCACCGTCGAATCCGTTGGCGAACAGCGGATCGCCTTCGGCAAGGTTGCGCAGATGGAACTCGATCGGTGCCGCGAGCGAGTACCTGAGCTGTGCGCCCACCGTGTACTCGCCGGCGATGCCGTTGGCGGTCGCCTCGACCCATGCAAAGCCATCGACATCGGTGCTCGTGGTCACGCTGGTGCCCGAGGTCACGCCATCGCTCAGGATCGCCGAGGCGCCACTGGTCGGTGCAACGAAATCAACGGCGAGACCCGGCATCGGATCGCCGACCCCGTCGGTGACCCGGATCAGCAAGGCGCAGCCGAATACGCCACCGACTTCGCCGTTCTGGCCGGTCTCACCGGCCGCGTTCGGCGTGATCGAGGGATCCAGCAGGTTGGTCAGGATGAACTGGCCGACGCTGCCGAGTCCGGCGACGCTGATGGTGACCGCGTACTCGCCGGCGATCGCGTTGGCGACCGCGCTGGTCGTCGCGAAACCTTCGGCTCCGGTCACGGCGACGCCCGGCGTGAGCGTCGCACTCGCACCACTGAGCGGTGCACTGAACGTGACCGCCACGCCCGGTACCGGATTGCCGAATGCGTCGAGCACCTGCAAGCCGAGGGGAGTGACGAACGCGGTACCGGTGACCGCACCCTGGCCGGAGCCACTCTGACTGCCGACCGAAGCGGCCGGCCCGGCGTGATTGACCAGATCGAAGACGATCGGGGTGGGTACGCCGCCCACGTTCGCGATCACCTGGTAGCTTCCGGCGATCGTGTTCGCGGTCGTCGTGACCTGGGCAACACCGTTGGCATCGGTCGTCGCAGGGTTCGGCGTGATCGTCGAACTGGCACCCGTGACCGGCGCCGAAAACGTGACCGAAACACCCGGGATCGGATCACCGAGCGCGTCGAGCACGACCACCGAAAGCGCGGGCGTGACCTGCTGGCCAACCACCGCCGTGTAAGGACCGGGATTGGCCGGCACGATCGAAGCCGGAACCTGGGTCAGCAGGTGCGTGCTCAAGGTCACGTTGTCGAACTGGATGGAACCGAGCAGGTTCGCGGTCAGCAACCCCGACGGTTCGGCAAACAGGTGTGCGTGGATATTGCCGCTCACGGTACCGGGCGTGGTGTACTCCAAGGTCAACCGGTACGTGGTACCGCCGAGCAAGGTCAGCAGCGCACCGCCGGACGAGCTCGATGCGACGCGCGAACCCGTCGAGGTCCCGGTGGCCAAGGCGATGCCGAGATTCCCGCTCGTGAGCGCGCCCACACCGAGTGCGCTGCCGGCATCGACGTCCGCACTCAGCGCATAGCGCCGCAGCGCGATCCAGCCGGTTCCGCTGTCCTGATGGAGATGGCCGCTGTTGTTGAAAATGCCGAGGACATCGACGCCGAGCAGTCCGCCGATCTGGGCATGGCCGCTGCCGATCGTCAGTTGCGGGGGCGCGAGCAGAGCAGCCACGCCGGAATAGGATCCCGCCCATGGCCCGGATCCGATCGTCCCGCTGCCGGAACCGCCGATGGCGCCACCTCCGATCGTGCCGTCATTGGCCGTATCGGAGAAATTCCCGTTGGGTATCGTCACTGGTGCTGCCTGTGCGGTCAGGCAGAACAGTGCCGCAAGCAGCAAACCGACGGCATGCAATGCACCGGCTTGTCGTCGTCGACGCAATTCGGATAGCGCCGGGACCGGGGTCGTTAATGTGTCGAATGCGAATGCATTGACGGATCTTGGTTCCATGATCGTGCTCCCTGACTGATGGCCAGTCCCTTTCCGGCCCGGATGATGGGCTGGCTGCTTGGTCACACCGCGGCGCACGGCGTGCGATTGTTCAACTCGCACGCAACAGTGCCCCGCCCGGTGTGCATCCGGGTTGCCTGGAAGAAAGCAGGGGCCATGCCACTTATGTCAGGAAATCCAAAGGTATTGCTTGTTGAAACCATTTATTACCTTTGCGTTGTCCGCCATTGAGGAGGTTTATCCACTTCCTGAACCGAACGACCGCGGGCACGTCGATGACACCGGTGGTCACGTTTTTCGCGGTTGCGCTGGGCGTGTCGGCAATGGACGTATTTTGTAAATGATGGAAAGTTTGTGGCTCAACACGGCACCGTTGCTCTGCGCAAAGTAAACGTTTGCAGCGTCCCGGCATCGCCGGGCGAGGGGGCGGAAGCGACACGGATGGACGCTGCGGTCCGCGCAGGCGCAGACTGGCGGCCACGCCCGCATGGTCCATTCTCGCCCGCCGCGATGCTGAGCCCGCTCCCGCCCACGCCGGTCACCGTTCTGCGCACGTCGCGCCTCGCGCTGCGCGAGATCTGCGCGGACGATTCCGAATTCATGTGCGCATTGCTCAACGACGCGGCGTTCCTGCGCCATATCGGGGACCGCGGCGTGCGCTCGCTCGACGACGCGCAGCGCTACATCAGCGACGGACCGGTGGCGAGCTATGCGAAGCATGGCTTCGGGCTCTGGCTCGTCGAGCGTACCGCCGACCACGCCAAACTCGGAATCTGCGGCCTGGTCAAGCGCGAGGGTCTGGCCGACCCGGACATCGGCTACGCGTTCCTGCCCGCATATCGCGCGGCGGGCTATGCCCAGGAAGCGGCCAGCGCGACCCTGCGCCATGCGCGCGACGTCCTCGGCGTGACGCGTGTCGTCGCCATCGTGTCGCCGGAAAACATCGAATCGACACGCTTGCTCGACCGCCTCGGCCTGCGCCTGGAAAGCCGTGTCCGGCTGGCCGATGACGCTGCGGAACTGGATCTTTTCGCCTGGGACGCACGCGCAAGCGCGCCGTAGGCGCAGGGATTTCGGTCGACGCTGGACAGCGATCGCGCTCACGCACAGACTGCCGTCCATTTTCCGCGCCGGAGTCGACCCGTGCCCATCCTCGGAATCGGATTGCATTTCGCGATTGCCGTGTTCTTTGCGATCCACGCCGTGCGCAGCGGACAGGATCGCTACTGGCTGCTCGCGCTTTTCATGTTTCCGTTGCTCGGCAGTCTCGTCTACGCGCTCGCCATCTGGCTGCCCGACGTGCGCCGCAGTCGCGGCGCGCGGCGTCTGGCCCACGGCGTACGCAACGTGCTCGACCCCGGACGCGAGCTGCGCGAGGCACAACACGCATTCGGATACTCCGCCACGATCGACAACCGCCTGCGCCTGGCCGCGGCCCTCGTTGCGGCCGGCCGCCACGGCGATGCGGTGACCCAGTATCGCGATGCCTTGCACGGCGTGCATGCCGACGACCCGCATATCCAGGTGGGTCTGGCCCAGGCCTTGTTTGCCGACGCGCAGGTGCACGCGGCGCGCGAGGTGCTCGACAGCTTGATCGCGCGCCACCCGAACTTTCGTTCGCCCGAAGGGCACCTGCTGTACGCGCGCGCCGTCGCCGCCTGTGGCGATCACGCGCGTGCGCGCGAGGAGTTCGATGCGTTGATCGGCTACTTCGCCGGCTACGAGGCGCGCGCCTGCTATGCCGAGGTGCTGTCCGGCTGGGGCGAGCACGAGGCCGCCCGCCGGCTGGCCAGCGAATCGCTCGAACGCGCGCGCCACCTGCCGGCGTTTGCGAGGCGCGCCAACAAACCCTGGCTGCAAAGCCTGCAGCGGCTGGCGGAGCGCCCGACCGATGCAGGTTCCGCGCCGCATTGATCGGTGCGCGCGACGCCGGGTCGCCCGCAGAATGCACTCATGGCCGCGAAGGCAGGGCAGACGACGCACGCTCGCAGCCGCCACAGACATTGTTTGCGTGACGCACGGTCAGACGCCATTTCCCGTCGCGCAGCATCCATACATTCGTGTAGCGGCGGGTCAGCGTCTCTCCGGCATTCGGTGCGCCGCTGGCGGGAACGACGGTCTCGCCGCCCATGACCACGACCATGTCCTTGAAGAACAGGAACGTTTCCGGGCGACGTTCGAAGGACGTGTAGCGGATGACGCCCTTGCCGATCAGATCGAGCAGTTGCTTCTTTTCCTTCACGATCCTGTTGGTCGGATGATTGACTGTCACGTCGTCGTCCATGAGCACGTCGAGCGCTTGCGCATCGCCCAGGAAGATCGCATCGGCATGCGCGAGATCGAGTTGCCGGATCTCGCTCTCGAGGTCGCGGGAAAACGCGGGGTCGCGCGCGACGGCGACGGAACTGGCGAGCAGCATCGCGATCATGAGAAATGCCTGGGACTTCATTTCAATCTCCTGTTGGAAAATTCGCGCGGGAACCAAAAGCTCAGCGTGCGGGACAACCGCCTATGGATGCGGTTTTTCGCTCAAAGCGTCAAAACCGTTGGCAAAGATGACGTCGGACGCCGGTTCGAGCCGGATCGCGTCGAACAGGCCGTTGTAGGCGTTGTTGTTGCTCGCGTTGGGGTACACCGCCATGATCACCGTCAACGAGGTGTTGGTGTTCCACAGGGCTGCCGGCACCGAGATCCTGGCCGGTGCCGGGCGGGTCCACTGGTCGGCCGTCTGCTGCGTGCCGAGCGTGTGGGTTTCGCTGGCGGTGATTGCGCCATCGACACAGCCCTCGCCGCCATTGGCGCGCAGTTCCCAGATCAGCGCGGTCGGGTTGCTGAGCTGCGAGTTGCCTTCCGAGCGCGCCGAACCATTCAGCGTGTAGTCGCCGGGACCCGGCAGATGGATGCACTGCGCGTAGCCGAGCAGGCGGCCCGCCGTGCTCGTGCCCGCGACCTGGGCCGAGCCGGTGCCAGCGGCCGAGCCGGGCGCGTTGTTCACCTGGTAGTTGCCGGCATGCCCGACCGGCAGGAACCACAGGTTCGTGTCGCCAGCGAACTCGCCGTTGAGCACGAGCGGCAGAAGTATCGCGCGTTCGTGCGCACCGACATCGCGCACGCGCGAGGTGTCCAGGCGCGGCAGGAAGCCGATCCGCTGGTCGCGGGGCAGGCCGAAGACGTCGCGGTCGTCGCCGGTCACCGGCGGTGCCCAGTCGATCGCTTGCGATGCCGCACGCAGGCGGTAGTCGCCGCGCGCCGGATCGATGAAACGCGGATTGACGACCACCGCACCGATGCCGCCGCCGAGGCTGGCCGATTCACTGGCGAAGGACCATTCGGCCGCCGCCAGCGGGCCGACCTGGGAGGTCTTGCCGGGCTGCCAGATGATCGAGCGCTGCACACTCAACTCATCGCTGACCGCGAACACGTGGCCGGCGCCGATGCTGTTGCCGGCAATGGTGCTGTCGAACAACCTCACAATCGGCTCGTCTCTGGCCCGCACGAGCTCCAGGCTCACCTCATTGTCGACGATGAGCGAATTGCGCAAATACAGAAACACGCGGTCCTCGCCGCCTTCCGCGTCGAACAGGCGGCCGCCGCGATTGCCTTCGATGATGATGCCCCGGGATCGGTCGCCGGACTGCACATCGGCAGTGCTGAAACTACTGTTCTCGCGCATGTTGATCACGGCGCCCGCTGTCGGCGTGCCGCTGCTGTTCACGGCCACGTTGTTGGCGATCCGTCCGCAAGGACCATCGGTCGGGCATGGTGCGGCGCCCGGAGGACGGTTGGTGCCATTCCAGTAAAGATCGCCGCCGTTTGTGAAGTTGGCGAAACTCGTGTTGGCGGCAAGGTAGATGGCGGCGCCGTCCGGCGCGGCGTTCAGATCGATGGAAGCATTGAAGAGATTCGCCGTCGCCCTCGAAAGATTCTCAGTGGTCCTCCTTGGTAGAACATACAGACCGCCCCCGGCCACCGATGCGAAGTTGTCGCGGATGGCCACCGGACGCGCCGGATCGACCGTATACATGTAGAGGTCGGCATCGTCACCGATGCCGGATTCGCCCAGGACGGCGACGCCGCCGCCAAGGCGCGCGGTGTTCGCGTAGATCACGCCCGCGCCGCCGACCCCGGCGCCGCCAATCTCGGCCGTGCCATCCAGCCCCGACTTTGGATTGACCACGAGGCCGCCACCAAAGCCGCCGACCATGGATCCCAGGTTCAAGTACCCGGTTGCCGTGTTGAACGCGATGATGCTGTTCGGCTGCAGCATGTAGAACTTCAGGCCTTCGGCAAACACACCGCCACCGCTGTCGCGTGCGGTGTTGCCGTTGATCGCGACGCTGCCGAAAATCTGGACGCTCGCGGCCGTGCCCGTGCCTTCCAGGTACATGCCGCCGCCCCGCCCAGCCGTATTGTTGATGATCGCCGAGTTGGCGATGGTCAAGGCCCCGTTGCCGAGGTAGTAGATGCCGCCGCCCTTGCCGGTCGTGCCGGCCACGTCGCCATTGCGGATGGTCAGCGAGTCCAGCGAGATGAAGCTGCCGGTGCCCGCCTGGATGCGCAGGACCGGCGCCGCGCTGCCGCCGGCGCCGTCGAGCGTCGTTTGCGTGCCGCTCGTGTCGATCGTGTTGCAGTCCGACCAGTAGCCTTCCAGCCACAGGTGCTGGTTGGTGTTGATGACCAGCGCCTGGTTGTTCCAGACCTGGCTGTGCGGAATGCGGATGAAGTCCGGCCCGAAATTGGCCTCGGCGGCGTTGATCGCGGCCTGGATTGTGGTGTGCGTGCAGCCCAGTCCGGGACCGACGGCGAAGATCGCCGCGTTCGCCGCGGGAGTCACGGCGAGCGGCACGAGCGCACGGAGCAGCCAGCGAAACGGGAGGGCGGGGGATCGCATGAGGGATTTCTCCATGGCCAGGGGTCAGCCACGAGAAACGCCGTTTGTGCGCAAACCGGACCATTCCGGCCCGCGAATCAGGGTCGGGGGGCGTACATCGACGGGTGCCGGCGCAACGGATGGGTCGATGGCAGGCCCGCCAGGCCTGCGTCCGCGTGCCGGGAATGCTGGTCGGTCGCCGGAGAATCGCCGGCCTGCGCATGCAGGGCGGCAAGCAGCAGGCGCGCCTGCACGATGATCGAGTGGTCATCGCCGAGTCCGGGCTCGACGTCGGCCAGCACGGCCTCGGTCGCACGGATCGCGGGGATCGGACGATCGTCGAGCCAGGCGATCTCGGCCAGGGCCAGGCGCGGCAGCAGGCGCTGCAAACCTTGCGCAAGCGTCGGATCGGCCAGCGCAACTTCGGCCTCCTCGACCAACGACGTCGCGCATTCCGGCGCCGGCGCGTGTCGACAGGCAAGGGCGGCCATCGCCAGCGCGGTAACGCGCCCCACCGAGGTCGGGTGGTGGTCGAGCCATCCGAGCATGGCCTTGCGCAGACGTTCGAAATCGCCGGCCAGCCACCACGCCCGTGCCTGAGCAGCATCAATGATGCCGAGCAGGCGCTGTTTTTCACCGCCGCCCGCGATGACCACAGCGCGCGCGTGCGCGAACGCCGCGTCGGCCGCGTCGTTGCGTCCCCGCAGCAGGTCGACGCGCGCGGCGCGTGTGAGCGCCAGCGCGTACTGCGGGTGGCTGGCACCGTGCACTTCGCGCGCCATGTCCAGCGCCGCCGCGCAGGTCGAATCGGCCGCTGCGGCTTCAAGATCGGTTTCGACACCGCACAGGCGGATCAACAGGCTGACCAGGCTCGGATGGCGCTCGATCGGAATGCGCGCGAACATCGAGCGCGCCTCGCGCAGGCTCGCGGTACCCTCGACCCAGCGGCCGGCCATGGACTGCACCTGGCCGATGTTCATGAGCGTGGTGGCGGTATCGCGGCTGTCGCCACTGTGGCTGCGATCGAGCGCGAGCGCCTTCGCATACCAGTGCAGGGCGTGGGTGTAGTCGCCGGCATATTGATACGCCGCACCCAGATTGCTGTAGCCGGCCGACAGGTCATCCGGGCTGGCCCGCGGATCGGCCTCGCGCAGTTGCAGGGCCTCCAGCTTGAGGGAGATCGCACGTTGCGGGTCGATGCCTTGCTCCATGAGCACCATCGACATCGAATCGAGCAGTCGCGCGTAGACCTGGCCACCGATGCCTCGCGCCTGCATGCTCGCGCGCACCGATTCGAACTGGGCGAGCGCCTCAGGATAGTTGCCGAGCTTGCGCAGCACGCGCGCGTGCAGGCTGCGCGCTTCCAGGGTGCGCTCGTGGTCTTGGCCATATGCGGTGGCGTTCGCCCGCCAGGCCGCTTCGGCAAGGGCCTCGTTGTCGGCGGTTTCGCCGATGCTGTCGCCGATCCGGGCGAACATCGCGAGCAGGTCGGCGCGCACGCCGGGATTGTCCGGATGGCGCTGATCGATGCGCTCGCGGCCGCGCCTGAGCAGTTCGGGAAGGCTGGGCGCACCTGCCAGCGGACTGCCCTGCTCAAGCGGCTGGAACAGGTCCTCGACGAACAGCTGCACCTCGATGGCACGCTGGGCCTGCTCGCGGGCGAGCGTCGCCTGCCACAAGGCGACACCCAGGCTGGCGAGCAGGCCGGCGACCAGCACCGCGCTGACCACGACGCCGCCGCGATGGCGGACCGCGAACTTGCGGGCGCGATACCAGGTGGAGGGCGGATGTGCGGCGACCGGTCGGCCCTCGAGATGGCGCCGGATGTCGTCGGCAAGTTCGCGGGCGGTCGGGTAGCGTCGATCCGGCTCGGCAGCGAGCGCCTTGAGGACGATGTTGTCGAGATCGCCGCCAAGCGCGGCGCGCAACGCCGGCACCGCGGACGGCATGCCGGTGGTGTCGACACTGCGCTGGGTGATCCGGGTGGACGGTCGGCGCGGCGGATCGGCGGGCCGATCGCCGACCAGCAGTTCGTGCAGCAGCACGCCCAGGGCATAGACATCGGTCGTCGTGGCGATCGCACCGCCGGCATACTGCTCGGGCGCCGCATAGCCCGGCGTCAGCACCGGCAAGCCGGTGTGGGTGGCCGCGTCGATGTCGTCATCGAGCAGCTTGGCGATGCCGAAATCGAGCAGCTTCACCTCACCCTGGACATCGACGAGGATGTTCGACGGCTTGATGTCGCGGTGCACGATCAGGCGCTGGTGCGCCGAGGTCACGGCAGCACAGACATCGATGACCAGGCGCAGCCGGTCGCGTACGCCGAGCCGATGCTCGGTGGCATGGCTGACAATCGACACACCGTCGACGTATTCCATGACCAGATACGGAATCCCCGCCGCGGTCACGCCACCGTCGATCAGACGCGCGATGTTCGGATGCGAAAGCGCCGCGAGCGCGCGTCGTTCGCGCTGGAACAGGCGCTGCTCGAGTTCGGAGAAAAGGCCGCGGCTCAACAGCTTGACCGCGACCTGCTGGCGAAAATCGCTGCCTTCGCGTTCGCCCAGGAACACCGTCGCCATGCCCCCGCGGCCGAGCAGGCGGGTCAGCCGGAAGTTGCCGATGCACTGGCCGATCAGGGCATGGTTGTCGTCGTCATCAAGTTCGCCGCCGATCTGCAGCGCGCGCTCGATCATCGGGGTTTCGAGATAGCCCGGTTGCGCGCCGGTGGCGAGCAGCCGACGCAGCAGGTCGCGCTGGACTTCCGGGATCGCCTGGTCCAGCAGCCAGGCCTCGCGGCCGGATGCCGGGATCGCCAACCCGGCGTCGTACAACGAACGCAAGCGCGCATGTTCGGGCCGATCGCCCGAGGGGGGCGATCCCGCATTGCCAGGAGGCGGCAGCCAGCTCATGCTAGGGATACTCTGAACAAGTATGCACAGGCGTCACCGCATTGCCTGCGCGCAGGTCGAGGCGTGGCGACGAAGGCAGACTGGCCGTCTGTCGAGTCGCCACAACGCGGAACTGCGCGCAGGCAATGCGGCCCCAACGCTGGAATTCAAATGACGGGGTGATGTCCACAAGGCCCTCCCGCCGGCGCGCGCGGCTTGCCCAGGCAACCAGCCTGAGCGGCGCCACGCACACCAACGGGCGAACCT
>Ga0307505_10002116_pt1 | contig 14355 bp, 9 predicted proteins | sample 23_S_MG_FD_202183 | JGI IMG/M metagenome (GOLD analysis project Ga0307505, IMG submission 202183) | Soil microbial communities from Populus trichocarpa stands in riparian zone in the Pacific Northwest, United States - 23_S | ecosystem: Environmental > Terrestrial > Soil > Riparian zone > Trees...
TAACCCAAAGGTCGCGGGTTCAAATCCCGCCCCCGCAACCAAAATCTGAGGGCGACCTGTATATGCGGGTCGCCCTTTTTAATTTTTGGTTGCGGGGGCGGGATTTGAACCCTGTTCGCCGGCAACCACAGCGCCGCGGCTTCGCTGAGCGCTGCGTTGCCTTAGGCCCGCCCCCGCAACCAAATTTCCACGGTCACCAAGCCCTGTGGTGACAAATTGGTGACAACGGCGCAGGCCGACTGGCTTGGTCGCATCGGTGGAAGGCCCTCAGCCTCCTGACCCGAGTCGAAGCGGTCGGCCTTTGTTGTTCCAGCTCATCTCCAGTCCTCTCCTCAACTCCTCCTCCGTCACGTTCAGGTACCGCTGAGTCTGCTGGATGCTCGCGTGCCCAAGCATTGGTTGGATGATCCGGATGTCGACGCCGTCGGCGAGCAACCGGCAGGCGCCTTCGTGGCGCAGGTCGTGCCAACGCAAGTCGATGCGCTGGAGTTGCTCGCGGTTCCAGGCGGCGCCGGTGCGGCCGGGCTTCGGCTCGTAGCCGTAGGCCAGCAGCTTCAGCGTCTCCCACGCCGTCTGGATGTTCGGCTGGTAGGAGCCCGTCCGGGCGGGGACGGGGCCTGACTGAGATACCGGACTGGGACACCGGAGGCATGGTCATCCGGGCTGGCGGGCGGGCGAACCATTCGCAGCGCATAATTGGACCAGGAGCTACCAAGATGTCGCCGACAAGAACCGTCACCCTGACCAATGAACTTTACGACCAGGCGTCGCGGGAAGCAGCGGCCGAGGGGAAGACCACCGACGAAATCACACGGGACGCCCTGACGTCGTACTTGGCCTTGCGCCGGCTGGATCGCCTTCAGGAGTACGGCCAGCAGCGGGCTGACGAACTTGGTTTGACCGAGGCCGACGTGCCCAGGCTCATAGCCGAGACGCGCAGGGACTCCCGCCACCGGAGACTCGGACCTTCTCGATATCGGCGATTACGAAGGCATCGAGATCATTCAGGTGGCCGAGTTCCTGGACCGCATCGGGGAGCCGGAGTAGTCCTGATTCGGCCGCGACGCTGACTCCGCCGACGCTCCGATAGTTGCCAGGAACATCGGGAGCGCGTGGCGCGGGTCAAGAACCGCGCAGCGCCGACGACTTCGCTGGGCGCCGCGTTGCCCAAGCCCGCCCCCGCAGCCAACATCATCTGCACGAGGTCATCGTGGTCCGAAGAGCGCCGCCATGACGTGCTCACGGACTCCGCACCCGGAGAAAAGCGACACGGCCAACACGGTCGCGGCTCGACGGTTGACACCCTGATGTCTGCCTGCATACTATCTGCTCATGACAGGTATTAACACGCACGCGCTCGACCGCGAGCTGAAGCGCGGAGCCGCGGAGCTGCTCATCCTCTCGCTGCTCGACGCGCGCCCCCGACATGGGTACGACCTGAGCAAATTGATCGAGACACGGTCGGGTGGCCAGCTGAAGTTTCACATCGACTCCCTCTACCCCTTGCTCTATCGCCTCGAGGAGCGCGGCTGGATCAAGGGCACCTGGGTCGAGAAGCCCGACGAACGCCGCCGCCGGTTCTACAGGGTGACGCCTGAGGGGAAGCGCGTCCTCGCACAGCAGCGGAAGACCTGGGCGGCATTCGTCGACGCGGTTCGACGCGTGACGGGAGACGAACATGCCTAACTGGGCAGACCATGTGCGTCCACGGCTGTCGGCCCTTCGGCTCTCGCCGGCCCGCGAGCACGAGATCGTCCAAGAGCTGTCGCAGCATCTCGAGGACCGCTGGCGCGAGCTGGTGGCGGGCGGCGCGTCGGAGGACGAGGCTACGCGTCTGGCACTTGCCGGGTTCAGAAAGGGCAACCTGTTGGCGCAGTACCTGGCGCCGCTGCAGCAGGCGCAGACGTCGATCCCCATCACGCCGGGAGTAGCGACCGGACATGTGCTCCGCGATGTCTGGCTGGACCTGCGCTATGCTGCGCGCACGTTGAGGAGGCAGCCAGCCTTCACCGTCGCTGCCGTCCTCACGCTGGCGCTCGGCATCGGCGCAAACACGGCCACGTTCGCGGCGCTGAACAGCGTGCTGCTCGAGCCACTCCCCTATCCGGATGCCGACGATCTCGTCGCCGTTTGGAACCGCGCGCCCGGCGCGCCTGGCCTCGCCGACATCTCGGGCGGCCTGCGTTTGTCGCCGTCGATGTACGTCACGTACGCGGAAGGGAACCGCACGTTCGAGCACATCGGCATCTGGTCTCCCAGACCGGCGGCAGTCACCGGCGTCAGCGAGCCCGAACAGGTACGATCGATCGCCGTAAGCGACGGCACGCTGCAAGCGCTCGGGGTGCCCCCGCAGCTGGGACGCTGGTTCTCCGCCGCTGATCAGAACCCTGGCGGGACGCCAACCGTGATGCTCGGTTATGGCTATTGGCAGCGCCGCTTCGGCGGCGACTCCAACGCCGTGGGGCGAAGCATCACGGTGGAGGCGGTCTCGCACGAGATCATCGGCGTGATGCCGCGCGGCTTCCGCGTCGTCGATACCGATGCCGACGTCCTCGTGCCGCTGCGCCTCGAGCGCAGCCGGCTGACCCGACAGGGATTCACGTTTTTTGGTGTCGCGCGGTTGAAACCTGGCGCGACGATCGCCGGGGCGAACGCCGACCTGGCAACCATGTTACCGACGTGGCTGAACGGCTGGCCCGGCGGCTCGACACAGTTCTACGAGAGCGTTCGGATCACGCCCGACATCCGGCCGCTCAAACAGGAGGTGGTCGGCGGCGTCAGACGGATTCTGTGGGTCGTCATGGGCACGATTGGCATCGTCTTGTTGATCGCCTGCGCGAACGTCACCAATCTGCTGCTGGTCAGGGCCGAAGGGCGGCAGCAGGAGGTCGCGGTGCGCGCCGCCCTCGGCGCGGGCTCGTGGCGGCTCACACGCGGGCTGCTCCTCGAAAGCGTCCTTCTTGCGGTCTTCGGCGGCCTCCTCGGGATCGGAGTGGCGCATGCAGCGTTGCGCCTTCTCGTGTCGTTCGCTCCCGTCGGCCTCCCACGGCTCGGCGACATCGCCCTCGATGCGCGCGCGCTTACATTCGCACTGCTCGTGTCACTGAGTGCCGGCGTGTTGCTCGGGTTGGCACCCGCGCTGAAGTATCCGCGCCGACGAATCGCCGCAGCCTTACACGGTATCGGACGCACCGTCGGCAGTAGACGCGAGCGTCACCGCATCCAGAACGCGCTCGTGGTGGCGCAGGTGGCGCTGGCGCTGGTGCTGCTCGTCGGGTCGGGGCTGATGATTCGGACCTTCCAGGCACTCCGCGGCGTGGAGCCCGGCTTCACCAATCCCGAGCAGCTGCAGATCATCCGCATCGTGATCCCCCCGCTCACCGTTGCCGAGCCCGAGCGCGTCGTACGATTGCAGCACGACATTCTCGACTCGCTAGCCGCGATTCCGGGCGTCGTGTCCGTTGGGCACGTGAACTCGATGCCGATGGAGGGATTCCCGCCGAACTCGGATCCGATCACGGTGGAGGGACACCCACGGCCCCCTGACGACCCGGGGCCGGTGCGCCGCCTCAAGTACCTGTCGCCGGGTCTCCTCGCGGCCAGCGGCACACGGCTCGTGGCCGGGCGCGATCTCACCTGGACCGAGGTCTACGATGTCAGGCCGGTGGTTCTGGTGTCCGAGAACCTGGCGCGTGAGGTGTGGGGCTCACCCGCGGACGCGCTCGGCAAGCGCATTCACGTCGGAGGACCGCAGTCTCCCTGGCGGGAGGTGATTGGCGTCGCGCAAGACGTTCGCGACAACGGCGTCGACGCGGCGGCACCAGCGATCGTCTACTTCTCCACGCTCTTCAGCCGGGACGGCGCCACCCGTGCCACCACATTCGTCGTCCGCAGTCCCCTGGCGGGCACCGAAGCCTTCCTGCGGCAGGTCCAGCAGGCGGTCTGGACGAACAATCCGACGCTTCCGGTGGGGGCGACGCAGACGATGCAGGACGTCTACGAGCGGTCGCTGGCGCGACCCACGTTCACGCTGCTCATGCTGGGCCTCGCGGGCAGCATGGCGCTCGCGCTCGGCTTCATCGGTATTTACGGGCTGATCTCCTACACGGTCACACAGCGGCGGCGCGAGATCGGCATTCGTTTGGCGCTCGGCGCACAGCACGCGGAGGTGCAGCGGCGCTTCGTCCGACATGGCGTGATCCTGGCGAGCGCGGGAGTCGCGATCGGCGTCATGGCGGCGGTGGCGGTAACGCGGCTCATGACGTCGCTCCTCTTCGAGGTCAGCCCGCTCGACCCCCTGACGTACGTGGCCGTGGCTGTTCTGCTCGTCATCGCGGCTGCGGTCGCCAGCTATGTGCCCGCGCGGCGCGCGTCCGCCGTGCAGCCCATCGAGGCGCTCGCCGCGGACTGATGGCCAGGCGCCGACGCGGAACCCGAAGTAGGAAGATGCTCGACTACTTCAGTTCTTGGACTTCTCGATCGCGTCGGATAGCAGCCGTCGGTCACCGAGTCCGACCATGAGCGCGGCCTTCGCCCGCTCCATATCGAGCGAGGAACGTGCGCACACCTTCTCGTGCGCCTGCGATGAGGTGACGCCTCGCCGGGATTGTCCCGACGAGCACGGCGCGATCGAGGGGCTCGCCTGCCACCAAGTACGCGAACTGTGCGGCTGCAAGGCGACTGTCAGCAGCCCGCAGCACACCTGCTCGTTGCAGACGCTTGAAACCTGAGGCCAACGCCTCCAGCACCTGCCCGGGCGCGCGATCGAAGTATTCAACCGCGAGCGACGGAAACTCGCGCGCCTCGCCGATCAAGAGCCGTCGCATCGCAACGACTTCGGGCCGCACGATGCCAAGCGCCAGCCGGCGGCCGAGGTCATCGAGAGCGTCACCCAGGTTCGCCGCGCTGATCCCCGTGAATTCCTGGCGGAGATCGCGCGCGAATGCATCCGCATAGCCAGTGACCTCCGCGACGATCTGCCTGAAGAGCGCTTCCTTGTCAGGATAGTTGTTGTACACCGTGCGTTTCGTCAGGCCGGCCTGCGCCGCCATCTCCTCAACCGTCGTGCCCGCGTAGCCACGGTCCAGGAACAGCGTCCGCGCCGCTTCGACGACGGCGGCGCGCGTGCGCACGACCCGCGGGTCTTTGGCGCGCCTCTGTGCCGCCTTCTTAGAAATTACACTCATGAGTAAAGTATTATGCCTTGGGCCGACCAATATCGGCAGGAGTGGGCACATGCAGGCAAACAAGGCGACAGTCGATCGCAATGATTCCGGCGCACGGACACTGCTGAGGTGCGGCGTGGTGGCCGGCCCGTTCTACCTGACCGTCGGCGTGATGCAAGGCATCCTTCGGCCGGGATTCGACTTTGGACGGCATCCGCTCAGCGTGCTGGCGAACGGCTCGCTCGGCTGGATCCAGACGGCAAACTTTCTGATCACCGGCCTGATGGTGATCGCCGCCGCCATGGGCGTCCGCCGTGCCCTCGAGGCGAAGGCACGCGGCGTGACGTGGAGTCTCGCCGGTTACGGTGCGGCGATGGTCGCGGCCGCGATCTTTACGGCTGATCCAATGGACGGCTTCCCGCCAGGCACACCCGAGGGGCCTCCCACGTCGATCAGCACGACAGGACTGCTTCATTTCGTCTGTGGTGCGCTCGCTTTCCTGTGCCTCGCGATCGGTGGTTTCTTCGCCGCGGGGACGATGCGGCGGCGTCATCTACAGCCGCTGGCGGGCCTCTCGTTGATCAGCGGTCTTGTAGTGTTTGTGGGATTCTTCGGCGGCCTCGCGTTGCCGTTTGGCATCGCCGGCATATGGACGGCGGTGGTTGTGGGATGGGTGTGGCTCAGTGCGCTGTCGCTTCGCCTGATGCGCCCGATCTGAGATTCCGCGCGAGAGGAGAGGGCTATGCGCCGGCGCCCTCATCGTGGCCTCGCCCGGGCGCAATGCGCAAGGAGACGGTCGCCGCCAGCCTCTCGATTGAGCACGTAGCGGAAACGGCTACCGCGAAGCCGGATGCTTTGACAGCTTTCGCTGCAGCGAGCGCCGGTGAATACCGAGCAAGCGGGCCGCTTGTGAAACGTTGCCGCCGCAATCGGCTAGCACGCGCTGAATGTGCTCCCACTCCACACGGGCCAAAGAGGGCACTTCCGCATCGTCCTGCGTATGCGCGCCTTGAAACGCCGCGACGACCTGATCGGCGTCCGCCGGCTTCGTGAGGTAGCTGGTGGCGCCGAGTTTCACGCTCTCGACCGCCGTGGTAATGCTTCCGTAGCCGGTCAACACGACCACCACTGTCGAGGAGTCCAGCGCTTTCAGATCCCTGACGACGTCAAGGCCCGACTGCCCTGGCAGGCGCAGGTCTACCAGAGCCAGTTCCGGACTGTCCTGGCGCGCCGCGGTCATCGCTGCCTCGTGATCACCGACTCCGGAAGCGTCGTATCCGCGGTCGCGCATCGCACGGACCAGCCGCTCGCGAAACACCGCGTCGTCATCCACGACCAGCAAGGTGCGTGTCTGCGCGGTCATCGGGCGATAGCCTTCGCCGCCGGAATCTCCAGGATCGCGGTGGTGCCTTGCTCGTCGTCGAATCGGAGCGAGCCGCCGGCACTTTCGGCAATCGTTTGCGCAAGAAACAGGCCCAGGCCCAGCCCCTTCCCGGGTTCCTTGGTTGTATAGAAGGGTTCCCCGGCACGCCGCCGACCTTCCGCGGAGAAGCCCTGGCCGTGGTCGTGTACTTCCAAGCGCACCATGCCCTCCCGCGGCAGCACCCTCAGCCGCACCTCCCCAGACACATCGCTCGCGTCGAACGCGTTCTTGAGCAGCGACGACAACGCCTGCGCGACCGCGGCCCCGGCCGCATTCGGCGAGCCGGCGCCGGGCACAATCTCCAAGCACAACCGCCGGCGCTGAGACTCTGTCAAACGGCTGCTCGCCAGGTCGGCGATCGCATGCGCGGGCAGAGGATCCGCAGCGGGCACGCCTTGGGTCGCGCGGCCGCTCATGCTGTCGAGAATCTCCTGGCAACGTTGGACTTCCGATCGAATCAAGCGTGCGTCGTCAGCGAGTCGGGTCGCGGCGTCCTGCCGTTCCGCCAGGATGGCTTGGCGCTCCAGTTCGCGCGCCGCGACGGCAATGGTGGCCAGCGGGGTGGACAACTCATGTGCGGCGCCCGCGGCGAGGGTGGTCAGGGCGGCCAGGCGCTCGCTCCTGGCCGCCTGCTCACGTGCCTCGTCGAGCTGCCGTTGCCGCAACGCCAGCACGCCACGGGCCCGAGCCACGTAGTGGCCCACCAGCTCCGCTACCGAGCTGCCGGCGAACCACATCGTGAGGACGTGCGTTGGAAAGTCGTTCAATCGATGGTGCTCCTGCAGCTCCAGCCCCAGGTGATCGACTACCAGCCACACGCCTGCCGAGGCCGACACGGCGCCCACCGCCAGTGCCCACGCGGGCGATAGCGTCGTCGCCGACAGCCAGACGTAGACGCCGTACATCACGATGAATGGATTGAACGGGCCGCCGGTGATGTCCAGGAGGCCGGTCAATAACACCGCATCAGCGGCAATGGACACGCCCACCACCCACCGCGGCACACGCGACGCGCGGTGCTGCGCGGCTGCCACGAAGGTGCGGCAAATCGCCGCACCCAAACCGATCGGCACGATCGCCCGTAGCGGAAGATCGAGATGCGACAACAGCGCCGCAGCTGCCAGCGCAGCCCACAGCGCCAGGCACGTGGACCAGCGGATCGCCGGCAACCATGCGACAACATGCCGCATGTCAACGGCGGCGCTCAGCATCTAGACTGGCCTGGCTTTTTCATCTCGGCCAACATGCGACTAAGAATAGCAATATTGCTTCTGGGCCTCGGCTTGTGCGCGAGCCCCGCCTACTCACAGTCCACGGGCAGCGTAACCGGACGGGTGCTGGATCAAACAGGGGCGCCCCTGTCCGGCGTGACGATCGATCTCACGGTTGGCGCCGCTGAACTCAACGCGACCACCGACGAACGCGGCACCTACCGGTTCGACAACGCACCAGTGGGCTCAGCCGAGCTGACCTATCGCCTGATCAACTTCACCGTACTGCGGCGGAGTGCGACGGTAACGAGCGGCCAGGTTGCCACCGTGGACGTCCGGTTGACGCTGTCCATCAGCGCCGACGTGGTCGTCACGGCTTCGGCCACATTCCGGAACATGGCCGACGTCGAGAACCCGGCCGAAAACCTGGTCGGCATCGCCACCTCCGCCAGTCAGGGCGCCATCACCGCCGTCCAACTGGACGCCCGTCCGGTGATGCGCGCCGGCGAAGTATTGGAAACAGTTCCAGGCATGATCGTCAGCCAGCACAGCGGCGAGGGGAAGGCCAACCAGTACTACCTGCGGGGCTTCAACCTGGACCACGGCACCGACTTTGCCACCACGGTGGCGGGCGTTCCGGTGAACATGCCGACCGGCGCACACGCACACGGGTACTCGGACATCGGGTTTCTGATTCCCGAACTCGTCGGCGGCGTGCAGTTCAAGAAGGGCCCGTACTTCGCGGATGAAGGAGACTTTTCGGCCGCCGGCGCGGCCAACATCGGTTACCTCAACCAGCTCGATCGCCCAATGCTGCGACTGAGCGCCGGCAACTACGGTTGGGCCCGCGGATTGGCCGCCGCTTCGCCACGCGTGAGCGGCGGTTTCCTGCTGGGTGCCATCGAGCTGAACCGGAACGACGGGCCCTGGGTCCGCGAAGACAGCTACGAGAAGATCAATGGCGTGATCCGGTTCAGCAAAGGCGACAACCGGAACGGGTTCTCGGTGACCGGCATGGGCTACTGGGCCGACTGGAACTCCACCGACCAGGTCGCAACGCGGGCGATCGACAGCGGGCTCATCTCCCGGTTTGGCTTCCTCGACGGCACTGATCGGGGGGAGGCCGAACGCCAGAGCATCGCCGCCGAGTATGTCCGGTCCTCTGGACCATCGTCGTTCCGGGCGACAGGCTTCGCCCTCCGGAACAGCCTGAACCTGTTCTCGAACTTCACCTTCCTGCTTGACGACCCCGACAACGGCGACCAGTTCGAGCAGGCCGAACGGCGGATCGCGTTCGGTGGACGTGCGTCCTACCGCCGTCTGGGTCACTTCCTGGGACGCCATACGGAAAACGCGATCGGGGCGCAGGTGCGCCGCGACCGAATCAGCCCCGTCGGCCTCTACCACACGCTTCGCACCGAGCGACTCTCCACGACCCGCGAAGACCGGGTCGGTCAGACGATGACCGGCACCTACGCTCAGAGCGAGGTGGAATGGGCGCGCACCTTTCGGACCACGCTGGGCCTGCGGGCCGATGCTTACCGCTACGCGGTGACGGCCGGCAATCCACTCAATTCGGGGGAGGGCACGTCGGCGCTGGTGAGTCCGAAATTCGCGGCGGCGATCGGCCCCTGGTCGGGCACGGAGTTCTATGCCAACGCCGGCATGGGTTTCCACAGCAACGACGCCCGCGGCGCGGCCATCTCAATCGATCCGAAGACGGGAGAACCCGCTGATCGCGTCACGCCACTGGTCCGCGCCAAGGGGGCGGAGTTTGGCGTGCGCACGGTGCGAGTCCCCGGACTGCAGTCCACGGTGTCCATCTGGTATTTGGGCATCGCGTCCGAACTGCTCTTTGTGGGCGACGCGGGCACGACTGAAGCAGGCCGCCCCAGCCGGCGCTACGGACTAGAGTGGACGAATTACTGGCGCCTGCGGCCCTGGCTGACGGCCGACGCGGACCTGTCGTTCTCTCGCGCGCGCTTCACCGACGACGATCCCGCCGGGACAGAAGTCCCGGGCGCGCTGGCGCGGGTGGTCTCGGCGGGCGTGACGGTGGAGTCTCGACGGCCGGTGTTCGGGAGCCTTCGAGTCCGCCACTTTGGCCCTCGCCCCCTGATCGAGGATGCGAGCGTGAGGTCGAATGCGACTACCTTGTGGAACGCCGAGGTCGGCTACCGCTTCGCCGGGTCGACCCGGCTCGTCCTGGAGGCGTTCAACCTGTTCGACGCAAAAGTGGCCGACATCGACTACTTCTACGCCTCGCGCCTGCCCGGAGAGCCGGCCGAGGGCATCGAGGACGTTCACACGCACCCAGCGCTGCCACGCTCTGCGCGGATCGGACTGCAGTTCACATTTTGAACCTAGAAAATGTGACCACTTGACATCCTCACCAAATGAGTCGCCTGTGTTATCGGAGAACATCGCCAATTCGGCTTGACCTTCTCGAAGACCATTCCGGCCTCCGCCGGAGCGGTGTGAGGGCTCCTCCGACGCCTTCAGCCTATCTTGTTACATCGTCGTCACACCCTCGACACCGAGAAGTCGCTGCGCTACTCTCGCCGCCGTGGAGTTGAGAGAGGCGCGGGTCGGACGATCCGGGCGGACGCTCAGGCTGCTGACGATCGGCCTGGCGATCGCGACGACAGGCGTAGGCGCTCGCAGCGCCGACTACGCCTCCGTTCGCGTGTCGCTGACCATCTCCGCCGACTTGCCGGCCGCGGCGCGACGTTCCCTTCTGCAGGAGGCGGAGTCGATCTGGCGGGACGCGGGCGTTCACATCAGCTGGGTGGATGAGAACGAGGCTGACGCCTCACCACGAACGCTGCGTGTGGTCGTGGACGGACGTCCAGGCCCGTCCGGACACGGCGGGAACTGGGTGGTCGGAGAGCTGCGCCGCTTTGACGACGGTGCGGCGGTTGCCAGCGTTTCCATCTCCCGCGCCGAAGTGATCGTGCAGGCAGCCGGCACCGGAGCGGCGTACGGGTCACCCGACTCGGTCGTCCAGCATCGCCTTGGCGTGGTGCTGGGTCGTGCCGTGGCCCACGAGATCGGACATTACCTGCGGGAAAGCGGCGCGCATACCGGTCATGGGTTGATGCGCGCCAGCTTCCAGCCGCGGGAGTTCACCGACCTGCGGTCCGGAGCATTCGAGGTCGACGACACGTCGCGGCGCCTGATTCACCAGCGCCTCCGCGCGGCCGCTCGAGCCGACGCGCCGCTGCTCCTGGGACGCTCCGCCTTCGCGCTTCGCGCTACGGCGGACAAGTCCTCGTTCTAGCAGGCCGCCCGCTACGACCGCCGCGCGAGCAGGTCGCGGAGCGCGTCACGAATCCACGCGGTCGATGCGCCGCGCGTCACCTGCACCGGCTGCACCCAGGCCATGCGTCCGTTGCTGTCGATGACCTTCGCGCGGACGTAGCCTTCCCCACCGGTGAACTCATACGTGGCCGCCGGCTCGATCGCCTCGCGCAACACGGCGCCGTTGCGCCCGATGAACTGGATCCGGTGCTTCGTCACGCCTTCGACCTTCACGCGGACGGTGAGGTCCTTCGCCGTGGCGCGCACGTCTTCGAGCACGACGCCGGTCGACGCGTAGAAGTCGCCGCGCTCGAGTGCGTCCATCAGCGACCGCGGGTCGAGGCGCGGTGCCCGCACACTCACCCACCCGCGCCCAGGACCGGAGACGCTGGGGTTGCCCGGCTGCTTGAACACGTGCGCGTCGTCGGTGGCCATGCCGTAGACCACCTTGCCGGACGAGAGAAGGCGATCCCAGACCTCCTCCAGGCCGGGCACGCCGCCGCCCCCCAGGTTGTTCACCGTCGGGTGGCCGTTGTGAATCTCGAACAGCCGATAGTTGCGCGCCTGCTCCAGGTCTTTCGTGGTCAGGCCCCAGCCGAAGTTGGGGTGGTTGATGTGCGGTATGCCCGACACGGCGCGAATGCCGTCGATGTTGCCTTGCAGCGTCTCGACCACGGTCCCACCCTCGTGCGCCTTGACCACGCGCTGCACGTCGAGCCCGTTGATGTGTACCGGCTTGTCGCCAGAACGGGATGTGACCTCTTCTCCCTGGACGACGAGAAACTGGTCGTCCAAGGCGAAGATGGAGTTGAGACCGTCGACCCTTGTGAGCAAGTTGTGATCGGTGAGCACCAGGAACTGGTAACCGTGCTCGCGGTACCAGCGCACCACCTCATCCGGCGTGCTGTCGCCGCCCTGGTTGATGGTGTGCGTGTGCGTGTTGCCCTTGTACCAGCGCGTCTGGACACTGGGGGCGACGACCGGCGCGGCGCCGGCCGCCTGGCCGCCGGCTCCCTGCGAGTTCAACGTGGCCGCTGCGAGGCAGATACCGAGCAGACCGGCGAGGACGATGCGTGCGTGAAGTGGCTTCATGTGCGCCTCAGAACAAGTAGCGGGCCGCGACCTGCATCGTCCGCGGGCCGCCGATGGTGGACGTGATGCGACCGGCGGTGCCGGCCCCGTTGGCGGCGAACGTGGACGCCGGGTTGGCGAACACGGGCGTATTCAGCGCGTTGTAGATCTCCCACCGCAGTTCGACACGGTGCGTCTCGGCCAGCCGGAACGAGCGTGCAAACGTCAGGTCGAGCTGCATCTGCGAGGGGCCGCGCAGGATGTTGCGGCCGGTGTTTCCCCACTGGTCCAGGGAGTCGGTGAACGCGCCGACGTTGAAGTAGTTGTCGAGCCGATCCTGGATCGGGCCGGACCCGACCGCGTCGTCGATGTCCATCCCGGGCGCAAAGCTGACCCGCGGCCGCGCCACCTGCGCGAAGAAGGCGTTCCGCGTCGGGTTGCCGATCACCGAGAACGGCGTGCCGGACTGGTAGGTGAAGATGCCCGACATGCTCCAGTCGCCCGTGAGCGCGTGAAAGATCGAGCCACTACGCCCAGCGCCGGGAATCTGCAGCATGAAGCTGGTCGTCAGCCGGTGCGTGCGGTCGTAGTCCGATGGGCCGAAATTGTTCTCCGGGCGCATGGGATCGTGTTCGATCAGCCCACCGTCCGAAGAGAGCGTGTCCATCGAGCGGCTCAATGTGTACGCCACGTTCGTCGTCAGCGTCCGGCCGATGCGGGCGCGTAGCTTCCCCTGCAAGCTGTGATACGTCGAGCGCCCGATGTTGGTGAGCTGCTGGAACCCGCCGTTGCGGTTGAGGCCGAGGAACGCCTCCGGCACGAAGAAGTCCGGATTGATGGCGCGCCCGAGCGGGTCATAGATGTCGGTGAAGCCGTTCACGGGCGTCACCCGGGGGTCAATCGGCACGGCGCGGTTGATCTTGCCGAGCAACCCGACGCCGCGCGAGCCCACGTAGCCGACGTCCACCACCATGCCGCGCCGCACCTCGTACTGCAGGCTCGATGTCCACTGCTGCAAATAGGGCGTCCGCAGCAGCGGGTCGATGAAGACGTTGCTCTTGGCCGTGAACGGCTCGGAGGCCGGAAACGGGGTGCCATCGGCTCGCAGCCAGATCGGAGCGCCGTTGGCATCCACGCCGATGCGCACGTTCAGGGGAATCTGGAAGGGGTTGATGTTGAGGCGTGGATACGGGTCGGCCATGTTCGGCGGCGCCGGCACGTTCTGCAGAACAAAAAAAGGCGCGGCCAGCTGAAGGTCGCGCTTGTAGCTCGCGCCCGTGCGCTCGTAGAAGACGCCCCAGCCGCCGCGAACGACCAGGCGGGGCGCAAACGGCGGCTGCCAGGCCAGGCCGACCCGCGGCGCGACGTTGTTGTAGTCGCCGCGCACCGTGGACGCGTACTTCGCCTCGTGGATCTGGCTCACGTCGATCGCCGTGCCAGGGCTGACGTAGAGACCCAGCTGCAGCGGATCGAATCCGGGCTCGAAGAAGGGCGCGTTGCCGGGCACCTGGAACCCCGGCGCCACGCCCAGCGCCGCTGCCGCCTCGGGCAGGTAGTAGTTGCCAACACGGCCATTGCGCTCGGCAAAGGTGCCAAAGACGTCGTAGCGCAGCCCCGCGTTCAGCGTCAGCCCGCGGCCGATACGCCAGTCGTCCTGGACAAAGCCGCCGATATCGCTCGTGAAGTAGTTGCGGCGCGTGTCGCCCTGATCCAGATCCGATCCGCCGCCTGCAGCGCCGTGTCCGGTGAAGAACAGGACCCAGTTGTCGTAGTCGAGGTCACCGTTGGTGCGCGCCATGTACTCGCCTTCGAGGCCGATATGCCGGTACTCGACGCCGGTCTGCAGCGAGTGGCGGCTGCCGACGAACGACCAACGATCGGCCACGCTCCACACGCGCTGGATGTCCCAGAAGTCCCACGCGTTGCCGATTCCGCCGGAGTTGCGCTGCGTGTTGATGTCGATCGTCGGCATCAGCGCCGCCAGGCCGCCGATCGCGTGCTCGAGCGGGTTGTTGATGCCAAGCGTCGAGTTGAAGATGTCGCGGTGCTTGGAGATCCGCGTGTTCTGGAGATCGTAGTAGCCCACGTTCGCCTCGTGCAGCACGCGCGAACCGAAGGCGTGCGTGTTCGAGACGCCGGTGAGCCACGCCGGCGTCTGCCCCAGCGTGGGCGACGGCGACGCGTC
>Ga0307505_10002117_pt1 | contig 14352 bp, 10 predicted proteins | sample 23_S_MG_FD_202183 | JGI IMG/M metagenome (GOLD analysis project Ga0307505, IMG submission 202183) | Soil microbial communities from Populus trichocarpa stands in riparian zone in the Pacific Northwest, United States - 23_S | ecosystem: Environmental > Terrestrial > Soil > Riparian zone > Trees...
AAAACTGCGTCATGCGCGGCGTTTTGGTCGACAGTAATCAGCAACTGTCTGTTATTCAAGCACTCTTTGTGGGGAAACCTCAGCCTGAAGGGCCTCCCACAGTTCACTTGGGCAAGATCGCTCTTTCGAGAAGACCCTGCGTGTTGTTCGAGGGCCTTCAGGCCGATGCCTTTGCCCTGGATCGCAGAAGCATCGGCCCCGAAGGGCCTCCACAGGTGCGACTGCAAGCAGCAGGAGCTCCTTTCCCTTTGGGAGGGCCTTCAGGCCCGATGCCTTTGCCCGAAACTGCAGAAGAGCATCGCCCTGAAGGGCCTACCGCAAGAGCGATCAGCGCTGAAGGACCTCTCACAGGGCAATTGGGCATGGCTTCCACACCAACGCGGACACGACTCAGAGCAATCGGCGCCCCGAAGTGACGCGATCACGATCCTCCAGATCGCGATCCGTTGCGATCTCGCCGGCGCCCTCGATTGCGAACAGCGCACGCACGCGCGCGGCCTGATCGAATCCGTGTTCGAGCAGCAGCCAGCCCGACGGACGCAACTGCGCGAACGCACCGGCACAGATCTCGCGGATTGCATCCAGTCCGTCCGCTCCCGATGCCAGCGCTGCCGCTGGCTCGAAACGCAGATCGCCGTGATCAAGATGGCTGTCTTCGGCGGCGATGTAGGGAGGGTTCGAAACGATGACATCGAAGCGGCGATCGGCAAGGGCCGCGCACCAGTTGCCGTGGACAAATTCGACATTGCCCAATCCGAGGCGTTCGGCGTTGTGCCGGGCCACGGCAAGCGCTGGCGCACTGGCATCCGTAGCGAGCACACGCGCGCGCGGACGCTCGCTGGCGATCGCCAGTGCGACCGCGCCCGAGCCGGTACCGAGATCGGCAACATTGCACTCGGTATCTGGCGCAATGTGTTTCAGAGCAATCTCCACCAGCAACTCGGTTTCCGGTCGTGGAATGAGCACATCGGGGGAAACATCCAGTTCAAAGGTCCAGAAACCGCGCCGGCCGACCAGATACGCGATCGGCGTGCCGGCGCGACGCGCCCGCAGCAGTGCGTCGAAGCGATTGCGTTCGTCGGCATCCGGCGCGAAGTCGGCGTTCGCGTACAGCCACGCGCGCGGACGTCCGAGCGCGTGTCCAAGCAGAATCTCCGCCTCGTGACGCGCCTCGATGTCGCCCTGTGGCGAAGACGCACGCAAGAGTTCGGTGACATTGCTCATGCCGGTGGCGGCGGAACTGCCGGAATCTCGATCGGTTCCGGCTTCGGCTTGACTGGTGCACGCCAGTAGCCGCCCTGCGTCCAGGCCGTGAACGCACGGCGAAGCCAGCCGACCAGCGCCCAGGCCAGCCACAAGGCCCACGCGAGCATCGTGATGTTGTAGCTCCACAACGGCAGCGATATCACGTGCGCAGCGGGCAGTGCATCGATGCTGCGGTCGGCAAACCAGTGCAGGCTGCCGAGATGGGAATCCGCGCCGCGCACGACCATGTCCGGCATGCCGAGCAGACCGTTGCGCACACTTGCAAGCAGGCACAGCAGGGCAACCACGCTGAGCGCGGCAAGCGCGATCTGGGCGAGATTGAAGCGCCACGGCGTGGCAATCGGATGACGCTCGCGCCAGTCGATCGCGACCAGCCAGACCACGACGACCGCCAGCGCAATCCACGAGAACGTCGAGAATCCGATTCCGAGCAACAGCCAGTGATGGAAGCGCACGGCACCTCGCCGGGTACGTGCGAGCACCCAGGCGAGCGCGATCATGACCAGCAATTCGCCCCAGAACAGCACCGCTGGACCGACCGGCGGCCCGAATGCGGCGAGCAGCCAGCGGTCACGCGGCAGATTCATGCGCAGATCGATGTTCGCCGCCGGAAGGCCCAGCGCGAGCGTCGGTGTGGCGGCCGACAGGGCCATCGGCGTGTTGTCGCGGAAGCGGACTTCGAAGCGCTGCATGCCCGGCGTGAGCGACAGGCTCAAGCGTCCCTCGCGCGGACGCAGGTTCAGCGCCAATCCATCGCGCATGACCGAGAGGATTTCCACATCGGCCGGCACGCCGATTTCGTGCTCGCCGCCCTGGCTCGCACGCACCGTGAACGAAAGCGTGTGGGTCGACGCGCGCTGTCCGAACTCGCTGACCAGATCGACCTTGTCGATCGCACGCGTGGAGCCGTCCACCGCCACGGGCCGGGTCACCCGCACGCTCAGGGTTTCTCCGGGCAGCGGATGGAACTCGAAGCGGCGCAAGTCGTCGCTGTCGGCAGTGCCAAGCCCGGCTTCCGGCACACCGTCGAACTCGACATGCCAGGTCGGGCTTGCGACGATGCGCCAGACCTCGGCACGTTCGCCGAGCGCCGGCGCCGTGAGGGTCAGCACTTCGGTCGGGTCCAGCGCGCTCGACCATCCGGCTGCAGCGCTGCCATCGGCAAGCGCGACCGTGATCCTTCCCTCGCGCACGCGCAGCCCCGGTGTCGATACGCGTTCGCCCGCAAGTACCGGCAAGGCGACCGTGAAGCCGCCCGTCGCAGGCGCAAGTCGCTGGACTTGCGTGGCGACCGACCAGTCGATTTCCAGTTGCAGCTCGCGGATGACGCGCACGTACGGCGGGAACTGCTGGCTCTCGCCCGCCGGACGCTGGTCGGTGGCCTCGCGCAGGCGCAGCAGGATCAGCGTCTCGGTGAGCAGGCGGTCCTCGGCAATCCCGCCGGCCTGCCAGTCGCTGGCGCTGAACACGACCCGACGCGGAGCCATCGCAAACGCCAGATCGATCTTGTCGGCGAACGCGGTGTAGACCAGTTCGATGCGATGCACGCCACGGGTAACCGCAAGCCACGGCTTGCCGGCATGGCGCGCAAGCGTATCGACGCTGACCCCATCCAGTTGCACGCCACGCAGGACCAGACCTTTCTGGTCATCCGGCAGCGGCAGTGCAATGCGCTCCATCGCATGCACATCGAGCGCGACGCGGATCTCGTCGGCCCGCGCCGAAACCTGGGCGAGCGCGACGTTCGCGCAGGCTGGCGCGCAGCGGGGGGCTTCAAGCAGGCGCTCGCGGTATTGCTGCAGCAATGCATCGGAGGGCCAACCCTGCGCCTGGGCTGTCAGCGGGGTAAGCATCGATGCGCACGCGCACAAGGCCACCGCGGCACCAAGCACCGGGGATGCGCTCCGCAGTGGCGAGCGCGGCAGCGGCGCCGAGCGCACGAGACGCCAGACCAGCAACGCAAGCAGTGCGACCAGCAAGACGCGCAGCGGACGCACGAGCCACGGCGGGGCAACGATGAGATTCACCGACTGAGTTGCCGGAACCGGCCCGGTCCAGCTCAGCACGTAGCGGTTGCCGAGACGCCAGCCCGGTTCGCCGGCTCCGGTTTGCACGACGGTATTCTGGCTGTACTGCTGCATCACATCGAGCTTGCGCACGCGCGAACCGGTGACCATGACGGATTCGAGTTTTTCGCTCGACGAATCCTGAGCGGACCCGGACTTGTGCTTCCACACTCCGTTGTACTCCGGGCGTGGTGCGGGGCTCTGCGGCGGTGGCGGCGGCTCAAGCATTTCCACGGGTCGCATTTTTCCGCTGGAATAGCTATCCATGTCGAAGAATCCCGCTCCGGGCTCGCGCACGAGCTCATTCTCGAGCTGCGGATGCAGCGCTGCACGTATCTGACCGGCGGCGAATGGCAATGCCACGATCAACAACAACACCAGTGCCGCCATGCGCATCCACCCGGCCGCGCGCGCCAATCGACCCAACGGCAAGGCACGTGCGATCAGCGCGAATCCGATCACGGCCAATAGGGTCCACAACGGGAAACCTACCTCCTGGTAACCCAGCAGCAGGTACACCGCAGCAATCACGCCACCGGCAACCCCAAGCAGGCGACCGGCCAGCAAGGTAATGATCGCGACAAGGAAAAGGTCGAGCAGCGACCAGCGCGAAATCCAGCTACCGCTGGCCCGATCGGTTCCCGGCGCAGCGACCAGACGATAGCCGTAGGGCAGATTGAGCGTCGTCGTGATCTGGTCGAAACTCTGCTGCCAGCCGCTCACGGGCATCCTGCCGGTACCGTGGGCGATGCGCAGTCCGGCACTCAGATTGACATCGGGGATTCGCCACTCGACGCCGCTGGTGCCCGCGCCAGGACCGCGTGTGACCAGCATGGCGCCGCTGCTTCCGTCAGCGCGCTGCAGCGAGAATGGTGCCGCGAGATCGAACCGCCACCCGTTGTTCATGCGCCCGCTGATTCGATCGCGTGCGAACCAGCCGGTACCGGAAAAATCAAGCCATGCCTCGCGTTGCAGGCTCAGCCGGTTGGCCTCGTCTGCCGCGCTGCCACGCGAACGCTCCTCGATGGTCAATGCCTCGCCATCGCCGAGTGCGAACGCCGGCAATCCCCGCCACTCGTGCGGCACATCGGCCTGGATCGGATCGATCTGCAGTGCGCCACTGACGTTGGTTGCGCGCCAATGCGGCATCGCCTCGTAGCTCCAGATCTCCTGGCGAGCCAGTTGCTCGGGCTGCCGCGCAACCAGTCGTTGCATTGGCGCAGTCGCCCGTGCCGTGAGCGTCAGGGTCGCCGTCCCCGGTTGCACCTGGACATGCAGGCGGCCCTGATCGTCCAGTCGCGCGGGCCACTGTCCACTGACGAGCGCGAGTGGCACGAAGCCTTCCGGAAGCACCGGCGCAAACGACTCCTCACGCACCTGTCCGGCCGCGACCAGAAGCAGGCGCGTCGTCAGCTCACCCGGAACTGAATCGCTGTACTTGCGGAACACACGCAGATCCATGCTGTCGGCCTCGACCGCCGCATCGGCGGCGCGGCCCAGGGTCACGCGCGTGTTGTCGCGCTGGACCGGGACGATCGCGCGTCCATCGACACTGAGCGAGATGGTCGTCGTGGAGGGAGGAATGGACAGGCTCTGCGGACGCTCGCTCCAGGGAATACGCGCGCGAACCTCATGCGTGCCGACACCGAGCCACAGGTTTGGCCCATTGCGATCGACAACGACTGCGGGGCGACCCTCCACGGTGACCTGCTGCGGCCAATGGGCCGAATTGCCCGGCAGTGGCACCCAGCCGTCGATGTCGACGCGCCAGCGTTGCGCAATCGTCGCTCCGCCGGCATCCGCGGTGATCGACAGCGTACCGGGCCAGGTGCAGACGTAATCGTCCCTGCCGGTTGCGCCGCGACCGGAGATCAGTGCGCAGGCGCGAAACTCCTCGCCCTTGAGTACCCACGCGCGCCAGGGCTCGAGTCCCGCCGGTGTCTGCTGGGCGAATGCAACGCCGGCGGCCAGGGCGAACGGAACGAGTACCGCGAACAGCCAACGACGCATGGGAGCCTCCTTTGCTTTCGGCACAGTGCATCTGCAACGGACGTCCCTGCCGCGCGGGGTTGGATCGCCCGCAACGAAGACGGCAAGACCGCTCAGCTCACGATCAGGCGCCAGCCTTGCTCCAGACTTGCAAGCACGAAACCCGCCAGGAAAAACAGGTAGCTGTAGCGCAGGTAGCGATACTTGTGGTGCGCAAGATAGGTGCCCAGCGCGTAGACGTCCGCGGCCCAGGTCACGTATGGCGTGCCATCAGGCATCAGCACGCGGTTGATCTCGGTAAGGTAGCGTTCCCGCGACAGCTCGGCATAGTGGCCGAAAAACAACAGGTTGAAGTTCGGTGGCAGGGTCTCGCCACGCAGGCGGATCGGCCGGTACTTCGGCAGCACGGCAAGGATCGCAAGCAGCAAGGCAACGAGGGTGAAGCCGGCCAGGATCAGCACCGAAACACGCAACTCCGGATCGGTGACGCGACCGAGCGCCAGGGTCAGGACGATCGAGGACACGGTGATGATGATGTTGGCCTTGGTATCGGCCATCAGCGAAAGCTGGACATGGTGCTGCTGGGTCGTGCGCAGCAGGTTGTCGGCCGTATTGCGTTCGGGGATCTGCGCGTAGCTCAGGGGCGCGCGCGGCGTGTCGCTCATCGGGGCGGTCCGTGTCGGTGGTTGCGGCGCATCTTACTGCCAGATGCTGGCTCCGGAGTGCCTGAAACCCTGCTTGGCCGTGCGCGGACGCGCGCGGGTCGGCTCAGCGTACGCGAGCAATGTCGGCCGGACGGCAGCCAGCGAGCGCCACGAACTCGCGGGTCATGTGCGCCTGATCGGCATAGCCGGCAATGTCGGCGATCGCCGCGAGACCCAGCGGGGAAGCTGAAAAAAGCTGCAATCCATGCTGCATGCGCCGCACGCGGGCATAGCGCTTCGGACTCAACCCGACCGCGTCATTGAACCGCCGCTCAAGCGTGCGCGTGGATACGCGGGCCTCTCTGGCGAGTACGCCGATGCGTTGCAGGCCATGGCTGCGATCGATCGCCGTGGTCGCTGCAAGCGCCAGCGGATCGACTGCGCGGGCGACCGCAGCGAGCCGGCGCAACAGCGCGATCATGCGCGGATAGGCGGCGCCCAACGATTCGAAATGGCCAAGCCAGCGGCGTCCGTCAACGTGGCAGATCAGTTCCGCGACAGGCAGCTCGCGCGCAATCAGTTCGGCCCCCGCCACCCGCAGCAAGGCAGTCGCGGCATGCGCGCGCAGGCGCACAGCGAGCACATCGGTATGTCGTTCGTTGTGCAGTCGCAACGGTCCGCGCAACTGGCCGAAAACAAAGTTGCGCGGCTGGCGAACCCATTCCGTCTCGCGCCAGACGCGTGGGGGGTCGCCGAGATGCACGATCCACTCGCAACAGCCATCCGGCGCGATTGGCGGGTCCGGATCCGCGCTGCCTGCGCAGCGCAGGGTCCAGATGCACTGGACCCAGGGTGCCAGATCCGGCGGCGTGGCAAGCAAGTCAATCATGCTCGAACAGTGCCGGCGCTGTCGCAAATGTTCAAGACAATGCGCCCGGGCTGGACGACCATGGGCCCTTGGCGGATGTCCCGCCTCGGAGATTGCCATGTCGACCCTCTCGCTCCTCTTGCTCGCCGCCGCCGTTGCACTGCCGGCGCGAGCCAGCCCTGCGATCGACGAACTTGACTGGCTTGCCGGTCACTGGTGCGGTGAGAACCGCGGGACCTTCAACGAGGAAGTCTGGCTCGCCCCGCGTGCCGGATCGCTGGTCGGCATGCACCGCGACAGCCGGGACGGCGCACTCAAGGGGTTCGAGTTCTTCCGCATCGTCGCCGACGGCGACCGACTCGTCTACTGGACCCAACCCGGCGGACGTGCCGCAATCGCTTTCCATGCCCGCAGCGCAGCCGACGGTCGCGTGGACTTCATCAACCCCGATCACGATTTCCCGAAACGCATCCGCTATCGTCGCGTCGACTCGACCACGCTGCACGCGCGCATCGACGACGGCACCGACACGGGTCCGAGCATGGAATGGATCTGGACGCTCGATTGCGATGCGGCGCGGTGACGTTCGCTTCCCCGCGAAAAGCAGGAAAGAACGTCGAACTCCGAAAAGCTCCCTTGGAAAGCAGCCGAGCAAGCTCGGCTCTACGGGGGTCGTCGTGGCATGTCGCGCATCGGGTCATTTCACGTAGAGCTTGTTTCGCTGCTCTTCTTCACGCTTCGACAGATCTGCCGGAAAGCAGCCGAGCAAGCTCGGCGCTACGGAGGGCTCCCGGGGGGAGAAGGAACGAACCCCGTCCGTCCCCTCTCCGCGGAGGGCTGCATTGGGAGGGGCCGGAAACGCTCAACGTGCGACGCGACCGGTCGTGCCGACCTCGAACTCGCCGACCAGGACGGTTTCTTGGCGCTCGCTCAGGCGCAGGATCACCGATTGCTCGTTCTCGCGCGGTGTGCCGAAACCCGTGAACAGGGCGAGCCGCAATGTCACTGCGCCGGCGACCAGTTGCTGGCGGTTGCCGTAGTAGTTGGCGTGAACCGTGTACTTGCCCGGCATGGCCTTGCGCAGCATGAACTCCTCGGGGCCATAGCCGCCGGTCAGGTCCGCCGACATGCGCCCGCCCTGGCGGGTCAGGCGGTTGCCGTAGTACGCGCGTTCGCCGTTCGGATCGGTGACCCACAGATCCATGTCCGAGTTGTCGGCATCCCAGCTCAGCACGACGCGCAGGTCCACCGGCAGGTTGCGCAGCAGGCGCGGATCGAAGCGCGCGCTGTCGATCGCGCGCGGGTGCGCGGCGATCAGCGCGTTGAGCTCGCTCAGCGCGATCAGGCCGATCTCGGCGAAGCGTCCGTCCCACGGCCGCGCGGCGACCTCGTAGAGCGCGTCGGCGGCCTTCTGCCAATCGCCCGCAGCGGCGAGCGCAAGCCCGAGGTCGCGATACGACTGCGGCTCGAACGGCGCAAGGTCGCGCACCTGCTCCAGTATCGGCACCGCGAGCCGGGCCTGGCCGGCCTGCATGAGGCGATAGCCGAGAATGCGCAGGATCGCGCGGTTCTCCAGTTCCATTTCGGCGAGATTGGAAAGCACGCGCAGGGCCAGCGCGTTCTGCTTGCGATCGAAGAACATGTCGGCCGCGTCGATGAAAAACGCGCTGCTCGCGGAATTCTCGCTGCGCTCGTCGAGGTAGGCCGCATACAGGTCGGCATCGGCGGTTTCGCGGAAGCGGCGGATGAATGCCGAGTCGGCGTTCCACTTGCGCAATGCGATGCCGATGGTGGGCGAGGCGGCATCGCTTTCGATGTCGGCACTGCGGGCCCGGCCGCCGTCTCCCCTGGCCATTTCGCGCCCGGCTTGGGCAGCCATCGATCGTGGTGCTTCCTCGCGCATGGGCGCGGACGACGCCATCGGCTCGGCTGACGGCGGCGCTGACGGCGCGGGCTCGCTTCGCATTTCGAGTACCCGAGAGCCATCCCGATCATCCCCTGCGATGTCAGCTCTCTTGTGTTTCCATGTCGACTCCTTGGGATAGTCCTTCGCCCACCACGCAATCTTGGCCGCATACTGGTTCGCAATCGAATTCAGATGTCCATCGCGTTGTCCGCGCTCGCGTCCGGCCTGCGCGGTCCTGAGCTCATCGAAGCGCTTGCGCAGCGAAGGTGGCGGGACGATGTCATGCCGCACATAGTCGGCGACATCGTCGAGCACGATCAACGAGGTCTCGCGGCTGACCATGGCGAACGCCAGCGCGATGCGGCGGATCTCGGCGCGATGCCGCGCCGGTTCGCCTTCGAGACGATCAAGTGCCTTGCGTGCCCAGATTCGCGCGGCCAGCGGCGCCTGCGATTGGCCATCGTGTTCGGCCCGCGTGACCGGCAATCGCAACGTGCGCCGTGAGCCATCCGGATCGATGAGGGTGAGCGTCACCATCGATGGCGCATCGCCGCGAAAGCGCCCGCTCAGGCGCAGGCGTCCGCGCTGCATCGCCTCCGGATCGATGTGCACATCGCCGTCGCCGACGAAATCGATGCGCGCGACGTCGGTCTGCTGCGAGAGCAGGTTCAACGTCGCCGCGCGCGCATCCGTGGTCAGGTCCACGACCGTGGCGGCGCTGCGACCCGGCGCATTCGCGTAGCGACGCAGCAATGCGCGATTGGCCGAGACCGCTGCCACCACCGGAATCACGCGCTTGGCGACCGGCGCACGTGCCGTCGAAGACAGGCTCTGACCGTAGTTGGCGAGGCCATCGCTGAACAGCAGGAATTCCTCGGGCCCCGACGATGGCTGCCACGCGGCCAGGTCGCTCGCACCGTCATAGGCGGTGTCCTGCAATGCGCGGCGCAATGCACTCCAGTCGCCATCGCGGATCTTGAACGTCTGCGCGGGTTCGGGCACATCGCGCAGACGCGTCAGTTCGACCTCGCCATTCCCCATGCTCTTGAAGTACGCACCGAGCAACGTGAACTCCGCGCCACGATCGCGACCGGCCGCGAACCCGGAGCTGTCCCAGACGATCCCCACGAGACGCGGAATCGTGCGCGGCGCATGCCGCACCGCGACTGCGACATCGGCGTACAGATAGTCGTGATCGTTCCAGTGCCAGACGCTCCCGCTCGACGGACGTGCGCCACTGCTGCCGTCGGGGATCGAGAGTTCGATCCATCCGCGCGCGGCGAATTCGCGACGGCGGATCTCGCCGCGGAACTGCGCACCGCTCTGCTGCAACACAAGAGCATCACCCGAGCCGGTCGGCATCGCGACCTTCGGTGCTCCGCCCACACTGGTCACGCGCACATCGAGCGTGAACGCGGCGAGCGCCTTCGCGTGGGCCAGCGGCAGGCGATAGCGATACTGGCCCTGGGTGGCATCGAGCGATTCGCTGTAACGCACGACCACACGCCGCGTGCCATTGGCCGGCATCGGATAGACGCGCAAGCGGAAATTCTCGCCGCCGGTCGATTCGAGCAGCGCCGGATCGACGCGCTGACGGATCGTGTCCTCGAACACCTGCTTGCCCTTGGCTTTCTCCACCGGCATCGCGTCACGCAGTTCGCCATCGATATCGAGCGCGAAGCCGTCGATCTCCTGCCCGGCGAGCAGCGGGAAATGCAGCTCGCCTTCGAGCACGCGCGCGTTCGGATTGGCGAACACCATCTCCACCTCGGTGCGCGCCACGCCATCCACGATCTCGCTGCGGATCGCCAGATCGCGCAACGCGACCGGGCGCTCGGCACCGCGAACTTCCAGTCGCGGCGGCAGCGGCAAGGGCGGAGCAACAGTCGTGTCGACCGCAATGCGCGGCGGGCGCGAAGGCGGCTGGGCGGACACGTCGCCAACGGTGAAGGGGATGGCAATGAGCAGGGCACATCGTGCGACGGTCGACATCTTCATGACATTCCTTTCAAGGAGACCGGGACGGGCAGCAACGCGATTCGTTGCGGGGCAGTCTAACGACGACGCATGCGGCGCGGGGTTGAGCCGGATCGGTCCGTTGCGGCGCCGCTTTCAATCGAGGATAGCGATTGATAGCATCCGGGCGATAGAAATTCCTGATCGGATACAGGACATGAATCTTCGCGACCTGCGCTATCTGGTGGCCTTGTCCGAACACAAGCACTTCGGCCGGGCCGCCGACGCAAGCTTCGTCAGCCAGCCAACCTTGTCCACCCAGATCAAGAAACTCGAGGACGAGCTCGGCGTCGCCCTGGTCGAACGCACACCGCGCAAGGTGCTGCTCACCGATGTCGGGCGCGAGATCGTGCTGCGTGCCCGCGAAGTGCTCAATGAGGTCGAACAGATCAAGGCGATCGCGCGGCGCACGCTGGATCCCGAATCCGGCACGCTGCGCCTGGGCATCTTTCCAACCCTCGGCCCGTACCTGCTGCCGCATGTGGTGCCGATGATCCGCGAGCGTTTCCCGCGCCTGGAACTGCTGCTCGTCGAAGAGAAAACCGAAGCCGTGCTGCGCCAGCTGCGCGAAGGCCGTCTGGACGCCGGCATTCTCGCCCTGCCCGTGCACGACCACCAGTTGCACAGCGAACTGTTGTTCGAGGAACCCTTCGTGCTCGCCGTACCCGACGGCAATCCGCTTGCCTCACGCAAGTCGCTGCGCATGGACGATCTCGCCGACCAGAGCCTGCTCCTGCTCGAAGATGGCCACTGCCTGCGCGACCAGGCACTGGAAGTCTGCCAGCTCGCCGGCGCCGGCGAGAAAGTCGGTTTCCGCGCGACCAGCCTGGAAACCCTGCGCCAGATGGTCGCCGCCAATGTCGGAATCACGCTGCTGCCGACGCTCGCAGTCAAACCGCCGATCCCCCAGGTCGATCACGTGCGCATCATCGAGTTCCGCGGCCATGCCCCGAGTCGCCGCATCGCGATGATCTGGCGCAAGAGTTCGGCAATGGGCGAATTCCTCGGCAGTCTGGCCGACCTGCTGCGGCAGTTGCCGGCGCACCTGCTTGATCCACACGCGGGAGCGCCGGATGCACCGAATGCGAAATCCGGTCGCACGAAAGTCGCTTCTTGAATGCGGCCGAGGGCCGATCGTTGACTGACGCCATGCCGAGTTCGACACCGCCCGCTTCGACGCGCCAATCCCTGCAGCACAATCACCGCACGGGTGCATGTGAGCGCGGGATCTCCGCGCTTTGCCTGCTGCTTGCCGTGGGCTTGCTCGGATTCGATGGGTGGCGCGTGGCGACGCACTGGACGCCTGGCGCGATCCCGGCGCTGGCGCTGATTGCGGCAGGCTGGTTGCTCGCCGATTTTCTCTCCGGTCTCGTACACTGGGCCGCCGATACCTGGGGTCGCATCGACACGCCGTGGATCGGGCGTCGCTTCCTGCATCCGTTCCGCGTGCACCACGTCAATCCGCGCGACATCTTCGCGCGCGGGTTTCTCGATCTCAACGGCGATGTGGCGATGCTGACCCTTCCCGTGCTCGCGGGCGTCGCGCTGTTGCCGCTGGAATCGGCCGTGTTGCAGGCCATCGCACTGCTGCTGACCGCAACCGCGGGTTTCGTGCTGCCGACCAACCAGATTCACCAGTGGGCGCACCAGGACATGCCGCCATCCGCGGTGCGCCGGTTGCAGGCCGCGCGCCTCGTGCTCGACCGCCGAGCGCACGCGATCCACCACGCCGATCCGGCCGGCGGCCACTATTGCATCACGACCGGCTGGTGCAACCGCTCGCTCGCGCGCTGGAAATTCCACGCGCGCTGCGAGCGCCTGATCACGCGGCTGACTGGGTTGCAACCCCGCGTCGAAGAGAACCTGCCGCCAGTATCCCTGCCCTCGGAATCCTGAGTGGAGACGCGAACGATCAGTCGACCATTCTGCGCGCGATCGCCGCAACGAACTCATCGAGGTCGGTCGAATCTGTGTTGCTCAGGATCACGATCGTGATCTGTGGATCGAACATGTGGAACAACTGGCTTTGCGCACCCATGATGCGGCCCGGGCGTTTCACGACGGCATGCGGCTTGCCATTGATCGTCATCGTATAGGACCACAGACCGTAGCCGTAGTCGTCCAGGCCCGGCGTGAACATGCGCGCGAGCGATTCCTCGCCGACCAGCTTTGCTGCGAACAAGGCATTGGAGAACGCGTGGAGATCCGCGAGCGTCGAATACATCGCGCCGGCGGAATACCAGTTCTCCGCATAGACCGGCAAGTCGTTGGCGAGCGCATCGAGATCGCTGCGGAAGAAGTACGTCGGTGCCAGCCGCTTGACGATGTCTCCCTGGCGCAGCATCCCGGAATGCTTCATTCCCAGCGGCTCGAGTATCCGCTCGCCGAGCACCTTGTCGAACGGCTGGCCGCTCACGTGTTCGACGATCTTGCCGAGCACGACGTAGTCGGCGTTGTTGTACGCAAACTTCGAACCCGGCGATTCGACGAGCGCTCCGCTGGCATGCTTCTTCAGCAATTGGTCGCTCGTATGGGGCAACTGGTAGACCGGCATGCCGTTGCTGATCGCGTCCTCGGCACTGGCGACCTGCTCCATGCTCGCGATTCCGGACGTGTGATTGAGCAACTGGTGGATCGTCACCGTGTCTGCGCCTGCACCCGCATAGTCGGGCAGGTAGTGCCTGATCGGCTTGTCGAGATCGATCCGACCCTGCTCGTGGAGTTGCATGACGAGCACCGCTGTGAACAATTTCGTAATCGAGGCGATCCGGTACGTCGTGCGCGGCGTGTTGGCGACATCGAATGCGATGTCGGCCAGCCCATAACTCTTTTCGAAGACGATCCTGCGGTCCTTGCTGATCGCGATCGAGCCGCTGAAGCGGTGCTTTATCGCATGAGCGTCGATGAAGGAGTCGGGTGCGCCTGCATACGCCGGGGCGCCCCCGAAAAGCAGGATCAGAACCAGCGGGGCAACCACGTTCATCGAGCGCTCCTTGAGCAGAAACGGCTTGCAGGCAAGCCGGGTCCTGAGGAGATACGACGATCACGGGCGCGGTTGCAGAGTGGATCGCGATTGAGGGGAACACCGAAGCGGCGAATATCCCAAAGCGAATGTGCGGATCAAGCACGCAGCCACAGGCGGATGAGCAACGCGAGCGCGCCGACGACGGTGACGCCGGCCAGCCACAACCCGATGAACCAGGCGATCCTGCGCAACCATGATCTCGGCGCCGGCCCGGATGCGGCGGGGTCGCCGGGTGATCGCGGCATCAGTGATAGCTCTCGTCGGGATCGACCTTGCCGCGAAACGTCCAGTACGCGTACGCGGTGTAGGCGAGGATGACCGGAATGAGCACGGCGGCGCCCACGAGCATGAAGACCTGGCTTTTCTCGGGCGCAGCGGCCTGCCAGATCGTCACCTGGGTCGGCACGATGTAAGGCCACATGCAGATGCTGAGCCCGATGAAGCACAATGCGAAAAGCATGAGGGCCTGAAGGAACGGCCGGTATTCGTGGCGCTGCACGCTGATGCTGACGAACATGCGCCAGGCGATTAGAAGCACGGACACAGCGACTCCCGCGGCGAGTACGAGCCCC
>Ga0307505_10002118_pt1 | contig 14350 bp, 11 predicted proteins | sample 23_S_MG_FD_202183 | JGI IMG/M metagenome (GOLD analysis project Ga0307505, IMG submission 202183) | Soil microbial communities from Populus trichocarpa stands in riparian zone in the Pacific Northwest, United States - 23_S | ecosystem: Environmental > Terrestrial > Soil > Riparian zone > Trees...
ACTTCGTCGGCTTCTCCCGCTGCGCCGCGCGGAAGCGCCCGTTCGCCTGGAAGTACTCGGCGGCCTCGGTCTTGGCAACCCCGCCCACGTTGACCGCCTCCGTCATCCTCGCCCGATGGATGGTCGGGTCGGGCTCGATGAGCTGGGGCACGGCGAGCGCAAGCAGGGCGTAGGACGCCGCGTTGGCCGCGAGGACGGCCCGCAGCACCCTGCCCTTCGCCACCGCGGCCTGCTTGCGCCGCACGACGATGTGCTCCAGCCAGACCGTGATCGCGAACATGGCTGCCAAGCTCAGCAGGAAGCCCTCGCGGCCGCCGAGTCCGATGAAGCCCGTCCCGGTGCCTATCGCCACGTCCAGGGCGATGCCGATCATCGCCCCCAGGATCGTCGACAGCATGTTGGCCAGAAACGCGAGCCATAGCGCACGCCGGAAGGACACCCCGAGCGCCTTCCAGAGGATTGCGGCCTCGAGCGGAATGACCACGACCAGCGCAGGCACGATCACCACCGCGGCCGGGAAGAAGAGTCCGATGCCGGTGTTGGCGAGCGCGGCCGCGGGCGCGGCGAGCGCGAGGCCGGCAAGTGTCGCTCGGGCTACGGAATGCCGCATCGACCCATCCTCCCCGACAGCGAGCTGCGTGCGTGCCCGAATGCTACCGCCCGACGCCGGAGTCTGCAGCTCCGATTGACGACCCTCGAGGGGCTGGAACACGATAGGACGCATGTGCCGCGCCCTTCTCTACCTCGGTGAGCCCGTCCTGCTGGACAACCTCCTGTTCCAGCCCGACTCCGCCCTGGTGCGCCAGAGCTACATGCCGAAGATGCTGCACATGCTGAACCTCGCCGGCTTCGGCATGCGCGCGTGGGACCCGGGCTCGCACGACGCCGAGGCGCCTTTCGCGTACGCCTCGGACTCGCTGCCGGTCTTCGACCGCAACCTGAAGAGCCTCGCCGGGAAGGTTCGCGCGGGATGCGTGCTCGCCCATGTGCGCGGCGTGGCCTACAGCACCCAGGTCGAGATCTCGCTGCAGAACGTGCACCCGTTCCAGTTCGCCGGCGTGCCGCTCGCGCTCGCCCACAACGGCGACCTCACGCGCTTCGCCGAGTTGAGGCCGCGGCTTGCCGCGCACGTGCGCCCCGAGTTCGCCCGGCAGGTGCGCGGCACCACCGACAGCGAATGGGTCTACGCACTCGTGGTCTCCCAGCTCGAAGACCCGAGCGTACCGCCAACGGGGCCGGCGCTTATCGCGGCGATTACGCGCACGCTCGGGATCATCCGCGCCGAGCGGGCCGCGCTCGGGATCGACGTGTCCTCGTCGCTCAACCTCTTCGTGACCGACGGCCGGCAGGTCGCGGCCGTGCGCTACTGCTTCGACTTCGGCCGCTACGCCACGGGCGACGCGGCCCGCGTGCACGAGGCCAACATGGCCTATCTCTCGCTCTGGTACACCGCCGGCCGCGGCTACGGGCTGCACGATGGGGAGTGGAAGATGACCGGAGGCGCGGAGTACGCCGACTCCATCCTCATCGCCTCCGAGCCACTCACGCGCGACGTCGCCTCGTGGGTCGAGGTGCCGGAGTACAGCGTCCTGCACGCCGAGATCCGCAACGGGAAGCCCTCCGTCGCGATCCACTACCTGGATTGATTCGGGGACAGACCCCTTGCTCTGCTTTGTGCAGTGCAAAAAGCGGACTAAGGGGTCTGTCCCCGAATCGCGAGCTGGGCGTGGTAAGCCGCTTCGAGCGCGAGCTCGGCCTGCGGAGCCGAGGCGAGCTTGGCCTGGGAGATGAGGCGCGTCAGGGCACGGTTGGTGCGCGCCATCGACGCGAGCAGGCTCGCCTGCACCGCGTGGCGCAGGCGCATCGACGGGCGTGAGGCTCCGAAGTAGGTCTCGTGAAAGGCATCGGCCCCGAGCTCCAGCAGCACGCAGCCCTCGCGCGCGAAGGCATGGGTCGAGTGGCGCGCGCGCCTGAGCACGCTCAAGTAGCCCACCAGCTGGCCCGGGCCGATCACCGCCACACGCCGCTCGCGACTCTCGCGAATCGACACGATCTCGACCGCGCCGCGCACGACGATGAAGGCCGCGCTCGCCTCCGAGCCGGCGGTGAAGACGCCGTGCCCGCGCGGGATTTCGAGGTAGGCCGCGCGCGCGACGAGCTCGTCGATCTCCATCGGCGAGCAGCGCTCGAACACCGGCAGGCGGGGAAGGAAATCCGCGGCGGCGAAAGACGGCTTGCGCGTCCGCGCCACCCCCGCGAGCGGCTCGGCCGCGGCCGCCGGGCGCGCGGGCCGATCCTCGGGCGCGGGGCAGGCGAGCATCTGCTGGTTGAGGGCGGCGAGCTTGCCCGCGAGGGCGACCGTGAGCGCATGCTGCACCCGCAGGGCGGCGGGATGCGAGTGCGAGACGAGCGCGCGGAAATCCTCGTGCGCGATGAACCAGCCGTCGACGGGCGCCGTGGCCCGCACGGTCGCGGTGCAGGTGCCCAGCTCGATGAGCGCCATCTCGCCGAAGACGCTGCCCGGCCCAAGCGTGGCGACGGTGAGGCTCTCGCCCCCGGGGAGGGTGACCACCGCCTCGACGGATCCCTCGCGCAGGATGTAGGCGCCGCGGGCGGGCTCGCCATGGCGCACGAGCACCGAGCCCGGGACGAACGAGACGGGAGACGCGGCGGACAGCAGGAGGGCGCGCGCCTCGTCGTCGAGGCCGTCGAGGAAGCTGCGCGCCGGGGCGTCGTTCACACGCCCAGTCTACTCAAAGCACCGATTTCAGCAGCTTTCCCATCTCGGCCGGGTTGCGGGTCACCTTGATGCCGCAGGCCTCCATCACCGCGAGCTTCTCCTGCGCAGTCCCCTTGCCGCCGGAGATGATCGCGCCCGCGTGTCCCATGCGCTTGCCGGGGGGCGCGGTCACTCCCGCGATGAAGCCCACGACCGGCTTCTTCATGTTGTCCTTCACCCAGCGGGCGGCGGTCTCCTCGTCGCCCCCGCCGATCTCGCCGATCATGATCACGGCTTCGGTCCCGGGGTCGTCGTTGAACATCTTCATGATGTCGATGTGCTTCAAGCCATTCACCGGGTCGCCGCCGATGCCCACGGCCGACGATTGCCCGAGGCCGAGCGCCGTCACCTGCCCCACCGCCTCGTAGGTGAGCGTGCCCGAGCGCGAGACGATGCCGATATTGCCCTTGCGGTGGATGTGGCCGGGCATGATGCCGATCTTGATCTCGTCGGGCGTGATGGCGCCGGGGCAGTTGGGGCCCAGCAGCAGCGTCTTTTTTCCCTTCATCTTCGCGCGCGTTCGGATCATGTCGCGCACCGGGATGCCTTCGGTGATGCAGATCACGAGGTCGAGGCCGGCGTCGACCGCCTCGTCGATCGCGGCGGCGGCGAAGGGCGGCGGGACATAGATCACCGAGACCGTTGCGCCGGTCTTCGCCCTGGCGTCGGCGACCGTGCCGAAGATCGGGATGCCCTCGAAGTCCTCGCCCGCCTTCTTCGGGTTCACGCCGGCCACGAAGCAGTTCTTGCCGTTGCCGTATTCGCGGCACATGCGCGTGTGGAACTGACCGGTCTTGCCGGTAATGCCCTGGGTGATGACCTTGGTGTTCTTGTCGATGAGGATGGACATTGAGATTTCCGAGATTGGGCCCCGGCCCGTTGCCGCAGAGCGGCGGCCGGGGTGACGCGCTATTTGCCCTTGGCGGCGGCGACGACCTTCTCGGCCGCCTCGCCCATGTTGGAGGCGGAGATGATCGGCAGCCCCGAGTCGGCGAGGATCTTCTTGCCCAGGTCGACGTTGGTGCCCTCGAGGCGCACCACCAGCGGGACCTTCAGCGCCACCTGCCTTGCCGCGGTCACCACGCCCTCCGCGATCACGTCGCACTTCATGATGCCGCCGAAGATGTTGACGAGGATCGCCGCGAGCTTCGGGTTCTTCAGCATGATCTTGAACGCCTCGGTCACCTTCTCCGCCGTGGCGCCGCCGCCCACGTCGAGGAAGTTGGCCGGGTTGCCGCCGTAGAGCTTGATCGTGTCCATGGTCGCCATGGCGAGCCCGGCGCCGTTCACGAGGCAACCGATGTCGCCGTCCAGCTGGATGTACGAGAGGTCGAACTTCGAGGCTTCGACCTCGGCCGGGTCCTCCTCGTCGAGGTCGCGCATGGCCACCACGTCGTCGTGGCGGAAGAGCGCGTTGGAGTCGAAGTTGATCTTTGCGTCGAGCGCCACGACCTTGCCGTCTTTCGTGGTGATGAGCGGGTTCACCTCGACCAGCGAGGCGTCCAGCTCGTCGAACACCTTGTAGAGCGCCTTGAAAAGGTCGCGCGCCTGCGCCACCAGCTTGTCGGGGATGCCCGCCTTGCGCGCCACGTCCTCGGCTTCGGTGTCGGTCAGCCCCTTCGCCGGGTCGATGGCCACCTTGTGGATCTTCTCCGGGGTGTGCTCGGCCACTTCCTCGATGTTCACGCCGCCCTCGGACGAGGCCATGAGCACCACCTCCTGCTGCGCGCGGTCGATCACGAGCGCGGCGTAGTACTCCTTCTCGATCGCCGCGCCCTCCTCGATCAGCAGGCGCTTCACCTGCTTGCCTTCGGGGCCGGTCTGGTGCGTCACGAGCTGCATGCCGAGGATCTTCTTCGCCCAGTCGCGCACCTCGTCGATCGACCTGGCGACCTTGACGCCGCCGCCCTTGCCGCGTCCGCCGGCATGGATCTGCGCCTTCACCACCCAGACGCTGCCGCCGAGCTTCTTCGCCGCGTCGACCGCCTCGTCGACGGTGAACGCCGGGATGCCTTTGGAGGTGGGAACGCCGAAGCGGCGGAACAGCTCCTTGCCTTGATATTCGTGGATGTTCATGTCCGGGAGGGGAGGACGCGGGCGACCGCGGGGGGTGCGGTGCGAATTCTACCGGACTAGTGGTGGTCGCCCTCGCCGGCGGCCTCGACCGGCTCGCTCCCTCGATACCACCTGGGGTAGTACCTGGCGACCGTGGGGCTGGTGGAATCGAGCGCGTGGCACTTGTCCAGCTGGAACGGCTTCTGGTCGGCGGGTCGCAGCCGCTGGCCGGCCATGGTCTGGAAGGCCGCGGTCGCGAGCGCCCCGGCGAGCTCGGTGATGTGCGTGCAGCCGCGCACGCCGCCGAGCAGCTCCTTCACCCGCTGGGTATAGCCGGGGCGGATCGCGAGCCCGACGAGCTTGCGGTACGCCGGGGCGATCCGGTCGCAGTCGCCCTCGTAGGGCATCGCGTCGGTGGACGCGGCCGCGTCGACGATGGTGAGGCTGCGGTCCACGGTGATGCGCAGCCACATGTCGTGGATCGGCTGGCCCGCGGGGCGCAGCCCCGCGGCGAGCTTGAAGTCGAAGGGCTTGGTGTCCACCAGGTGCCCCTCGACGTCGTAGAGCCCGTCGGCGCGCTTGTAGCCGTGGATCTCGATCGAGCGCCGGTGCAGCGGCTCGCGCTCGGCCGACGGTTCCAGCCCCGGCCCCGGCTTCACGATTGCCGGGGCAGGCCGGGCCGCGCCGACGGGCGGCCACGCGCACTCACGCCGGCACCGCCACCTTGCGCACCATGCGGATCGCCTCGGCGAACTCCTGCCCGGTCTGGAAGCGCTTCTCGAAGTCCTTCTCCAGCGCCTTGTCGATGAGGGGCACGATCACCCGGGGCAGCGCCGGGTTGTACTCCAGGATGTTCGGATGCGGGGCGTTGGCGATGGCGAACATGAGCTGGGTCATGGACTCGCCCTCGAAGGGGAGCTTGCCGCACAGCATCTGGTAGAGCGTGACGCCGAGCGAGAAGAGGTCGCTTCGCCCGTCGATCTTCTTGCCCGCGAGTTGCTCGGGCGACATGTACGAGGGCGTTCCCAGCACCATGCCGGTCTTGGTCTTGGACGAGTCGGTGATGCGCGCGATGCCGAAGTCGGTCACCTTGGGCTGGTCGGCCTCGGGCTCGTACATGATGTTGGCCGGCTTGATGTCGCGGTGGACCACGCCCATCGTGTGCGCGTAGCCCAGCGCGTCGGCGACGCGCTCGATGATGGTGAGCACCTTCATCGGTGCCAGCAGGTTGGGCTGCTTGGTGTGCGCGACGAGGTCCTTCCCCTTCAGGAACTCCATGGCGATGTAGCACAGGTCGTGCTCCTCGCCCGCATCGAAGATGGTGACGATGTTGGGGTGGTTGAGGCGCCCGGCGGTCTCGGCCTCGCGGAAGAAACGCTCCTTCGCGTCCTGCAGCTCGTCGGCCTCGAATTCCGCCGACAGCGCCATCGTCTTGATGGCGACGACACGGCCGATCTTCGGGTCCTTGCCCCCGTAGACCACGCCCATCGCGCCCTTGCCGAGCTCCTTCTCCACCTGGTAGCGGCCGAGCATCGGTTTCTCCGCGCCGGCGCCGCCCTGCATGATCACCGTGCCCGCGTTGGTGCGCGCCGCTGCCGAGCCGCCGAGGATGATCGTCTCGGACAGGTTCTTGGCGCGGTTCATCCGCTCCTCGATGTCGCGGAACTTCGGGTTGAACGTGGCCATGTAGCGGAAGCAGCTCTCCGCCTTGTTGAACTGGCGGCGGCGCTCGAAGTCGAGCGCGAGCGAGTAGATGTTCTCCATCACCTCGTCGTTCAACGGCGCCTTGCGGAACTTGTCGAACGCCATGTCGAGCTGGCCCTGCTGCTGGAAGGCGAGGCCGAGCATGCGGTTGGATTCCGCGCCGGCGAGATCGGCCGCCTCCTTGCCGCGCTCGGTCACGAGGAAACGCTTGGTGGTGAGGGCCCCGTGGCCCACGAGCAGCATCGTGGCGCCGAGCATCAGGGGGATCCACATCCCCGCGCCCGTCATGAGGCCCAGGTGCGTGGCGAAGAGGGCGACCAGGATCACGCCACTCGCGACCGCGCCCATGCCCGCCGAAAGGCGCGGCAGGAGCAGGATGATGTAGAGCGCGACGGCGAGGAACACGCCGAAGCCCGCCATGCCGCCCCAGGTGGGCGCCACGAAGAAGTGCTCCTGCAGGATCGACGAGACCGAGTGCGCGAGCGTGGTCACCGGGCTCATCTGCTTGGACACCGGCGTCACCTGGTTGGCACCCAGGCCGGCCGCCGTGGCACCGATGAGGACGATCTTGTCCTGGTACTTGGAAGCGGGGATCTTGCCCGAGTAGACGTCGTAGAAGGAATCGATCGGGAAGGCGGAGCGCCCGTCGCGATCCTTGTAGAAATAGGTGTACATCTGCGCCGCGTCGTCGGTGCGGATGGTCTTGCCGCCGACCTTCACGTTCTCGCCCAGCGCCACCTTCACGTCCTTCGAGGTGAGGTTCAAGCTCTTCGCGGCGAGCATCAGCGACATCGACGGGTACTGCTGGCCGTAGAAGTCGATCACCAGCGGCTCGTAGCGCACGCCGCCGTCCTCGTCGATCAGGGTATTGAGGTGGCCCACCCCCGCGATCGAGACGCCGATCGTGTCGATCGGGATCTGCGCGCTGGCGCCCGACAGGAACTGGCCGCCCGTACCGGTGAATCCACCGATGGTATTGGCCGACACGTAAGCGGGCAGCGGCTGGTCGGGCTTGCCCGGCTGCGGTTGCGTGCTGATGCCGTCGAAGAGGATCGGCACGAGCACGTTGCCCGCCTTCTTCATGCTCGCCGAGAGGCGCACGTCGCTGTTGAGCGCGATCGAGGCCTCGGAGAGCAGCTTGCCGATTTCCCCCACCGGCCCACCGGGGCCCTCGCCGGCGGTGGCCGCCGGCGTGGCGCCGCCGATCGGCGCCACGCCCGGGACGACTTCCCCCTGGGCGGCGGGATAGGCCTTGCTGTAGATGTCGAGCATCTTCTCGACGTAGGTGAGGCCCGGATCCTTCTGCGGCTCGGAGAGCAGGATGGTGTATCCGACCACCTTGACCTTGGCGGCGGCGAGCTGGTCGATCAGCCTCGCCTGCACCTCGCGCGGCCACGGCCAGCGGCCGATGTTCGCGAGCGAGGTGTCGTCGATCGCGATCACCGCGATCTTGTCGCTCGGATTCTTCGAGGTCATCTGCACGCCGAGGTCGTACGCCCACCGCTCGATGCCGGGCACGAATCCCGACATGCGCGAGAAGCCGAAGACGACGAGTGCGATCACCAGGCCGAAAAACCAGTCGGCCTTCCAGAATGCGGTCTTCATGAACTCTCCCCTGAGTTCTCCCTGTCCCCAATCTTAACCTCGGAGCCGACTCCACGGGAGCGCGCGAGCTCCAGGAGCTCGGCGGCCATGATCAGGTCCTGGCTCGCCATGCCCCGGGATTCGAAAGGGCGTAGTCCGTTCGGAGGATGTGCGGCCCGGCCGCGCGCCCTCGTTCAAAGGAGCTACGGGACCAGGATCGTCGATCCGGTGGTCTTGCGCCCCTCGAGGTCGCGATGGGCTTGCGCCGCATCCTTCAGCGCGTACGACTGGCGCGGCCCCACCTTGATGCGCCCGGCGAGGACGTGGTCGAAGAGCTCCTGCGACGCCGCGACCAGCTCGTCGCGTTTCATCGCGAACGAGGCGAGCGTCGGGCGGGTCACGTAGAGCGAGCCCTTCGCGGCGAGCAGCCCCGTGTTGAGCGCGTCGACCGGGCCCGAGGCGTTGCCGAAGAGGACCATGAGGCCGCGCGGCTGGATGCAGTCCAGCGTCTTCATGAAGGTGTCCTTGCCGACCGAGTCGTAGGCCACGGGCACCTTCTTGCCGCCGGTGATCTCGTTCACCCGCGCGACGAAGTCTTCCTTCGTGTAGAGGACGGTGTGTGCGGCACCGTGCTCGCGCGCCAGCTTCGCCTTCTCGTCCGAGCTCACCGTGCCGATCAGATTGATGCCGAGCGCCTTGGCCCACTGGCAGGCGATGAGGCCCACGCCGCCCGCCGCGGCGTGCCAGAGGATCGTGTCGCCGGACTTGGGCACGACCAGCATGCGCCTGAGCAGGTACTGCACCGTCAGGCCCTGCAGCATCATGCTCGCGCCCTGCTCGAACGAGATGCCCTCGGGCAGCTTCACCAGGCGGTCTGCCGGCATGACGCGCGTCTCCGAGTAGGCGCCCAGCGGGCCGTTGCAGTAGGCCACGCGGTCGCCCGCCTTCACCTCGGTCACGTTCGGGCCGACGGACTCCACGACCCCCGACGCCTCGGTGCCCAGGCCCGAGGGCAGCGGCAGCGGATACAGGCCCGAGCGGTGGTAGGTCTCGATGAAATTCAGCCCGATCGCCTTGTGCGCGACGCGCGCCTCGCCGGGGCCGGGCTCGCCGACGGGAACGTCATCCCACTGCAGGACTTCGGGACCGCCGGTCTTGTGGAAACGAATTGCGTGGGCCATCAGAGTCCCCTCATCGGTAAGCCGCTCGTCGCAGGCCCGTCATTGTAGGCGTGAAAACGAAAAGCCCCTTTCCGCGCACGGCGCGGAAAGGGGCGGGGGGTGCTTCGCCGCGGCTACCGGGTCGTCTTCGACCTCTCGGTGGTCTCGCGCGTAACCGTGCCCCTCGGCGTATCGATCCGCTCGGTGGTGGTGGAGCGCGAGCGCTCGACCGACTCCGGCTTGCTCGTCTCGATCGTGACATTGGTCGGTGGCGCGGGCGGGTTCACGATGGTGGTCGAGGAGGTCGGCTCGGGCGGGGTGACCGGCACGTCGCGCTGCACGATCGTCTCCTTCGTCGGCTGGACCACGGTGGTGGACGAAGTGCTCGCGGGGCGCTCGCAGGCGCCCAGCGTCGCGGCAAGGGCGATGGCGGCAGGCAGAATGTATTTCATCTAGGTCTCCATGGAGAAACTGAACTCCCATGAGACAGCGAAGCGACCGGGCGGGATTCCGCAATTCGGTTCCCGTGGTGCTCCTTTTGGCGTCCGACCCTTCCTGCGCCGAGCGGATCATCCCCCCAGGATCGTTCCCGGGGCGACTCCGGCGACCTTCGCCCATTCCGCGGGCGAGATCTTCTTGGTTTCCTCTGCCTTCACCTTCGAGACCTCGACCTGCCCGCCCTGCGCGGTGATGCGCATGCCCGCCTCGGTGATCTCGGTCACCTCGCCCACCTTGCCCTTCACCGCGCCGAAGGTGCGCACGGGATGTTTCCTCGAGCCGAAGAGCTGCAGCTTCTTGCCGCCGATCGTGGTCCAGGCTCCGGGCGCCGGGTCTGCGCCGCGAATCAGGTTGTGGATGAAGTCCACGTGGTTGTGCCAGTTCACCTTCGCCTCGTTGGCGCGGAACCAGCCCTCGTAGGTCGCCTGCGACTCGTCCTGCACGACCTCCTTGTGCTTGCCCGCGACCACCAGGTCGGCGGCCTCGAGCATCGCCTTCACGCCCATGGGGAAGAGGCGGTCGAAGTAGACCGTGCCGAGCGTGTCGTTCTCGGACACGTCGGTCTCCTTCTGCAGGATGACGGGGCCCTCGTCGAGGCCGTCGGTGGGGCGGAAGATGGTGAGCCCGGTCTTCTTCTCGCCGCGCGAGATCGGCCAGTTGATGGACGACGGCCCGCGGTACTTCGGCAGCAGCGACGGATGGAACTGGATCGTGCCGTGCTTCGGGATCTTCACGAACTCCTGCGGCGCGAACTGGAGCACGAACGCCATGATGCCGATGTCGGCTTCGAGATCCTTCATCGCCTTCGTGGCCTCGGGACTCTTCAGCGACGCGAACTGGAAGACCTTGAGGCTCCTTTCCTGCGCCACCACCTTCATGGGATCGGCCTTGGCGCCTTCCTTCTCGGGTGCGATGAAGACGCCCGCCACCGTGTCGCCGCGCGCGAGGAAGGCCTCCAGCACCGCCTTGCCAAAATCCTGCTGCCCGATGATGGCGATCTTCATGCCATCTCCCAGCAGGATCTCAGTGGAGACTCATATCCGATCACGGAGGATGTGACGTCGGAACTGAAATCCTGCTGCCCGATAACGGCGATCTTCATCAAGCCGCCACTTTCTTGGGTGCGGAGAACGCGCCCGCGCCCTTGAGCGTGTCGATCTTGCCCTGGTCGTAGCCCAGGACCTCCTTCAGCACGTCCTCGGTGTGCTCGCCGAGCGTGGGCGAGCGCTTGATCACCGCGGGCGAGGCCGAGAGCTTGATCGGCATGCCGACGTTGAACCACTTGCCGCGCTGCGGGTGGTCGAGCTCGACCCACATGTCGCGCCCGCGCACGTGCTCGTCTGTGGCGAGGTCCTCGGTGGACATGATCGGCCCGCAGGGGACGTCGAGGGGATTCAGGATCGCCATCAGCTCGCGCTTGGTGTGCTTCTCGGCGAACTTGTTGAGCAGCGTCCACACCAGGTCCTGGTTCTTGCGCCGCTCGGCGATGGTGGCCACGCGCGGGTCGTTGGCGAGGTCCGGAACGCCCACGTCGGGGCCGATGCGGTTGGCGAGCGCCGTCCACACCGCTTCCTGCACCACCACGTAGAGCCAGTCGTTGGCGCCGTTGGGCTTGCAGTGGATGGCGTTGCCGAGCTGGCCGCCACCCGAATCGTTGCCCGCGCGCGGCACGTCCTTCATGCCCTGGTAGGTGGGCACCGAGTACTCGGCGAGCGACTGGCGCGTGAGGCGCTGGTGGTCGCGGAACTTCACCCGGCAGAGGTTCATCACCCCGTCCATCATCGCCACCTCGACGTACTGTCCCTCGCCCGTGCGGTTGGCCTGGTTGAGCGCGGCCAGCAGGCCCACCGCCAGGTGCAGCCCCGTGCCCGAGTCGCCGATCTGCGCGCCGGTCACGAAGGGCGGCCCGTCGGGCACGCCCGTGGTGCTCATCGCTCCGCCCATCGCCTGCGCTACGTTCTCGTAGGCCTTGAAGTCGGAGTACGGCCCCGAGGAGCCGAAGCCCTTGATCGAGCCCACCACGATCTTCGGGTTGATCTCGTGGATCTTCTCCCACGTGAACCCGAGCCGCTCGAGCACTCCGGGGCCGAAGTTCTCCATCATGATGTCGCTCTTCTTCAGCAGGTCCACGAACACCTGCTTGCCCTCGTTGCTCTTCATGTTGACGACGATCGAGCGCTTGTTGCAGTTCAACATCGTGAAGTAGAGCGAGTCCGCGTTGGGCACGTCGCGCAGCTGCCCGCGCGTGGCGTCGCCCTGCGGCGGCTCGAGCTTGATCACGTCCGCGCCCATCCAAGCGAGCAGCTGCGAGCATGTCGGCCCCGCCTGCACGTGGGTCATGTCGAGGATGCGTACGCCCTTGAGAGCTTCCATGGTCCTAGGCCTTCTTTCTCGCCGCGGGGTTGAGGCTGGTGATGCGGCCGCTTTCGGTTCCGGCGGTCTCGTCGATCACCGCGTTGATGAGCGTGGGCTTGCGCGTGCGGATCGCCTCCTCCATCGCCCGGCGCAGCTCCGTGGTCGTCGCCGCGTTCACGCCCACGCCGCCGAAGGCCTCGATGATCCTGTCGTAGCGCGCGTTCTTCACGAACACGGTCGGCGCCGGGTCGCGGCCCGTGGGATCGACGTCGGTGCCGCGATAGACGCCGTTGTTGTTCATGACCACGATGCACACCGGCAGGCCGTAGCGGCAGATCGTCTCGACTTCCATGCCCGAGAACCCGAACGCGCTGTCGCCCTCGACCGCGATCACCTGCTGCCCGGTGATCACCGCGGCGGCCACGCAGTAGCCCATGCCGATCCCCATGATGCCCCAGGTGCCGACGTCGATGCGCTTCCTCGGCTTGTACATGTCGACGATCGAGCGCGTGAAGTCGAGCGCGTTGGCGCCTTCGTTCACCAGCATCGCCTCGGGGTTCGCCTTCACGATGTCGCGCACCACGTTGAGCGCGCTGTGGAAGGTCATGGGAGACGGATCCTTCGCCAGCGTCTCGGCCATCTTCGCGACGTTCTTGCCCTTGCGCTCGTTGATGGCGTCGGTCCATTCGGCCGGCGGTTTCCGCCACCCCGAGCCGATGCCCGAGCGCATCGCCGACACGCACGAGCCGATGTCGCCCACCACGGGCGCGTCGATGCGCACGTTGCTGTCGGCCTCCTGCGGCGAGATGTCGACCTGGATGAACTTCTGGCCGCCCCAGTCCTTGTGGCCCTTCCCGCCCCAGGTCTTGCCCTTGCCGTGCGAGAGCAGCCAGTTGAGCCGCGCGCCAATCAGCAGCACCACGTCGGCCTCGGGCAGCACGAAGGAGCGCGCCGCGCCCGCCGCCTGCGGATGCGTGTCCGGCAGCAGGCCCTTGGCCATGGACATGGCGAGGTAAGGAATTCCGGTCTTCTCGACGAGCTGGCGGATGTCCGCGTCGCATTGCGCATAGGCCGCACCCTTGCCCAGCACGATGAGCGGCTTTTTCGCGCCGCGCAGGAGGTCGAGCGCGCGGGCCACCGCGTCGGCCGCCGGGATCTGCTTCGGCGCGGGGTCGACCACCTGGATGAGCGTGGAACGGCCCGTGGCCGCGTCCATGGTCTGCGCGAAAAGCTTGGCCGGCAGGTCGAGGTAGACGCCGCCGGGACGCCCCGACACCGCGGCGCGGATGGCGCGCGCGATGCCGACGCCGATGTCCTCGGCGTTGAGCACGCGAAAGGCGGCCTTCGCGACCGGCTTGGCGATGGCGAGCTGGTCCATCTCCTCGTAGTCGCCCTGCTGGAGATCCACGATCTCGCGCTCCGAGGAGCCGGAGATGAGGATCATGGGGAAGCAATTCGTGGTCGCGTGCGCGAGCGCCGTGAGGCCGTTGAGGAACCCCGGGGCCGAGACCGTGAGGCAGATGCCCGGCTTCTGCGTGAGGTAGCCCGCGATCGAGGCGGCGTAGCCCGCGCTCTGCTCGTGGCGGAACGAGATCATGCGCAGGCCCTCGGCTTGCAGCATGCGCGTGAGGTCGGTGATCGGTATCCCCGGCAGGCCGAAGACGGTGTCGATGCCGTTCAGCTTGAGGGCCTCGATCACGAGGTGGAAGCCATCGGTCGTTTCCACCGGTTGCACGGGTGCGGCGGCCTGGGGCGTGGCCGGCGCGGGGGCATTGGTCGAGGCGTGGGGGGTAACGGTCGCCATGTGGGGTCCTCCGGGGGATCGCCCGGCCGCGAAGGCGGCGGGGACGGAATTAGGGCTTCAAGATCAAGCTACAATGTTAGAAAAATGCCCGTGCAAGCCACCTTGATACGGGTCAAGTTTGGCCCCTGACTGTCGGTTTCTTCCGAAATGACCCTGCTCGCGAACCACCCGGACGCCCCGGAGATCCGCACCCGCCTGCAGCAGAACATCGTGCTGCGGCGCCTGGAGAAGCGGGCGTTCGACGACCTCTCGGCCGACCTCGCCATCGTCGACTACCGCAAGGGCGACGTGCTGCTCTCGCAGGGCGCGCACGAGATGGAGCAGTACTTCGTGCTCGACGGCATCCTCAAGCGCGTGGTCGCGAGCCCCGAGGGCAAGGAGATGATCCTGCGCTTCGCCAGGGAGGACGAC
>Ga0307505_10002119_pt1 | contig 14320 bp, 12 predicted proteins | sample 23_S_MG_FD_202183 | JGI IMG/M metagenome (GOLD analysis project Ga0307505, IMG submission 202183) | Soil microbial communities from Populus trichocarpa stands in riparian zone in the Pacific Northwest, United States - 23_S | ecosystem: Environmental > Terrestrial > Soil > Riparian zone > Trees...
TTCACGATTGACGACCTGGCGGTCGCGAGCCCCGCGGGGTTTGGCGATCAGCCGCTGGTGTCCATCGGCACGATCCGGGGCACGCTGGCCTGGGGACCGCTGCTCCACCGGCGACTGGTCGTGAGCGGCATCACGCTCGTGAACCTCCGGGTGCAACTCCTCGACGGTCCGCGGGGTCGCACCAACTACGAATCGACGCCGGCCCCCGACAGCTCGTCCGGCGCGCAGGCACTCGCCTCAAAGTCGGCATCCGAGGCCGCGGCGTCCGACTCCTCATTCGAACTGGCCGACATGGATCAGATCGGGATCGAGGATGCGGCCGTGGTCGTTGGCCGCGTGGCCGTGACGAACGGCGCGGTCGAGCCATCGTTTCACGCGTCGAATCTGAACCTGACGCTCCGGAACATCGCACTGGACACCGCGAAGATCAAACAGTGGCGTGTTGAGTCCGATCTCACGGGCGCCGGCCTGATCTTGGCCGGACTGGCGCCCATCACGATGACTTCGGGCACCGCGACGTTGACCAACGGCGCGGTCACGGCGACCTTCAGTACGGCGCTTGGCAAGGCCGCTGACATCAAAGCGACCATCGTCCTGGACGACATCGAGAAAGGGACGCCCAGGTTCGAAGTCACGATGCCGTTGCTCGACCTCGATCAACTGGGCTCGGCAGCGGCTCCGGCGTCGGACGCGACCGCCGTCGTGGCGGAGAGACCACCGGTCGCCGCTCCCACAAAGAAGACGACTTCTCGCGCCGCGACCACGGCCGCGCGCGGCAAGCCGGCGGCGCCGGCCCCCACACCGATCGCCGAAGGACGCATCACGATCGATCGCGTGCGCCTCGCGCCGATCGAGGGCACCGCGGCGCACGTCGACATCCGCGTTTTCGCCGATCACGTCGAGGCGGCGCCGCTGTCGCTGCACTTCTACGACGGCACACTCGGCGCGACGGTCCGCGTGGATCATGCGCCGGCATTGGCCCGACTCACCACGTCGATCGATCTGCGCCACGTGAACGTCGCGAAGATGCTGGCCGCCATGTCGGTGACGCGTTCGATCACGGGCACCGGATCGCTGACGCTGCAACTGGGCGGCGCGCTCGACGGACTGCCCGCCGCGCTCACCGGCAAAGGCCAGGCGGTCCTCCGCGACGGCATGATCCCAGGTTTCGGCACGAACGGCCTGATGGGCGGTTTGGCCCGACTCGCTGACGCGGGATCGCTGCAGGACGATGGCACACAGTCTCGCGAAATCGCGTACCGAGCCATCACCGGCGATCTCACGATTACGTCAAGTCGCGTGCACAGCCGTCAGATCCATCTCGATTCCGCCGCGGGCACGGTGGATCTCAGCGGCAGCGCCGGATTCAATCAGGCGCTCGACTACCGGGGCCGGGCGTCGCTCTTTGGCGAACCGTCATCGGCACGGCGGGCGGAGAGCGGCGGCTTCCGGCGCATCTTCGGATCGGTCGCCAAACAGACGATTGGCCGCGTGCCCATTCCGTTTACCGTGCGCGGGACGTTCGGCGAACCCAAAATCAACCCGGGTTAGCCGGACGGCGCCCACGGCCCGAAATCCGCCCCACAATCGGCCTTAGATCCGTCGTCCCTCGAAAAATCCGTCAGCCGAAGCCCAAAGATCGGACAAGTACCCGATGGTTCGGGGTCCGCGTCGGCGTCACGATGGACTCAGTTAAACGGAGGGTATGGACATGACGACTTACAAGGGCACGCAATCAGTGGAACCGGGACTTTACCTGAACCTGAAGCGCTTCAAGATGGAATCGTTCGAGAAGGCCGGCGTGCTGCCGGGCGCGGAAGGTGAAACATATCGCCGCGTGCCGATCGTGGTGATGCTGGCCACGGCGCCGCTCCTCGGGCTGGCCTTCGTCATGTTCCTGCCGCTCATCGGCTTTGCGATGGTTGCCCGCCTTCTGGGCACGAAAGCCGCGGAACTGGGCGCCCGTGCCACGGTCGAAGTCGCGCGGGTCGTGCGGCCAGGCTGGGCGCCGTCGATGGCCTTCCTGAGCCGGTTCACCCCCGCCAAGCGGGATACGAGCGCCGACACAGCTGTCGCGCCCGACACGTGGACGAAAGACGTCGAGAAGAAGTTGAACGAGACCGACGACCATGCACGATAATGGTCGGTGGGCGGTACTCGCAGGGAGCCCTCCGATGCAAGACCAGAAGGGCTCCCGCCGCGCCGGCAAGGGGTTCGCAATGTTCAGGCGCCACGGCACACCAGCCAGCTGGGCCTGCTGGGCCACAACGGTCGCCGTGCTTTTTGTCACGGCACCAGCGTTGGCCCAACAGACGACCGCTCCTCCTTCTTCTCCTTCTTCTCCTCCTTCTCCCGCAGCAACGCCAACCGCGACGCCGACACCAACGCCGATACCCGCAGCCGTCGCGTACTGTCTCGGTTGTCACGAAGACAAGAGCCTCTCACTCACATTCAAGGACGGCTCAACGATGAGCCTGTTCGTCGATCCGAACGATCTCAGCAAGTCCGTGCATGCCAGGCAACTGATGTGCACGGACTGCCATGCGAAGTACGACCAGGATCATCCGACGGGCGCGACGTTCGCGAGCCGGCGCGCGTACACCGTCAAGTCGTATGAGGTCTGCAAGAAGTGTCACTTCGACACGTACACGCGGACGCTCGAAAGCGTGCACTACGATCTGCTGAAGTCCGGCGTGGACACCGCGCCGATCTGCACGGACTGTCACGGCTCCCACAACATTCCCAACCCGCACGCCAAGCGCGCGATGATGTCGCGCACCTGCGCCGCCTGCCATACCGATGTGTATCAGCGCTACGCGAAGAGTGTGCACGGGCGCGTGCTCGTCGAAGACGACAATCAGGATGTTCCGGCATGCGCCGACTGCCACACGCACCATCAGGTGCAGCAGCCCGGCACCACGAAGTTTCGCCTGAGCTCGCCCGAGACGTGTATCCGGTGCCACGGCAACGAACCGCTGATGGCGAAGTACGGCATCCGCACGACGGTCGCGCAGACGTACCTGGCGGATTTTCATGGGGTGACAGCGTCGCTCTCGCGCAACCTGTCAGAGTCCGATCAGCGACTGGTCGTCACGTGCAACGACTGTCACGGCGTCCATGACATCGCGTCGCCCAAGCTGAGGGGCCAGGAGGCCATGAAGGCAACCGTCACGGCGGCGTGCGCCAGGTGTCACCAGGATGCGGCGCCGTCGTTTCCGGCCGCGTGGCTGTCTCACTATCCACCGTCCCCGCGAAACGCGCCGCTCGTCTGGGCCGTCAACCTGTTCTACACGGCGTTCATTCCATTTGCTGTCATCGGGCTGATTCTGCACCTGCTGCTGCATGTGTATCGGCTCTCGGCTGGCCGATGAAGGAGCCACTGACCATGTCGCACGCCGGGGCGGATGAATTCGTCGTCAGATTCTCGGTCTGGAGTCGCCTCCAGCACGCCGCGATCATTCTGCTGTTCGGCCTGCTGCTCATCACGGGAATGCCGCAGAAATGGCCGACCGCCGATCTCAGCGTGTGGGTCGTCGATGCCATGGGCGGCATCTTCGCGGCGCGATGGCTGCACCGGGCGGCGGGCGTGGTGTTCGCCATCTTCGTGGTGGTCCATCTGACGGTCGCCATCGCGGGCGTGCTGACTCGTCGAATGAAGCCGTCGATGTTGCTCGGACGCAAGGACTTCCGGGATGCCATCGACAATCTCCGGTACTACGCCGGTTACGCCGAAACGGCGCCGAAGTTCGGCCGGTACGATTACCGGCAGAAGTTCGAATACTGGGGACTGGTCTTCGGCAGCCTCATTATGGTCGCGACCGGGTTCATTCTCTATTTCCCGATCGCGATCTCGCGCATCCTGCCCGCGGAACTGATTCCGGCCGCCAAGCTGATGCACAGTTACGAGGCGCTGTTCGCGTTTCTGATCGTGCTCATCTGGCACATCGCCGGCGCGCACCTGGCGCCTGAAGCGTTTCCGATCGACACCAGCATCTTCACGGGGAAGATCCGCAAGGAGAAGCTCCGCAAGGAGCATGCCCTCGAGTACGAGGACCTGTTCGGCAAAGAGTGATCGCCGCGCCCTGGTCTGCTGCCGTCCTGTCGTACGCGTGGCAGGTCACCCTTCACTCGTTCGTACTGGGCACCATCTTCTACATCTGGACCCATCGGGTCGTCGTGCCCTCGGGCCGTGCGAAGCGCCGGCTGCTCGTCCTTGTGCTCGTGCTGCCCATGCTCACGGCCGCCGTGCCCGGCCGGGCGAGTCTCGAGTTCGCAGAAGGCGCCGCCTGGGCCAACAGCGCCAGGCTTCTGTCGATTCCGATCCTCGCGGGATTTCGTCTCGAGCACGTCGTATTCCTGATCGCGATGATGGCGGTCGTGCTCACCATCGGGCAGGAGATCCTGCCCGTCCTGCGCCGCCCCGCCACCAACGGGCCCCCGCCGCCGGAACCGCTGGTCGCGCTGGTGCGCTCACAGCCGGGGTGGAACAACTGCGGTGTCGCGGTCTATCCCCACGAGTCCGTGATGATGGCCACGGGCGGCGCCGCACGCCGGCCGCACCTCTTTGTGTCACAGGGCGCGCTCGAGACACTTTCCGCGACGGAACTCGAGGCGGCCCTCGCCCACGAACATGCGCACTGGCAGGCGGGACGCTGGTTCGAGTCGCACGCCCTCTTCGCCGTGCGTCTGCTGCAGTGCTACAACCCCGTGGCGCTCTGGGTCTTCCGCGAATACAGCGTGGAGGTGGAGATCGCGTGCGACGCGGCCGCCGTCCGCGACCGGCACCCACGCGTGCTCGCGCGCGTCTTGCTCAGAATCTACGAGCGCACCGATCCGCGCGACGTGGCCGCCCGCGCCGCGTTGCGCAAGCGCGTCGACGTACTGCTGGGCGGAGGGCCCGCCGATGACGCGCTGCCACAAACCACCGTGGCCATGGCGGGCGCGGTGATGGCGCTGGTGCTGCCGTGGATCGTCTGAAGGGACTGCCCGCCTTCGGGTTCGTCGCCGCCGCCGTGCTTGTCGCACTTCGGCTGGTGCATCTCGGCGTGCCGCTGGTTTTTCCCGACGCCCGTCAGGGCCCGATCGCCGTGGCGAGTCTCGACGATGTCCGGCGCCGGGTCGGGTTTGCGCCGCTCGTTCCGGGCTACCGGCCCGAGTCGCTGGGAGTTCAACCCGCCCACATCAGCGTGGCGCTCGGTCCTCATCCAACGTTTGCCATCGTCTGGAGCGCCAACGACCATTACTTGTCGGTGACCCAGCGGCGCGGCGGCCCAAAGCCGGATCATCCGCTCATGGCCAGGCCGCTGACCGACGTGCCCAACTCGACCTGGTGGGCAACAGGTTCGCGAGTCCACCTGATCCTGGAACGGGATGGCTTCTGGATTGCGATCGACACCTCGCTCGGCGCGCGCGACCTCAGACGCTTCGCCGACACCCTCGCGCCGTACTGATCCCGGTTAACAGTTGAACTGACGCCGCGAGGCCTCCACGAAGCCGGCACGCGGAAATCGCTCGCTCCCTTCGCTCGGATTTCGCGTGGGCGGCTGTCGCGCGACTGCTATACCTCTGGCTCGAGCCACGCAGGTCGCGCGAGAAATCCTCGCTCCGTACGCGGCAATTTCGGGGCGACGTATGCGTGCCGCTTCGAGTCGGCCTCACGGCGCCAGTTCAACTGCAAACCGGGATTAGGACGCACGATGAAGCGGGGGATCCTGGACGCACTTCACACATCGTCGACCGAAATGACCGCCTTGCGAACCGCGTAGCGAATCAGCTCCGACCGGGAGTGCATGTTCAGCTTTTCCATGATGTTGGTCCGATGCGTCATGGCGGTCTTGAGGCTGATGGTCAAATACTTCGAAATGTCGCGGCTCGTTTTGCCCTCCGCGAGCAGTTTGAAGACTTGCTTCTCGCGCGGCGTCAGCCGATCGTAGTCGTCCTCCGGATCGGTGAGCGATCGGCCGGTCGTGACCAGATCGACCAGTTCATCGGCCACCGACGGGTGCAGGTAGCGCTGGCCGGCATGCACGGTCCGGATCGCCTCCTTGAGCTGCTCGGCCACGCCGCGCTTGAGAAGGTATCCGCGCGCGCCGATCCGGATCGCGCGGCGGATGTACTCGCGGTTCTCGTACTGCGTGAGGATGATGACTTTCACATCCGGGCAGTCCTTTCCGATGGCCTCGGTCGCCTCGAGCCCGCCGATGCCGCCGGGCAGATGCACGTCCATCAGGACGACGTCGGGCTTGAGGCTCGTGACCAATCGGATCGCGTCCTGCCCGTCACCGGTTTCGCCGACAACCTGAAACGACGGATCCTGCTCGAGGATCGCGCGGATGCCCGCGCGGACCAGGTCGTGGTCGTCGACGATCGCCACGCGAATCATTGAAGCGGGATCTCCACGATGACGTGCGTGCCCTCGCCCGCCTCGCTGTCGAATCGAATGGTTCCATTGACCAGCGAGGCGCGTTCTCGCATGCCGGTGAGGCCGGCGCCCTCGAACTTGGCCTCCGGGTCGAATCCGCGCCCGTCATCCTCCACAGCCAGCACCAGCTTGCCGTCGCGCTGGTCGAGCTCGATCGACACCTGCTCCGCGCCCGCGTGCCGGAGGATGTTCGTCACCAGTTCCTGATAGATGCGGAAGATCACGGTTTCAACATCGGGCCTCGGAGGCAGGTCCTCCGCAATCTCGAGATTGACGACGAGGCCCTGCGCGATCAGATGGTCCTGCGCGTAGGCGCGCATCGCCGCGGGCAGGCCCAGGTCGTCGAGCAGCGAGGGTCGCAGATCGCGAATGATGCGATGGATCTCCTCCTGCGTCTTGACCAGCAGCGCATTGGCGCGAGCCATCTCCGGCGATTCCACGTGCATATTGTGCAGCGACAGCTGGATCACCGTGAGGAGCTGGGCGATCTCGTCATGCAGCTCGCGGGCCAGGCGCCGGCGCTCCTCTTCGGTCGCGCCGAGCATCCGGCGCACCAGCACCTTCCGCTGCTCGTCCTGCTGGACGATCACCGCCGTGCGCGCCACCACCTCGGCCTCCAGACGCTCGTTGAACGCCTGCAACTCGTGCAGCGTGGCGGCCAGCCGGGTTCGCGCTTCATCGAGCGTACGGGCCAGGACCTCGACCTCATGATCGCCGGCGACGGCGATCGGCGTCGTCAGATCGCCGGCGCGCATGGCCTCGGCCTGACGTGAAAGCTGGCGAATGGGCCGCACGACCGACCTGGATAGCGTCCGCGACATCAGAAATCCGACCACCGCCAGCGCGATGGCGGCGGCGATGAGGCCGCGACCGGTCGCGCGCAGCCCGGAGAACGCGCGCGCATCGGCTTGTTGAATGATCACGCCCCACGCCGCGAACTGCAGCGGCGCCATCACGGTCAGCGCGGTCCCGGGATCTCCCTCGCCCACCAGTTCGCCGCGGTCGTGCTCCAGCACCACGGGGCGATGGGCTCTGATGCGATCGCCGTACGCGCCAGCGTCAGGCAGCGCGCGCAGCAACTGCCGCGGATCCGCTGAGGCGACGATAACGCCGTTCTGATCGACCACCACCACACGCATCGTCGGGTCGGCTTGCAGGTCTTTCAAGAACACGCTCACCATCGAGCCGGCCGGATTCATCTCCGATACCAGATAGTAATCGCGGCCCTCGCGCGTGAACGGTTGGACGATGGCGAGCACGCGCTCTTCGCCGGGACCGGGCTTGGTCACGAGTGGTGTCACGGCCTCATGCTGGCGAAGCCACGTGGCCGGCAGTGGCGGGACGCCCGCCGGATCGGCGGCGACGGTCCGCGCGGCGGCGTCGAGGATGTACGTCGCCTGGTTGAACGGCGACTGAAAGCGGAAGGCGCGAAGGCGGGGGGCGGCGTCATCGAACGACGCCGGCAGATCCGCGGCCAGCCGGCCGAGATTCTGGATGGAACTGGAGATCATCGTGTCGAGGGAATGCGCGATGGTTCGCGCCAGCAGGAGGCGCTCGTCGACAAGGTTCCGCCTGATCCCGGGCAACGACACCACCCACACGGTTCCCGCAATCGCGACGAGCAGCAGAAACCACTGCAGCAGCACCGTGTTCAAACGGCGGCGCAAGCGCACCTGTCGATTCTACGCTCTACACCTGGGAGCGGGTGGACAGCTGACGGCGCATACTTAGCAGCGTAGAGGGGCCCATGCATATCCGACCGTTTTCGTCCGTCGCCGCCGTGTTAATCGCAGTCTGGTTCACCACGGCACCGGCCGCGCAACAGCGCGATCCGAAGCAGTATCAGCAGACGCTGGAGAACGCGGACCGCGTCGCCGCGCTTCAGGTCGATCGAGTCATCGCGACACTCGGCGTGTCCGCCGGGATGCGCATCGCGGATCTGGGCGCGGGGTCCGGCGTCTTCACGATTCCGCTTGGCCGGGCGGCCGGTGCCACCGGCAAGGTTTTCGCGATTGACATTGACGCCGGCCTCCTGGCGATCGTGACGGAGAAGGCCAAGGCCGCAGGATTGGCCAATATTCTCCCCATCATCGCCGGCCCGATGGATCCCAAAGTGCCCGAACCGGTCGATCTCATTTTCATTTGCGACACGATGCACCACCTGCCCAGTCAAGCGGAATACGTCCGGCAGTTCGGCCGTTTGTTGAAGCCGGGTGGCCGCGTGGCGATCATCGACTTTGCGCCGGGACGCTGGCCGAGTGGCCACGAATCGTTCACGATTACGCCGGCACATGTGGACGGCTGGATGAAAGCCGCGGGATTCGCCAGGACGGCGTCGCACGACTTTCTGGCGACGAACTTCTTCCAGGTTTACGAGCGCGCGGCGTTACGATCCGGCGCGCGATGACTTTCCGTTACCCGCGAGCGGGTTTGACTTTCAGGACGCCGGCGGCGACGAGCGCTCCAGTGAAGTCGAACAAGTGGCGGGCGCTCACGATGCCGTCGGGCGAGATGATGTACTCGGCCGCCCCGGGGAACTCCACGCGCGTGCCGGGTTTCACATCGCCAAAGAACGCCCCGGAGACGGTGCCCTTGAACCGCCAGAAGATCGCGACCCGCTGGCCCTCGACCACCGGCTCGTCCCAGCTGAAGTCCATGTCCGGAAACGCCGTCAGCCAGTAGTCGTAGACCTTTCGAATCGCCTCGCGACCGGTGACCGTGCCCGCGGCCGGGCTGTAGAACGTGCTGTCCACTGTGTGATCGGCGGTGATCGCGGCGGCGTCGCGGTGGGCAAACGACTGCCGATGTCGGGCCAGCAGCGCATCGATCTCCGATCGAGTCATGGGAGTACTCCTCTGCGGCGGCATTCATTCTACGCCCGGCGCGGACACGGGGGAACCGGGGCGCTGGTCACCTGCCCGGCACGCCGCGCTCGAGTATCTGCGTTCCCGGACTAGACTTCCTTGGTGAGGGCCAGCATGAAGACGATCAGTAGAATCGCGATTCTCGCGGTGGCATTGTGCGCGATCGGAACGGCGGCGCTCCGGGCGGACCAGTCGCCACCGCCTCCGCAAGCCGCACAGGAGCAAGCCGCCGGCAAGCTTCTGCAGGCGAGCGACTGGCCCAACGCCGCGGTCGCTTACCAGGCACTTGCGGCGAAGGAGGCGGAGAACCCGCGCGCGTGGTTCGGCCTCGGTGTGGCGCTGCATGAGACCGGCAAATACGCGGACGCCATCGACGCATTCCTGAAGGCGGAAGCGCGCCAGTACATCAACGCCAATCAGATTCGCTTCCGGCTGGCCCGCGCCGACGCGAAGCTCGGCCGCGCCGACCAGGCGCTCGCCGAGCTCGAGCGCCTCGCGGCCAGCGGTTTCACCAACGCCACGTTGCTGCAATCGGCGGACCTCTCGAGCGTCGCGACGGACGCGCGCTTCGCGGCTGTAACCGCGCAGATTAACCGCAACGCGAAGCCCTGCGAGTCTGATCCCCTGTTCCGGAAATTCGACTTCTGGATCGGCGACTGGGACGTGCAGCCAACGGGCGCGCCGCGCGCGCCGGTCGGCGCCGGCAGCAAGGTCGAAAAGATTCTCGACGGCTGCGTCATCTTTGAGAATTGGACGCCACCGGGCGGCCGCGCCGGTAAGAGCTTCAACAGTTACAACACCGCGAAGAAGCAGTGGGAACAGTACTGGGTGGACGCCGGCGGCCAGATCACGTTCTACGTGGGTAACTTCCGAGACGATGGCAACTTGTACTATGAAGCCGATCAGTTCGGCTCGAGCAACCGGATCCGAATGACATTCTTCAATCAGGGTGCCGACCAGGTCCGCCAGCTCGGCCATCTCTCGACCGATGGTGGCAAGACGTGGACTGTGTCGTTCGATCTGACCTACGTGCGCAAGAAGCCCATCTGAGACGGCATGGACCGCGAGCCCGCTATCGGACGCTGATCACGTATCCGCGCCACAGCATCAGCAGGCCGAGAATCTCCGCGACGTAGAGAACCTCCGTGTAGCCAAACCGGGTGGCAGCGCCGCCGATGCCGGGGAGAATGGCGCCCGCCGCAATCCACACGTTGGCCCACATGCGATGGCGCGTCGCCGGCTGCCGGCTGAAGCGGACCGCGGACAGCGCGGCGCCGCCGATGAGAAAGATCACGGCGTAGAGATTGATGAACGGACTGAACCGCCGGACCCAGGTCCACTCGAACACCCGGCCTGTCAGCCGATGCGGCTCAACCGCGGCGTAATTGATCGGCGACATCAACACGGCCACCGACGCGATGACAATCGTCGTCACCAGCGCGGCGGTCAGCAGATGCGCGGTCCGCCGCGAGAGCAACAGGTACACCGTGCCCTGCGCCAGCGGCGCGCCGCCGAGGAGCGCGCCCGTGATGTACCACGCGCGAAACACCGGCTCGTGCCACCCGAAGAGCGTCGTCAGCGACTCGGTCAGCGTGCCGGCGCCGTAGGTGGCCACCCCGATCGTCCACCACAACAGATGCAGGCGATCGGGGTGTTGGCGATAGCGCGCCCCGATCGCCACCGTGAAGGGCACCGTGAGGAGGGTGGTGACGATCGGGACGTAGTGAACGAGTGAAGGGCTCATTCGGGTTCTAGAACACGCCCACTGACAGTCCGATCGTGAACGTCCGGCCGCGCGCGGGCGCGAACTGGAAGTGCTCGCGGTAGTACTTGTCCGCGAGATTCTCGATGGCGAACGTGAGCGCCAGTTGGTCGCGGTTGGGCGTGAGGTTCAGGCCCCATCCGAGACGCTGCACCGTAAATGCGTCGAGCGACAGGAGATCCTGCGCGATCAGGAACGGCGAATCGAGCAGTGCCGTCGCGACGCGCGTGACCTTGCTCTGCGAGCGGATGCCGTACTCCACCCACCAGCGGCCGCTCGACTGCGTGAACCGCGCGCTTCCGACCACTTTCGACGGCGTGATGTTGTCGGCGGGCGTGTTCGCCAACGACGTGCCGCTCAACGGATCGGCGCCCTCGATGATGGTGCCGCGGTTGAGTGAGGCCGCACCCGACAGGCCGAGGATCCCCCACCGAAACACGATGGGCGCGTCGAGCGAGAGTTCCACGCCGGCAATGCGCACGTTCGCGTAGTTAATCGCCTGAGCCAGCGGCCCGAAGGGCGTCGTGGCGACCACGAGATCCTGCGCGATGAAGTTCTGGTAGTGATTGACGAACGCGTACGCGCCGCCCCGGACACGGCCGAACTGGAACTTCGCGCCGAAGTCGAGATTGGTGCCGACCTCCGGCCGGACGAGTACGTTCGGCGCGAGATTGCCGACCGTCGCCGGTCCCGCATACAGCATCTCTTCCAGATTCGGATGCCGGTAGCTGCGGCCGAGGCGCACGAACGGATTGAAACGGCTACTCGGATTCACCACCAGACCCACATCACCGGTGAGCGCGTTGCGCGAATACGACGCGCCGGCCGGATCGGGCAGCGTGGCCGGATCAATGGCCGGATTGGCGCCGGCAACCAGTGGCGCGACGCTGTACCCGGTGGTCGCCTCCGTCGTGACGCGATAGAGGTCTCCGCGAAGACCGGTCATCAGCGCCACGTGGGACCCCATCCGCCATTCGTCCTGCGCGAACACCGCGACATTGGTGAGGCTCGCGTCCGGCACACGAACGGGATGCGCGACTGAGGGCGGGCCGAGCACCATGGGAGACGGGAAGACGGTCGCCGCTGGCCCAAACGCACCCATGGCCACCTGCCCGACCATCGATGTCGTGGTCGTGGTCGTGCGCTGATCGCTGCTCGTGTCGCGATAGAAGGTCAAACCGGTCGTGAGCAGATGGCTGCGGGACGGCACCCAGACCGCCTGCACATCGACACCAGGCGTCCAGACGCGCTGCTCGGTTTCAGACACCATGTCGAGACGCATGACGGCGATCGGAAAGAACGACACCGGTGTCGGCGCCGGAAATTGCACCGGCAGCAGGTTGCGCAGCAGCCGGTCGGTGCGCTGGTAGTACGCGGTCACCGAGAGATTCGCGAGAATCGGCGTCACATCCTGGGCCTCGTACCGGGCCGAGGCGCGATCGAGATTGCTGAAGGGCAGCGACGTGGCGTTGAAAAAATAGGGATCCGCGAAGTCCGCGAAGCCGACGTCCTGCATGCGCCGCTGCTGATACCGCAAGCGGAGTGTCCGCCGCTCGGCCAGCTTGACCAGCGCCGATCCGTTGATGAAGTAGCCGCGGGCGCCGGAATTCGGCACCTCGTTGCTCGTGCGGTTGTAGGCCGCGTTGAAGGGGTCGGGAAACTTGCCGAAGTGGAATCCGAAATTGTCATCGATGGTGTCTGCGCGGCGGAGCGTCCCGTCGGTGAAAAACGACGCCGTGTTCTCGCTGGTGAGCGCGCCGGCGCGGTAGTTGTCGTAGCGCTCGGCGCCGCCCTGGACGCGGACGGCCAGTTTCGGCGAGGTCATGCCCAGGCTGAACGTCCCGCGGCCGCTCTGCTCGTTCGAGGTGTAGAAGCTGTTGAGTCCGTAAAGAAAGCGGCGCTGGGTCGAGAATGTCGGCTCGTTGGTGATGATGTTGATCGTGCCGGCCAGCGCGTCGGATCCGTACATCAGCGTGCCGGCGCCATTCACGATTTCCATCCGGCTGATCGTGTCGGTGGAGATCAGGCCGACTTCGGCGCCGGTGCGTTCGGTGGCCTGACGCGCGGTGTTCAGCCGCTCGCCGTCCACCAGAATCAGCAGCCGCGTCGAATCCAGTCCGCGCAGCCTCGGCCGCACGCCGAATGGCCCGTTGCCCACCTGGGTGATGTTTGCGGCCGTCGCCAGTGCGTCGCCCGTGGACAGCGGATTCGTCGCCGCGATGGCCGCGCCCAGCATGGTCTCGACGTGCAGCGGGATGCGGCGCGTTTCGCGCTCGGACCGCGAGGCCGTCACGCTGATCTCGGTCTGCATCGCGCCAATGGCCAGTTGCAGCGGCAGCTCGATCCGCTGGTCCGGCGTCGTGAGCACCACGGTGCGCGCCACTTCCGAAAAACCCGGTCGCGTGACGATGATGAGGTACGCCCCGGCGGTCGGGGTTTCAATGTGATACCGGCCATCCGGCCCGGTCTCGGCGACGATCTCGCGCCCCGTCGCCAGATCGCGCAGTACAACTTTCGCGCCAGGCAAGACCGAGCCCGTCGCATCCGACACCAGCCCAGTGACCGTGCCGGCCAGGGCGGGACTGGCGGCCAACACCGCCGCGAGCACAACTCCACACACAAATCCACGCGCACGCATACGCACTCCTCGCGGATCCACGATCCGCAGATAACCCTCGCGGATCGAACGATCCGCAGAAATATTTGAAACAGCCGTCGACGTCTCTGGCCGCTGAGATCAACTCAGCAGGAGGCACGGCGGGCCGTGGCCCGCCGCCTGTACGGTTCAGGAAGGCTGCGCGTGCGGGGGTGGACGTGCGGCGAATGTCGGGTAGGAGTCGAGTGCGAACGGACCAACAACAACAGAATCGAACAGCCGCAGGTCCAAGCGGCGACGAGGCGCGCGCGATCGCGCACCAAACGTCAGCGCGAGGAGCACGAACAGGCCGGCCAGCACCGTGCTCGCCGCAACAGGCGCGAGGGCGGCCACGACATCCGGAATCGCGGGCGCGTCAACGCCCATTCGCTCGGCGAGGGCCGGGCCGTGGAGGACGGCGGCCAGGAGCCACACCGCGACGGCATGACGCCCGCGAATCACCGAGATGCCGCGCCGCCGGAGACTCTGCAGGGCCAACAACAGGCCCACGGCGACCAGCCATCGGGCCACGAGCGGCAGATCGGCCAGCTGCCCGTCCCACACCTGGCCCGCGAAGAGCCAGCCGTGGAATATGACCAGCAGGAGTCCGATGCTGGCGAGGAACTTACGAATCATTC
>Ga0307505_10002120_pt1 | contig 14304 bp, 10 predicted proteins | sample 23_S_MG_FD_202183 | JGI IMG/M metagenome (GOLD analysis project Ga0307505, IMG submission 202183) | Soil microbial communities from Populus trichocarpa stands in riparian zone in the Pacific Northwest, United States - 23_S | ecosystem: Environmental > Terrestrial > Soil > Riparian zone > Trees...
GCGAACTTGAGCCACACGTTGCGGGTGTAGCGGCCGTGCACTCCCCTCATACAGCCGCCGTTGACTATGCAGCGATTACCGAGGCGATGGCGCAGGATGTGCGAGCGGATGGCGGGCGGATCCTCCTCGGCAGCGAGGTCACCGATCTTGTTGTCGAGGGGGCGACAGCGCGCGCGACGACGACCCGTTCCGAGCACGTCTTTGATCGGATCGTCGCCTGCGCGGGTCTGCAATCCGACGTCGTCGCCCGGCTCGCCGGCGCTGATGCATCGCCAAGGATCCTGCCCTTTCGCGGCGAGTACTGGATGCTGGCGCACAGCCGCGGCGACCTCGTGAACGGCATGATTTATCCGGTCCCCGATCCACGCTTCCCCTTCCTGGGAGTGCATTTCACTCGTGGAGTGTACGACGACGTGCATGTTGGCCCAAATGCGGTTCCAGCCTTGGCGCGCGAAGGGTATGGATGGTGGTCGGTCTCACCCCGGGATACCTGGGAGTCGTTGCGTTGGCCCGGGGCATCGGCGCTCGCAAGACAGCACTGGCGCATGGGTGTCGACGAGATCGCCAGTTCGCTACTCAAGCCGCTCTACTATCGCAAAGCACGCCGATTTATCCCTGAGTTGCGTCTGTCCGACCTGGTGGAGAAGACCGGTTCGGGTGTGAGAGCGCAGGCGTGGAGCCGCGAGGGCGAGCTTCTTGACGACTTTGCTGTGGATGAAGTCGGACCGATAACCGTGCTGCGCAACGCACCATCGCCTGCGGCTACGTCGTCCCTCGCGATTGCCGAGTACATCCTCGAGAACCACCTCCCCCAGCCCAGACCACAACACGGGACGAGGCCAAGACGAGGTGTGTCTACGACGCCACCCACGATGTGACTCGTGTGCCCAGCCGTCCGGGGGTGCCGAAACGTGCGGATCTCGCCAACTCATACAACAACCACAGTACGGCCGCGTGGATGAGGACGCCGCTCAGCAAGCGCTGGTGGCAATACTCCCGCTGGCGCGTCTTTCTCCCCGCACGGAGTTGGCGTGCTAGAAGGCCGGCGCGAGAGGCGATCCTGTCGGTGATCGCTTGTCGCACCGGCGTGTCCGCTACCGTGCTGAGGCTGTGTATCGAGCATGAACAGCTGTCTGGACCGGCGGGCCTGGCCAACCTCGGCAACGATCTTGGCGATTCCGCCTGTTGCGCGGTGCGCGTGCTGGTGCCGCGATGAGAGCGATCTTCCGATCGTTGGCGATCCGTGACTTCCGAATCTGGTTTGTCGCTTCGCTCATCTCCAACGTCGGAGGGTGGATGCAGATAACTGCCCAGAGCTGGGTCGTGCTCACCGAGCTGACCGATGAGAGCGCCTTGGCGATAGGGATCACAATGGCACTCCAGTTCGCGCCGCCACTGCTGCTCGTCGGACTCGCGGGCTGGCTGACCGACCGTTTCGATCATCGGAAGCTCCTGCTGATTACACAGGCAGCGCTCGCGGCGATCTCCGCGATCATCGGCATCATGATCTTGGCAGGCGCTCTCACGCTACCCGCCATGTTCGTGCTGGCCGGTGCCTTCGGTGTCGCAACCGCCCTCGACAACCCCCCACGCCAGGTCTACATCTCGGATCTTGTTACGCGAGACGAGGCGCAGAACGCAATTGCTCTCAACGCGACCGGCTTCAATGTCGCACGACTGATCGGCCCCGCGGTCGCAGGCATCGGTATCGTGATCGTCGGCAGTGGCTGGGTGTTCGTCGCCAACGCTCTGAGCTTCGTCGCGACGATTGTCGCCTTGCTCCTCATCCGCCCCTCAAGGAGCAAGAGCCATAGTACGGGCTCGCCCGATCGTCTTGCTGATGGCTTCCGTTATGTGGGCCGACGCCCAGATCTGGTCGTCCTCTTCGTGTCCACCTTCATCATCGGAGCGTTCGGGACAAACTTCGCGATATACGCGCCGACGATGGCGCGGGAGTTCGGCCAGGACGCAACGGGCTTCGGTCTGTTGACGTCAGTCTTCGCAATCGGGTCCATCGCCGGAGCTTTAGTCACCGCGCGAAGGAAATCTGCGAAGCTACGGGTGGTGGCCGCCGCGTCTCTGCTGTTCTGCGCGATGCTCATCGTCTCGGCACTCATGCCATCCTATGCACTCTTCGCGGTCACGCTCATCGGTGTGGGGTTTGCGCTAATCGTGATCCTCATCACCGCGAACGGCTATGTGCAGACGAACACTCACCCAACCGTCCGAGGACGCGTCCTGGCCCTCTATCTGGCGCTGCTTCACGGTGGAACACCTCTCGGCGCTCCCATCGTTGGCTGGATCGCTGATGCCTGGGGTGCACGCGCGTCAGTGCTCGCGGCGGGCGTCGCCGGTTTCGTGGCCGCTTCGATCATCTTCGCCTGGTTTGCCTTCTCCGGCCGGATACACCGCGTGCCCGGGCGCTTCGCCAAGATGACCCTCGACGCCACACGCCCCATCCACACGATCGTGGAGCCCGCTCAACCCTCGATATGAAGCTCAGCGATCCCCGTTGCTTACCTCGACTTCCTCCCACCGGCGTGAGCATGAGCCAGTTGTCGGAACGAGTGGTGTCGTGACGCGGCGCATCGAGCACCGAAGCCAACTCCATTTCGCTCTCTGCAGAGTCTCGATATTCATCCCCCACCCCCCTGACAGTAGCCATAGGCTCATCAGTCCTCGCCGCTCGACAGAGACTTAGGCGACTCCCCAGACTCACCGAGCGCGGCTGGTGTTGACTTCATTACCCACCATCGGTACTGTCCATGATTACGTACTCATTTGAGGTTCCGCATTTGCAAGGAGCCGCCCGTGAGACTTGGACGACGTTGTCGAGGAGGGGCAAGAATGCCTGGGGTCACACTTGAGATGCTTCGGCCGCATGTGGCGGTGATTACCCTTGATCTTCCGCCTGTTAACGCGCTGAACCAGCGGGCACGCAGAACCATCGTCGACATTATGGACGAGCTGCAGGAACGCGATGATGTTCGGGCAATCGTGCTCACTGCAGCCGGGAACGTATTCTGCGCTGGTGCCGACATCAAGGAAAAGGCGGCCCTCAACGAGACCGGCGCGAGCATGCTCGCAGCGAACCGGCTAACCCGTGACCTCTTCCTTGCCTTCTTTGAAAGCCGCAAGCCCATCATCGCTGCGGTCAACGGTGCGGCGCTCGGAGCCGGAATGGTGCTGCTCTCGTGCTGCGACACCATCATCTCGGCAGAGGAAGCCGTTTACGCGATGCCCGAGATCGACGTTGGACAGGGTGGCGGAGCGAGCTACCTTCAGCGCATCATGCCGGTCATGTTGATGCGACGGATGATGTTGACGGGAGAGCGTGTGCCTGCCGCTGAGCTACACCGGCTCGGAGTAGTGGACCGCGTGCTTCCGCGAGCGGACGTGCGTCCAGCGGCCCTCGACCTCGCGGCGACTATCGCCGCGAAGAGCCCGACGGCCGTGCTCACGATTCGCGATTCCTTCGCAACTGTGGAAGCCCTCGACATCTTTAACGCCTTCCGCCTCGAGCAGCGGTACACCACCGAACTTGGCGCTTCTGCCGACGGCCACGAGGCGAGGCGCGCGTTCATCGAGAAGCGCCCGCCACAATTCCAAGGATCTCGATTCACCCACCCACCATCCAGCGAGGAAGGCCACTGACTTATGGCTGAGTACAAGTCGACCGAGTACGACCCGGACAAGGCACCGAAGAATCTCGAGTACGTCATCTACGAGAAGAAGGGCAACGTCGCCTACGTCACGATCAATCGCCCCGAGGTGTACAACGCGCTTCACACGTTTGTGTACGTCGAGTTGCGGTCCGTTTGGAAGGACATCCAGAACGATCCGAGCGTCTACTGCGCGATTCTTACGGGTGCCGGTGACAAAGCGTTCTGCGCCGGGCGCGACATCAAGTTCCTGGCGGAGTACCAGGCCAAAGGCTTGCGTACGCCGCACGAAGACCCACAGAGCCCGCTCTTTCACTGGGGGGGCGGTGGCCAGCCGCAGGACGTCACGCTTGAGAAGCCTCTCATCGCGGCGATCAACGGCCTCGCGGTCGGTGTCGGGCTGAGCATCGTTCTACAGTGTCAGATTCGGGTGATGGCAGAGGACGCCTGGCTCGGCGATCAGCACACGAATGTCGGTCGCCTGGGCAACCCCTACGAGATCTACAGCGAGTTGCCGCACACGACTGCCGCCTTCCTCACGCTCTGTAACGGGCGCCTCACCGCTGAGGAGGCCCTGCGTCAGACTGTCGTAAATCGTGTGGTCCCACGTGGTCAGCTCATGGCCGCGGCAGAGGAGTATGCGGAGATGATCTGCCGGAACTCGCCGCTCGCGGTGCAGGGCGCAGTGCGGATCTACAAGCTCACCAAAGCGTTCCCCGCTTCGCTCGTCACCTACGGTGCGGCTCTCGACCGTCAGATTGGCGAGTCTGACGACGGCGCAGAAGGCTCGCGGGCTTTTACAGAGAAGCGCCGCCCTGTCTGGAAGCAATCTCAACTCCTTTGATCGCAACGACTCCAGTGTCCTGTGGGCGGCGACCCGCCGTCCACAGGACAGACTTTCTCTAGCTGAATGCGAGCCTCCCGTCCCATGTTCGACCCAACGGTCAAGTCCCAGAATCGACTCTTCGCCGACGTGTCCGGCCTTCTGCGTCCCGCCTCCATTGCCGTCATCGGCGCATCCGACCACGCTGGGAACCTTGGCGGTGTGGCGGTAGGCAACCTCCAAAAGTTCGGATTCCCTGGACCTGTATGGCCGGTACACCCCCGCGGCGGATTCGTTCGAGACCTCCCGGCTTACAGGTCTGTGCACGACCTCCCGCACGTGCCAGATCTGGCGATTGTGGCGATCAGCGCAGCAAGTGCACCCGCCGCGCTGGTCGAGCTTGGACGTATGGGAACGCGCAATGCGATCGTATGGGCAGGAGGGTTCGAGGAGAGCGGCGAAGAGGGCAAGCAGCTGCAGCGCGAGCTCGTCGATGCTGCTGCAGCCTTTGACATCAGGATGCTCGGCCCGAACTGCCTCGGCGTGTTCAGCTCGGAACTGCCCCTAGCCGCAAGTTTCGCGTCGTTCCTGGGAGAGATTGACAGTCTGATCCCAGGCGGGATCTCGATCGTCGGCCAGAGCGGAGGTACCGTCACCAACGCGGTCGCGCATCTGCGTGACGCCGGATTCGGATTCCGATTCGCTGTGAGCACCGGGAACGAGGCCGTTGTTGGGGCGTCCGACTTCATCAGCGCGCTCGTAGACGACCCCGGAACCCATGTCATCGCGGCCTACATAGAGGGCACCCGGGACGGCGCCAAACTCTCGACTGCGCTGGCCAAGGCGCGCGATGCGGGCAAGCCGGTCGTGGTGTTGAGAGGTGGCGTCTCTGCAGCGGCCGCCCGGGCGGCGGCTGCACACACAGGAGCGCTCGCGGGCGAGGCCCGTGTATGGCAAGCAGTGCTCGCTGAGCTGGGCGTGATGGAGGCCCACTCCCTTGAAGAGTTGCTCGACTTGGTTAAACAGATCAGCAGCGCCCCCGACCGCATCCAGATGAGAGGCAACGGGCTCGCGATCGTCACGTTCGGCGGGGGTGCAGGCGTCCTCTCCGCCGACCAAGCTGCGCGTCGGGGCCTCGCGGTTCCGCCGCTTCCCGACCATGTGCGTCAACAACTCACGCCGCTCATTCCCCCGATCGCATCAGCAGTCAACCCCATCGACTTGACTCCGCAGACCTACCAGGTCGAGAAGTGGCTCGAGACGTTGCCTATCGCGCTCGACCTCATCGCCGCATCACCAGGGATCGACGCGGTGCTGCTTCAGTACGGCCCGATGGCAGTGCGGTCGACAGAGGTAGCGCAGATCACAAAGGACTTCATGGACCGCACGCACGTGCCGACAGTCCTGGGCTGGGAGTTGCCGCCGAGAGAAGTCCCACCATGGCTCACGAACCACGGAGTGCACCGCTTCATCGAGTACGATCGGGCGATCCGGGTGCTCTCGCACTACGCGAGGTGGTCTTCTGTCGGCGCGCCACCCGAGAAGACGGAGGACGCGCTGGACTTCGATTGGTCGGCTCATGTGCCACACGTTGTGCCGCCGATAGTCATCTCCGAGTACTCGTGCCATCGCCTCCTCGCCGATGCCGGCTTGTCGGTCGCGGCCGGCCGCCTCGTTCACACGCCGGAAGAAGCGGGGGAGGCAGGTGCCGAGGTCGGATGGCCTGTTGCAGTAAAGGGGCTCAGCCAGGCAATCACGCACCGGTTCGCCGCAGGTCTCATCGAGCTTGGTGTCGGTTCGGCTGAGGAAGCGGGCGATGCTGCCGAAAGGATACTGGCTCGGACAGCAGCAATGGGTGTGAACTCGGAGGGGATCTATGTCCAGCGCATGGAGACGGGCGAAGCAGAGATCCTCGTCTCGGCGCTACGGGATCCTGCCTTCGGCGTCATCGTCACGGTTGGCGCGGGAGGTGTGATGACCGAGGCTATCGACGATGTGGTGCTGCATCGTGCGCCATTCGACAGGACCGTCGCCGAGTCGATGCTACGCCGCCTTCGCGTCATCGACCGACTTGAGCGGAACGACACCGCGCCAGATCTCGCACCTCTGGTGGAGTTCGTGAGTCTCTTCTCTCGGCTCAGCGCCTCAGCCCCCTGGAAGAGCTTCGTTCTGGAGGTCAATCCCGTGAAGTGGTCGGCGGCTGGAGCCACCGCTGTGGACGGTCTCTTGATCGTGGAGGAGCAGTGACGCGTACCGACGCGCCACTGGACGACCGGGAGACTCTGGGAGCCGTGCGTGCAGCGGAGAGGAAAGGTGCGGAGCGGAGCGGCGTACTTCCCGCGCGCTGTGCACCCGCGCCGGTCAACCGACCAACCTGAGGAGACGACATGGTGCGCGCTGAGACGACAGTGCCTGACTTCGACGATCTTCCAGAGTTGGGCGGCCTCCGGCACTCGTGGGGGATCTGGGGTGAGAACGACCGACTCGGTGCAGTCAACCTCATCACGCCCGAACGCACCCTCGCCGCAAGTCGACTTATCCAGGACGGCGTCATCGTGCCACTCGACTGGTCGCTACGGATGCCGCGACCGCCCCTGTTCGGCCGCGCCGCATACCAGTCTGAGCTTGAGCGCAGGAGCCCGACGTCCCAGGACGAGTACATCCACCAGTTCAACGCACAGTCCTCAAGCCAATGGGATGGCTTCCGACACGTCCGCAGCGTGGCCCATGGCTATTACAACGGCCGCGAGGATGAGGATCACGGGGTCGAGTTCTGGGCAGACCACGGGCTGGTCACACGCGCCGTCCTGGCGGACGTACAGGGCTGGCGACGTGCAGTTGGCCGCCCGATCGAAGGAGGCGCCCCCGACCCGATCTCCGCAAGCGACATCACGTCGACGCTGTCCTGGGAGGGTGTGACCCTGCAAACCGGGGACGTGTTGCTCGTACGCAGCGGATGGATCGAGTGGTACCTTCGGCAGGGTCAGCAGACCCGAGACCATATCGCGATCCCGGGTAATTTAGTAGCGCCCGGGCTGAAGCCCGACGAGGAGACGGCTCGGTTCCTGTGGAACTCCCACGTCGCCGCCGTAGCGGTCGACAACCCTGCGATGGAGGTATGGCCGCTAGGGTACGAGCATAGTCCGGAGGATGTCGCCGCGCTTCGAGCCGATCCCGCGCGTGAGCATGAGATACAGCTCCATATCAGAGTCATACCGATGCTCGGCATCTTGGTCGGAGAGCTCTTCTTCCTCGAACGTCTCGCCGTCGAGGCGCACCTCCGCCGACGTTTCGAGTTCTTCTTCTCGTCGGCTCCTCTCCACCTTCCCGGGGGCGTCGCCACCCCGCCGAATGCGATCGTGGTTCTCTGAGGTTGAGGCTGGGCCCCCCGCGACGGTGGCGCCTCTGCCTCGGCGTGCCAGTCTGCGGCATACATGACGCGATCTTGCCCCTTCTGGGTGGTGCAGCCCCAGAGGGTGTGCCAGTCGAGCGCGAGCACGTCCGAACGCACTGGGTCACGATTCGTCTCGTAGTTCGAAAAACGCTTGACGTTCCGACTACGTACCCATAGCCTCGAACGAAGGCACGACAATGTACCCCGACAACCAGCACAAAGGAGTGTTACCTATGCGACGCATGGTTCCCATCGTGGCCCTGGCAGGGCTTGCGATAGTTCTCGCGGCTTGCAGCAGCCCGGCACCCACATCGACTCAAGACCCCGGCGGCGAGTCGACCTTGACCCCCGAAGAGCAGTTGATCGAGGCCGCACAGGCGGAAGGCAGCCTCGTGTTCTACTCTACGGAGCCTGACAACCTGAACAACGCGATCGGGGAAGCCTTCACCGCCGAGTACGGCATCCCGATCGAGTTCCTGCGGCTCACCAGCACGGATCTCACCGAGCGGTTTGCCGCTGAAACGGCTTCCGGGGTGTACACCGCGGACCTCATCCAGTTGGTGGGGAGCGGAATCTGGGCGGATGAGCCTCAGTGGTTCGTGGACCTCGACTCCGCTGACCTCGCCGGCTGGGAGGAGTACCCGGAGGACGCGCGGCACGACAGCTGCGCCGATCTGCGATACAGCGTCGGCGGGGTCACCTACAACAACCAGCTGGTCGATGAGGCGCACGTGCCGACCTCGTATGAGGACTTCCTCGACCCGTGGTGGACCGGCAAGATCCTTCTCACCGACCCGCGTGGGACACCCGCCTACATGGGCTGGGCGGCCATGGTCGAGGACGAGTACGGCATCGAGTTCCTGGAGCAGCTCGCCCTGCAAGACTTCACCCTTGTCGACAGCGCGACTCCCGCCGCTGAACAGCTCGCAGCCGGAGCCGCGTATGCAAACTTCGGTGCTCACGTCAGCAACTCGACCGCGATTCGCGCGGCCGGCGCCCCGCTGAGCTTCGTTATCATGAGTGACGTACCCACCGGTCTTCCCACGTGTCAGGGAATCTCAGCCAATGCACCGCACCCCAACGCAGCCAAGCTGTTCATGCAGTGGAGCCTCACGACTGAGGCTCAGAACTCGGGCTGTGCAGTCTTCGAAGCGGCAAATGTGCTCGAAGGCACCGACTGCATCGCTCTCCCGGACGGATGGGAGCCGACAACGCTTGAGGTGATGAGCGACCCTGATCGTCAAGCTCGCATCCTCGAAGCGCTCGGGATCCAGTAGCCCGCCACGCCCCAAGGCCCGGCCGGCGGCTGAGTGCATTCGAAATGATGCCTCCGCCGCCGGCCTCACGACACATCGACAATCACCCGTCCTTCGATGACGAAAGCAGGCCACTCATGGCGATGACCGACACCATGCCCGATGATAATGCTGACGAGCCCGCGCTCCGAGTAACGAACCTCACGAAGTACTTCAAGCGCCTGCGCGGCGGCATCGTAACCGCCGTCAATGGCGTCTCCCTCGATATCGTCGCGGGTGAGATGGTCGTGATCCTGGGACCATCAGGGTGCGGAAAGACGAGCATGCTGCGCAGCATCGCGGGTCTGGAACGACCCGACAAGGGATCGATCACTGCGTCCGGACGGGTCGTATACTCATCAGATCTTGGCATCCGCCTCCCACCCGAGCGTCGCGGCTTCGGGATGATGTTTCAGTCCTATGCCGTATGGCCCCACATGAGCGTGTTTGGCAACGTCTCCTACCCGCTACGAATCAAGCGCGTGCCAAAGGCCGAGGTCCGTGAGCGTGTGGACCGCATCCTCGGGATCGTCGGCATCGCGCACCTGCGGGATGAGTACCCGACCCAGCTCAGCGGTGGCCAGCAGCAGCGCGTCGCCCTCGCGCGTTGCCTTGTCGCCGACCCGAAAGTGATCCTCTTCGACGAACCACTCTCAAACGTCGACGCAAAGGTGCGGGACGAACTGCGCATTGAGTTGCGCGCCATGCAACGCCGCATTGGTTTCGCCGGAATCTTCGTAACACACGATCAAGAGGAAGCCACCGCGATCGCTGACCGCATCGTCGTCATGCGCGACGGCGACTTTGTGCAGGTCGGCACTCCTCGCGAGGTCTATGGGTCACCAGCCAGTCGATTCGTCGCCGGATTCCTCGGTGTCGTCAACGAGTGGAGCGGCACGCTCACCGACGCTGAAACGATTGCCACCCCCCTCGGTGATCTAGCAGTCGACGAATCCCTCCTACCGATGGCCGCCAAGCAGGGCGACCCGATTACGGTGACGGTGCGACCTGAGGCGATCTCGGTTGCCATGTCTGAGCCGGTGAGTTTCGATGGCACGATCTGGCGCGGCTCCGCCGAGGACGAAGTTTTTCGTGGGCCCTACGTCGACCGCTTCGTATCCGTCAGCGGGGTTCGCGTGCGTTCCCGCGGGGACTCCGTGCGGTCGATATCGAACGGCACAGAGGTCTTCATCGCGATCCCTCGCTCCGCAGTTCGGGTGGTCGAGCACGGCACGAGCTCCACACTGGTCGAGGAGGATGTGGCGTGACACTCAGCGCATCGCCGGCGCCGCCGACGCGTCCTCGCGTCTCCGCCACTGTGCCACTCGACGCCGTGCCCGTCGCTCGGGAGCGTACGTTCAGCCCGTTCAACCTCATCGCGCTCCTGCTCGCACTCATCTCGATCGCCCTTATCGTCTGGCCGCTGGTGAATGCATTCATCGGCGCATTCGTCATCGACGGCGAGCTCGACCTCGACGCCTTCGCTCGGGTCTTCTCCGATAGACAGTTCCACATCGCGCTCACCAACACTGCGATCATCATGATCACCGCTGGCCCTCTTGCGATCATCGTCGGCGCGGTGCTGGCGTGGCTCAACGAGCGCACCAATGCCCGCTTTGGCTGGCTCTCTACCGTGATGCCGATCGTACCTTTGCTCGTTCCGTCGATCGCCATGGCGGTGGGTTGGGTATTCCTGGGCAATGAGCGCGCTGGATACCTCAACGCACTGCCTCGCGTCGTCACGTCGTGGTTCGGACCGATCGACCCCGCCGCAACCGGGCCGATCGACATCGCATCGTGGGGGGGCATGATCTTCGTCTACACAATCGTGCTTGTGCCCTACGTGTACCTCGTCGTCGCTGCAGCACTCCGTAACACCGACTCTGCCCTCGAAGAGGCTTCGCGGATGAGTGGCGCGGGAGTCATGACGACCCTCATGCGCGTCTCACTGCCTGCCGTGATGCCTGCACTTGCGTCCGCCGCGCTACTGGTCCTCATCGTAGGTTCCTCGCTGTTCTCGATCCCCCGCACCATCGGTACGGCTGCGAGAATCGACGTCCTTTCGACCTACATCGTGCGACTGACCCGCGTCTACCCCGCGAAGCTCGATGAGGCGATGGCGGTCAGCGTCGTGTTGCTGATCCTGCTCGGTATCGCCTGGTGGGGGCAGCAGCGAGTCGCGAGTCGCGGACGTCACTCGACGATCTCAGGTAAGACGGGTAGCGCGGCGATCATCGAACTCGGCAGGTGGCGTCCCGTATTCCGCGCAATCATGATCGTGTACATCCTGCTGGTGTCGGTGCTGCCATTCATGGCGCTGCTGTTCGTCGGTCTGCAACCGTACTGGACTGCCACGATCGACCCTGCCGTGCTCACGCTGAAGAACTTTGAAGCGTTCTTCGGACCTCCGGGGGAGCTGCCACGTCGCGCGCTCATGACAAGCATCCTGCTCGGAGCGCTAGGGGCGACGATCAGCATGGCGGTGGTCGCTGTGATGGTGCATTGGGCGAAAGAGCGGAAGGGCACGGCATCACGACTTGTGGAGGGCGCCACGAAGGCACCTGGTGCAATCTCGCACATTGTGTTCGGCGTTGCGATCCTTGTTACGTTCGCCGGTCCACCATTCATGCTGAGCGGCACTCTCGGGATTCTGCTCATCGCGTACTTCGTAATGTACCTCCCCCAGGCCTCTACCGGAGCCGAGGTCGCTCGCGGCCAAGTCGGCAACGAGTTGATCGAGGCCTCTGCGATGTCGGGCGCATCCAGGTCTCAGACGTTCTGGCGCGTGCTCATACCCCTCATGCTTCCAGGTCTCGCCGCGGGCTGGGCGCTGATGTTCGTTGTGATCGTAGGCGACCTCACCGCGTCCGCAATCCTCGCCGGGCATAGCAATCCCGTCGTCAGCTTCGTGTTCCTGGATATCTGGGACAACGGGACGCTGTCCATGCTCGCCACGCTTGGGGTCCTCGTCAGCATCGTGACGAGCGTCGTCGTCTTCGCCGCGCTCCTGCTCGGGCGCGGCTCGGTGATCGCAGGCCGACCCGGCCGACGATCTGCGAAAAAAGGGGGATCCCAATGACCAGTCTCGACGGATATGTCGTCGCGATAACGGGCGCGAGCGCTGGGATAGGACGCGCTGCAACGCGTCTGCTCGCGAGCCGCGGCGCGAAAGTCGTCGCCGGTGCGCGGCGCAGCGATCGACTCAGCGAGCTCGCTGCCGAGTTTCCGACGCTGGTCGTGCCAATCGAGATGGACGTACGCGTGCCCGGCGACGGGGAGCGACTGATCGCCGCCGCGACTGAGGCTTTCGGTCGGATCGATGGACTCGTCGCGAACGCGGGCATCGGTCTGTATGGCGGCATCCTCGATCATTCCGATGCCGACCTAACTCGCATGCTGGAGACAAACATCGCGGGCACGGTCTGGCCGGTGCGGGCTGCCGTGAGGCGCATGTTGCCACAAGGCTCGGGCGACATCGTCATCATCAGCTCAGTGGCCGGCACGAGCGGCCGTGCGAACGAGGCGGTCTACGCCGCCACCAAACATGCGCAGATGGGTCTGGCCAACGGTCTCGATCGCGAGCTGCATCGCGCCGGCATACGCGTGACCGCCCTGTGCCCTGGAGGCGTCGTAACGGAGTTCGCGATGCAGCCCGGAGCGGGTCGCACGCCGCAGACTCCTGAGCTCGTCGATATGCTCACCGCCGAAGACGTCGCCGAGGCAATCGCCTTCACCCTCGGCCAACCCCGCACCGCAAGAAGCCTCATCGTCCGCCTTCGGGGCGCAACGGAAGAAGACTGACGTGACGCGACTCGTCAACGCGGCCGCCAACTTCGCGCACGAAGCGCTCGAAGGCTTCGCGACCGCGAATCGCGACGTGGTCGCCGCGGTTCCGGGAGGGATCGTACGCGCATCGGCGAGCGCGCACGGCGAGGTGGCTGTCATCATGGGCGGCGGCTCGGGGCACTATCCGGCATTCGCCGGATGGGTCGGTCCCGGTCTCGGTCACGGCGCGGCATGCGGTGACATCTTCTCGTCACCGTCCGAGGAGCAGATTCTCACTGTTGCGCGCGCGGCCAACAACGGCGGCGGGATCATGTTCGTTCCGATCAACTACGCGGGCGACATCCTGAACTTCTCTGGTGCAGCAGAGGCCTTGCGTGCAGATGGCATCGATGTGCGAATGGTCGCGGTGACGGATGATATCGCCTCGGGCACTAACGTGGAGCGGCATACTCGTCGGGGGATCGCGGGGAGCCTTCTCGTGCTCAAGATGGTCGGCGCGGCTGCTGCCCGGGGGCTATCGCTCGACGAGGTGGAACGGGTGACAAGCAAGGCCAACGAGGCAACCAGGTCATTGGGCGTAGCGCTCACAGGCTGCACAGTCCCTGGGCACGCGTCCCCCCTCTTCACCGTGCCAGTCGGTCGAATCGCCGTCGGACTCGGAATCCACGGCGAACCAGGTATCTCGGAAGCTGACCTCGGATCCGCCGACGAGATCGCCGACCTGATCATTGACGGCTTGTTCAATGAGCGTCGCCCAGTATCTGGCGCACGCATCGGCGTGCTCGTCAACGGGCTGGGCTCGACGAAGTACGACGAGCTGCACCTCGTGTTCCGGCGCGCCCGCACCCGCCTCGAAGGCGTCGGCATGAGGCTCGTGGAGCCGGTCGTCGGTGAGCAAGTGACGAGCCTCGATATGGCCGGAGTGTCGATCTCGCTCACCCATCTCGATGACGAGCTTGAAGCATTGTGGCTCGATCCGGCGAGCACTGTCGCATTCTCGCGCGGTGGCGCCGTCCTCGGTCAGCGGCGCGAGACCAAGGTCGCGCGTCGACAACAGCGGATTGCTGCCGGGTCGCTCGCGTCGCAAGGTGCCGCCGTCGCGATTCTCAACGGTCTGGTTTCGACCGTGGCGACACTCTCGTCGCACGAAGCCAGATTGGGCGAGATCGATGCGATCGCTGGGGATGGAGACCATGGTGCCGGGATGCTAAGAGGTGCACGAGCTGGTCTCGCCAAAGCACACGAAGCGGTCGACAGCGGGGCCGGTGCGGGTACGACGCTCTCGCTCGCCGGTGGCGCTTGGTCGGCGGTCGGTGGAGGCACGTCAGGTGCGCTTTGGGGTAC
>Ga0307505_10002121_pt1 | contig 14300 bp, 17 predicted proteins | sample 23_S_MG_FD_202183 | JGI IMG/M metagenome (GOLD analysis project Ga0307505, IMG submission 202183) | Soil microbial communities from Populus trichocarpa stands in riparian zone in the Pacific Northwest, United States - 23_S | ecosystem: Environmental > Terrestrial > Soil > Riparian zone > Trees...
CGGCGGCGGAAGCGTGTCCGGCGGGGGTGGCGGCTCCTCGGGGGGCGGCGGCTCCTCCTCGACGTCGAACGTCTTGAGATCCTCGACCGTCTGCTTGACCACATTATAGGCCAGGCCGGTGACGATGAAGTATCCGAGAACAACATGGACGAGCGCCACGACCACGATCGAGGCCGTGCGGTTCGTACCCATTTCCTTGCGTTGGGCGTAGGACATTAAGCCGCAACTCTCCTTTGTGTCCGTGGTTCGGAGCCACGAAATTGACCAGACACTTTACGCGCGTCCCGCCTTGTTTGGAACCACCGATGTATCAACATATCATCGACGGGATGCGCGCTTCCTTAATTGAGGCCAAATGGCGGCGCAACGACTTTTGTTCCCTTTGCGGGACGACATCGTCCAATCTATCGTCGGCTACGGTGCGCAGCCGCGGAAAGACGCGACTTCGACTCCGACCTTTTTTGCGTCGCCATAAATGTCGGGCTTGGCACTCGCGACGCGCAACGCCTTGACCCCGCGCATCGCCGCCAGGCGCTGGTAAATCGCCTCCACCAGCGTCTCTTGCAGATTGTACCGCCGCAGGCCCGCCAGCCGGATCACTTCGTTGCGGAGGAAATCGTAATTCCATGCGGCGTGCGGACTGTCGTCGGCGGGCGGGGTCAGCTCGTCGAGCCACAATTCGACCGTTATCAATAATCGCTGAGGCGCACCAATTTCGAATTCGTGAAACCCGATGTCGGCCTGGACCTCCAGCGAATCGAGCATGATCTTGCTCGACTTCACCGCCAGCGATGCCGGGATCATTCCGTCGAGCGTCACGGGATCGGTCATGTCTTCTCCAAATATTGGACATCGCGCGGCAGCGCCCAGAATCTCTGCCCGCCGTCGAGCGTCAGTATTTCGCCGGTCATCGCGGTTGCCCCGATCAGGTAGCGCAATGCCGCGACCACATCCTCCGGCGCCACGCCCCGTCCCAGCGGGTTGAAGCGGTGCATCGCTTCGAAATTGCTTTCGTCCTGCCCCTCGGACCGGAGCATCAGCGCCGGGGCAATGGCGTTCACCCTGATCCCCTGCCCGGCCAGCGCCCGCGCCGATAATTCCGTCAGCCCGGCCAGCGCCACCTTCGACAATGTGTAGCTCAGAAAATCGGAATTGGGTGCCTTGAGTTTGGAGTCGAGCAGATTGACCACCAGCCCGCTGCCCGAATCGCCGACGCGGCGGGCGAACATCTGCGTCAGCAAAGCCGGCGCGCGGACGTTGACCGCCATGTGCGAATCGAATCCGGCGGGATCGATCGTCTCCAGCCGGTCCTCGGCGAAGCGCGCCGCATTGTTGACCAGCAGCTCGAGCGGCGGCAGTGCGTCGGCGGCAGCGAAGATAGTCGCCGCGGCACTGTCGTCGGCAAGGTCGGCGGCGACCGCCACAGCGCCCTCGGCAACCTCGTCTCCGCCATGATGGACATGCGCCACCACCGCCCAGCCATCGGCCAGCAGTGCTTCCGCAATTGCCCGCCCGACGCGCTTGCCGGCGCCGGTCACGATTGCTGTCCTGGTCGGTTGCTGGGCCATCCCTCGCGGATTGCGTCGGCTCGCGCGCAATGACAAGAGCTTGGTCGTGCCCGAGACCCGCCCGCCCATCGCCATCGCCGGCCGCAGCCTCGCCGATCTCGCGAAGCTGATCGACGCCCGCAGCCTGCCCCCGGTCGATCGCTGGAACCCGGAGCCTTGCGGCCAGTCGGACATGCGCATCGCCGCCGACGGCACCTGGTTTCACATGGGCACTCCGATCACTCGCCCGGCCATGATCCGCCTGTTCTCCACCGTGCTTCGCCGCGAACCCGACGGCAGCCACGTCCTCGTCACCCCGGTCGAAAAACTGTCGATCGAGGTCGAGGCCACGGCGTTCCGCGCCATCGCCATGACCAGCGAGGGGGAAGGCGATAAGCGCCGCATTGCCTTCGAACTCGACAGCGGCGACGCCGTCATTCTGGGTCCCGACCACCCGCTGATCCTCGCTCAGGACGAACATGGCCCCAGCCCCCGCCTCGCGGTTCGCCATGGTCTCGAAGCCCTGATCGCCCGCCCGCTTTATTACGAGCTTGCCGAGATTGCTTTGGCCGAGGGGCAGGACCCGCCCGGCATTTGGAGCGAAGGCGCCTTCTTCGCGCTGCAATGAGCCTGCGCAACCGCCTCAAGGCCGCGCTCGCCCTTCCCGCGCCGTCGCGCCTGCTGGCCGGCGACCTCGCCGATTTGCCCGACGGCCAGCTTTCCCCCGCCGCGGTGCTGGTGGCGATCACCGACCGCTCCGAGCCAGGAGTCCATTTCACCTTGCGCCGCGAAAACATGCGCTCGCACGCCGGCCAGGTCGCCTTTCCCGGCGGCCGGATCGATCCCGGCGAGGATGTCGTCACCGCCGCGTTGCGGGAGGCCGAAGAGGAGATCGGCCTGCCCCCGGCGGCAGTCGCCCTGTGGGGCGCGGCGGACCCCTATCGAACCGTCACCAACTTCCTTGTCACCCCGATCCTCGGCCTCGTCCCGCCCGACCTCGAGCTATTCCCCCACGAGCATGAAGTCGCCGACCTGTTCGAAGCGCCCTTGTCCTTCGTCCTCGATCCGGCCAACCAGCATTGCATGAGCGCGGAATTCCGGGGGGCCACCCGCCAATATTACCAGATCAACTGGAACGGCCGCCGCATCTGGGGCGCGACCGCGGCGATGCTGGTCAACCTGACCTGCCGCCTGCAAGCCCTGGAAAGCTCGAAGGCATGAAGCTCGACGCGGATCGCTGGCGGTCAAGGCGCGGCGTGTCTCGGATTCTCGACGCGCTGGGCGCCAACGACGGGCTGACCCGCTACGTCGGCGGCGCGGTGCGTGACGAATTGCTGCAAATCGCCGTCAACGACATCGACTTCGCCACAAAACTCCACCCCGGCGACGTCGTTGCCCGGCTCGAAAAGGCGCGGATCAAGGCCGTCCCCACCGGAATCGCCCATGGCACCATCACCGCCGTTGCCGATGGCCAGCCGGCTGAAATCACGACCCTGCGCAGCGACGTGTCGACCGACGGCCGCCGCGCCACGGTGGCCTTTTCGGACGACTGGAAGGCCGATGCCGCGCGCCGCGATTTCACCATCAATGCGCTTTACGCCGACCCCCGGACCGGCGAGATTTTCGACTATTTCGGCGGCCTCGACGACATCAGGGCGCGCCGCGTCCGCTTCATCGGCGATCCGTTGCAGCGCATCGCCGAGGACCATCTCCGAATCCTGCGCTTTTTCCGCTTCCACGCGCGGTTCGGCCAAGGCGAGCCCGACCCCGCCGGGCTCGACGCCTGTACCAGCCGCGCCAATGACCTCATGGCCTTGTCCCGCGAACGGATCGCCGACGAGACGGTCAAGACCCTCGGCCTGCCCGATCCGGTCGCCACCGTGGCGCTGATGATCGCGCGCGGGATCTTCGTCCCCGTCCTCCCCGAAATTACCGATGCATCGCGCCTCGCTGCTTTGGTCGTCGACGAACGCGCGGTGTCCATCGCCCCCGACCCGATCCGCCGCTTGGCCTCGCTCCTGCCGTCCGATCCCGAGATCGCCGACAAGGTCGCCGCCCGGCTCAAATTGTCGAAGAAAGCCCGCAAACGCCTCGCCGCCGCCGCCGATCGCGACCTCGGCGCCAATCCCCGGGCGCTGGCCTATTGGGCAGGCGCCGAGACCGCGATCGACCGGTTGCTGCTCGCCCGCAAGCCGGCAGACGCCGCCGCCATCGCCGGCTGGCCGGTTCCGCGCCTGCCCATTTCGGGCGGCAAGCTGATCAAGCTCGGCCTGACTGAAGGACCGGCGGTCGCGACCGCCCTGAAGGCGATCGATCGCCGCTGGGTCGACGCCGGCTTCCCTGATGGAGCCGACTTCGACAAACTGGTTACCGAGGAAGTCGCTCGCCACGGAGGCAGGAAATGAGCCTGACGACCATGCGCCACGCCGCTTATGCCGCGCTCGAGCCCCACGCCCGCGAAAACGAAGGTCTGTCGCGGATCAACAAATTGCTGGTCCTGTTCATCATTGTCGCCGCCGCCTTCGCGGTGCTCGAGACCGAGCCTGAACTGTCCGCCGGGCGCGAGGTCATGTTCCGCACCGCCGAGCTGATCTTCGGCGCCGTCTTCACGCTCGAATATCTGGTCCGGCTGTGGATCGTCCCCGACAATCCCGATTATGCCAAATACCGATTTCCCCGCCTGCGCTATGCCGTCAGTTTCCCCGCGATCATCGATCTCCTGGCCATCGTCCCGACCTTCGTCACCCTGGGCGCGAGCGGCGGCGGCAGCCTGTTGCTGCGCTTCTTCCGCGTGCTCAGGATATTGCGGCTGGCCAAGCTCGGGCGGATGTCGCGCGCCTGGCGCGACCTGAGTGAAGCGGTCACCGAACGCACCCACGAACTGATCCTGACGATCAGAGCATCGCCGGCTTCGTGCTGCTGGTGTCCTCGACCCTGATGTACTGGGCCGAGGCCGGCGCCCAGCCCGACAAGTTCGGCAGCATCCCGCGGGCGATGTGGTGGTGCATCGTGACGCTCACCACGGTTGGCTATGGAGACGTCTATCCGGTCACCCTGCTCGGAAAGAGCCTGGCCGGGATGGTCGCGATTGCCGGCATCGGCCTGATCGCCATGCCCGCCGGAATCCTCGCCGCCGCATTCAGCGACGTGGTCCAGCGGCGCAGGGCGGAAGCGGCTGCTGCAGAGGCGGGATCGAAGAAGCCTTAGGTCCGCGCCAACCCGGGCCTTACGCCCCGGTCTCGCTATGGGCCGCCGCGACCGCCTTCGACTCCGGGGATTCGCGCTGCCTCAGGAAAATGCTCAGCACCACCAGCACCGCGGTCGACAGGAATTCGCTCTGCCAGTTCTGGAAGGATTCGAACCAGAATTCGCCGCTTGCCAGATGCTCGAGCAAGGTCGGGCCGGTTTCGCCGTGGCTGGCCGCTTCCTCCGCGGCCAGGCGTGCGCTGAATATCCAGTGGAGGATGAAGGACAGGACGAACAGTATCGCCAGGGCGATGCCGAGCGAATTGGCGTAAAGCTCGCGCGCCGTGCGGCCCCAGCGCAGCATCGCGGGGGCGCCGGCCTGCTTGCCCTTTGTCGCCAGTCCCGTGTCCCGCGGCGGCGTGTCGGGATCCTGGGATTCCGCCGATCCGCGTTGGACCAGGCAGGCGGTAAGCAGCACAAAGGTCGCCATCTGCAGGAATTCGCTTTCCCAATTTTCGAACACGGTCGAGATAAACAGGGGGTTGGAAAGGAATTCCGACAGCGCGATTTTGGCCTCGCCATGGCGCGCCAAATCCTGGTTTTCGACGATCCAGCCGGTCAGGAACTGGCCGACGATGCTCGCGATGAACATCAGCATCAGGACGATGGTCAGCCCATTGTCTTTCCAGATCTTGGCCACAGGTAGCTCCTGCCCGACGAAAATTTTAACGCGTCCAGTCAAGCGGTGTGCGAATGACCCGCAACGTCGATCAACGTGCGTCGTTCATCGGCGGTTCCAGCCGACCGGGGCGCGTGTTCATAGGACCTGCCCCTCGAACAGGTCGGCAATCGCGATCAGCGCCGGTTCGTCGATTGCCGCGCTGGCCGGGTCCATCACGATCGCCTGGCCGAGATAGGCCCAGTAGATGAAGGCCGCGCGGGGCTGGGCCTGGCCGGCATCGACGCCGGCGTCGATCAGAAGCGAGGCCATGTAGGCGACCCGGCGGGCATCCACCGCCGCGACCATCTTGGCCACGTCAGCATCGGCCGCCGCCCACATGCGGATCGCCCGGTCGAGGCCGCGCTTGCCGAAGAAGGCCCGCTTGAGGAGGCGTTGCAGGCGCCCCGGACCTGCCGGTTCATCCTCGAATTCGCGGATGACCTGGTCGACCGTTCGATCGCGCCAGTTCTCCAGCAAACGCGTCCGGAAGTCGGCAAAGTCCGCGAAGTGCCAATAGAAGCTGCCGCGCGACACGCCCAGGGCTTCGGCCATCGCGCCGACCTTGAGCGCATTCGATCCCTCGGTGGCAAGCGTCCTGAGCCCGTGATTGATCCAGTCCCGCCGTGTCAGCCGCGCTTCCATAACCATACCATACACTAGTGTATTGACTCTCGCTAGCTAAACGCGCACCCGACAATACAGAGGTGTATGGAATGCAACATATCGGATTGGTGCTGGCCGGATTGATTGGTGCCATCACGGCTATCTTCCACGGGATTGTTACCCACCGGCTGATGGTCCAGCCGATCGATCGCCGGCTCGCCACCGACCCGGGGGTATCGGCAACTATCCGCCGGATCGTCCCGCCTTTGCTCCAATACAGCACCTACAGCTGGCTGGTTTGCGGGATTGTCCTCATCGTGGCGGCGCTGGTCGCTGGCGCGGAAACGCGGATCGCCATCGGCCTGCTGGTGGGGAGCATGTATCTATATGGCGCTGTCGCCAATCTGTGGGCAACCCGCGGGCGTCACCCCGGCTGGGTGTTGCTGGCAGTCGCGGTCGGCCTGATCGCGGTGGACCTGCTTGGAAGTGCCTAGGCTTCAGCCCAACGCCCGCAGCGGCAATGGCGCGAGAAAAACGCCGCCGGCGTCATGGCCCAGGGCCCAGCGGATTTGCGCCGGAACGTCGCCCGTCTTGGGGACGCGCAAATCGACCCGCTCGCCGATCATCAACTGGGTGTCGGTAGACAGTTTGAAGCCGTCCTTGCTGATGTCGGTGATGAGGACAGCGATTTCCTCGCCGCTCGGGCGCAGCAGGACCGCCTTGAGATCGGTCGATACGCGCGGTCCGCGCTTGATCTGTCCTGGTTCCCTCACGCTTGCACTCCCGAGCTATTGCTTGATTATCGATCCAGGAACCGGGTCCCGGCCTTGTCCCCCGCAATCCACCGCACTTCCGCCTCGACCTTGCCCAATCCGGTCAGGTCGAGCTTGACCGGGTCGCCGACCTGGACCGCGGCACCATCGATTTCACATCCGTCGTAGGACAGGTTGGTGATCCGGACGCTCCGCCGGCTCCCGTCCGGCCGGTGAACGAAGGCCATGAAATCGACCGCCCGCCGCACTTGCCGGTCGATCCAGCCCTCAAGATCGTCTCGCCGTACGTCATCGGTCATGGCTGCCCCCGCTAGCCACCGCAGTGTTAACATGGGACAATGTAGGAAGCCAGCGCTAGCTTGGCTTTGATCCTCAGGTCTGGCGCGATCGCCAGTAAGCAAGCGCCGCCTCGGCCTGCAGTGGCTTGGCGAAGTAATAGCCTTGTCCGGCCGAGCAGCCCAGCGTTGCCAGCGTCGTCGCCAGTTCCACCGACTCGATCCCCTCGGCGGTGGTCGACATGCCCAGTGCGTCGGCCAGGCTGAGCACCGCGCGGACGATCGCCACGCTGTCGGGATCGACCATCATTCCGGAGACGAAGCTGCGGTCGATCTTGAGGACGTCGATTGGCAGCCGCTGGAGATAGGCCAGGCTCGAATAGCCGGTGCCAAAGTCGTCCATCGCAACCGTAGCATCGAGCGCCTTCAACGCCTCGAACACGCGCTGGGCGCGGCCCGGGTCCTGGACGATCGAGCTTTCGGTCAATTCAAGCGTCAGCCGGTCGCCGGTCAGCCCCGACGACTTGAGCGCCGCGGCGACCACCTCGGCGATATTGTCGCGCGCCACCTGGATCGCCGAGAGATTCACCGCGACATAGATGGGCAGTTTCTCGCCCGTCTCCTGGTCCCATCCGGCCAAAGTCTGGGCCGCTTTGTCCATCGCCCACCGGCCCAAGGTCAGGATCAGCCCGCTTTCCTCGGCCACCGGAATGAATTCGGTGGGCGAGATTTCGCCGCGGTCTTCGTGGGTCCAGCGGGCCAGCGCCTCGAACCCGCTGACCTTGCCCGACTTGAGGTTGATCAGCGGCTGGTAGAATAATTTCAGTTCGTCTTTTTCGAGCGCTCGGCGAAGCTCGGTCTCGATCGAGAAGCGGCGCCGCGCCTGGCTCGCTTCCTCCGCATGATAGACTTGCGGCGCGCCCGCCGCCTTGGCCTGCTTGACCGCGAACTGCGCGTTGCGGAACAATTCTTCCGGGTCCTGGCCGGGCTGCATCATCGCCAGCCCGATCGCGCATTCCACCTTGATCTCGAGTTCGGACAGCTTGAACGGCGCGGTCATCACCTCCTGGATCCGGTCGGCCGCCTTCATCGCATCGTCCATGCCCTTGCGCAGCGAAACGACGATCCCGAACTCATTGCCCCCGGTGCGCGCCAGCCGGTCGCCGGTGCGCAAGGCCGAGATCAGCCGCCGCGCGAAGGTGATCAGCAATTCATCGCCGACCAGGCCCCCCATGCTTTCGTTGATCCGGCTGAAGCGCAGCATGTCGACCACCAGCACCGCATGGCCGGCCGGGCGGACGAACCCGTCGGTGCCGACCACATTGCCCGGGCCGCTCTCGGCCGCTTCGATCATTTCGCAGAACGCCAGCCGGTTGGGCAGGCCGGTCAGGCTGTCGCGGAGCATTTCGGCGCGCAGCGCGCTTTCCGCCTGGACCTCGATGGTGCGGTCGATCAGGCTGACCAGACAGCGCGGCCCATGCGTCTCGTCGGGCGGCAGCGGCGCCAGCTTGATCCGGTAATAGCGCGCCGTAATGCCCTCGCCGTGGCAGAATTCGAGCTCGCTGGCGGCGTTGAAATCGGCCAGGAACGACTGCATCAGGTTGGAGATCTGGAGGTGCACGCACTGGCGGAAATCCCCGCTTTTCATCGCCTCGTCGCCGGTCGTCGCCATCGCCTCGTCGAAGCGATTGTTGCGGTCGATCAGCTTGAGCACACCGTGCGGCGTGATGCCCACCACCGCCGCCGCGATTGGCAGCGCGTCGAGCAGGTTACGGCCGATGTCGCCCGCCGGTGCGTAGAGCGAGGATGACATTGCGGCACGCGCACTATCGCGCCCTGTCGAGGGTTTCTTCGCCGCCTGCATCCCCCTGCATTAACCGGAAGGAGTTAACAGGCTGTTCTCGCTTTACTTAATCTAGGTTTAGCTACCGAAACGGTTGGACCTGGGAAACCCCAAAGGCGGCAACCGCCCCGCCGCCCCGCGCGCCGCGCGCCAGGGGGTGAGGTCGCTCTCGGTCCGCACCCTCTTGCTCTCCCCGCCCAGCGCCCAGCTCAGCCCCTCGGCCGCGTTGAGCGTGGTGACATCGGCCAGCCCGCCGTCGCGATAGCGCTGCAGGGTCACCCCCTGCCCCCGCGCCAGCTCGGGCAGCTCGGCCAGCGGGAACACCAGCATCTTCCGATTCTCGCCGATCACCGCCACCGCATCGGCATTGGCGCCGACCAGTTTGACCGCCGCGACCTTGGCCCCGGACCTGAGATTGACCAATTGCTTGCCCTTGCGGGTCTCGGCCAGCACCGCCGCGCCGCTGGTCAAAAACCCCCGCCCGTCGGATGAGGCCACCAGCAGCCTTGTCTCCGCCCGCACCACCATCAGCGCGACGATATCCACCTCGCCGGCCAGGTCGATCGAGAGGCGCACCGGCTCGCCGAACCCGCGCCCGCCGGGCAATTTGTCACCGCCCAGCGTGTAAACCCGCCCGTCCTCGGCCGCGAGCAACAATTTGTCCGTCGTCTGGGCATGGAAGATCCGCTTGAGCCCGTCGCCCTCGCGGAACTTCAGCGTCTCGGCATCGCCCTCGGCGACATGGCCCTTCATCGCCCTTATCCAGCCGCGCTGCGACAGGATGACGGTGATCGGCTCCTTCTCGATCATCTGGCTCCAATCGATCTCGCGATGCGCCGCCGCCACCGCACCGATCCGGGTCCGCCTTTCGTCGCCGAATTTCTCCCGCATCGCCGTCAAATCGCGCTTCAGCCGGTTGCGCTGCTTGACCGGGCTGTCGACCAACGCCGCCAGCTCTGCCCGCTCCTTGGCCAGCGCCGCCCGCTCCTTGGCGATCTCCATTTCCTCCAGCTTGCGCAAGCTCCTCAGGCGCATGTTGAGGATCGCCTCCGCCTGCCGGTCGGACAGCGCGAATTCCGCGATCATCACCGGCTTGGGCTCGTCCTCGGTGCGGATGATCTGGATCACCCGGTCGAGGTTGAGGAACGCGATCAAAAACCCGTCGAGCAATTCCAGCCGCTCGTCGATCTTGCCGATCCGGGTCCGGCTGCGGTTGAGCAGCACCTCGATCTGGAACGCCAGCCACGCCAGCAGCGCCTGCTTGAGGCTCATCACGCCGGGCGTTCGGTTCTTGTCGAGCACGTTCAAGTTGAGCGGGAAGCGCACCTCCAGCTCGGTCATCTTGTACAGGCTCTCCTCGAGCAACGCCGCATCGACCGTCCGCGACCTCGGCTCGAGGATGATCCGCAGATCCTCCGCGCTCTCGTCGCGAACGTCGGCCAGGATCGGCAGTTTCTTGTCGCCGATCAGCCCGGCGATCGCCTCGATCAGCCGCCCCTTCTGCACCCCGTATGGGATCTCGGTCACCAGCAAATGCCAGCCCCCGCCCTTCTCGACCACTTTCTCGATCCGCGCCCGAAGCCGGAAGCTCCCCCGCCCGGTGGCATAAGCCTGCGCGATCGTCTCCTTGGCATCGACCAGCACCCCGCCGGTCGGAAAATCGGGCCCGCCGACAAAGTCGAGCAACGCGCGATCCTCGGCCTGCGGATTGTCGATCAGATGGATCGCGGCGTCGGCCAGTTCGGTAACGTTGTGCGGCGGGATCGAGGTCGCCATCCCGACCGCAATCCCCGACGATCCGTTGGCCAGCAGATTGGGGAACAGCCCCGGAAAGACGTCGGGCTCCTCATCCTCGCCATTGTAGGTGCGCTTGTAATCGACAGTCCCCTCGTCGAGCCCGGCCATCAGCTGCGCCGCGACCTTGGTCAGCCGCGCCTCGGTGTAGCGATAGGCGGCGGCATTATCCCCGTCGATATTGCCGAAATTGCCCTGCCCGTCGACGAGCGGGTAACGAAGCGCCCAATCCTGCGACAGCCGCACCATCGCATCATAGACCGACTGGTCGCCATGCGGATGGTATTTGCCGATCACGTCGCCGACCACCCGCGCCGATTTCTTGTAGGCGGAGGCGGGATCGAGCCTCAACAACCGCATCGCCCACAGCAAGCGGCGATGCACCGGCTTCAACCCGTCGCGGACGTCGGGCAGCGACCGCGCGGTGATGGTCGAAAGCGCATAGACGAGATAGCGCTCGCTTAAGGCAGCGTCGAAGGGCGAATCAATGATGAGGTCGGTGTCGGGTTGCATGTGTGTTACCTAGCAACCGCCTATCCGACGTGCCACTCTTGACGGCGATTCTTTCTAACCCGATTACAAGTTCACAATAATTTTGTTCCGCGTTTGTTCTAAATGATATAATGGGTGGTGGATGAGCGACGAGATCGATCTAGACGCCACCGCGCCCAAACGCAGCCGTGCCTCGAAGGCAGATGCGATCACGCCTGTGAATAAGCCGCCGAAGGTGAAGAGCCTTCAAAGCCACGGCCGGAATTCGAAAGTGTATGTGCCGGTCATTCTGAAATTGTTTCTGGATCGCTGGCGCCCGGGCGCGGCAACCGTCGTGTTCTCGCTGGATGACGTTCGAACTGCCGTCGAAGCGGTGCGGGCCGCATCCGACAACCCCGACGCCATATCGTCCCGCAATCCCGCCGACGTGGTTTACCGCATGCGTTCGCGAACGGTTCTGCCGGCCGAAATTCTCAACAAGGGCTTCCACATCCTGCGTGCTGTAGGGCGCGGGCGCTACCAGTTTGAGAAGGCGTCGAGCGGGATCATCGACACGCCAGTCAACGAACTAACTCCGGCGATCGACCAGACGCCCATGCCCGTTCGGCGCTTGCTGCCCGAAACAATGGCTGAAATGGACGAACAGGCGCTACTGTCCGTCGTCGGATATTGCAGCTTACTCGATCATTTTACCGGTATGAAGATTTACCGCCTGCGCTCGCACGTCCGAAAGAGCGTTCCCGGCGTCGGACAAGCCGAACTAGACGCAATCGACGTGGGCATTGCGGCAGGCGAGGACGAAATCCCTGTCATATTTCCAATTGAGGCAAAGGCCGTTTCCGACGAGCTCAATCGCGTACAGATTTTTAATATGATCCAGTACGCAGCGCACTACTACCCCGGCCTTTCCGTCCGGCCGTTGGCGTTGAAGGTCGATTACCAATCCGCTGTCCATCTGATTGAATTCAATGTCGCAACCCGGCCGGGAGATCTTCGGATCGTCCGATCAGCTAGCTACGCCATCAATACATCGGAGGCTCAAATCGCCATGATCCGCGCAACAAACGTTCCGAAGCAATGACGAAGCCCACAGGCATTGAATTGTTCGCCGGGTGCGGCGGGCTCTCGACGGGGTTCCTCGACGCCGGGCTTAACGTCGCAGCTGGCTTCGAACTCGACGCCCGGGCGGTAGACGCATACAATTACAACCATGCCTATCGTGGCGGCCGGGGCTTCGTCGCGGACCTCAACGTAGCGTCTGGAGCCGAACTGCTAGAGCGTGCGGGGATCAAGCGGGCTGATTTTGTCGTCGGCGGGCCACCCTGCCAGCCGTTTTCGATCGCGGGCAAGCGGCAGGGCAAGCGGGACATTCGCGCCGATCTAGTCGGGCATTTCATTCGTATCGTTGACGAATTGAAGCCATCCGCATTCATGCTCGAAAACGTACCGAACCTTGCCGCGATTTCAGGCGGCGAGTTCCTAGACGAAGTGAAAGCCGAATTGCGCGCGCTGGGCTACACCGTGGATCATCGCGTCGTACTGGCCGCTGACTATGGTGTGCCCCAAAATCGCAAGCGGCTTGTCGTGCTAGGCATGAAGGGGAAGAAGTCGGTTCATTTTCCGTTGCCGACCCATGGGACAGCCGAACAGCCGTTCGTTTCGGCGGCAAGCGCAATCGACGATTTGCCCGACGCAGGAGAGTTTGGCGAAACCGGCATTTTCAATCACGAACCGACTGCCCATTCCGATGATATGATTGGGCGTCTAAGCGCCCTGCAACCGGGCAAGCGCGAGCGCGGATCGTACCATGATCGGCTTCATCCTGAACGTCCGTCCTACACGCTGCGCGCGGGTTCGGGGAATTTCAGCCCGTTGCGTCCCGTGCATTACAAGCATCATCGCGTGATTACCGTACGCGAAAGTGCACGGCTGCAGGGCTTCTCGGACGACTTCCTGTGGCCAGATAGAATTCCCCGCTTGCAACAGTATCGGCAAGTCGGGAACGCCGTTCCGCCACCGATGGCAGAAGCGTTCGCCGTGTGCCTTGCTGAACAGATGGGATGGACACTCGACAAGGCCAAGCTTGCCGGCGATCCTTCGATGCGACCCCCAGCGAATGTATTGTCCGACGATGAACGCAAGGCTCGCCGTACGGTGCGTCTGCGAGGAGCTTCGCTGGGAAAGGTCGCGTTGGCCGGAAAATGAGTGCTGGGATTCCGATCACGGTGACAGCTCACCAAATCTCAACCCCCCACCCGATCAGCTCGTACCACCACGCTCCCCGCCGGCGCCGGCCCGAGCAAATCCCCCGCCGCCTCATGATCGAGCCACGCTCGCCACGCCCCCGGCCCGAGCAGCGCCACCTGGCGGCCGTGATAGGGGGCGACGTCGGGGCCGGGCTCGGTGGTCAGCATGGTGAACGCCTCGCCCGCCGCGCGCTTCCCGGCCTCGCCCGGATCATCGCGGACCAGCCCCGCGATCCCGATCATCTCGCCCTCGGGGTCGCTGAACAGCCAGCGGTCCTTGCGCTTCTGCTTGGGGTCGGTGGGGGTGGTAAATTCGTAGAAGCCGTCGGCCAGGATCAGGCAGCGCCCGCTCGGGAATTCGCGGCCGTCGGAGCGGAAATTATACACCGGCCGCCCGCCCGGCCCCGGCCAGCTCCACCGCCGCACCACCAGCTCGTATCCGGCATCCGCGCCGCCACCCGCAACCGCCCGCACGATCACCCCCGGATCGGTAATCGCGATGTCGCGGGCCACGAGGTTGGGCGCCCCCTCGGGCAGCGCCAGCGGCATCTGCAGCCCGGCAAAGATCTTCTTGATCTCGTCGATCGACCGGCTCTGGGTATAGAGATTGCACATCGGCTCATCCTTGCCTGCGGCCTAAACGCCCCTTGCGGGTCAATATCTCCTTGACATCACTACGTCAATGACGTACTGGTTCGCTGTGCACACCGTCGTCGAGACGCCTGAATATCTCAAGGCGTCGGCGCGGGCGGGAATGAGCGACGAGGAGCGGCTGGGCGTCGTAACCTTCGTTTCGGCCAATCCGGAAGCGGGTATCCTG
>Ga0307505_10002122_pt1 | contig 14300 bp, 9 predicted proteins | sample 23_S_MG_FD_202183 | JGI IMG/M metagenome (GOLD analysis project Ga0307505, IMG submission 202183) | Soil microbial communities from Populus trichocarpa stands in riparian zone in the Pacific Northwest, United States - 23_S | ecosystem: Environmental > Terrestrial > Soil > Riparian zone > Trees...
CAGCTTGTTACCACGGCGGTCAGCGACGCGGTTAGACAGGGTCACCCGGTACGTGGTACTGTCGCGCAGAGAGTCGGCCCATGTAATGTCAACGCGTCGTGATCCGTTCGACCACTTGAACTCGGGAGTCCCTCCCCGATTCGGAGAAAGGGTAAAGCCGTTCTCGAGACTGGCCCGCTCAATTGGCTCGGAGAATTGCAGTGAAAGTCCGTGATCGTGCGGCACGAGCACATCGGCCGACCCAGGAACTGTTAGGTCGACAGTGGGCGGTGTTGTGTCCGGCGGGCCACCTTGGGGAGCACCCTGCTGAGCACACGCTCCCAAAATCGAAACCGCGGCTGCCGCGATCACTGCAAAAAAGAAATGCCCGGCGCGATGCGTAATCACGCCGGGCAAGAAACACCGTTGGTTATCCTGTGGCAATCTAAAGCATGCTGTTAGATTGCGCAGGGATCGCAGTACAACAGACTTGCATCGCCGCCACGGAAGGCGACCTCGATCACAATTACAACATCCTGGATATCCGTAACGCCGTCGCAGTTGACATCCACCTGCGATTTCGGGCAAAACGGTTGCGAGACGAAAGACTCCCCGCGGAAGATGATGTCAATTGTTTGAACGACATCAAGCAAGTCAGTGACGCCGTCGCAGATGATGTCGGCATGGCAGTCGCACTGGCAGACGATTTCAATGATGCCCTTTGTGAACGAGGGAATAATCAGACCACCGTCGGCCAGTGCGTAAGCGATGCTGTTGGCAGGGGTCCAGCAGGCAGTATCGATCTCAAAGACCCCGGGCAGCGTCCCTATTTGATTCAGGATGATTTGCAGCGACGCATCGGCAGAGGTGCCTGGATCAGCGCCCGGTTCAAGATTGATGAGTTCGCCGACTTGAGGGTCGCCGGTGCTGACTGTACCAAAGAACATGCCATAAGGAGTCGTCGGTGACGTGCACGAATTGTCAACGACGCAGTAAGAGTTCGAGACAGGACCTGAGCATGACGTCGGGCAAGTCACGCAGGTCTGATGCAGGACACGAGTCGCTTCCGGCCAGAGTGAGTCGACCGAGGGATCGGCGAATCCCAGCGGGCTATTCGCCACGCGGCCAGTAGGGTTCATTTGATACAGAATCGTTTCGGCGATGGACGTTCCCGGCGTGACCGGGCGAATTTCAAGCGGGACCAGGAATCCGGCGATCGGCACGGCATTGGTCAGCGAGACGCCAACAGTAGAACCCGCAGTCCCGATCATCAGTGTTTGAGATTCAACAACAACGGAATTGGCGGCGCTTGCCGACTTAGAACGCGCCGACTCGTTCTTATCTGCTGCGGTAACGAATGCGAAGGTACCTACGACAACTACGAGCGCTGCGGCAGAGCGCCGCGCGAACTTCCATGTGGACATGTAACACCTCCGTGAGGACCGAGTTGGCCTACCTGAAGGGAAACGAAAGCGGTCGGAGACGACTTTGTCAAGCGGGGTTAGCTCACACGGGGATTAACTTTGCGCTACCCGTGATGCAATTCATCACAACCCGAGCTTCTGCCTGATTTCTGCGCTTTCCGGTTCCAACTCGAGGGCTTTGCGCCAGTGGGTTGCGGCCTCGTCTTTGCGCCCCTGGGCGGCAAGGATGTCGCCAAGGTGGTCGTGGATTGTCGGATCGGACTGCAGACTGGCCAAGGCCTTGCGAATTTCGGACTCGGCTTCGTTCAGCCGTCCCAAACGAAACAACGCCCAACCGTAGCTATCGAGATACGCGCCGTTGTCGGGTTCGTCGCGCAGTGCGCGACCAATCAGTTCAAGCGATTCTTCAAGATGAATGCCGGAGTCGGCGTACATATACCCGAGATAATTCAGTGCGATTCCGTTATCGGGCTCGCGGGCGATCATGCTCTTGAACATCGAGACGGCACGATCGAACCGGCCGGAGCGCTCCAACGATGCGGCCAGAGAGAATTGGACGCGGCTATCGGACGTGTCTTCCTGCCACAACTTTTCCATCCAGAAAATCGCGGAGTCATATTGCTCGGAGCGCGAGAAGGCAATTCCCATGAAGTACCAGAACCCGCGCGCGTCTTTTGTCTTCACGATCGCCCGGTTGGCGGTCGCAATCGCGGCGTTGAGTGAATCTTGGTTCAATAGAGTTTGCGCCAGATGCAACCAGGCATCGGGGAATGAGTCGCCGACGGCGATCGCCTGCCGAAAGTACCCCTTCGCCTCTTCGTACTCATTGCGGTCGGCGGCGATTCGCCCCCGGTAGTAAAGTGGCAAATATGGATCGACTTGACCTTCAAGGGCGATGAACAAACTCTCGGCCCGTTCTTCGCGACCCATGGCATACCACAATACACCGAGCCGCAGTCGCTCGGGATCGTTTGGGCGGATCCGCAGGATATCTTCTATCACCGCGGCGGCCGAGTCGGGTTGATCGGCGGCGAGAAACAATTGGATCAATCGACGATGCGGCGTGAACTCATCGGGTGGCGACATTTCGATGACACGTCGGTAGGCGTGAGCAGCCTCATCGAAACGTCCCAAGGGCTCAAGCGCGCCAGCCAAACCCAGCCACGCATCGCGGCCCGCCCACCCGGAGTCGATCTTCAATGCGCCGCCGAATGCCTCAGCGGCACGATCGTACTGCCCGATGCGCGAGCGCAGTTCACCCAACTCAGTATAGACACGTCCATCGGGCCGCAGTTGGGCGAGATGCTCAAGATCGTCGGCAGCGGCATCAAGATGCCCCTGGCGCAATGACAAGCGCGACAGATACCACCACGCTTCCGCATCGGTCGCGTCGAGCGAGATTAGTTCCCGATACAATGTCTCAGCTTGCTCGTCGTGTCCGAGAAAACGGTGGCAGCGTCCGAGAAACTCGACGGTTCGCCGGTCACGTTCGACGGATCCCTCGACGACAGCGATAGCACGTTCGAATCGCCGCATGGTGAAATAGCATTCACCCAAGGACATGCGAATCTCAGTGGAATTCGGATCGAACTGCAGCGCACGCTCAAAGCACTCCGAAGCCGCTTGCAGGTTCCCTTCCTCGCTGAGCGTCGTCCCCTCCATGAAGAGATAGTAGGCGGCCTGTTCTTTCTCAGGGTCGGTGCGTTCGACCGTAGGCTTGGCAGGCTCGGCTTCCAGCTTTGGCTTATTGGAACTGCATGCGGTCAATAGACAAAGAGCCGAAACAGCTGCCACATGAACAGCGAATCGGCGGAAAGAGGATGCCAGGAGTGGTGGTGTCAGCAGACGCATAATCAGCGGATGATATCTGTTCATCCGCTGATTATACGCGATTGGGCGAAGAGGTTGCAGACAAAACAGCAATTTGACCGAGGCTTAGGCGCTCTCTTTCGAGCGCGATGCGATCAGATACAGAAACGCGACCAGCCCCGCAAACGGCAGAAGTGCAAACAAATCGCTGTGCGCGAGCGGGCCCACCCAAGACGACATATCGAACGCGGCGTTCCAATCGAAAATGAAGAAGAGCGCCTGTGTCAGGCCGGCGATCGCGCCTCCCGCGATTAAGCCGCTGGCCAGCAATACACCGGGTGAGAATTCAGCTTCAGTGGCATCGGTCTTGCGTTTTTTGTCTACAATCTTGCGGATGATTCCGCCGACAAAGATCGGCGTCGACGTGGAGATCGGCAAATACAGCCCGACCGCAAATGGCAGGGACGATACCCCGACCAACTCCATCAAGAGCGCCAGCGCGACACCAATCAAGACGAGCGCCCACGGAAGTTTGCGCGTGAGGATTCCATCGATGATCAAGCTGAAAAGCCGGGCCTTGGGAGCATCGTACTTGGTCACCGGCAACAGACGGTGCGTAATCGCACCCCCGTCGTCGACCAAATATCGCCCGGCGGGCACACCATCGCGTCCGGAAGTAAGATCGAGTATCTTAGCGGGCCCCTCGACCATCGGAAATGTGGCCGTTGTGTCCGGTAGAACTCCCGCCGAGAATCCGGCATACGTGACTCGCTCGGCCTTCTCGAAATCGACTCCGCAAACACCGGGATCGATAAGATAAACGATCTTGCCCTGGGCATCGGCGAGATAACGGCCGGTCGGGACGTCGCCAATACGATCAGGAACGGAGACTTCGTAGAATTCCTTACCGTCGTACGTTTGCTTTTTTGTCTCTCCGGCAATCGATGCGGTATAGTCGGGATAACTTCGCGCCGAGTAGGTCGTCAGGGCCTGATTGAGAGATAGCAAGGTCCAGCCGATGACGACCGCGCTGGTCACCACACCAAGCATGATGCCGGTCTGCTGTTTCGACGGCGTCGCGCCCACGAGAAAACCCGTCTTCAAGTCTTGCGAGATCGTTCCACCGTTGGAGGCCGCGACACATACAAGTGCCGCCGTGGTCAGGGCCATTGCTCGGAAATCGACACCCGTCCAGCCCACTGCCAAGAACAAGAGGCAGGTAATCAGGAGAGTTGCAACTGTCATACCGGAGATCGGGTTCGAAGATGAACCGATTTCGCCGGTGATACGGCTTGAGACGGTCACAAAGAAGAACCCGAACAAGATGATCAAAATCGCCGAAACCAGATTGATCTGCAGTATCGGCGCCGCCCAAATGGCCAGGATCAGCGCGGCACTTCCACCGAGTACCCACGTGATCGGTATGTCACGTTCGGTACGAGGGATCTCGACTACGCCGCCGGTACGCGTGGCCCTAAGTGAGCCCATGCCGCGTTTGAACGCCCCGATGATGGATGGGATTGAACGGATCAGACTGATAATGCCGCCGGTTGCAACCGCTCCTGCGCCGATGTAGAGGACGTATGAATTACGGACTGCTGCCGGACCCATATCACGGATCAGTTCGGTGGCGGGAAAGATGACCCGATCGAGACCTTCACCAAAAACCTTTATCAGCGGAATGATGACGATGAATGCCAGCGCACCGCCAGCCATCATGTTAGCAGCGGTCTTCGGCCCAATTATGTAGCCGACAGCGAGCATCGGTGCTGCGACGTCAGCTGCAACAGAGGCCCCTTTGAAGAAGCCGAAGACTTTTTCCGAGGTCTCTTTCCAGAAACGCGAAATCAAGTTGAGGAACCCGTATACGAAACCAACACCAGCGCCAAGAAAGACAGTCTTTGCCGAAGTTCCGCCTTTGTCGCCTACGATCAATACGTCGGCGCATGGGGTAGGTCAGTTTGCCATGCTCCTGCACGATGAGACCCTGGCGTAGCGGGATCATCATCAAGACTCCTAACATACCGCCGAGCAATCCGACCAACAGGATGCGCATGAACTCAAGATCCTGGCCCATCAAGAGAAGAGATGGCAGGGTGAATGCGACTCCCGCGGCAATCGATTCGCCCGCAGAGCCGACAGTCTGCACCATGTTGTTTTCAAGGATGGTGGCGCGGCCCAAGGCCCGGAGAATCGTGATGGAGAGCACGGCAATCGGAATCGACGCCGAAACTGTCAACCCGACCTTCAGACTCAAGTAGACAGACGAGGCTGCGAACAGAATCCCGAGAATCACTCCCCAGATCAAACTGCGGGCGGTCATCTCGCGCATAACCGTCCCCGGGGAGACGTAGGGCTGGAAGTTTGTTGTCGTCATGGTCCTATGGTACATCCCTCGTAAGTCGAATCAAGCAAAAAGTTTGCGGGTACTGCCCTTGGCGGTTCCCCCAGCCAGTTTTGGACAGGCAATTTTTCTGTTGCATCCCTTGGATCATGAGTTATTATGTCAGTGGTTTCCGGAAGGCTGCAAGGGGTCAAGCGGTCCTTCCATCTGTTTCAGCTTTGGCCGAACCCTCCCCGGCCAGGTCGGTGTTAAGGAACTCCGGCCAGAACTTTTCAACATTGTCAGATCAACGGGAACGACTTGCATACTCGTGGGTAACCTACAACGAATGGGTGTCTCAACGATTACTAAAGAGATGGTAATGGATCAGCTCCGGAAGTGTTTTGATCCGGAGATCCCGATTGTGTCGTTGGTCGATTTGGGTCTCATCTATGAGATCAAGGTTGATGAGAACAACAACGTTGATGTCGAGATGACCCTGACGGCGCAAGGCTGCCCGGCCCACCAAATGATCTCGCAGGACGCCGAGATGAAAATTCGCCAACTTTCTGGCGTTGGAGATGTACGTGTACATGTGGTCTGGGAGCCCGCTTGGACTCCGGAACGTATGACAGATAATGCAAGAAAAGCGCTGGGCTGGATCTAATAGTCCGGTTTTGTAGTCCAGGGATCATCATGGATGATGACCCTGTCACCCACAAACCATAGGAGGGATCTTATCGATTCCTAACCGAGAATGGTTAATCCCTAAGAACTCTTTCGCGCTGGGGCGGAAAGGTTCAGGCGAGGGTCTTAAAGGGCTGTCCCTCACAGCCAGTGCCAACAGGGGTTGATTGCCGTACCGAAGCTAGACATTTTCACCCCACTTATTGATGTGCCCAGAAGCTGCAATGAGATGCAAGAAACGAATTGGCACGGATGTTGCGGACAACAGTTAACAAGGGACGTTAACACAAACCCATTTGCACATGGGGGTTCAGAATGCGTGTAAGAAATTGCCTATTAGTGTTGTTGGCGGTGCTGGTTCTTCTGCCTGCGATGGCGGTCGCGGCCGGGGCGCCTACCAAGGATGCCGTTGGCATCGGCGCGCCAATGATGGCGGCAGCCGGTGACGGCGCCACCCGCCGGGTCACCGTACCGCTCAATCTCGACAACACCCAGCAGCTGGTCGCAATGGATATTCCCCTGCGATTCGGCAATCCGGGTGATGGTATCAATCTCGTCAATGTCGAATTTGCCAGCCGCGTGAACTACTTCGACGAGAAGATTACCAACATCGACAACGAGGACAAGACCCTGGTCATGGGCCTCATCTCGATGGCGTACGATCCGAACACGGCCGACCTCGAAGTCGGATCCGGTCCGATCGCGTATCTCACGTTTGACGTGACCGACCCGACCATCGAGTCGTTCACAGTCGCTTCCGCCGATATCCCGAAGCCCGCGCATCGTCTGATGCTTGTGTGGCACGAGACCAATGCGGACGGACAGTTGGAAGTACGCTGGAATGACCAGCTCGAGTTCTCGGTCAACGTTCCAGTGACCAGCGCGGGCAACAATCCGATTCCGACGTCCTATGCGCTCGACCAGAACTATCCGAACCCGTTCAACGCCGGTACGGTCATCAGCTTCGCACTTCCAGAAGCCAGCCGTGTCAAGGTGACGGTGTTCAATGTTCTCGGTCAGACCGTTCGTGTCCTCGCGGACAACGACATGGAAGCTGGCGTGCGCAATGTGTCGTGGGATGGACGTGATGACAATGGCAACGCTGCCTCGTCGGGCGTCTACTTCTACCGCATCGCCGCGAACAACTTCAATGACACCAAGAAGATGACTCTGATTAAGTAAAGAGCCTGCTTCTTCACCGCTTGAACCAGAACCCCCGCCGAGAAATCGGCGGGGGTTTTGTGTTTCTGCGGAAACGACCGAACTCCTGTTCGCGCTTGGCGCCTCCTTTGTCGCTTCCCAAGTCCCACGACCCACAGCGAGGACAATTTCCCCCCTAAGATCCAGTCGGCACGACGCCAAAATTCTTTGAATCAGAATGACAATATTGGATTAAATTACGTGCATCGCTCCCCCCTTGCCTGATCGGTGAGGCGAGCCGTTATACTGAGTCGTACATTCAAAGCTGACTGACCTTGGAGATCGTAGGCATTCCTTGGCCTCCGGGGTGGCCTGCGAACTCGGGAACGCTCCATGAGCAAGCACCTCCTTAGATTCCTCGCGATGGGTATCGGCCTGTTGATAGGACTGTGGCCGTCGACCATGGCGAGCAAGCAATTGTTCAGTAGTCAGGCTCGCCAGGTTAGACGCGCCATCGTCGAATCAAGTCCACGGGCCGTGGTGACATACCATGACATCCTCTCCAGGACCCTCAGCTCACCAACGAATGTGTACGTGGTCAGCGATCCCGGTGATCAGCCCGATGACTCACTGGCAGACGGCATCTTGGATCCTCCGACGTTGCGCGCCGCGGTTGAGAATGCGAACCGCTTCGCCGACTTGGACGTGATCACGTTTGCGCCATCGCTGACGGTGATCAACAAGACCACTTCGATCTGGCCCAATGTCATTCATCCCGTGATTCTGGATGGTACAATCGCCGGTTCCGGACGCATTGCGATTGACGGAACGCTTCAGTCGGGAGGTGGCGGACTGCTCTTCAACAATGGCGGTTCGACGATCAAGAATTGTGAGTTCAGAAATTTCGATATGTGGGGTATTCTCCTACACTCCAACGCCGGGAATTCCAACATCGTCCAGAACTGCGTATTCCGAGACAATGGCGACGCCGGGATCAATTTCAACGGCAGCAGGAAAAACCTCATCGGGGGCGCGTTGCCCGCAGAGCGCAATTATCTCTACGGGAATGCTCACGCCATGACGCTGCTGGTCGGCAGTGACAGTAACTCGATCATGGGTAACTACATTGGGACCCCCGATGGCCTGACGGCCTATGGCAACACGTCGTATGGAATCATGATGGAGACAGCGGGCAACCATCTGGTCGGCAATGTCATTGTCAGCAGCGGGAGCAGCGGGATTTACATCAGCAACTCGCAGGCGAAGAATAATGTCATCGAACTGAACATGATTGGCGTGAACAAAGATGGAACGGGACCTTTGGGAAATGAAGGCGACGGAATCGAAATTACAAACAGCAGAACGGATACGATTCGCGGCAACGTAATCGCAGGGAATCTCGAGCGTGGCATTGCTCTCAGCGCCAACCTACCCGACATCGTAATTGAGGACAATTTTATCGGGACAGACGCTCTCGGGTCATTCCCAATTCCAAACGGTTTCAGCGGCATTTCCACCAGCGCGCGTCGTACGGTCATCAAACGCAACATCATTTCCGGCAATCGTAATGGCATTGAAATCCACGCCGGCGACAGTTGCACCATGCGCGACAACATTATCGGGGACTACGATCTTTCGACTAGCCCGCTTGGCAATTCATTTTTCGGTATATGGATTTTTTCAGGACGCGGTCACCGGATTGGCGGGCCCGGTGATGAGGACGGCAACCTCATTTCTGGGAACGGGCGGTTTGGGATTCGGCTGCAGGGCCCCACGGTGGTCGAGGCTGTGATCGAAAGGAACTTGATCGGTACAAACTCAACGGGCCTCTTGTCATTAGGAAACGATTCATCCGGTATCCAATTGATGACTGGCACCAAGCGTGACACGATTCGTAACAACATCATTTCAGGAAATGGCCTCGACGGTATCGTCTTCTCCGGGCCATTCGACACTCTGGCTGGCCAAAACCTCGTCACAGGCAATCTCGTCGGTCTTGCGGCAGACAGCGTGACCGCACTCGGCAATCGACGCTTTGGAATCTTCCTGGACTCATCACATGGGAACGTCATTGGGGACCCTGGATTCCCGGGGAATCTGATTGCCGGTAATGACTCGTCCGGCATACGACTCAATCGAAGTCGACAGAATCCGATACGTGGAAATTTGATCGGTGTTCTGCCCGACTCCACGACTGCAGCTCCGAACGGCAGCGATGGGGTTTCGCTCATTCGCTCTGTAGCCAACACCTTCGGTGGTCGGACTCCCGGCTCGGCGAACGTAATCTCTCGCAACACCGGCGCAGGCATTCGGGTCTTCTCCGGCAGCGGGAATCGCATCGTGGGGAATATCATCCGCGTTAACACACTCCTTGGAATCAACTTGGTCGGTCAGGATCTCACGCGTGGAGTCACCCTCAACGACTCGGCTGATGCCGATACGGGTGCCAATCACTTGCAGAATTTCCCGACCCTCACATATGTCGGACGAAGCGGCGGGAACGCGACGGTCCACGGATATCTTGAGGGGCTCGATGGCGCTAACTACACCGTCGACTTTTATTCAGTGCCTACGCCCGACCCCTCAGGATTTGGATCCGGTGATTCTCTACTTGATTCACTTGTCGTCACACCTGACTCCACTGGCATTGCATACTTCACGCATCAGTTGACGGAAAACCCAGCGAACATCGTCGCAACAGCAACGAGTTCCGACGGCAGCACGTCGGAGTTCTCCAAGTCCCCAATCATGGTGAACACCAATGGTGACGGCGCCGACATTGATGGATTCGACGAAATTTGTAACAGCGGGGGGCCCGCCATCAACGGTGTCCCGCCATGTGCGTTGCGCGCAGCGATTGAACTCGCCGAAAAACTGCTCGGCCCAGACTACATTGGTTTTGAGATTGCCGGAGGGGCCCCGGTCACAATTCATCCAAACAGTCAGTTGCCATCAATTACCGAACCGACCATAGTAGACGGATCCACGCAACCTGGTTACGTGGAAGGGACACCCGCCATTCGTCTCAACGGATCATCGGCGGGATCTGCCGCAGGGATTTTCATCGAGGACGATGCCAGTGTCATCCGTGGTATGGCTTTCAGCGGCTTTCAAGCGCAGGGAGTCCGCTGTTCAGGTGCCAACCTTACGATGCACGACATCAGCGTCACCGGAAACATACGCTCAGGAATTCTGTGCGACGGCGACCTGACGGTTACCGGCTCTCTTGTCGCCTCACTCAATGGCACTCAAGTCGACAACGATGCCGGCATCGATGTCGATGGGTTCCTTCGAGCCGAGAGCACCGAGGTGAACGGCAATCACGGCAACGGGATTCGTGCGGCCTGGCTCAGTATCAAGGGCGATCTGACAGCCACCGAGAACGACGCCGCCGGAGTTGCAGTCATAAGCAATGTCCTGATTCGAGGAACCAATCATGTCGTTTCGGACAATGGCTACGAGGGAATCAGCTCGCTGCACGGCTGGGTTGTGGTCGAAGGCGCAATCGTAGCGGACGACAACGGACAGTCGCGTACTCCCTCCGAGTGTCTGTCTCTGCAGAGTGGCGGAATCACAGCCGAGAACGAAATTGTCTTGGGATGGACTTCAATCAACGGTAATTGCGGTTTCGGGCTGCGGTCCGGCTCCTTCGTCTGGCTCAAAGACAACTGTACGATCAGCAATAACACCGAAGTGGGTCTGATGGCCATTGGCGGCGAAGTCCGGCTCGACGGGCCCGAGAATGTCATTTCGGACAACGGTAAGACCGGCCTGCTCGCCAACAGCGGCATCGTACGAGTCGCCGGAAAGTTGACGCTGAACAACAACGGGACCATGGTTCGCAACGAAGACCCCGACTTTTGTTTGCCTGGGCTCGGTGATCCGGACTCCGAGAATGGCACTGATGGGCTAAGCGCATCCAAGGTTGAGGCCAGAGACATTGTCTCCACGAACAACTGTGGCCTCGGCATTGCCGCGGGTGAACTCACCATCTCGGGCATCGCCAAGCTCAACGGGAACTCATCACAGGGATGCGCGGCCCGCGTTGTCCAGATCGCAGCCGGCGAAATTTGTTACAACGGGGGCTATGGAATTATTGTCTTGAATCCACCCGGCTTACTCACCGGCGGGATCTTGTCACTGGGCTCCGTGAAAGTGTGCATGAACGACCTGGGCGGAATCTTCGTCAAGCCCCCGCAAGCGGATCTGACCCGCATGGCTGGAAAACAAACCTGGCAACTGATGTCGGGTGTTGGGTCGAGCATTGTTGGCGGATCGATTACAGAAAATGACGGTGACGGCATATCCTGGCAATCGGACGATTCACTCATCGCCCGCGACTGCAATATCAGTGGAAACTCCGGCTTCGGAATTATCACGGGAGCCGGTGCGGGGGGTGTGTTGGCGAGCAATATCTGGTGGGGGAGCGCCGATGGTCCCGCAGGATCCGGCCCCGGCTCTGGCGATGAGGTAAGCACCGGCGTCGGCTATTCAGGCTGGTCTCCCTCGATGCATCTGCTCTCACTCAGCGCCCCAAGCAATGTCTATATCGCACCCGGTGAGTTCGACAGTCTCCCCTTCTGGCTTAGTAAGTGGACAAGCGGCAATGAACTGGTCAACGTTCACATCATCGACACGGCCGATTGGGTGAGCGGCCCATCCGACTTCACGATCACAGCCAGTGACACGTCACCAGTCCTGACGAACTTGGATCTCAGCGTTCCCGGGGCGACACCGGAAGGGACTCAGGCGGAAATCCGCATTGTCGTTACAGCCCAATCCAATTCCAACGTCACAGACACAGCGATTGTCGCCGTTTTCACATATTCGCCTCAACTGGCGAGCATTGTGATCGTGCCTGACTCGGTCGATGTTCAGCCAGGTGGATCGGTCAACTTTTTTGCATTTGGCCTCGATCAGTTTGGGTATGGTCACCCAGTGCACCCCGTGTGGACTACGGATGGCGGGACAATTAGCGCAGAGGGATTCTTCACCGCTGCTGCGTCCACTGGAGTCTACTCAGTCTCCGTATTAGACACGACGGAGCTGATCAGTGCCACCGCTGCAGTCAACGTAGCGATAACGGGATGTTCATGCGATTGTCATGCCGATCCGCAATGCGATGGGGTGACGAACATATTAGACGTTACACATGCGACCAATGCCGCATTCAGAAACGGTGATACGATGCCTGATACTGACCCCATGTGTCCGCGTCAGACGACCGACGTCGATAGCGACGGGGACACAGACATTATCGATGTGGTGCGCATTACCAATGTGGCATTCCGGGACGGAAACCCCGCTACAGAGTTCAACGATCCGTGTGCCTCGAATAGCCATTGATTGCCCTATGCCACATTCGCTTGCAGTGGGGTCAGTTGATCGTGGGAACTAATGTGCACCGGGAATGGATACGTCTCTCGAAGCGCTGGCGCGGGGCGATTTCAACTCACTGCTAGGGGCGGCCCTCGACTGATTCTGGTCACAGAAAGGCGATGCAGAAAAGCCTCGAAGTAGCAATATTGTCTACATGAGAATCGTCGTCGCATTGGTGGGATGTGTCATTGCTACAGCCCCGGCTCTCGCCCAGGCAGTGTCGATCTTCAACGCCGCGGGGATCCACTTTAGTCCCGATACTGCGGGGAAGCACGTGGCGGGCGATGTCCGCACGGAAGACAACGGGCGTGTCATCGAGCGAACAGTCGCTTTGCGTCGTGTGGACTCCAATGTGCGCATTACTGCCCACTTGGTCATTAACCCAATTCCCAAGGACGAGACCGAAGTTCACGACCGATGGGATCGCGCCGGAAATGTCAGTGTCGAAGTGGCTGGGAAGCCCGATCTGGAGTTGATCAAGTTTATCACGGCTTATGGCGGCCGAACCGAGTACCGTATCGATGTCACGCACCTCTCCCCCGTTCTTACCGGCGATGCCACGATAAAGGCATTCATTGATACGTGGGTCTCGCCGGCCTGGACGATTGACTTCGATTTGGAGTACGAGCCCGACAGCCTGGAACGGGTTGCACAGTGGGTAGAGCCGATCCTCTTCGAACCGTCGTACACACGCGACTTTCAGGGAGACACGGGGATACTTGTGAATGTCGTTGTGCCTTCGGAACAGAAACGGGTGATCCTGCACTACTATGTAAGTGGTCATTGCACGGATGGTACCGACGCCGACGAGTTTGTGAAGAAGGACAACGTGATCTCGGTGGATGGAGTTGTCGTGCACCGGTTTCAACCGTGGCGCGATGACTGCCGGAACTTCCGCGAAATCAACCCATACACGCGCCGATGGTCGGATGGGTACTGGTCATCGGACTACAGCCGCAGCGGCTGGTGCCCAGGCGACTTCGTTAAGCCATTGGAACTCGACCTGACTGACCACCTCACGCCGGGTCCGCACAGCATCCGCTTTGTGATTGAAAATGTGCGTCCCAAAAACGAGAAGGGCGATCACGGGTATTGGCGCGTGTCGGGTGCAGTCATCGGGATTGACGACAAATGATCAAAGTTGACGGGTTGGATCATGTCGCGATCGCGGCTAAAGATGTGACGCGATCTATGGAGTGGTACCGCGAAGTGCTCGGGCTGGAACGTCGCCACGAGGAGGCATGGGGCGATGTACCAGTGATGATGTGTTCAGGGAACACGTGTGTCGCCATCTTCCCGCTCAACGATGATCAACCGGCCGCCACGAAGGGACCGCGTGTCTTGCATATCGCGTTTCGTGCGGACCGAGTGACATTTGATCAGGCGCAGAGGGATTTGAAAGCACGGGGAATTGAGTTCGAGTTCTCGGATCACGATATCGCGCATTCGATCTATTTCCGCGATCCGGATGGATATAAGATTGAGATTACGACGTACGAGGTGTAATCCGACCGCTGAAGAGCAGGCTCGCGAGTACGCTCGCCCTCCAGTTGGGCTTG
>Ga0307505_10002123_pt1 | contig 14292 bp, 11 predicted proteins | sample 23_S_MG_FD_202183 | JGI IMG/M metagenome (GOLD analysis project Ga0307505, IMG submission 202183) | Soil microbial communities from Populus trichocarpa stands in riparian zone in the Pacific Northwest, United States - 23_S | ecosystem: Environmental > Terrestrial > Soil > Riparian zone > Trees...
GCCTAGACCACCAACTAACATCGCCGCGACTGCAATCAGCGGGTTCATGCCGGGCAGCGAAACATAGGTCACCGCACCGGCAACTACGCCCGCCACTGCGCTGGCAATCCAGAAGGTGCGCGGCGTAGTATCGAGGCCGGCGCGCTCGAGACGCATTCGCATCGTCAGCTTTTCGCGCTGCTTCTGCTTTTGCTCGAGCTCCTTCAACGTGTCTGCGACCTGCCGGCGCCGATTACTCACCTGCTCCGCCTGCGCATTGCGCACGGCGCGCTTCACCTTGTTCTCGGTGACGCCCTGCATACGCTTTTCCGCTTTCGAATCACCCGAAAGCAGCGGATAGGCGAGGATATAGATCATCGCCGCCGCGGAGATCGCCGCAAGCCCGACCAGCCCGAGCTGCATCATCTCAGCATCAAGCATCAGCCTCTCCCATCGTCCGGCCCATGGCATCACGGACTTCCGAATTCACGAGCGCCAGGGACAGTTTCTCGGTCTCGTTGTAGTATTCGGCGCGCTCCCAGAAGCGCGGGCGCGCGATGCCTGTCGAGCGATGGCGGCCAATGAGCTTGCCGTTGGCATCCTCACCCGTGATGTCGAACACGATGAGGTTCTGGAGGGTGACCACATCGCCTTCCATGCCCACCACCTCGGTGATGTGCGTGATCTTGCGCGATCCGTCGCGCAGGCGCGATGCCTGGATGATGATGTCGATCGATCCGACGATCATCTCGCGGATCGTCTTGGTCGGCAGCGCGTAGCCGCCCATCATGATCATCGACTCGAGACGGCTGATGGCTTCGCGCGGACTGTTGGAGTGGAGCGTGCCCATGGAGCCGTCATGGCCCGTATTCATCGCCTGCAGCAGGTCGAACGCCTCAGGTCCGCGGACCTCGCCGACGATGATCCGCTCTGGACGCATACGCAGGCAGTTCTTGACGAGATCGCGCATCGTGATTTCGCCCTCACCCTCCAGGTTCGGCGGGCGCGTTTCGAGACGGACGACGTGCGGCTGCTGGAGCTGGAGTTCCGCCGAGTCCTCGCACGTGATGATACGTTCGTCGGAGTCGATCGAGCCGGTCATGCAGTTGAGCAGCGTCGTCTTGCCCGAGCCGGTACCGCCGGAGATGAGGATGTTGCAACGCACGCGGCCGATGACCTCGAGGATCGCCTTCGCGTCGGGCGTGATGGAGCCAAACTGCACGAGCTGCTCGAGCTTCAGGCGGTCCTTCTTGAACTTACGAATGGTGAGCGCAGGACCGTCGATCGAGAGCGGCGGCGCGATGACGTTGACACGGCTACCGTCGGGCAAGCGCGCGTCGCAGATCGGCGAACTTTCGTCGACGCGACGACCAACCTGGCTGACGATGCGCTGGCAGATGTTCATGAGCTGCGCGTTGTCGGCGAAGCGCACGCCCGTCTTCTGAACCTTGCCGTTGACCTCGATGAAGGTCGTGCCGGCACCGTTGACCATGATGTCGGCGATGTCGTCGCGGGCGAGAAGCGGCTCGAGCGGGCCATAGCCGAGAACGTCGTTGCAGATGTCCTCGAGCAGCTCTTCCTGCTCGGCGATCGACATCACCACGTTCTTAAGCTGGATGATCTCGCCGACGATGTCGCGGATTTCCTCGCGCGCGGCGGCAGCCTCGAGCTTGGCGAGCTGCGTCAGGTCGATCGTGTCGATCAGCGCGTTGAAGACCGACGTCTTGACGTCATAATACTCCTCGGAGTGCCGGCGCGTCTGCTCAACCGGGTCGACGCGCGCCGGAGCCGCCGGCGTGGTGGCCACGGCCGTGCGTTGAGCATCGCCGGCGGGTACCGGTGTACCCGGCGACGGCGATGCAGCCGGACGTCGCGGTGCAGAAGAATCGTTGGGACGCCTGCCGAACATGCCTGGCACTCCTTAGCGCTTCAGTCTCAGCTTGCCGAGAATTCCGTCAAGTGCACCGACCTTTGCCGCTTTCTGCTCGCGGCGTCCGGTCAGAGCCGATGCGATCTCGTGGATCGCCGGCACAGCCTTGGCCTTCGGCAGCAGCTCCTCGATCATCTGGCCGTTGTTGGCGGCCTGCCCGAAGGTCTCGGTGTCGAATTCGATGATCGCAGCGGCCTTCGTGCCCATTGCCGACTCGAAGTCCTTGATCGAGATCTCAGGCCTCTTCGGCACGCCGACAGTGCTCAGTACCAGCAGCGGCGGCTTGTCGTTGTGGCGTGCCTGCTTGATGAGATCGAACATGTTCTTGGCGTTGCGCAGATTGGCCAGGTCCGGCGCGGCGGTAATGATCACGCTGTCGGCGTTGAGGACCATGCGCTTCGTCCATTCCGTCCACATATGCGGGACGTCGAGCGCCACGAAGGGCACGTTCTGGCGCACCACGTCGAGAACGATGTCGCAGGCATCCGCCGAGAGATCGTATTCGCGATCGAGGGCCCCCGGCGCGGCGAAGATGCTCAGGTATTCCGAGCACTTCGTTAGCAGGCGATCGAGGAGCACTTCGTCGAGACGCTCGGGCGTCGAGATGGCTTCGGCGATGCCCTGGACGGGATCCTGGTTGAAGTCGAGGCCGGCGGTGCCGAACGGCAGGTCGAGGTCGGCGATCACGACCGACTGCTTCATCATCTCCGAGATCGTCCACGCGACGTTGTGGCAGATTGTGCTCGAGCCCACGCCGCCCTTGGCGCCGACGAAGGCATAGACGTTGCCGACCGGATCCGACTGAGGATCGTTGTAGAGGTTCGACAAGCTCTCCATGAGCTCGAGCGGCCCGATCGGGGCGATCAGGTACTCACTGACGCCGCGGCGGAGTATGTCGCGATAGAGCGCCACATCGTTGGTGTGGCCGATCACGATGACCTTGGTGCCGGAGTCGCACGACTCGGCGAGGCGATCGAGTTCGGCGACGAACTCGCGCTGCGCAAGCGTCGACTCGATAATGATCAGGTTCGGCGTCGGGCTTTCCATGTAGTGCGCCACCGCGGCCTGCACGCCACCCATATGGACGCTGACGTGCGTCTTGATGAGCCTGCGGTCCTCGGCAGCGACCTGGATCGCATCGGCCGTCTCTGCCCGCTCGCAGAAAGCCTGGATCGAGATCCGCGGGATCGGGCGCGCGCGATCCGAGGTCCGCTCGTCGACGGCCCCTTCGACTTCCTCAACTCTGGCAAGCTCGCGGCTCATGGGTCTTGTCCTCGCTTACGTTCGTTCGTTTGGCTTCTGGTTGGCAATCAGGCTGAGCCTCATGCCACCTATTTCGCGATCGCCTGCAGGCGCTCGTCACCGGACTTCGACGCACCCGTCGGCTGGCCCTTGACGAACTTGTCGTAGACCGTATCGCGGCGCTCTGCCGGGGCCGGCGTCATGCTCCTCGGACCGAGCAAGTCGGCGGGGTTCGCAATCTGAACCGCCAGGTTGCGCTGCGACGCGCAGCCGAAGTTCGCGTAGGGCAGGTTCTTGCGATCGCTCGCGAGGTTGTCCGGCCAATGCCCGCACTCCGGCGCTTCGGCGGCAAAGCGTGCATAGGTGATCTTGATGGGCGCACTTGCATCGCGCCCGGCGCGATAGGGCCCGACAGTGACGTTCGCCTCGTCGATGCCGGCCTCATGCACGATCGAGCGCAGATCGCGGAGCGCGCGGACAGCCGAACCCTCGTTCGGGCTGCCGCTCGGCACACCGATCGCGAGCCGCGTGGAACCGCTGCCAGAGCCGTAGGTGCGGAAGAAATGGATCGCCTGGGCACGCTGGGCTGGTGTCAACCCCATGGCTCCAGCAGACACCCTGAGCGTAAGGTTGGCGGGTTGATCCGTGACCACGATCGGATGGCGCTGACGCGCGTCGATCATGGCCCAGCTCGCGACATGCACACCCGGCTCTTCCTCACCGGGACGGCAGCCGCCGAGCCCGACAGCGATGGTCGCGAGCAGCAGGCCGGTAACGACCGTGCCAGCAGGGGCGAGCAGGCCCGTACGATTTGACTTCCTGACATTCATGATACGTCTCCGTCGATCCTGCTCAACTCAGTCAACGATGAAGCCAGCGCCGTCCTTGAGCCCGGCGTGCGTCGGCGCAATGTCTTTGCCGTAGATGCGATTGAGGTGGCCGTAGAAGTTGAACTTGTGATCCGTGGCGGGCGCCAGGCCGTCATCCGGGCGAGCGAACTTCTGCCGTGCCGTCGGCTTCACCATGTAGGGCGTGACGAGCACAACGAGTTCGGTCTCGCGCTTGATGAAGTCGTTCGAGCGGAACAGGGTGCCGAGGACCGGCACATCCTTGAGGCCCGGGAAGCCATCGATGTTCTTCCGCGTGTCGTCCGAAAGGAGACCAGCGAGTGCCAGCGTACCACCCGACGGAAGCTCGACGGTCGAGCGCGCCTGCCGTTTCTTGAGCGCCGGGATCGAGATCGAGTTCAGCGTCACGGCACCGACGTCGGTCAGCTCGGAGACTTCGGTCTCGATCTTCAGGCTGATGCGTCCCTCGGACATGACGACGGGCGTGAAGGCGACACCGACACCGAATTCCTTGAACGTCACCGACATCTGGCCCGACGAGTCGACCGACGGGATCGGGAACTCGCCACCCGCCAGGAACTTGGCCGTCTCACCCGACACCGCCGTCAGATTCGGCTCGGCAAGTGTGCGGATGAGGCCGTCGCGCTCCAGCATCCGCACGGCGTAAGCGATGCCGCCATTGCTGGACCCATAGCCACCGGCCAGTCCGGAATTTCCGAACGAGCCGCCGGGGCCGGTGTTGTGCATGCAGAGAGTGCCCGCGACCGCGCAACCGGCGGCGCTCGCAGCGCCGCTCGTGCCAATTCCGGGAAGCGGGAGGCGCCCAAGACCGGCTGCCGCCGTCAGAGGCAGCGCGTTCTCGGTAAGAAGGTTCGTGCTGAAGTTGCCCGAGTTGACGTAAGCGCCGAGATTGATGCCGAACTGCTTCATGATCGAGCGCTGGACTTCGGCCACGACCACCTGGAGCATGACCTGCTCCTCGCTCTCGATGGTCAGCAGGTTGATGATGATGGCGTTCTGGCTCGAGGTCTGGCCATTCGGATCCGCGGCCCCTCTCATCTGTCCAGACGTCTGCGTCATGCCCGAAGGTGCGCCGGGCGGCGTCGAGGTCGTGCTCGTCCAGTTCGTGCCTGAAGACTGCATGTGAGCGAGGTTGGCCTTCGCGTACTGCTCGGCAATGGCCTTGGCGCGCTGCGCCTGAATGGGATTGACGACCGTGCCCTTCAGCACGACGGCGTTGCCCGCGATGTCGGTGCGGATGTTGGAGCCCGGCAGCATCCGGGTCAGCATCTCCTCGAGCGAGGTGAGGTCGACACCGATGGTGATCTCCAGCGTCGCGATCTGGTCGCCGTTCTCGCTGAAGAAGAAGGCGTTGACGCTGCCCATTTGCTTGGCCAGCAGGAACACGCGGTCCGCCGACTGGACAATGGCATCGACGCGCTCGGGATCGGAGACGAGCACGTCGCGGAGCCGCGTCGGGAACTGCACCATCAGCGACTTGCCGGCGCCGATACGTACGGTCTCGACTACCGGGAACGGTCCCGTGGATGGAATGCGCAGCACGGAGTTGTGCACGCCGATGCGGCCGGCGCTCGGCTGTTGGCTCTTCTGCGCGTCAGCGGGCGCGCTTCCCAGCGCTGCCATCGCCAGACCAAGGCCGCAAACGGCCAGTTTCATCATCATCCGCATGGGGTTCAAAGCCTTCTGGCGACCGACCAAGAGCAGGGGTACACGCAGACGCAACTTCTGAGACACACACGCAGACACACACTCGTAAAACTCAAACGCTCATATTCAGTTTGGCGGCGCCAAAGCGGCGCGCCCAATCCAGACACAATCAATGCATGCCGACTGACACACTCGACTTCTGGCCATACCGGAGAATGCGCACCGTCTCGCTCTGCTTGCGCACGCCATCTTCCGCGCCTTCATGATTGCGCTGGAAGTCCGCGATCGAGCGAAGCGCGAGCGTGATGTCACCCATCGATTTGGAGAGCGCGAGCTTCTCGGACTGCAGCGGCGAAAGCTCGAGCGTCGCCGTGTTGCCCTCGAGGCCCTTCTGACCTTCCTTCGTCTCGAGGCGCTGGCCGATCGCAAGCACGCGAACGTTGCTGAAGAGGAGCTCGCTCGTGTGGTCCTCGCCGCCTCTGCCCCGCACGCGGCGGATCAGATAGACGTCCACATGATCGTTCGGAAGGATCAGGCGGCCGACGCCCGTGTCCTCGGTGATCTTCGCCGAAATCGCCCGCCGCCCTTCGGGCAGGATCGATGCGAGGACGCCGCCCTCACCTGGCTTGATCAGCTTGGCGCGCGTGATCGGCTCGTTAGCCAGGATCGGCGCCCGGGCGATGTGACCGACGAAATCCTTCATGGAGCTCGCGCCGCGGCAGAGCACGGCACCGTGCGGTACGGCATCCTGCGGCCAGCCTTGGCAACGGAAACTCGATTCCGACGCTATAGCGCCAAGGCCCAGGTCGATCCGCGCAACGAGAACCTCGGCGACATTGGTGCGCACCTCGCGCTGGACGACCTGTGGCTTCGTCGTCAGCTTCTGCATGCCGATGAAAGCACCGACGCCGCACACGCCTGCGATAGCGATACCGATCAGCTGTCCCTTCTTCATCGCGCGACAGGTCCTCTCATCCCAGCAATCCCGATTTCTCTCGTTCGTGAATCTCGCCGACAATCCTCAATGGCGCGTTAATGGTGGGATTGAACGGGCACGCGGACGGATGCCGCCGCCACGATGGCGACGTGCAGAGGCAAACTAGACACATATGTCCGCTGTGATTTTTGGCGCCTTCGGAAGGAGCAGGCTCCGCTTCGCCCGCTCCGCCGCGACGAGAGTATTTCTATCGATCGGGGCCGTGCCCTGCCCGGCGCTGGATGCAGGATCGCCCGAATCAACTCTTTCGTCGCGGGAAGACTATCAGATTCCCGCCGACACGAACCAGATCGTCGAGGGAAACACGTGAAGGCCAGCCGCGGCGAGCGCGATGCCATAGGGGATACCCGTCCTGGCGCGGTGCAAGTTCATGGCCCACTTCTGACCGGCAAGCCAAAGGGGGGGCATCATGCTGCGATAGGAAAGAATGGCGATCGACAGCGCTCCGCCGGCCATCGCCGTCAGCAGCAGGTAGGACAGAAGGTGGTCGAAGCCGAGCCAGAGCGCAGTCGCAGCCAGGAGCTTTGCGTCCCCGCCCCCGAGCCATCCGAGTGTGAACATGCCGATGCCGATCGTGAGCATCAAAAGCCCCGCACCGACGTGGCTCGCGAGCGCCCACCAGCCAATACCCACCATGGCGGCAGCAACGACGAAGGCTGCGACCAGGACGATGGAGATGCGGTTGGGGATCGTCATCGTGAGAAGGTCCATGGAGCCGGCAAATGCCATGGCGGCCGGGAAGACCAGGATGACGGCGTACTCGATCACGGCTTGATACTCCCACGCATAGGCACAGCGCTACTTGGAGCCGCATGGTGCCAGGGTCAGAGTATGCCGAGGGGGTGAAAGCTAGGTTAAGTGACGGGCGCCGCCGCGTTCACGCAGCCCGCCACACCCCGCTGCGTACAATTTTCGACATAACTTTTTTACCGCAACGACGAAGAAGCGCGTCAGACCCGCGTTTGCGCGATTGTTCCAACAGGTCGTTAAGACTGTTGCGGCTACAGTCCCTCCCGCAGCGAGGGCATGGCAGGCCGCACAGAAAGCTGCTCGAGCAAAGGGAGATGGGGTCGTGTCAGGTCTCTTGAAGCGGTTCCAGGACGATATCTCGGGCGCCACCGCAATCGAGTACGCTTTGATCGCTGGGCTCATCAGCGTCATGATCGTCGCGTCAGCCACGTCGATCGGAACCCGGCTGCAGGAAATCTTCACTGCGGTCAACGACGGCTTCCCCGAGACCTGATCGCAACGCCTTCGATCACATAGACGCCGGGGCGGATCTGAAATCCGGCCGCAGCGTCCGCGCGTCTCGTTCGCTCGTTTCAGATGCCCTTACCCCTCGGAGGCGGCCGCCTCATCGGGGGACGGCGCCGGCGGACGGGCGAAGACCAGCTTCTGATAGGCGAGCCCGATTCCGATCAGCACCGCACCGAGGGTGATGAACGAGAGCGCGCGCCAGAGGCCTGTCAGCTCCGCGAGATCGAACAGGAAGACCTTGACCACGGCGAGCAGCACCAGGAGCGCCGACGCAAACCGCGCGACGCCAGCCCCGCGCCAGATGCCATAGCCGAGATAGACGATCCCAAGCAGCAGCCAGCCGGCCGAATACGCCCAATGCTCGGCGCCGCCAGTCGAGCGGAAGATGCCGATGCGCGGTCCCTGGAAGGCGTGGCGGATCTCGAGCGTCACATAGAAAAAGACGAGGATGCCGGCCAAAACGAAGAGCGCCGTGACGTACCAATTCGGCCGCACGCCCCTCGCTGTACGCGCAAGGAACGCTGCTGCAATCCCCGGCACGAGGTACGCAAGCAACAGTGAGCTGAAGATGACCGGGCCACGCACTTCGCTTCCGCTGCCGCCGAAAAGCGGATTCTCGATAAGCAGCAGGCCAAAGGCGCCGAACAGGATCGCAATCACGCCAAGAGCGATCGAGCCCCAGCGAAAGACTGGGTTCCCCCGGGCGAGATCCAGGCGCATGAGCACATAGGCCATCATGACCGCCATGAGCACGTGCAGGCCCTGCTCGACGTGGCTCGATGTCACGGCGAGCGGGTCGCCGCCATTGAGGGCATGGCGGATCTGGAAGAAGAGGAGCAGCGCGGTGAAGACGACCGCGAGTGCATCGGCGAGCCGCTGGGCGAGGTCGACGCCACGAAGTTCCAGCAGCCGCCCCGCAGCGGCGAAGGCCATCGCCGGCACGCCGTAGCCGATGAGCAGCCAGTTGAGGATTGGAATACGCCCCACATCAGCGCCCATGATGACCGGGTCCCAGGCCATGCGCCCGAGCACGACGAGACCGATGGCCGCCACGGCGGGTCGGAGAAGCGGGATATCCCGAAGCGTCGAGACATAGGCCGTGCCGAGCGCCATGAGGGCAAAAGCGACCGTCATGTAGCCGCGTGAGAGGAAGGCGACGAGGGCGAAGCTCAGCGCTGCGATAGCGGCGGCCGCAAAGGCTCCTGTCGCAAGGCGGATGCCAGGGAGCGGTACGATCAGCTCACGCGCGAGAAAGCGCTCGGCAATCCACACGAAGCCACCGGCCAGGATGACTCCGAAAAGCGCGAACGGAATGGACGTGTCGAATTGCGTGATGCGGAGATAGGCGAGCACGAGCACCAGCAGCGGTGGGACGATCGCTCCGAGCAGGTAGAAGCCTGTAACCGGCGCGCTGAGCGTCGGCCCGCGCCACACGCGATATCCGGCAACGGCCGCCGTGCCGATACCCAGAAGCGCCAGTGTCATGAGATAGGCGGAGACATTCTCCGGAAGACGCAGAACCTGCGCCGCGAAGGGCGCGAGCAAGCTCGCGTCGGGAACATCCTTGAGGCCCGGCCAGAAGGCAGCCACCGCAATGACCGGCAGACCGGCGAGCGCGGCCCCCGCTGCTGCAGGAGGGCTCAGCCTCGCCGTTACGGCGAGCAGGCCGGCCGCCGCAGTGGCAAACGGCACCCAGCCGACTGCCTCGAAACGGCTGTCGGCGAGCATCGCCAACGCGAGCAACGCCATGGCGAGCAGCGCGCCGGTCGCGACCTGATCGACCTGCGCCTCGTCGTCTTTCACGCCGAGATGCGGCTCCAGCGCCATGAATATGGCCGCGAGCGCGAGTTGCAGGAGCACGTGCGCGAAGCCGGCGCGCGCCCACTCGTAGCTGCCGGCTGCCGCCTGATCGAGATACGGCAGGCCCCAGAGGAAAGCACCGCCAACCGCGAAGGCGGCGAGCCACAGCCAGCGCCTGAGCCGCGCGAGGCCGTGCGCCGAGGCCGCGACCACAGCCAGATAGAGCACGACCGGCCAGGGGCTCGGCTTGTCGGAGGAAATGAGCAGCGGCCCTGCGTAGGCGCCCGCAAGACCAAGACCCGCAAGCATGGGACCGTGCAGCGTCGCCGCGAACATGGTCGCGACGCCGATCGCACCGAGCAGGATGAAGGCAAAGGCCGGACCGATGAAACCGTAGAGGGCGTGCGCAGCATAGACAGTGCCGAAGGCCGTGACAGTGCCGGCCGCCGTCAGGATGCTCGGGATGTGTGCTGCTTCGAGCCCCGGCACAACGATCCCGCGAGAGCCGCGCCGCAGCCATTCGCCCGCGCCGACGAGGGCCAGCGCCAGCAAGGCACCGAAGAAGATGCGCGCGCCCGGGCCGAAAATACCCTGCTCGATGGAGTAACGCACCATGAGGATGCCGCCGAGCGCCAGCGCCAAGCCGCCGACCCAAACCGCCCAGCGGGTACCGAGCCGCTCCTCCAGCGATCTCCGAGGCTTGGACGGCGAAGCCGCGGGCTCTGTCGCCGCGGGAGTTGCATCCGCCTCCTGAGGCTCGCCGGGTGCTCCCTCCCCCGTCGGCGGCACCGACGTCTCGACAGGCGGCGGCAGGGCAATCGGTGTCGGCATTTCAGGGGCCGCAACCTCGCCCGTCTGCGGTGGCAGGCCACCCCGCAGTGCCGCAATCTGGGCCTCGCTCATGGCCAGCCGATCTTCCAAGCCCTTGAAGCGCTTCCTGAACTGCACGTAGATCCAGATGAGCGCGGCGATCAGGATGATTTCGAAGTCCATGGCCTTACGGCTCCAGCAGCGCGATCGGATACGAGTTGCAGAGGGAAGGGAAGAGCGAGGCGAATCAAGTCACTTAGCGGCGAAGTCTCAGGCGTTATGTTAAACCAAGTGTTGCCGAGACCGTGGTCGCCCCGCCTTGCAGTAGCCAAATGGCTATACTGCGGCCGACATCGAGCAGGAACTCCGACACGGAATGACCGCGCAGCCAAACATCTTCGACCGGCGCCTGCTAACCCGCCGCCGTGCCCGGGCCGCGGCCACCGCCCCGGCCCACGATTTTCTCCTGCGCCACGTGAGCGAGGATATCGCGGACCGCCTCTCGCTCATCCCCCGAACATTTCCGGTCGGCCTGAATCTCGGCGCACACACGGGCGCGTTGAGCCGGCAGCTTCGCCAACTCGGCAAGGTGGGGCTGCTGATCGATGCCGATGCGAGCGGCGCCATGCTGCTCCACTGTGACGGCCCTCGGCTTGGGGCGGACGAGGAGTTCCTCCCCTTTGGCCCGGGCACGCTCGATATCGTGGTCAGCGGCCTTGCCCTGCAACTTGTCAACGATCTGCCCGGTGCACTCGTCCAGGTGCGACAGGCGCTCAAGGGTGACGGGCTGATGCTTGCCGCCCTGCTCGGCGCCGGGTCGCTCTCCGAGTTGCGCGAGGCGTTCCTCATTGCCGAGGCGGAGATTTATGGCGGCACCACCCCGCGCGTCGCCCCATTTGCCGATGTCCGAACGCTCGGGGGCCTCCTGCAGCGCGCAGGCTTCGCGCTGCCGGTCGCCGATGTCGATACCCTCACCGTGACATACCCGCATCCGCTGGCCCTCATGGCCGAGATCAAGGCCATGGGCGCGAGCAACGTCCTCGCCGAGCGCTCCCGGCGCCCCATGACACGACGCCTGCTCGCACGCGCTGCGGAGGTCTACCTCGAGCGGCACGGCACGAGCGACGGGCGCGTGCCCGCTACCTTCGAGATCGTGACCCTGACTGCCTGGGCGCCGGACCCTTCCCAACCCAAGCCGCTCCGCCCCGGTTCGGCCCGAACCCGCCTCGCCGATGCCCTCGGCGTGCCAGAAGGGGCGCCGAAGTCGCCCAAAAAAGAGATTCCTTGAGTATCAACGGTGCCACACCTTAGTCTGTACATCGCCGCAATCGCGCCGTGCGGCCACCCCGAATCGAAGTCCCTTTAGGAAACCGTTAGGACCGAATCGGCTCAGTTGCGTCGACGCCCACAAGGCGTCCAGTTCACGGGGAGAATGACAGATGTTGATGACGACGCTCGATGGTATCGAGTTTGCGAGCACGTATCCCGATCTCCTCGGAAAGCGCGTTCTGATCACCGGCATAGACAATGCTCAGGGCGTTGATATCGCCCGCGCGTTCGCCGAGCAGCGCACACGCCTTGTGCTTCATGTGACTGAAATGACCCCCGAGATGGAAGTGCTCGGCGAGATCGTTTCGCAGGGTGCCCTCGATGTGCGCCTGTTCGACGGACCAATCGGCGCGACAGATGCCGCGGTGAAGCTCGCACGCCAAGCTGTGCAAGCCTTCGGCGGCGTCGACATCGTGATCAATCTCGCGACCGTGCCGGCACCGAAAGGTGGCGCAGCAGCCAGCGAGAGCACCGTCGAGGAAGCGGTGAGCGAGGCGCTCGGCGCAGCCTGCCTCATCACCAAGATCGCGACGAACCGGATGCGCCTCACGATGACCGAGGGCCTCGTGCTCACGATCCTGCGCCTGCCGAAGAAGCCGACCTCGGCGCACCGCATCGTCGGCGCGCTCGCGCGCTCGGCGCTGACGAACCTTACGCGCAACGAGGCGCGTGAATGGGCACCTCACGGGATCGCCATCAATGCCATTGCACCGGCGGCGATGAGCACGATGAAGCCGTTCGGCGCGCTCACGGGCGAGCCGGACATGGCGAGCCTCGCGCTGCATCTGTCGAGCGAAGAAGGCCGCGACATGACGGGCCTCATGTTCGAGTGCTACGGCGAGTAGGCTCTCAGTTTGAGATAACGCGTTCGGGAAACGCGCGGGCTATGGCGTCGCGCGTTGCCGCAATGACGCCGCGCTCGGTGATGAGCCCGCTCACAAGGCGCGCGGGCGTGACGTCAAACGCGTAGTTCGCGACGTGCGTATTCTCAGGCACGAGACGAACGTGCGCGACTTCACCCTGCTCGGTCGCGCCGCTGATCCACGCAACTTCGTCGCCGGCGCGCTCTTCGATGGGGATCTGCGTCACTCCATCGGTCATCGTGAAGTCGATGGTCGACGACGGGAGCGCCGCATAGAATGGCACGCCGTTGTCGCGCGCCGCGAGTGCCTTCAGATACGTGCCGATCTTGTTGCAGACGTCACCCGTCGCGGTCGTTCGGTCGCTGCCGACGATGACCATGTCGACTTGTGCACGCTGCATGAGATGGCCGCCGGCATTGTCCACGATGACCGTGTGCGGCACGCCATGATGGCCGAGTTCCCAGGCTGTCAGTGCGGCGCCCTGATTGCGTGGACGTGTCTCATCCACCCACACATGCACGGGGATGCCTGCATCGTGCGCCATGTAAATGGGTGCGGTGGCCGTGCCCCAGTCGACGGTCGCGAGCCAGCCTGCATTGCAGTGCGTGAGAATGTGCACGGGCATTCCCGCCTTCAGTCGCGCAATCTGGCGGATGAGATCGAAGCCGAACTTGCCGATGGCCTTGTTGGTCTCGACATCCTCGTCAGCCATGCGCGAAGCCTCGGTATAAGCTGCGACGGCGCGCGCGGGTGCAGCCCGCTGCATGAGGACGGCGCGCATCCGATCGAGCGCCCAGCGCAGGTTGACCGCCGTCGGCCGGGTCGCAGCGAGCATCGCGCCAGCGTGCTCGAGATGCGCATCCGATGGATCCGCACGCATGGCGAGCGCGAGACCGTATGCCGCCGTCACGCCGATCAAGGGCGCGCCGCGCACGTGCATGTCGCGGATCGCACGTGCAGCATCGTCGAGTGAAGCCAGACGCTCCACAGCAAACCTGTGCGGGAGCCGCGTCTGGTCGATGATCTCGACCGACCAACCGTCCTCGCCGGGCCAGATGGTCCGATAGGACTTACCGTCGACATTCATGCACATTCTTCCCGACCGGACAGCGATGGGCCTATGGTAGCCCATTCACGTGCGCAAGGGAGCCTCACCTATGGCCAGCAAGCCTGTGTGCCTCGTCGTCGGTGCCGGAGATGCGCTCGGCGGCGCCATTGCCCGGCGCTTCGCCCGCGAAGGGTTTCACGTCTGCGTCGCGCGGCGCACGGCCGACAAGCTCGCCGATCTCGTCGCCTCCATCGAGAAGGCCGGCGGCACCGCCACGGCCTATGGCTGCGACGCACGGCGCGAGGATCAGGTCATCGCGCTCTTCGAGCAGGTCGAGAAAGAGCATGGCGCCATAGACGTGCTGGCGCACAACATCGGCGGCAACGTGCGCGAGTCCATCCTCGATATGACCGCACAGAAATTCTTCAAGACCTGGGAAATGGCTTGCATGGCCGGCTTCCTCACGGGGCGCGAGGCGGCACGCCGGATGGTGCCGCGCGGCCGCGGGACGATCCTCTTCA
>Ga0307505_10002124_pt1 | contig 14284 bp, 10 predicted proteins | sample 23_S_MG_FD_202183 | JGI IMG/M metagenome (GOLD analysis project Ga0307505, IMG submission 202183) | Soil microbial communities from Populus trichocarpa stands in riparian zone in the Pacific Northwest, United States - 23_S | ecosystem: Environmental > Terrestrial > Soil > Riparian zone > Trees...
CCAGTTCGGGATGTCGTGCGCGGGCCGCGGCCCGCGCTTCGCGCCGTGCACCCGGTGGTGGACGCCGTCGGTGAAGGCGCCGCGCCGCTCGCTGGTGTCCCACAGCTCGCGGATGACGTCGATCGCCTCTTCGAGGGCGGTCACGGACTGCCCGGGGGTCAATCGGCCGCCGCCCATCGCCTCGATCGCGTCCCAGAAGCCGCCCGCGCCGAGCGCGAGGTCGAATCGGCCGCCCGAGAGCAGGTCGAGGCTCGCCGCCGCGCGGGCGACCACGGCGGGCGGGCGCAGCGGGACGTTGAGCACGTTGGGGGCGATCCGGATGCGGTCTGTCCGCGCCGCGACGAAGCTCATGAGCGTCCAGGTGTCGAGGAACGCCGGCTGATACGGATGGTCCTGGAAAGTGACGAGGTCGAGACCGGATGCCTCGGCCGCCTGCGCGAGCAGGACGGGGACGTCGGGCTGCGCCGCAGCTGGGGTGATGAACGCGCCGAACTCGAGCGCATGACCATAGTCCATGTGGATCCTCCGGGTGGTGGAACAGGCCCGGAGGCCGGATCATTCCGCGTCGAACGAGGCGGCGAGCGCGATCGAGTCGAAGAGGTTGAGCATCGCCGCACGGATCTCACCGAGCGGCGTCGCGAAGCTCGCGAGCACGACGTGCTTCGAGCCGGGGACGGCGTACCAGTACTCCGCCTCGAGGCGGGTCGCCACCGCGGCGACGCCGTCCTCCTCGATCGGCTCCTCGCGGAGGCGGTCGATCCTCAGCATGCTCGCCCGCGGCCCGTCGAGCCGGCGCACGGTGTCGATGCCCTCGACCTGCAGCGCGCGGAAGCTCTCCTGGAGAACGCCGAGCACGGCATCCGCCGACGTGCCGACCGCGGGGCTCATGCGCATGCCGTCAGGGGCATGGACCGTGAGCGATGCCGGCGTGGCGAGGTCGGGCACGATCTCGATGCACAGGAAGACGGCGTGGGCGGCGGCATCCCTCGCCCTGTCGACCGCGGTCCGCAGATCGTCGCGCAGCCGTCGGCGGGCGAGCGCGGCGTCGTCGGCCGGCCCGACGATCTCGCGCACGACCTCGTCGACGCGGACGGATGCCGCGACCCGGTCACGCGGGTCGACCGCGAGCCATCGACCCGGCAGCTGGAACGTGAGCCGCGGCGCCGCGCGCGCCGGCTCGTCGTCCGCCGTCACGACCCGTCGGCGATCCTGCGGACGTCGGCCGGCGAGAGCCGCAGGAAGTCCGTGCCCGACTCGGGGACGCCGAGGGTGTCGGAGACGACGGGCATGATCACGATGTCGTCGGCGAACGCCTCCGACCGGCTCGCGTAGTCGTCGCGGTCACCGTCGATGAAGCTCAGGGCCACCTCGTGGCCGGACGCCGTCGGGTCGTCGGCGAGCACCGGGGCCGCCGCCTGGACCGACGCGATGACTCCCGCATCGGAGGGGTCGTCCAGGAACAGGAGCACGACGACCTGCGTGTTCCAGGGCCCGCCCGAGTGCGTCGTGTAGGCCAGCGCGCCGTTGACGCCGTCGATCTCGGCGAGGTTCGACTCGAGTCCTGACAGGTCGGGGTCGGCCGCACAGCCCGACAGCGCGAGCGCTCCGATCGCGACGGCGATCACCAGCGCGGTGCGAATCCGCTTCATCGGCACTCAGGACCCTCTCGTGTACTCGGCGACGTAGACGTCCTCGTAGCCGCCTGCGCCTTCGCGGGCGAAGAAGATCTCGTCGCCCGGACGCGGCTCGGGCAGGTACCGCTCCGCCTCTGCACCATACATTCCGGCGTCGTGCATCGGCCACGCCAGCGGGCGGTACGTCTGCCAGTCGTCGTCGAATCTCACGTAGTCGGCGACATCGAGCCCCACGAACTCGAGCGTGTGCACGGGGTCGATGCCGTTGTTGATCTGCGTGACCCGCACATCGGGCGGCATGTCGCTGTAGTGCTTGTCGATCGCGGACCCCGCGGTGAACACGGACTCGACGCGATCCGCCACCCGCGGATCGGTGGCGAGCTCGCCCGCCATCATGCCGCCGAGCGACCACCCCGTGAACATGATCGGGGCCTCGCTCTCGAAGACGCCCGCGGCGGTCATCGCGTCCCACACGGCCTGCTCGTACTGCGTCGGCACCCCCGGGAACATCGAGAGCATGACGTCGGCGCGGGCGTCGTTCAGCGCGCCGTCGGAGTTGGTGACGCTCCAGTTCTGCGTGCTCGGCAGCTGGATGCGCCACGAGACGACGTTGCCCTCGGCGTCCCTCACCGCGACCACGCGGATCTGGGTCGCTGCCTCGCCGCCCTGGCTGTCCTGCGTGGCGAGGTCCTGCATGAGTCCCTGGTAGTCGCGGGCCTCTTCGGCGTCGGCACGGGCATCCGCCTCTTCATCGCCCGTAGGAGCCGTGCTCTCGGTGCGGTCCGCGATCCGCTGGGGCTTGCCCAGCATCTCCGCGATCGCGAACGTCAGCAGCGCGGCGGCGAGCAGCGCCCCCAGGATCAGCACGCCCACAAGGCCGAACGACAGGAAGACGAGTCCCACGACGAGAAGCCCGACCACGACCAGCAGCGCGACGACCAGCGCCGAGACGAGGGCGCTCAGGAGCTGCGCGAGTGCGTCGACGATCATCGCGAGGACCTGCGACGCCCACTCGCCGACGATCGAGAGGACCCCACCGACCCCCTCCCAGAACTGGTTCCAGTTGTCGCCGAACGAGTCCGCGCCGTGCTCGATCGCCGTCTCGATGGCAGCGATCGCTCGATCGGCCGCCTCGTGGATCTGCTGCCTCGCGTCGTGGAGCGCGCGGCGGGCGTCGGCGACTTCGCCGGTGGAGTACGCCGCTCCCTCGCGGGTCGACCAGAGGTCCTCGCGCAGCGCGGCGGTCGATGCACCCTCGGCGTCGGCGCGGACGATGTCGCTCTGCAGGTCGTAGACGTCGGCCTCGAGCCGGAGGGCGCGGGCCTGGTGGAAGTCGGCGTCCTGCACCGCGGTGCGAGCGGCAGCCTGGATCGGCGCGAGCTCGACCGCATACGTCGTGAGCGCGGTCGCGGTGCCGCCGTAGCGCCGGTGCGCCCGCCGAAGACCCGCGGATGCCTCTTCCGCCGACTCGGCGAGCGCATCGGTCGCGGAGCTGCGCTGGTCGTCGACGAGGTCGCGCAGCGCGTCGGCCGCCTGTGAGATCGCGGTGGCGGTGAGCTGCAGGCGCCGTGCCCGCGAATCGAGCTCGTCCGGTCGCCCGGTGAAGACGTCCTCGAACTCCCATTCCAGGCCCGAGGTCACGGCATCCTCCCCTCGTCCACCGCGTCGCCCATCGTGCGGTCGAGATCGGTCATCGTCTCCTCGATCGCCGCCAGCCAGTCGCCCAGCGCGACGAGCTGCTCCTCGAGCTTGCCGCGGTTGTGGTCCCAGTTGCGGGCGAAGTCGCGCACCTTGCCCGCCAGCCGGTGCTCGCCGGTGAGATCGGCCAGATCGTCGCCGACGTGGTCGGCGTTGCGGAAGCTCGACAGCGCAGCGGTGACACGACCGCGCGCAGTGCTCAGCGCCGTGAGGTCGAGCTGGATGTCGCCCATCGAACCTCCTCCGTGGCGCGTCGCCGTCACGACGAGCCTACGATGCGCGACGCCCGCCGATTGCGTCAGCTTCGGGTCACGGATCAGGCGACCCGCCAGCATCCGGCCACATGATCGTCGACCATGCCGGTGGACTGCATGAGGGCGTACATCGTGGTGGGCCCGACGAACCGGAACCCCTTCTTGCGCAGCGCCTTGCTCATCGCGTCGGATGTGGGCGTGGTCGCCGGCACGTCGGCGAACGACATCGGTCGCGCGTGGGATGCCGGAGCGAACGACCACATGAACGCGTCGAGCTCACCCGGCTCCATGTCGAGCACGAGCCGGGCGTTCGAGATCGTCGCGAGGATCTTGGCCCGGTTGCGGATGATGCCGGCATCCGACATCAGTCGCTCGATCTCGGCATCCCCGAAGTCGGCGACCACCTTCGGATCGAAGCCGGCGAAGACCTCGCGGAACCGCGGGCGCTTGCGCAGGATCGTGATCCAGGACAGTCCCGCCTGAAATCCCTCGAGGCTCAGCTTCTCGAACAGGACGCGGTCGCCGTGCAGCGGGACGCCCCACTCCTCGTCGTGGTACCGGCGGTACTCGGCATCGTCGCCGACCCACGCACAGCGCTCGATGCCGTCGGGACCGGGTCGCGTGTCCGTACTCACGCGCCGACCCTATCGGCATCCGGGGACATCGTCCCGTCACCGAGCTCGCTCGCGGAGCGGGTCAGGCGGCTGCCGGCACCCGGTCCGCCAGCGCAGGGAACGCGCGGAGCACCATGTCGACCAGCTCGGACCCCGGGCGGGTGAGCGGGTCGGTCACGGGGAGTCCCAACTCGGTGCGGTGCTCGGCGATCGCCGCCGCGAGCTCGTCCTCGTCCATGTCCTCGTGGTTGATCGTGACGCCGATGACGGTGGTGTCGGCGAACGCCTCGATCAGTGCGATCTCGCTGGCCGCGGTCGGCATCGCGACCATCGGGAAGTCACCGAGGACCTGGCGCTTGGGCGCGTGCTGGACGATGACGCCGGCGGGCCGGCTGCCGCGCAGGATGTGCGCCGAGGTGAGGTAGGCCGGGTGGCTGAGCGCGCCCTGGCCCTCGACGACGATCACGTCGGGGTCTTCACCCTCGAACGCGGCGACCACCTGGTGCTCGACCTCGCCCGAGCAGAACTGGGGGACCAGGGCATCGAGGGCGACGCCGTACCGGCCGCCCTGGATCAGCGTGGTCTGACCGGTGCCGACCATGACGGCGTTGATCCCGCGCGCGATCAGCGCCTGGACGAGGAGCGTCGCGGTGGTGCGCTTGCCGATGGCGCCGTCGGTGCCGAGCACGGCGATCCGCGGGCAGGTCACGTCGAAGATGCGGCCCGAGAACAGGTGCAGGTCGCGTGTCGCCTTCGGCTGGCGGACATCGGTGATGGTGACGCTGGTGCGCAGCGCGGCGGCGACGAACTCGGCGTCGTCGTTGAGGAACTCGTGCAGGCCGTTGATGATGTGCATCCCGCGGGCGATGCCGTCCAGCAGGACGAGTCGCTGCGCGTCGGAGAGCAGGCCGTCCGCCGGGGCGACGCCGCAGATCAGGTAGTCCGGGACGCGGCCCGCGTGATCGATCGCCTCGGCGAGATCAGCGAGCACGGGGATGCCGTTGGCCACCCCATCCAGGAACGTGCCGGAGTCGCGGCCGGCCCGGTGGCTGTCGACGACGCTGAGGATCTCGTACTTCTCCGAGTGCCTGACCAGTCCGTTGGCGGTCTTGCCGTCCTGTTCCCCGAACTGGGCCTCGCAGTAGACGATCGCGGTGGATCCGGCCGGAAGCGGGAAGGGATCGGCGGGAACGGCGTCGTCTGCCTGGGGACGGGCGGCGAAAGGCGAATGGGCGGTGAGCGAAGTCATCGGGTTCCTCTGAGAAGTCCCAGAGGAGGCGACGGGATCGTGGCCAGGCGAGTGCCCGAACGGTCAACGAGTGATCTGCCCTGAGGTGCGGCAGGATCGCCGACTCTCCCCAGACTACCCGAGCGATGCCGTTCGGGTGCGGGCGGGCGGCCCCGAGGCCCCTACTTCTTCTTGAGGCTCTTCTCCGAGACCGGGGCTTCGCCCGTGGCTGCCAGGGCGCGGTAGTACTCCTGAGCCTCGTCCTGGCGGGCGAGCTCGGCACCCGACGCGATGGGCGCGCGCACGTGCTCGGGCGCGAAGCCGTAGGCGTCGACGAGATCCTGCGCGTGCGGGCGCAGGCGAGCCGCGAGCCGGTCGATGTAGCGGGAGACGGATGCCGCGCGCTGCGCCGAGAGGCGCCCGTTGATCAGGTACCACGCCAGGTGCTTCTCGACGAGCGAGAGCCCGAAGAGGTCGCGCAGCCAGGTGAGGACGAGCTTCGTGCCCTCGTCGTCGATCCCGGCGACGGCATCGGTGAAGGCCTCCCACTGCAGCAGCTCGCCGTGGGCGCGGGCGGCCTCGATGAGCTCGGCCTGGTTCTGGTTGAACAGGTCCGCCGCCTCCGCGGGAGAGAGCTTGGATGCCGGGCGCAGCCGGCCCGCGATGTCGGCGATCATCTGCTCGACGCGCCCGGCCAGCAGCTCGTGCTGCTGGTCCTCGCGCAGTCCGAGCTCGACCGAACGGGCGGTCGAGCCGAAGTCGGCGACGGTCTGACCGAGCTGGCGCAGCCCGGCGCCGTGGAACATCTTGCCCGCGGTGTGCCCGACGGCATAGCGGGCGAGGGTGGCGGCATCCTTCCCCTTGAACTGCTGGGCGAAGTCGGACAGGAGCCGCTTGCCCACCAGCTGCAGGAGGACGTTGTTGTCGCCCTCGAACGTGACGTACACGTCGAGGTCCTGGTGCAGGCCCACCATGCGGTTCTCGGCGAGGAAGCCGGAGCCGCCGCACGCCTCGCGGGCTTCCTGGATCGTGTCGAGCGCGTTCCACGTCGACAGTGGCTTGAGCGCCGCCGCGAGCGTCTCGAGGTCCTCGCGCTCTTCCGGGGTGTCGGTACGGCCCGAGAAGACGGCGTCGAACTTCTGCAGCAGCTCGTCGTGGGCGAAGAACTGCGCATAGTTCTGCGCGAGGAGCGGCAGCAGACGGCGCTGGTGCTTGCCGTAGTCGAGCAGGACGACCTCGGTGCTGCCCGCGCCGGAGTCGAACTGACGCCGCTGGTTCGCGTAGGTCAGCGCGATGTGAAGCGCGAGCGCGGTGCCGGTGGTCGCGGCGCCGTCGAGCGACACGCGGCCCTGCACCAGCGCGCCGAGCATCGTGAAGAAGCGGCGGCCGGGGCTGTGGATCTCGCTCGAGTAGGTGCCGTCGGCGGCGACGTCGCCGTAGCGGTTGAGAAGGTTCGTGCGCGGGATGCGCACGTGGTCGAAGTGCAGGCGGCCGTTGTCGATGCCGTTCAGTCCGCCCTTGACGCCGTCGTCCTCGCCGCCGATGCCCGGCAGGAACGCGCCGGCCTCGTCGCGCAGCGGCACGAAGAAGCAGTGCACGCCGTAGTTGACGCCGCCGGTGATCAGCTGGGCGAAGACCGTCGCCGCCTTGCCGTGCAGGGCCGCGTTGCCGAGGTAGTCCTTCCACGCGCCGCGGAACGGCGTGTGGATGACGAACTCCTCGGTGTCGGCGTCGTACGTGGCGGTCGTGCCGATGGCAGCGACATCCGATCCGTGTCCTGTCTCGGTCATCGCGAACGCGCCCGGCAGGCTCATGTCGATCACGCCCCGCAACCACTTGTCGTGGTGCTCCTTGGTGCCGAGCTGGAAGATCGCGGAGCCGAACAGCCCCCACTGAACCCCGGACTTGATCTGCAGGCTGGGGTCGGCCAGCACGAGCTCCTGGAACCCGGCGAGGTTGGCGCCGTTGTCGCCCAGACCGCCGTACTCCGCCGGGAACGCTCGGCGCGAGCCCCCGTGCTCGACGAGCAGGTGCAGCTGCGTGAGCACCCGCTCGCGGTGGTCGGCCATGGGCTGACCCTCGACGCGCCAGAACGCGGGATCCTTGATCATCTCGCGTGCCTCGCGGCGGGTCGCGCCCCACGTGCCGAGGAGCAGGTCGGTGACCGCCTCGATGTCGATGCGGGGCTCGGATGCCTCCGCTGCCCTCGCTTCATCGGCCGTGTGCGGGGCGGTGGGGGCTCCTCCGGCAGGCGTGCGCTTGCTGGTGGCGGGCTTCTTGGTGCGGACGGCGGCGTCGGCCATGGGTGTCACCTCTCGGTGGAGCGGATAGAGGAAGGTCACTCTGAAAGTAGGACTCCTCCAACGTCGATCCAAAGCGCCTGTCGGATGTCCACAAGAGATCCGGCCATCGCGCCGACCGCGGGTTGTGTGAGCCACACAGGCGGGCGTTCGAATCGCGCACCTTACCGGGTGTGGCCACCCGAACGAGCAAAGTGCGCGACTCGAAGCGAGAGTCAGAACAGTCCGACGATCCGACCGTCGTCGGTGACGTCGATCGACTCCGCAGCGGGGCGGGCCGGGAGCCCCGGCATGGTCATGACGTGGCCGCACACGAGCACGATGAACTCGGCACCGGCCGCGAGCCGCACTTCGCGGATGTCCACGACGTGCCCCGTCGGCGCTCCGCGCAGCCGGGGATCGGTCGAGAACGAGTACTGGGTCTTCGCGACGCACACGGGCAGGTGCCCGAATCCGTCCTCCTCGAGGTGCTTGAGCTGGTTGCGCACCGTCGTCGGCGCCGTGATGTCGGACGCGCCGTAGACGCGCGTCGCGATCGCCTTCATCTTGGGCCACAGCGAGGTGCCGTCGGGGTACGCGAAGCGCAGCTCCGACTCCTCGTCGCACAGAGCCACGACCTCGCGCGCGAGCTCTTCGGCGCCGGCCCCGCCTTCGGCGAAGTGGCGCGCCCGCACGGCCTTCACTCCGAGGCGCGCGGCACCGGCGACGAGCGCGTCGATCTCTGCTTCGGTGTCTTCGGCGCGCTCGTTGATCGCGACGACACAGGGCAGCCCGAACACCTCGCGCACGGTGTGGACGTGCCGCTCGAGGTTCGCTAGGCCCTTCTCGAGCGCGGCGACATCCTCCACCGGCAGGTCGGCGACCGCGACGCCGCCGTGGTACTTCATCGCCCGCACCGTCGCGACGACCACGGCGGCGGAGGGTCGCACGTCGGAGGCGCGACACAGGATGTCGACGAATTTCTCGGCCCCGAGGTCGGCGCCGAACCCGGCTTCGGTCACGACGTAGTCGGCGAGGCGCAGTGCGGAGCGCGTCGCGATGAGCGAGTTGCAGCCGTGCGCGATGTTCGCGAACGGCCCGCCGTGCACGAAAGCCGGCGTGTGCTCGAGCGTCTGCACGAGGTTGGGCGCAAGTGCGTCGCGCAGGATCGCGGTCATCGCGCCGTGCGCCTTCAGGTCGCGGGCACGCACCGGCGTGCGGTCGCGCGTGTACGCGACGACGATGCGGCCGAGACGCTCGCGGAGACCGGCGAGGCTCGTCGCGAGGCAGAAGATCGCCATCACCTCGCTCGCGACGACGATGTCGAAGCCCCCTTCGCGCGGATAGCCGTCGCCCGGCCCGCCGAGCCCGGTCACCACGTGGCGAAGCGCGCGGTCGTTGACGTCGAGCACGCGCCGCCACGTGATGCGGCGCACGTCGATGCCGAGCTCGTTGCCCTGATGCACGTGGTTGTCGATCATGGCGGCGAGGAGATTCGTCGCGATCTGCACCGCGACGAGGTCGCCCGTGAAGTGGAGGTTGATGTCCTCCATCGGCACGACCTGGGCGTAACCTCCGCCCGCCGCACCGCCCTTCATGCCGAACACCGGCCCGAGGGCGGGTTCGCGCAGGCAGATCATGGTCTTCTCGCCGATGCGGGTGAGCGCGTCGCCGAGGCCGACCGTTGTCGTCGTCTTGCCCTCGCCCGCGGGCGTCGGCGAGACGGCCGTCATGAGCACGAGCCTCCCGGGAGGGCGCTCGGCGATCTCCGCGAGGAACGGCAGCGAGACCTTGGCCTTGTAGCGACCGTACGGAACGATCTCGTCTTCGGGGATGCCGAGATCGGCCGCGATCGCGGCGATGGGCCGCATCGCCGCAGCCTGGGCGATCTCGATGTTACTGAGACTCACGCGCACCCCCTGGCGAACTCCCGTGGCCGCCGATTGCCAGCCTATGTGCCGCGAGCGACCCCGGTCGTCGAGCGAGCCGAAGGCGAGACGAAACGCACCCCACGTCGACCCCGGTCGTCGAGCGAGCCGAAGGCGAGACGAAACGCACCCGCGGTATCGCGTTTCGTCTCGGCGCTACGCGCCTCCCTCAACGACCGGGGAGGGTCGGCGCTACGCGCCTCGCTCAACGACCGGGGAGGGTCGGCGCTACGCGCCTCGCTCAACGACCGGGGAAGGTCGGCGCTACGCGCCTCGCTCAACGACCGGGGAGGGTCGGCGCTACGCGCCTCGCTCAACGACCGGGGTTCTGCTACAGCGTGAGCCCGTGCCCGAAGCGGAACAGCGGGTCGGCCGTGTCGAACGGCACGTCGGGACGGGATGCCTCGACCGCCGCCATCGAGCGCGGCAGGTCGAACGGCAGCCGGCCCTTCGCCTCGGCCGCGCCGGTGAGGACGTCGAGCAGCGCAGCGGCCGACGCACCGAAGTTGAGCGTGACGGCCGCGGCAACCTGGACGATCGGCTCGAGGATCGCGGGACGGTCGGCGAGCACGTCGACCACTGTCGGCACGGCCGCGGCGATCTCGCGCACGTGGTCGACGATCTCGGTGGAGAAGTCCAGCGAGCCGGAGTGGAAGAAGTTCTCGAACACCGAGCCCCGCTCCTCGAACGGCGCCTTCAGGCGCAGGATCGCGGCATCCGCCTCCTGCGGCGTGGCGACGACGTCACCGTACTGCGCGGCGACCTCGGGCGCGATGCCCTCGACGTAGAGCTTCGGGCGGCCCGCGAGCGGGAGCACGCCGGAGTTCGTGAGCACCGTGATCGAGGCGCGCTGCGCTTCCTCACCGGCGGCACGGAACTCTGCGCGGCCGACGATCTCGTCGGCGGCGTCCTCGTCGACGAACGGGTCCTCGAACAGGCCGAGCTCGAACTTCTCGCGCAGGATGCGGCGGGCCGAGGCATCCAGTCGCTCTTCGGTGATCTCGCCGTCCGCGACGAGCTCCAGCAGGAGCTCGGGGCACGCCTCGCCGCCGAACTGGTCGGCACCGGCATCCAGCACCTTCTTCATGCGCTCGCGCGGCGACAGGTGCTCGACACCCCACGCGCGGGCCGGGAAGGCGTGTCCGAAGATCACGGCGTCGTTGATGAGGCCCCAGTCGGTGCAGACGAGCCCGTCGAAGCCGTAGCGCTCGCGCAGCAGGCCCGTGATGACCGACTTGTTGAAGCCGAAGCCGACCTCTTCGTACTCGGTGCCGATCGGCATGCCGTAGTACGGCATGATCTGGCGCGTGCCCGCCTCGAACGCGGCCTCGAAGGGCTTGAGGTGCAGCTCGAACTGGCCACCGGGGTAGACCTGCTCGCGTCCGTACTCGAAGTGCGGGTCCTCGCCGTCCTGCTGCGGACCGCCACCGGGGAAGTGCTTCGTCATCGTCGAGACCGAGCCGGGGCCGAACGACGACCCCTGGAATCCGCGGATGTACGCGGCGCCGAGGCGTCCGGTCAACTCGGGGTCCTCGCCGAACGTCGCCGTCTGACGCGACCAGCGAGGTTCGGTGGCGAGGTCGACCTGCGGGTGCAGCGCGACGCGAAGGCCGACGGCGGTGTACTCCTGGCGGGCGATGTCGGCGAAGCGCTCGACGAGCTGCTCGTCGCCGATCGCCGCGAGGCCCATGGTCTCGGGCCACTGCGAGAAGGGGCCTGCCATGATCGCGGCGCCCGGGTTGTCGCTGAACGAGTGCCGCGGGTCGGTCGACAGGGTCACCGGAATCCCGAGACGAGTGGATGCCGCGAGCTCCTGCAGCCGGTTCTGCCAGGCTGCGATGTCGCGGCCCGTGGGCGCGGCACCGAGCAGGTTGAAGTGCGTCATCTGCTTCTCGTCGATGAACTCCCGCGCAGACGGCATGTCGAAGGCGGCATTGCGCTCCTCGAGGTCGCCGATGCCGATCATGGTGTGGAAGAAGAGGCCGGCCTTCTCCTCCACGGTCATCGCGTCGAGGAGAAGCTGCACGCGCTCGTCGACGGGCAGGCTCGCGTCGAGCCAGGGGCGGTCCGTCTGTGCGGTCGCCTCGGCGACGGTGCTGGTGTCGGTCATGATCACTTCACTCCCTTGATGCGGTAGACGAGAACTGCGCCGGCGAAGGCGATGAGCGCGCCGAAGAGGTAATAGGTGGTGTATCCGCCGAGGGCGGTGGTCGCGCCGAACGCGATGATCGCGGGAGCGATGGCCGGGGCGATCGACTGGGGCAGCGCGTTGGCGATGTTGAGCACGCCGAGGTCCTTCGCGGTGTCCTCGGGGTTGGGCAGCACCTGGGTCGCGAGGGCGAGGTCGACGGAGAAGAAGCAGCCGGCCCCGAGACCGATGACGGCCTGAGCGATGATGACGGACGTGATGTCGGGGGCGAAGGCGAGCAGAACGAGGCCGACGACCATGACGAGGCCGGCGATCGCGACGAACGGGCGACGCTTGCCGATCTTGTCCGACAGGATGCCGCCGAGCGGTGCCGAGAGCATCATTGCCGCCATCGAGGCGACGTTCGCGATGAGGATCGTCGTGATCGCGGTCTGCTCGTCGAGCTGGAACTTCTCGGTGAGGTAGAAGGGCAGGAACGTCGCGATGCCGGCGTAGCCGAACATCACCATGAACTTCGTGAGCCAGGTCCAGCCGAAGTCGCGGTGCTTGACCGGGTTGAAGACGAACGAGCCGAAGAACTGCCCGATCGTGAAGCGCTGCGCGGGCTTGTGCTCGAGGCGGCGGTCCTTGAGAACCAGGACGAACAGCACGGCGAGCACGGCCGAGATCGCGGCGGGAACGACGAAGCGGGCGAAATCGTCGGAGATGAAGTTCACAAGGAAGCTGCCGGCGAGAATGCCGAGCGGCGTCGTGATACCCACGATGCCGGAGACCTTGCCGCGCGCGTTGGTCGGAACCTGGTCGGGCAGGGTCGCGTTCGCAGCGGCGAGGACGGCATTCATCGCCGCCTGCACGAGGCACCATGCGATGAGCACGACCCACACCGAGGTGGCGACGCCGATGAGGAGGAACCCGCCGAGGCCGACCAGCGCACCGCCGAGGATCCACGGCCGGCGCATTCCCCAGCGGGAGGTGGTGCGGTCGGAGAGGCGACCGGCGAGCGGGTTGGCGATGAGCGCGAACAGCGCACCGACACCCATGATGAGCCCGAGGCTCCCGGTGGCTTCTTCTGGCGTCGCGGTGATGTGCTGCACCTTGAAGGCCATCGAGACCATCACGGGGGTCAGCAGGGCGAGGAAGACGCCGAAGTTGACGGCGGCGAGACCCGGCGTATAGCCGCGGGGGGTCTTGGCGGGCGTGCTCCCCGGGGTCTTCAGGCCCGTGGTGCCTGCGGCGGCGGCCGTCGCAGCGGGTGACAGCTCTGTCATCGGGAGTCCTTTCACAGCGATGTGGTGCGCTCGGTGAACCCGGCGTCATACGAACAATACACCAAACCCGACCGCATGGTAACTGAAATTAGACCGATTGGTAATGCGCGACGATAGACTCGAGGAACGCAAGGGAGTGAAACGGTGACGATGACGACCACGACGCGAGGAACGGCGCGCAGCGCGCAGACCGCGCGCACGCGCGAGAACATCGTCTCGGCCGCCCGCGATGCGTTCGTCACGCGCGGCTACCGCGCCACCTCGCTGCGCGATATCGCCGCGGGGGCGGCCATCAGTCACCCGGGGCTCCTCCGCCACTTCGCGACGAAGGACGAGCTGCTGGCCGAGGTCGTCGCCGACCTTGCCGACGAGACCGAGCCGCTCCTGCTCGCTCGTACCGAAGCAGAGGAGCCGGGCCTTCTGCATTACTCCGAGGTCGCCCGCCTCAACGCGCAGATCCCCGGCTACCTCGCCCTCTTCGCTGCGCTCATGGGCGAGGCATCCGTCCCTTCCCACCCCGCCCACGAGCGGATGCGCGAGCGATACGCGTTCCTGCGCGACCTGTCGGCCGACCTGCTCGAAGAGGCTCAGCTGCATGACGTCGTCGCGGCGGACCGTGACGCCCACGACGAGGCCGTGCGCCTCGCCGCCGCGTGGGACGGCCTGCAGCTGCTCGAGCAGTACCTTCCGGAGCGCGTCGACACCGTCGAGCTGCTCGAGCAGCACGAGTCGCTCCTCGTACTGCCTGTCGGCTGGCGGGATCCCAGCGAGCCCGGCCCACGCCCGGAGGCCTCACCGATCCCCGAGCTGCCGGCGTTCGGAGACCCGGATGCCGCGACCGAGGTCGGCTATCGGGTCGGCCGCGAGCGACGAGCACGGATCGTCGCCGACGCGACGGAACTGTTCGCCGCCGAAGGCTACGGCGACACGAGCCTGCGCGACATCGCCGAGAAGGTCGGCGTGTCCAAAGCCACCCTGCTGCACCACTACCCCTCGAAGGAGGCGCTGCTGCGCGCCGTGCTCACCGAGCGCGACCGCGGGATCGAGAGCCGCCCGTCGTACACGCGCCAGGCGCGGGCCGTCGAAGAGCTGCGCGCCCTGCCGGCGGGCGCCGCCGAGAACGCGGCAGCGGCCGCCGGCCTCATCGAGGTCTACGCGGTGCTCTCGTGCGAAGCCGTGCCCGCCGACCACCCCGCGCACGAGTACTTCGCCGAGCGTTTCGAGCTCGTGCT
>Ga0307505_10002125_pt1 | contig 14280 bp, 17 predicted proteins | sample 23_S_MG_FD_202183 | JGI IMG/M metagenome (GOLD analysis project Ga0307505, IMG submission 202183) | Soil microbial communities from Populus trichocarpa stands in riparian zone in the Pacific Northwest, United States - 23_S | ecosystem: Environmental > Terrestrial > Soil > Riparian zone > Trees...
TGGAGCACATCACCTGGCGTTCGGAGGAAGATTACGCCGCGATCAAGGAAGAGTGTGCGAAGCTTTCGGAGATCTCGCAGGCGATCGGGTGCCCGTACGTGCTGTCGGTTCCCGGAGCGTTGCGGCAAGGGCCGAAGACCGATGAAGAGACGATCAAAGAGTCCGTGCGAGTGTTGAATGAGCTTGCGGACATCGCCGAACCGTACGGCATCAAGATCGGGTTCGAGTTCCTCGGCGAAGCAGGGAACTCAGTGACGACGCTCGACCTCGGCAGCAAGATCGTCGATCTGGTCGGACGCGAGTCGGTCGGGAACGTCATCGACACCTATCATTTCTACGCCGGAAGTTCGTCTTTCGACGCTTTGGAGAATCTCGATCCCGCGAAGCTCTTCATCTTCCACATCAACGGAGCCGAAGACCTGCCGAAAGATCAGTTGAACGATTCGAAGCGGCTCTACCCGGGAGAAGGAATTCTTCCGATAACCGAGATGAAAGCCATCCTCGACAAGATCGGCTACGACGGGCCCGCGAGCGTCGAGATCTTCCGCCCCGAATACTGGGAGCAGGATCCGTTCGAAGTCGCGATTAAATCGAAAGCCGCAGCCGAGAAGGCTTTGGGCCTGGGTCAGCACGCTGCCGGTGGAAGCTGGTAGGGTTTTCTAACCGCCGAGACGCGGAGACGCAGAGAGAATATAGAGTTTTTGATCTTGCGGAGCAGGGTCAACGTTAGGTCACGCAGTCAATGCGGTTTAGGGCCTTATCTCATAACCTCGGCGTCTCCGCGTCTCGGCGGTGAGCAATATATGCAAAAGGTAAAAATTGGAATAGTCGGGACGGGCTATATCGGTAACGTCCACGGCAGGATACATTCGCGTGACGAGCGGGCCGAGATCTCAGCGTTGTACGACATCGTGCCGGAGCGGGCCGAGCGTACGGCTAAGACGATCGGCGGTAAGGTGTGTTCGACTCGTGACGAACTAATGGAGAATTGTGACGCGGTGCTGATCTGCTCACCGAACCGCACGCACAAGGAAGTCGCTCTCCACGCCATCGCCGAAGGAAAGCACGTCTTCTGTGAAAAGCCGTTCTCGATCGGTATCGACGACGCAAGGGAACTCCGTGACGCGGCCAACGCCGGAAAAGGCGTATTCCAGGTTGGGCACAACCGACGATACGCCCCCGTCTACGCCACGCTCAAGGAACTGCTGAAAGACGACGCGGCTCACTCGGCTCATATCAAGATGAACCGCGGAGAGTTGAAGAACCCCGTTTGGACTGGCGATGTAACAGTAACAGGCGGCTTCTTGTACGAGACAACTATCCACCTCTTTGATATGTTACGGTTCCAGTTCGGAGAGATCGAGGAGCTTGTTGCATACGGGTCGCAGCACGAATATCCCGAACTCGATGAATTCTCCGTGATCTTCAAATTCAAGAACGGCTTCCACTGCACGTTCGCATCGTCATCCGACGCAAGCTGGCATTTCCCATTCGAGCGGATCGAGGTCTTCTGCCATCACCGAACGATCATGACCGAAGAGATGGAACGCCTCCTCGATTCACGCGGAATGGACGCGAATTTCGAGACGCGGTCGTTTCATATGGTTGAGAAAGAAGAGAAATGGGGCTACGTTCAGGAAGACAAAGCTTTCATCGATTCGATCCTCAACGGCACGACCCCACCGGTCACGGCCGATGACGGATTTAAGTCGGTCGAGCTTGTTGAGTCGGTCTATCACGCGATCCGTTCGGGCGAGCGAATCAGATTCTAGAACTTTTCAGTGTAGAATTGCGTTCAGATGAACGTGGCATCGAACCAGTGTACAAATTGCGGGCAGGCTAACTCGGTCGAGAGTAAGTTTTGCCGTTTCTGCGGCGGCCGTATGCCGGACCCTTACTTTCAGCCGGCTGACCCAATGGCAGCCCGGCGACCGTATTCCTGGCAGACCGACGAGTTTCAGACGAAAGCGGGTGGACGGCAGCGTTCGACGGTAGAAACGTTTCCGGGTTTGGCCCCCCATGTCGCCGCCGGGCCATCTGCACTCGTGCAAAACTCGCCGCGGGACATTACGGGCAATTACCGCTGCCCACGCTGCGGAACGCACTACTTACCCGTCATTGAACGCAAGATCTCCACCGCCGGCTGGATCGTCTTCGCCCTTTTGCTTGTTTTTACGTTCTTCTTTTTTTGGATCGGCTTGCTACTTAAGGAAGACGTTAGCGTTTGCCCGGTCTGTCACTTCCGGCTCAACTAGCGGAAGTAATATCCTCGCGGATGTTCAACCTTTACGACCGGATTCGTGCTGCGAACCTCGACTTTGTAGTATGCCTTTTTCATGTGAGTCGATAGGTAGGTGAGCAGAAATTGTCGAGTCAACAGAATGCTCAGATCCTTGAAAAACGGGATCAGGTTGATCGGCGTTATCGAGCCCTGATAGAACGCTCGGCCGCCGCTTTCATCGGACAGCTTCTGAAGCCCGCCCTGGCCGTAAAGCGTCAGTGTGGAGTTCTCGTTAGGGTTCGAACTCGATTGAGAGTAGATCGAAAAGACGGCAACACTTTTTCGCTGGGCTTTCAGCACGGCTTTATCAAGATCGAGGCTCTGCATCGGCGAGGCGTTGGCGATACCGCCGGAAGTATCAAGGCCGTCGGAGAACAGTAGCACCGCCCTTCGTCCGGCCGGCAAGGCATCAAAGCGATCCAGGACGTCGTCGACACCGTCATACGGGCTTCTCGGGGCAGCCGACGAGCTGCCGACGACGATTCGGAGGGATTTCGCCGCCGCTTCGAGGTCGGTGGTGAATTTCTGCCGGATCTGCGTCGAGCCGCCACGAATATACCCAACCATCACTCGCGAACCTCGTGGAAGCGCGGTAATGAATTTTTTGATCTCGGCGAGATGCAGGTTGAATCCTGACGTCAGATCATCCTGAATGAGCACCGCGAGTGATAGCGGAGCATCTTCGACGCTGCGGATCGAGAGGATCTGCTGCTCGTCGCCGTTCTCTTTTACGATCAGGCGGTCGAGCTGCAGAAATTCCTGAAGCCGGTCTTCCTTGAGCTCTTCCTTGGTAAAGATCGAGATGGGGATCGAAACCGTGCGAACCTTTGGCTTGCTTCCATCGTTTGGTTCCTGGGCGTGCAGAACTAGACCAGTCACTAGCAACAACAGGAAACCAAACAACATCCGTCTCGCGAGTTTCATAGAATATCCGCTAGTTTGAATTAAATCGACGCTATTTGTAAAGTAAACGCTTAAGAATGAGCGACTTGGTACGATCAAGAGAAATAACAAAAACCGACCTTGCACGCGGGCGGAACCTGAAGATCGCAGGCATTAGTGCCCCGATACTTCTGACGGCCGTTCCTTTTATTCTTTTCTTTCTGATCACTGTTTTGCTGAGCACGTCGCCGGCTTTCGCGATCTCGTCACTGTTTATCGGATTCGTATTGAGCGTGATCGGGTTGGTCGTCGGGTTGAGTATTTCGGGTTTTACTTTCTATCGCCACCAGGAATGGACGAAGCAGATCCGCGAACGCATCGCGGCAAACGGGATCGGAGCCGGCGAGATCGATTGGTTTCGAAAGGAGTTGAAACCGTCTGAGAAACGGGCGTTGAAGGCTCTGAAAGCGGCCGATCCACTCATCGAAGACGCCTATCGCGAAACGCTTGCGTCCCGTCTTACCGCAACGCGGATCGTTAAGTCGTCGCGAAAAGAGCTCCAATCTGTAAAAAGACGCGAGCAGAAACTTAAGTCGCTAAAACCAGAAAATGCGAAGCGATTTCTCAAGGAACTCGCCTTGGACAACGAGAAGGTCGGATCGATCCACAACGAAGCGAAACAGATGCTGGCTGAAGCCGAATCGCGGCTTGAGATGATCGAGGCGGCAGCGGCTCGAGGGGGAAGCTTGGCTGATACCGAGGTTGCGCTAAAGAAACTTGCGGCGAGGGCGTCTCAACTGCCGCTAGCGTTGGAAGCCGCACGTATTCACGGTGAGGCGATACTCGAACTCGAAGAAGCAAACGAGCCCGACCTCTTATTGGAGACCGGGCCCGACGAAGTTGAAGAGAGCGAAAGTAACCGAAAAAGCCGTTCCGAACGCATGAATTGAACCTGTATGTACAGGTGGGTGGCGTCACGTCCCCGAAGAAACGCATTAGCCGGAGCCTCTGGCAAACTCCCGTAGGAACCTGCACTGGAACCGGCATCGGCCCCCCTCAATTCAAATGTTGGCTCAATTATTATTGCGACGGTAACAAACTTCGCAGTAAGCTCTTTCGCCGATATCTAGACTACCACAGCCGAAAATAAGTAAAAAGTTAAAAGTAAAAAGGCAAAACACGATGTTGCACTTTGCCTTTTTACTTTTAACTTTTTATTTCGCGACTATTGCTCGCGTTCCAGTTCTTGCGGCGGAGGTTCCTTGAACTTCAACACACGATCGAGCATCTCGGCACACTCGGCGCTTCGCGATGCGAGCTGCATATCGGATTGATGCTGCGCGTTCTGAAGCTGATGAAACTCATCCGCGATGTGTAGAGCGGCCAGGATCGCCACCTTCAATGAATCCACAGTGAACGTCCCCGACGAGATCTCGCGCATCTTTCGGTCAACGTATTCAGCCAGCCGCTGGATGTATTCGTTATCGCCGTCCGAGCGGATACTATACGTTTGATTGTAGATCTCGACGCGAACGGTCTGTTCAGGATCTGTCTGCTGGCGTGCGGTCATGATGCATGTCTCCCGATCGCGTGTGCGACGTCACCGTCGATGATCGTCATGGCGTCAAGCATCGCCTCAACTTTCGACTGGATAGCGTCGCGTTCCGATAGCAGGTTCGCGATCTTCTCTTCCATCACAGTGCGCTCTTCGCGTATCTGATGAGTGCTGCGACGAAGTTCCTGGAGTTCTTTTTCGACCTTCTCCTTTTCTTCGCGCATCTTTTTCGCATACTCGATCGTAAGATATATCTTATCCTCGAGGTGCGAGAATTTCTCCATTCCCGTTAAGCCGTTCATTCAGCTTTTTCTCCAAATGTGTGGTGGGTCATGAAACTTGGATTTCCGATTATGGACGCATTGCTCGGAAAGTTCAAGTTTGGCACATTCCCAACTAAGTTCTTTGTCGTACACCGAGCGATGCGTCGAGATGTTTCAAAACTTGATCGTGCGCATTCGTCACTTCGTTCTCGATCAGTGTGCGTTCATCGCTGCGATATGTGAATCGCAGCGTCAACGATCGCTCGTCATCGCCGAGTCCTTTGCCTTCAAATACGTCGACGAACTCGACCGAACGAAGGAGCTCAACGCCGGACTGGATCGCACTGGTCTTGATCGATCCGTACGCCATCGAACGATCGACGACGAACGAAACATCTCGAACCACAGCGGGGAACTTTGGCAGCGGCCGATATCTTACGTCGGCCGATTCGAGTTCCAGCACCGATTGCAGATCGATCTCGGCAACAAACACCGGTTGTTTAAATTTATAATTCGACGCTATTTCCTCACTCAGCCGGCCAATGTATCCGATTGGCTTCTCGCCGACGGAGATGCTGGCTGACTGCCCGCGACGAAAATGCTTTACATCAGCCGACTCGAAATTGACTCCACCGACGCCCGCTGCATCGAGTGCGATCTCAAGTGCTCCCTTGGCGTCAAAGAAATCGAGCTCTTGCACCGGCATCGCTCGGTTCTGGTTCAAAACGCCACCGGTCAGGGCGATCGCAAAAAGTTCGCGTTCCTTTGGCAAGCCCCGCTCGCCATCAGCCGCAAATACCTTGCCGATCTCGAAAAGCTTGAGATCCTTTCGCTGAAAGTTCATGCTGTGGCGAACGGCGTCCAGAAGATTCGGGATCAGCGTGGGCCGCATTCGCACCGCACCTTCGATAACTGAATCTTGCAGTTCCACGAACGGCTGATCGATCGATGCGTTCAGTAACTCCGGTACTTCCTGAATAACGCCGTCGTGCTTAGTATCGATAAAGCTGTACCCGATCGCCTCGTCAAACCCGACATCGCTCAGGCCAGTGCGGATCGCCTTCTTACGCAATTCGGTCGGCTGGTACTCTCCGGCTGCGAACGCCGGCGGCAGTTCGTCCGGAATATTTTCGTAACCCGCGTGACGCGCCACCTCCTCGACCAGGTCTTCCTCGATCGCGATATCGTGCCTCCAGGTCGGGGTCGTAAACGTGTGCGATCCGACCCTGCTTCCATCCGACTCGAGTTTCGGCTCGATGCCAAGAGCGGAAAGAGTTCTCAAGCAGTCCTCGATCGGTACGTCGAGACTCGACAGCCGCTTCGTCGCCGCAGCGATATCCGAAGACTCAACGACTTTCACCGGTTGTCGATTTGGATAGACGTCGATAAACTCGCCAGCCTTACCGCCCGCGAGCTCACAGATCAACTGCGCCGCACGGTCGGATGCACGCTTGAGATTCTCGATATCCACGCCGCGTTCGAATCGATAACTTGCTTCCGTCGCAAGCCCAAGCTTTCGCGAGGTTTGTCGGATACTCGCCCGGTCGAAGTAAGCAACCTCAAGCAGCACGTTCTCCGTCGCGTCCGTGATGCTGCTGTCGAGCCCGCCCATCACGCCGCCGACTGCGACCGGCTTCTCCGCGTCGCAGATCATCAGCATCGACTCGTCTATCTCACGCTCGACCTCATCCAGCGTCGTGATCTCCTCACCGGCTTTTGCCCGGCGCACAACGATCCGGTTGCCGGCAAGCTTGTCCAGATCGAACGCATGCATCGGCTGTCCAAGCTCGAGCATTGCGTAGTTCGTGATGTCCGCGACGTTGTTGATCGACCGTTCGCCTAAAGCCTCAAGCCGATCCACCAGCCACTGCGGCGACGGCCCGATCTTCACGCCGCGAACGACGCGAGCAGTGAATCGGTAACAAAGATCCGGATCATCGATTCGCACAACATCACCCGCAAGGATCGCCGGAAACGGAGCATCCGGCAGTCGGTCCAAACTTCGCCGATCGACGAAGACCGTCTTCCCCGTGATCACGCTCAACTCGCGAGCCACGCCGAGATGCGATAAGCAGTCCGGCCGGTTCGATGTCAGGTCGATGTCGAACACAAAATCATCCTTGTGCTCGTGAATCCCCTCCACCGCCAACCCAACACGCGTCAACTCCCTCGCCACATCCTCCGGCGAAAGCTCGATGTCAATAAGCTCCTTGAGCCAGTTGTAACTAATGTTCATTTAGATCAGCTTTTGACGATATCCCATTCCAGGTTTGGGCCGTCGAGAAGTATGGAAACTTTGTTCAGTACGTCTCGACCGAGAATTCCAACCGGGCCGTCCATAGCACAGTAGTTCCCCGTGAATCGTTGGCCGAGGAAGTCAATCTGCAGAAAGTAGGTTTCGGATTGGACGATCGAACCATCGAAAGCGATCAAAGAGACCGTTTCTACCGTATCGGGGTCAAACTGCAATTTGAGTAAGTCACCTCTGGGTAGCAGCGTGATATCGGAGCCGGTATCAACTAGCATTTCGACATCTCGCAATCGTTCCCCACCTTCGATCTTTTTCAATGCAATTTTTGCGAGAACAGCGGGTGGATCGTACGAGGAACTATACTTCGTCATCAGGAATATCCTCGACCACCTTCTCAAAAAGTTTGGCGTCTGAACGATTCTTCAACCGTGGGCTCCTAACACGTGGCCGCCGTTGCATCTCGTCCGCAAACTGAACATAAACCTTTGCAGCCTCCGGTAAGATTGCGCCCTCAGGCAAAACGATCTGGCCGTTCTTCACAATTCCTTCTATGGTGGTCATCGACATAAGCCTCCTTTTTCAAAGTTTATCACGGCCTTCTACTCGATTTCTCCCGCGAAAGTTCGATATCAATAAGCTCCTTGAGTCAGTTGCAACTGATGTTCATCATGTCTTCTATTGGTGTGGCTTATCGGGTCGGATAAAGGACGAGCGACTCAACATAAGGACTCTTCTCAAAGGTTTCCTCAAAGACTCTGTCGGTAAAAATAGTATTATACTCTCCTAATTTTCTCGTTTCAGTCTCACTCAACGACTCAGACGCCTTTAAGGAAATCGACTCGGAAAATGTCTTGAAGTCACTGAATATTCTGTTAAGCGCCGGATAGAAATCCCGATGAAGGAACGGACGTAGTTGGGCGATCGACTCGTCCATTCGTTCAAGTTCGCTTTTCAACTCCACCCCGTTTCCGGAGCGCGCGTGTTCGGTTGCAGCACGGTACGCCTCAAGAAGGTTCGCATATCCAGTAATCCTATGAGAAAAAGATACTTCATACTTCTTTAGGCGTTCCTGCGAATCAATCTCGTGTTTCTTCGTTTCTAGTTGTGATTCAATTTGAAGGTACTGAAACCAAGAAGTAGAACCAACGGCTAGAGCTGCAACAAGGATGGAAACTATCGGGATAATTGCCTCCTTGAGTACCTTCCAACGACTCTCTTCCTCCAATTGCTCGTTCTTCCTCAATCTTTCAAGATGCTGAAGCCCCCATTCAATCAACTCCATCCGCGACTTGTCAGCACCCCGTACTACGCGGAACTGACTTCGGAATACGCCTTCCTTGGTTAATTCTTGAATCGCGCGATCACGCTCCTCTTTAGACAAACCTTCAAGCCATCCTGCAGCCGATCCTTTCGACAACTCGGTCTTTAGGTCTTGAACTCGCAGATCGGGAGCGCCCTGTCGGAAAAGTTCTCTTCTGCTCTTAATCAACTGTTCAAGTGGGTAGTCGTCCGATAGTCCTAGGCGATGCCGGACTGATTTGTACGTCATGAGAGGATTCTCATCATTGCACGCAAGTACCCAGACCGCTGATAAGATGCCTAGCTCGTCGTTGGTCATCGGACTACTCTCCATCTAACTCGGGCTTCATCGGAACTGCTCCAAAAATCTCACATCGTTCTCGAACATATGGCGGATGTCGTCGATGTTGTACATCAGGGCGGCCATGCGTTCGAGGCCGAAGCCGAATGCGAAGCCGGAATAGACGGCCGGGTCGACACCGACGGCACGCAGCACGTTCGGATGCACCATCCCCGATCCGCCAAGCTCGATCCAGCCCGAACCCTTGCACGGGCGGCATCGGTCTTCGCCGACCTTGCCGGAGCCGTGGCAGACGAAGCATGAGAAGTCGAACTCTGCGGAGGGTTCGGTGAAAGGGAAGTAGCTCGGCCTAAACCGCGTGCGGGTGTCGTCGCCATACATCCGCTTGAGCCATTCGGTGACGGTGCCCTTGAGATGCGCCATTGTGATGCCTTTATCGACGCACAGCCCTTCGATCTGGTGGAACATCGGAGTGTGCGTCATATCCGGAGTGTCGCGGCGAAACACGCGGCCCGGAGCGATCACGCGCACCGGCACGCCGCGACGCTCCATCGCACGGATCTGCACGGTCGAGGTTTGCGAACGCAACGCGTACCCGTCCGTCGTGTAGAACGTATCCTGTGATTCACGAGCGGGATGGCCTTCCGGTATGTTCAACGCGTCGAAGTTGTAATAGTCGGTCTCGATCTCGCGGTCGTCCTCGATCGCGTAGCCCATCGACACAAAAATATCCTCGATCTTCTGCCGCAGCAGCGTGATCGGATGCAGATGCCCAGTACGCGGCCGCCGGCCCGGCAGCGTCACATCCACCCGCTCGCGTTCGGTCTGCGCGTCCGAGATATAGGCGTTCAGCTTCGACTCCACATCGTCGATCGCCTCGGTTATCTCTCGCTCCACCGACTGCACAAGCTGCCCGAATCGCCCGCGCTCTTCCGCATCGACCTTGCCGATCAATTTCTTAGCCTCTGCGATCTCCGACTTCTTGCCCGTGTGCTTCGTCTTAAACTCGGCAAGCTCCCGGGCCAACGCAACCGCCGTCGCAAGCTTCAGATCGCTCGCCGATGAACGGATATCCGCAAACCGCTCAAACTTCGCCTTGAACGCCTCGCGAATGCCCTCAACCTGTTTCTTCTGTTCTTCCATTTATAGAAAGGCGGAATTCTGCAAACCGTTATTGTAACAGCGGTTAAGATACACGCCAACGCAGCCTACTCTTTGCGCCCTTCGTGAAAACCTTTGTGCCTTAGTGTTAGGAAAAGCCCTAAACACAAAGTTCACAAAGGATTCACAGAGGACGCGGAGATTCGGAGATCCTTTGCTAAGATATCCGCTAATTACAAAATGAAAGCAATCGTAAAAAGCAAAGCCGAGCCGGGGTTGTGGATCGAAGATGTGCCCGAGCCGGAAATGGGCATCAACGATGTGATGATCCGCGTCAAACGCGGCGGGATCTGCGGCACAGACCTTCACATCTACAACTGGGACGAATGGGCCCAGGGCACGATTAGAGTCCCTACCACGATCGGACACGAGTTCGTTGGTGAGTTGGTCGATGTCGGGTCGAACGTGATCGATTTCAAGGCCGGTGATATCGTCAGCGTCGAAGGCCACCTCGTCTGCGGCCGCTGTCGTCATTGCCTGGCCGGGCGTCGAGTGTTGTGCGCAAACACGCGCGGAGTGGGCGTAAATACAAACGGCGGATTTGCCGAGTTCATCGCCGTGCCCGTCACCAACGTCTGGAGGCACAAACCGGAAATCGATCTTGACGTCGCCGCGATATTCGACCCCTTCGGCAACGCCGTTCACACCGCCCTCGAATTCGAGGTCTTCGGCGAAGATGTCCTCATCACCGGAGCCGGCCCGATCGGGATCATGGCTGCCGCCGTCGCGAAACACGCCGGTGCCCGCAATATCGTCATCACCGACATCAATCCTTTCCGTCTCGAGCTGGCCGAAAAGATGGGCGACGTTACGCTCGCACTCGACGTCAGCAAGCGGTCGATCAAGGACGTCCAAAAGGAACTCGGCATCAAGGAAGGCTTCGACGTGGGAATGGAAATGTCCGGCGTTCCCGCGGCTTTCAAAGACATGCTCGCCAATATGTTTCACGGCGGCAGCATCGCCTTCCTCGGCATCCCCTCCGAACAGTTCGCCATCGATTGGAAAACCGTCATCTTCAACATGATCACCATCAAAGGCATCTACGGCCGCCAGATGTACGAGACCTGGTACCAGATGTCCAACCTCCTCGAAACGGGGCTCGATATCTCCCCCGTCATCACGCACCGATATTCCTATAAGGATTTCGAAAAAGGCTTCGAGGCGATTAAAGAAGGGAATTGCGGCAAGGTTGTTCTAGATTTCGAAGATATTGATTGAAATAACGTAGCCGACAGGCTACACTATCATGATCGAGATACGGCAAAACAGACGTGTTTTCGAAATGGCTTCGAACTCTCCGCGACATACAGGCTCGGGCGAGAGTTCAGGCAAGGATCGACCGACTCGAATCAGGAAATCCGGGAGACGTTAAACCGGTTGGCAATGGAGTTTCGGAAATGCGTATCCACTATGGCCCGGGCTATCGGGTCTATTTCATAGAACGCGGAAGCGAACTGATAATTCTCCTTGCCGGTGGCGACAAGACTTCTCAAACGGCGGATATTCAAAGAGCCGTACTACTTTCTAAGGAGCTTGATGATGGCGAAGACTAAAACAACGAAATATGATGTTGCCGAATACCTGAACACGCCCGAGGAAATGGCAGCATATCTTGAGGCTTGTCTCGAAGAGGCCAATGGCGACGCTGCATTTGTTGCAAAAGCCCTTGGGAATATCGCACGAGCCAAAGGTATGACCGAAGTTGCACGCGACGCAGGGGTTTCACGCGAAAGTCTCTACAAGGCTCTTTCGGGTGAACGTACGCCAAATTTTGACACCATCCTGAAAGTCATACACGCTCTCGGCCTTGAACTCCACGCCATCCCGCGTTCTACCTAGAAAACGAATCAACTACCTTATGCGAAAGAAGGGTGACAAACAGGTAGCTAGATTCTTGAGATCTCGTTTTGCGGCTCTGCCGCACGGAGGCTTATGAAGCTATTCCTACTATCGATGATCGCTGCAGTCGCCATTGCGGGTTGCGAGGCCAAAGAAGGATTCGCCGTCGATGAGTTAGCCGACAAAGCCGTCGCAGACAAAGAAGCCTTCATGGGAAAAGAGGTCGTAGTCCACGGATACATCGCCCACCAGCCCAGAGTTGAAGGCAACGGGTACACGCTTTCGCTCAAGTTCGATCGCCGTATCCACAAAGAGAGACAACTGTCCTGCAGCATCCAACAGGCTAAAATACCCGATGAGATCTCGGACAACTGGATGAACATGGACGTAACCGTAAAAGGAACGATCGTAAACATTCACAGCCAAAACTATATGGATCTAAAGAGCGTAAAGCTCGACCCCTGCGAGATACAGAACTAAGAAAACCAGACACGGAGTTGAGCCCCTGTCAAAAGGCTCTCCATCTCCAGACCCGATGCAACTGGCGACTTTCCCTGAGGTTCTACGCATTTTCTGATAGGAGAAACAATAAAATGCCCATAAAAAGAAACAAATTCACCGCTACCATCGCTCTAACCATACTTCTGACCGTCGGACTAGCCTGCGGCGGCGGAAAACCTGTCCCCCAAGCGTTTCAAGGAAACTGGACGGGAAGCGACGGTTCGACCATCTACATGGACGGCGAAGGAAAAGCCGGCTTCAAGATGGGCAGTAAAGAGGTCACCGGCGGCGGTGCCGAGATCGACGAATCCGCAAAAACGCTGACCATCTCACTATTCGGCATCAGCAACACCTGGAAGATCGACCAGCCCCCGTCAGGAAACGTAATGGTCCTCAGCGGGACGCGATATACTAAGAACTGAAACGCCAGTAAGTATGTACGGACAATTCAAAGAACACCTCGAATCAACCCTCGAAGACATCCGCGAAGCGGGTTTGTATAAATCCGAGCGCGTGATCGACGGGCCGCAGGACGCCCATATTGATGTGGGCGGCAGGGAAGTGCTGAATATGTGCGCGAACAACTATCTTGGGTTGAGCGATCATCCCGCGATAGTTGAGGCGGCGCGGAAGTCGTTGGATGAGTGGGGCTACGGCTTATCGAGCGTGCGGTTTATTTGCGGCACGCAGGCGATCCACAAAGAGCTTGAGAGGAAGATCAGCGAGTTCCTCGGTACCGAGGACACGATCCTTTACACAAGCTGCTTTGACGCGAACGGCGGGCTGTTCGAGACGCTGCTCGGCGAAGAGGACGCGATCATTTCCGACGAACTCAACCACGCCAGCATCATCGACGGCGTCCGGCTCTGCAAGGCTCAACGATTCCGATACAAGAACAGCGACATGGCCGACCTGGAGTCGAAGCTTGAAGAAGCGAAGTCGGCAAGATTCAAAATGATCGCGACTGACGGCGTTTTCTCGATGGACGGCTACATCGCGAAGCTCGATGAGATCTGCGACCTCGCCGAGAAACACAATGCGCTCGTGATGGTGGACGATTCACACGCCGTAGGATTCATGGGCAAGACCGGCCGCGGCACGCACGAACATCACAACGTGATCGACCGCATCGACGTCATAACAGGCACGCTCGGCAAAGCTCTCGGCGGAGCCAGCGGAGGTTACACGAGCGGCAAAAAGGAGATGATCGAGTTGTTGAGACAGCGTTCGCGTCCGTACCTGTTCTCAAACTCCGTCGCCCCACCGATCGTCGCCGCTTCGATTGCCGCGATCGATCTGCTCACCCAATCAACCGAGCTCCGCGACAAGCTAATGGACAACACCCGCTACTTCCGCGAAAAGATCGCCGCCATCGGCCTGGAGGTTCTCCCCGGCGAACACCCGATCGTCCCCGTTATGTTCGGTGAGGCGCAACCGGCAGTGAAAATGGCAGAAGCTCTCTTGGCGAAAGGTGTCTACGTCATCCCGTTCTCGTTCCCCGTCGTGCCGAAAGGAAAGGCCAGGATCCGAACACAGGTCTCCGCGGCTCATTCGAAGGACGATCTAGATTTTGCAATCGAGAAGTTTGCTGAGGCGAAAGCTGAACTAGGCATAGAAAAAGCAAGTGCCGTTTCCGACACTCGCACTTAATTGTGAGCGGAAGTAAGTTTTAAGAAAGTTCAAGAAGGAAATTACCTTCTAGGCAACAAGCCTTCCACCTGAATGATCTTTTGTTCGACTAGAATACGCAGGCTCTCAATTGCCCGCTGTTCCCTTTCATACGGCGCAAGGTCTGCCGCCATGACGCTTCTTCGAGACGTATTGCTTTGCCAAAGAAACTTTTCGGCAAGCAGTGAAGGTCGCCGAATCCGATCGGTGAAACGAGCCCTAATTTGACGTTTTGCCTCCATTACCTGCCGCTTGCAGCTAGCAATTCCACGCTTGATA